>Ga0207426_1001959_pt1 | contig 14652 bp, 11 predicted proteins | sample AraplaMF_Cvi_mMS_FD_184265 | JGI IMG/M metagenome (GOLD analysis project Ga0207426, IMG submission 184265) | Arabidopsis root microbial communities from the University of North Carolina, USA - plate scrape MF_Cvi_mMS (SPAdes) (version 2) | ecosystem: Host-associated > Plants > Roots > Endosphere...
GGAGTAGTTATAGTTATGGATTGAGGAATCATAATGATTCAACTTTTGAGGGTGGTAGTGATGTGATGTATGGACGGTTTTTGGATGAGTTGGGATGGGAGTTTAGTCAGGAGGGAAGGAGGAGACAGGATATGATCCGGTTTGGGGTGTTTACGAAGAAGAGTTGGTTTTCGCATAGTCCGAATGGGGATTACAGGAGTTTGTATCCTATACCGAGGACGGAGTTGAATAAGAATGCGAATTTGAAACAGAATACAGGTTATTAGTTTTGAGAAGGGTTACGGCCCTTTTCTTTTGGTTAAAAACATGCACGATTATGAAGCGATTATTTTTATCATTATCACTATTCTATTCAGTTAACTTACCTGCACAGCAGGCAGATTACCCTATTCGGGCGGTGAATTTCACGGCGGTGAAACTGGCGGATAATTTTTGGTTGCCGCGTATTCAGGTGAATCATAATGTGACTATTCCGGCGTCGTTTGCGCGGTGTGAGAATACGGGCAGGGTGAAGAACTTTGAGATGGCGGCAGCGCATTCGGGAAAGTTCTGTACGAAGTTCACATTTGATGATACGGATATTTATAAGACGATAGAAGGGGCTTCGTTTTCGATGGCGGTGACACCGGATAAGAAGATGGATCGATATGTGGATTCATTGATTGCGATTGTGGCGAAGGCGCAGGAGCCGGATGGATATTTGTATACGGCGAGGACGATAGATCCTTTGCATCCACCTGAGTGGGCGGGTCCGGAACGTTGGGTGAATGAGCATTCAATGAGTCATGAGTTGTATAATTCAGGGCATTTATTTGAGGCAGCGAGTGCGCATTATCTGGCGACAGGGAAGCGGAATTTTTTGGATATCGCGTTAAAGAATGCGGACTTGTTGGTGAAGACGTTTGGGCCAGGAAAAAGAGGGGTGGCACCGGGGCATGAGGTGGTAGAGATGGGATTGGTGAAATTATACCGGATTACGGGACGGAAGGATTATTTGGCATTGGCGAAGTTTTTTATAGATGAGCGAGGAAAGCGTGTATACGATAAGGGTAGTAAGAATGAGTGGAGGAATGGAAAGTATTGGCAGGATGATAAGCCGGTGACGGCGCAGGATGAGGCGGAAGGGCATGCGGTGCGTGCGATGTATTTGTATGCAGCGATGGCGGATATAGCAGCGATAGATGGGGATACGGCTTATTTGGCGGCGATAGACAGGATATGGAATAATATGACGGGGAAGAAGATATATGTGCAAGGGGGAATTGGTGCGGTACCGGATGGGGAGCGGTTTGGCGAGGATTATGAGTTGCCGAATGCAACGGCTTATAATGAGACTTGTGCGGCGATTGGGAATGCGTTTTGGAATGAGCGGATGTTTTTATTGCATGGGGATGCGAAGTATGTAGACTTGTTGGAGAAGGTGATGTATAATGGGTTGATATCAGGATTGGGATTGGATGGGAAGTCATTCTTTTATACGAATGCGATGCAGGTGACAGATGATTTTAAGCATGGGAGTTTGGAGCGGGGGCGTTCAGGATGGTTTGAGTGTTCTTGTTGTCCGACGAATTTAGTGCGTTTTTTGCCTTCCGTGCCGGGGTATATGTATGCGCAGGAGGGGAAGAAGGTGTATGTGAATTTGTTTATCAATAGTACGGCCAGGTTAAAGGTGAATAATAGTGATGTGGTGATTACGCAGGAGCATGATTATCCGTGGGAGGGGAATATAACAATGAAGGTGGATCCGGTGAAGGCAGCGGCTTTTGAGATGTATGTGCGGGTGCCGGGATGGGTGAGGGGAGAGGCGATACCGGATGGGTTGTATCAGTTTAAGGATAGGACGGCGGATACGGTGGTGATAGCGGTGAATGGGGTGGCTGTTTCTTATAAGATGGAGAAGGGGTATGCGGTGTTGAGCAGGATGTGGAAGAAGGGGGATGTGGTGACGGTGAAATTGCCGATGAAGGTGAAGGAGGTGGTTGCGGATAGTAGGTTGGTGGATGATGTGGGGAAGGTGGCGATACAGAGAGGGCCGTTGGTGTATTGTGCGGAGTGGAAGGATAATGGGGGGAAGGTGAGTGATTTGTTTGGGGTGGGGGATAAGTGGGATGTGGTGATGGAGAAGGGGATGTTGAATGGAGTGGTGGTGTTGCAGTGAGAGGGGAAGAGAGTGGAGGTAAGTGAGAGTGGGGTGGAGACGGGTTCACAAAAGGTGACTTTGATACCTTATTATAGTTGGGCGAATAGGGGTGAGGGGGAGATGAGTGTGTGGTTTTTGGAGAAGGTGAGCGGGGTGAGTTTGAGGTGAGAATGGTAGCGTTGATTTGATAAGGATATTTTTCAATTTTTAATTTTAGGGTTAAAAATTGAAAAATATCTTTTTTTGTGGGGTTTTATTTGGAATTGTCTAAAGAATGGGCGTATATTTGTGTTAAGTACCCGCCGCGCTTCCCATTAAGATCAGCGTACCAAGGCGGGGCATTTTTTTTATGACCACTTATAGAAAACCATTCACGTTATTACCTGATCAAATAAAAATCCTTGAACAGCGTGGTTTAATAATAAATGATGCAATGGAGACAAAGCATTATCTGACGCACGTAGGATATTATAGATTATCAGGTTACTGGCAATATTTACAGAGAAACCGTATCAGTCATACTTTCATACCTGGAACTGACTTCGATCAGGTGATTGAACTATATAATTTTGATCGTGAACTACGGCTTCTTTTAATGGATGCCATAGAACGGATAGAGGTATCTTTCCGTGCTATCATGATTAATATAATGTGTGCTTCTTATGGGCCAAATTGGTTCACGGATAGGACAATATTTTTTAGTGAGGATAGAATGAATGATGTGATTGATACAATCAATCGGGAACTTGATCGATCTGATGAGGAATTTATCAAGCATCATGAACAGAAATATGGGAATGCAATCCATCCTCCCGCATGGAAGACATTGCAGGTGTTATCTTTTGGTACCTTATCCAAAATATATGGAAATATTAGGAATGATATTAAGGAGAAAAAGCTTATTGCTAATGTATATGGGCTTCCTAAGGAGAAGTGGTTGCATTCGTGGATGCAGGTAATATCAGTGTTGAGGAATAATTGTGCACATCATTCGAGGATTTGTTATAGATTATTTGCTTTTCCTCCTAAGGAAATAAAGCGCGTGAAATTACCCTGGATAAAAAATATTCCTTCTGCAGGTAGTGTAGAAAGTCAGCAATTATACTATCAGTTGTGTGTGCTGAGATATTTATTGTATACAGCAAGTCCGGGGAATGATTTTAGTTATAGATTGATGGAATTGTTGGTGAAGTATGGGGGAATTGATTTGGAGAGAATGGGATTTTTAGAGAATTGGGATGATGAAGATTTGTGGCAATAGGAATACGATAAACTTGCTTTTATTTTATAAATAAAGATGTATTTAAATAAAGAGGCTGTTCTGATAAGAACAGCCTCTTTTAATTTCTTATTACTTTTTTACATTTAACCCATCACATATCTTCTTCGCTATCGTTGGCCCCTCATAAATAAACCCGGTATACACCTGCACCAAACTCGCCCCCGCATCCAACTTCTCCTGGGCATCCGCCGCCGTAAATATCCCTCCTACCGCAATAATCGGAATACTACCTTTCGTTTTTTGCGAAATATACCTGATCACCGCCGTCGCCTTTTCCTTTACCGGCAACCCACTCAATCCACCTGCACCTATGGCTTCTACTTCACTAGCTGGTGTTTCAAGACCTTCCCGGCTAATCGTCGTATTCGTAGCAACAAGTCCTGCCAGCTTTGTCTCCGTCACAATTTCTATGATATCATCCAGTTGACTATCCGTCAAATCCGGTGCTATTTTTAATAAGATCGGTTTTGGCTTCGCCTTTTGCTCATTCAGCATCTGCAAATGATGCAATAACTGTTTCAGCGGTTCCTTCTCCTGTAATGCACGCAGATTGGGCGTATTCGGCGAACTTACGTTGACTACAAAGTAGTCTACCACATCAAACAGTGCCTGGAAGCACTTTTCATAATCACTGATCGCCTCCTCATTAGGAGTGATCTTGTTTTTGCCGATGTTCCCTCCAATAATGATGTCCGACTTCCGCTTCTGCAATCTTTTTGCAGCTGGAACGGCTCCGCCATTATTGAAACCCATCCTGTTGATCAGCGCCTTATCTGTAGGCAACCGGAACAAACGAGGCTGGTCATTACCCGGCTGAGCAACCGGTGTTACAGTGCCAATCTCCACGAATCCGAATCCAAGACTAGCCAATTCATCTGTATACTTTGCATCTTTGTCAAACCCTGCTGCTAAGCCCACGGGGTTTTTAAAGGTCAGCCCCCATAAAGTCCGTTCCAGCCCGGTCTTTTTAGGCATACAAAATGAATGGAGAATCTGCTTGCCCATTGGTACGCCATGCAATATCTGCAGGCCTTTCATTACCTGATAGTGGATTTTTTCCGGCGGAAAACGGAAAAACACCTTTTTGATTAAATTATACATGCGGCACAAAGATAATGTTAAACCAGAAAAGGGAAAGGGGGATCGTAGTCATTGTTGAACAGGAGAATGGAGAGTAGGGAGATGGTAATTGTTAAACCAGAAAAGCGAAAAGAGAGATCCTCGTCATTTCCATGTTGTCACAATGAAACTTTTATTATCTATAAATGCATTGATCTTCATTCCGGAATACTATTTTTGTAACCGGGTATTGACTTATTTTGCATTTTAATTCCCAATATAGCTGATGTTAATTAATGATTTTTATGGCATCAGCTATTCATGGTGGGAGTAAAGGCAGCGACCGGGTTTAAGTAGTAATAGCCTTAGCCGGGTTTTAGATAGAAATCGCCTGCGGCCGCGTTTAAAATACAAGGGAGTCAATACCCAGTAACCGATATCATGCTAGACCGCCACACATTCGAAGCCATTTTTAAGGAGTACCATGCACATTGCGTGGCTTTTGCCGTGCATTATACCGGGGATGTTCATGAGGGAGAAGAAGTGGTACAGCAGGTTTTTCTCAAATTGTGGGAGAAACGGGAGAATGTGGATATTACCGGGATGGTGAAGTCTTATCTTTTTGCTGCTATCCGGAATACTGCGATCAGTAACTGGCGGAAAGATACCGTCAGGAACGAGAAAGAGCAGGCTTCGGGGTATGAGTTGGCGCCTTCTGTAACGGTTTCACAGGCATGGGAACTGGAAAAAATGTATCAGCAGGCATTGGAGAAGTTGCCGGAGCGGTGTCGGGAGGTGTTTGTGCTGAGCAGGCAGCAGCAGTTGAAATATGCGGAGATTGCGGTGCTGATGAATATTTCGGTGAAGACTGTTGAGAATCAAATGGGGAAGGCACTGAAGCATATGCATAGGGAATTGAAGGATTATTTGGGGATGTTTCTCTTTTTATAAAGTTTTCTGTTTAGGGGTTAAAAAGATTGTAGAATTGTTTTTTGAGTTTCTCAATTAGGGTTTTAAAATGGTTTCCTGGTAGGGTTTTTATCAGGTTCTCGTATTCGATTTTTTAAATTTACCAGTTCGGGGATAAAATTTTCTAGTTCAATAGGGGCCTCTCTCTCCCACAGGCGTCCTTTATCAAAGCGGCAATCCTTATTTTTGCCCGCAAATCTGTAAATCTACTAACTGTACATGACTATGCTTACACCAGATGAGGCATTATATGCCCTCCTATGCAAGTATCTGCTGAATGAAGCAGATAGCAATGAGCAGCAATGGGTAAATACCTGGCTTCAGGCGAATCCTGAGCACCCGGTATTGCTGGCTTCTCTGGATAAGTTGTTGCGTACAGCTCCTGAACAGGCAGTTCAGGGGGCGATGGATACGGAGACGGCATGGAGATTATTGAGTAGCAGGATGGATGGAATTGGAATGAATGAAACGAATGATAGTGTTGGGCAGGGCGAATTTGACAATAAAATTGTCAAATTCCCCATCAAAAAACTATCCACCCGCTGGCTTGCCGCGGCAGCCTCCCTCCTCCTCCTGATCAGCGCCGGCCTCTGGTTCATCACCCATCAAAACGAAAGGCAAATCAACTATAACGGCGCCCAGCTGGTAAAACTGGATGATGGCTCCAGTATCCGGCTGGATCCCGCCGCCCACTTGCAGGTACTGCCCGGTTTTGGGAAAAAAGACCGTAAAGTTATCCTGAAAGGAAAAGCCGAATTTGATGTAACTACCGATGCCGCCCATCCGTTTATTATAGACCTTGGAAACCAGTCTATTACCGTATTGGGTACCCGGTTTAGTGTGGATAACAGCCATCACCTGCGTGTTTTTATCAATTCAGGAAAAATTAAAGTGAGCCGGCAACAGGATAGTGTAATTTTGACTGCTGGTATGTTGCTGGAAGAAGATACCAGTCAGCAACATTACCAGGTAGGCGCACATATTAAAGATGAAGCTACCCAGGCAATCGTGTTTAAGGACACCCCTTTGCGCGAAGTACTGCAAACCATCAATGTGTTGTATCATGTAAATGTAAGTGCCGATGCTGAGTTGATGGAACTACCGGTTACAGCCACTTATACAGGAGAACCCGTGAAGAATGTGCTGGAAGGCATCGCTTATTTATCGAATGCAAACGTCATTATAAATGGTGCTGATTACGAGTTGAAGAAGCAGGAATAACTATTTCAATCAAGAAGGCGAAAAGCCAATGCTGTTAGAAAGGACCAGTACTATTTTGATCTGGAAGGACCACAACTATTTCAATCAGAGAAGCAAAAGCCGATTCAATTGAAGAGGCCCGAACTGATGTTATAATGAAGGATCAATCATGTATCGATCAAAAAGCTCAGGAACCATTCTATCCTGCAGGCGAAAAGCCATTTTTTAATTCATACTATGTCATTGCTCGGAAGAATGCTGCTGGGAATGTTACTCATTCCCCTGCAGGTGTTAGGCTGGGACTGGCATACCCGGATCACTGTCACAGCTAACAATCAGCCGCTATCCGTTATATGCGGACAACTGGAATCCCAGTACGGCATACATTTCTCCTATAGCAGAGAAATCGTAGACCTTTCCCGCCGGGTAACAGTCAACTTTCAGGATAAACCCCTGAAAAGAGCCCTGGATGAACTCTTTTCTCCCTTCGATATTCGTTTCGCCCGGATCGGCGAACAAATTGTGCTGACCGTAAAAAAGTCTTCCACCATCACGATCAGTGGTTATATTCAGGATGTGCGTAATGGTGAAAGGCTCATCGGCGCTACCGTTTATGCTCCTGCCCAGCAGGCAGGTGCTACTACAAACCAGTATGGTTTTTTTAGTCTCACCATTCCAAAAGATACCAGTAGCCTGTGGGTCAGTTATATCGGTTATCATCCGCAAAGACTTTGTCTGACGGGGAAATTATTTGTCATCGTTGGCTTACAACCCTCCAATAGTTTAAAGGAATTCACTGTTTCTGATACCGCACAAGCCCAGCGGCAAATGAGTGCACTGCATATATCACCTGCTGATGTAAAATCGATGCCCCGTTTATTAGGGGAATCTGATGTGATGCGGGCGATTGCTACTTTGCCAGGTGTATCTGGTGGCGTAGATGGCGGAACTGTGACCAGTGTGAGAGGTGGTGGCTCTGATCAGAACCTGATCTTACTGGATGGTTCCCCGGTCTTTAATTCCTCGCATCTCTTTGGATTGTTCTCTGTATTCAATCCGGATATTGTGAAGAGTGCGGATTTTTACAAAGGTGGATTTCCTGCGCGGTATGCCGGCAGACTTTCATCTGTGATCGATATTTCTACGAAAGACGGCGATATGAAGGAATACCATGGCGAGGCATCTGCAGGTGTGATTGCGGTAAGAGGTATGGTGGAAGGCCCTATTAAAAAAGATAAAACATCCTTTGTGGTATCTGCACGCCGGTCTATTTTAGAACCGTTTCTAAATAGTATTAATGAAGATATTCAGGAGGAGCAAGGCACGAAAGTGAACCTGATCTTCCAGGATGTGAACCTGAAAATAAATCACATCTTTTCTCCGAAAGATCGTCTTTACTTTAGTAGTTATGTGGGAAATGATAACCTCGGACTTACGCTGCAGAATAATGCTGATAGCACCACTGCTGCAAATCCTTTCAAAGAAAGTACGGTGACAAGATTGAACTGGGGCAATCATACTTTTGCTTTGAGATGGAACCATGTGTTTAATCCGAAATTGTTTGTCAATACGACATTGAATTATTCACAGTATTTTTTCAACATCGATTATAATTATTACTACCAGCCTTCGAAGAGTAGGGATTCTATTCACTTATATGGGAAGTACTATTCCATGGTGAAAGATCTGATGCTAAGAACGGATGCGGAATTTATTCCTGATCCGAATCATATTTTCAAGTTTGGTGCAGGTGGAATTATTCACAAATTTAACCCGGGGGTATCTGCATTTCAGGATTATTCACAATCGAAGACTTTGTTAGATACGTCTTATAACAAGGCAACCTCTGTAGGTGGTGAGGTATTGTTGTATGCAGAAGATGACTGGACGATCACAGATGCATTGAGAGTGAATATAGGTTTACATGGCTCCGGGTTTTTGGTGAAAGGAAAGTTCTTTTATTCTATGCAACCAAGGATGCAGGCAAGGTATCGGTTACCGCATCGCTGGACGCTGATGATGGGTTACACACATATGAACCAGTATCTGCATGTGCTGAGTGAATCGAATACAAGTTTGCCGATGGACCTGTGGGTACCGTCTACAAAGAAAGTGGGGCCTATGTTCTCCCGGCAATTCACGGTAGGTGTGAATAAGATATTGAAAGATCAGCGTTATGCGCTTTCGCTGGAGGCGTATTATAAGAGTATGCAGAATGTGATTGAGTATAAGGATAACAGTAAGATCTTTAATTCAGCGAGTAAGGATTGGGATGATTATGTAGAAACAGGTATGGGAACTAGTTATGGTGGAGAGGTGATGTTGGAAAAGCGGAAGGGGAAACTGAGGGGATGGATTGGATATACTTTATCCTGGGCGTATAGAAGGTTTCCGAACGTGAATGGTGGGGAGGCGTATCCGTATAATTATGATGGACGACATGATATAAAAGTGATGTTGATGCAGCAGATTGGAAAGCGGTGGGAGCTGGCGGCTAACTGGCATTTTAATTCAGGTTTACCATTGACGTTGCCGGTGGCGAGTTATGAAGGAATATCGGATCCTTCACCTTATGAGGGTGGGGGAAATTGGCCGGTGTTGGATAAGTTGAGTAATAGAAATCAATATAGATCGAGTGTGATCCACAGACTGGATTTGAGTGCGACGCATACAAAGGCAAAATCCTGGGGGAGCAGGAGCTGGACGATTAGTTTGTTTAATGCGTATAATCATGCGAATCCGTTTTTGTATTCGATCGTAACGGATAAGCAGAATCAGAAGCGGTATTTGCAGGAGATCAGTATTCTGCCGATACTGCCAAGTGTGACGTTTTCTATTAAGTTTTAACCCGCTTGAAATTATTATTATGCGAAAGCTATTCATCTTTTTTTCTGTCATCACTCTTTTTTCCTGTGTCAAGGAATCAAGAATTGAAATTCCTTATACAGGTGATAAGATCGTTGTGAACAGTTTGATCCAACCTGACAGCCTGATCTATATTCGTGTTACCAGTAGCAAAAAAGTAACAGAATATTCATTTGATCCATTGGAAACTGCTACTGTTGTACTTTTGGAGAACGGCATTACATTGCCCACACCTACTTACAAACTGATAAATGGATATGGATATTTTGTATCGCAGTCCGTTGCAAAAACCGGTAGTCATTATTCCGTACAGGTAGCCAATGAGGGGCTTACTGCTGTGAGTGGGGGAGATAGTACACCGGTACGTCCTAAGATCAGTGACGCGTATGCACAACATGCTCTCAACAGGGTAAAATTTACCATGCAGGAAGATGGAAGCAGGATCAATTACTACCGTTTACGCATCTACAATGCGGTGGAAGCAGATGGTAATTGGGTAATTGACAGAACCGATACTATTCGTTTTAGACTTGACCCTGCATTGAATAATGATCTGCCTGATATTATCACGAATGATTACAAAAGTGAGTCCATCATGACGGATGCAAATTTCAATGGCAAAACCGTACAGTTTGTACTACAAACGGAGAAAGAAGTCAGTCGTTCGCACATGATCATAGAATTAAGCGCATTGACTCCGGATGCCTGGCATTACTTGCAGACTACGGTGTCTCAGCGCTTGAGTGATGCGCAGAGTTTTTCTCTTGATCCGGAAAATGCTTATTCCAATGTAGAAAACGGTTACGGTATTGTTGCTGGCGTTAATGCGGCAAGGTTGCTGTTCACAGTAGAATAACTCCGTTATTTTTCGATCTGATATTTCGAGACGATCTCATTTAATCGGCACGATAGTTTTACACATTCAGAAATAATGGTACTATCCAGTTCGGTGTACCCGGCTGATTCCAGTTCATACAATTGAGGATAGAGTGATGCCATGAGGCGTTTAGCAGCGGCGATCAATCCATCCTGCAGATTGACGATTTGTGTTTGTTCGCGCATCGTATTCTGATAGTACGGCGATAGTGGATTTAGTGTTTCTTCCCAGTCCATGGGCTTAAATTTTTCCGGTGACAGGTAATAAATATTAAAACAATAGATTGGAGGGTTTGGTTTAACGATTGCATAATTTGAGGCCTTGTTTTTTTGGAAATAATATGCGGTTTGACTTTTTTAGCAAGAGGGTTATTTTCCTTTTTTTACCTCGGGCCGCCTTTTTACACCATTCCTCATCATTTTTCCTTTTGCGTAAAGATTGTCATAAAATTTTCCCGATTCGATTAGTTCTTTACATTTTCATGACATAGCTTTGCATTACTCAAACACTCCGCCACACATCATCGACCTATCTGGTATATCTCCGCATACCATTCAGGCTGGTTGATAAGCAATACTTTTGGATTTGACTTACCGTCAGGGGATACAGGTATCCTCATGGGTTTTCTATGTCCTGACAGTATGTAAATATTGTGAGTAATAAACTTATTAAAGAAACCTTGCCGGAGCATGGCGGAGTAAAGTGCTCCCGGTGAGTGATGGTTGGCCCACAACCCCGGGTAGGGTCAACCATTTTTATTCTATCAACTTATTTTAAAGATTTTATGAACCGCTTGATCTTCCTGACCGCTGCTTTATTGGTGGCGATGAATACTTTTGCCCAGAAGAGAATTGTATCCCTGAATGGGGCTGTTACTGAAATCGTTGTTGCGTTGGGTTTTGAAAAGAATATTGTGGGTGTGGATGTCACCAGTACTTATCCTGCCAGTATGCAGCAGGTGACTAAGGTAGGCCACAATAGGAATATTTCTGCTGAACCTGTGTTAGGATTGAACCCGGATTTGATATTGGGTACGGATAATTTTTTACAGCCGGCTGTGATTGAGCAGTTTAAGAATGTAGGTGTGAAGACGCAGATCTTCAGGCAGGATTTTTCTGTTGAGGGTACGAAGAAGCTGATCACGGAAGTGGCTGCTGCGCTGCAGGTACCGGCTAAGGGGGTGGCGCTTGTTAAACAATTAGAAAAGGAGCAGGCTTCACTGAAGATTAAACAGACGAATAAGAAGGTGTTGTTTATATATGCGCGTGGTGCAGGAACGATGTTGGTGGCGGGTGCAGGAACGCCTACGGAGAAGATGATTACATTGGCTGGGGCGCAGAATGCGGCGAGTGGGTTTAGTGATTTTAAGCCATTGACACCTGAGGCGCTGGTGACGGCTAATCCGGATATTATTTTGATGTTTGATGATGGGTTGAAGAGTATGGGTGGTGTTGAGGGGTTGTTGAAAGTGCAGGGAGTGCAGCAGACGACTGCGGGGAAGGAGAAGAAGGTGGTGGTGATGGATGGTGCTTTGCTGACGGGGTTTGGCCCGAGGGTGATTGGTGCGGTGAAGGAGTTGGCGGGGAAGCTGAATAGTTAATAATTGAGATTTTTTGGAAGATAGGTGTTAGTAAGTGATTGGTGAATGACAGGGGTCTTTTGTAAGATAGGTGTTAGTAACTGAGTGGTAAATAACAGGAATCTTTAGGAAAATAGATGTTAGTAACTGCTTTGTGAATGACAGGAATTTTTAGAAGGATTTGTGTTGCCAAACTGAATAGTTAATGAATAAGCTCTTCAAAAATATAAGTGCCATTGGAGGTTTAACCATCCTGTTGGTACTGGTTATTCTAATTGCCACTGGTACGGGTGCTATGCACATGTCACCATTGCAGGTGCTGGCGATCTTACTACACAAGGCAGGGATCAACATTCCTGTAGCGTATGAAGAAAACATGGCGGGTGTATTGTGGATGATCCGCTTACCACGTGTCATCTTAGGCGTATTGATCGGAGCAGGATTGGGTGTAGCCGGCGCTTCTCTGCAAGGGCTGTTTCGTAATCCACTGGCTGATCCCGGATTGATTGGTATTAGCTCCGGAGCATCGATGTCTGCGGTGGTAATGATCATTATTCAGGGTTCATTTCCTGTTTTTCAATCCATTCCTTTACTGAGTTTTTATTCACTCAATTTTGCTGCTTTTGCAGGAGCTATTATTACGACGCTTTTTATTTTCAGGGTAGCGCGTAGTGGCGGGCAGGCGGTGATATCTACTATGTTATTAGCAGGGATTGCGGTGAGGGCTTTGTGTGAATCAGTAACTGGATTGATGACGTATGTAGCGAATAATGAGCAATTGCGCAGTATTACATTTTGGTCATTGGGGAGTTTGGGAGGTGCGAGTTGGACGACGGTGATGGGAGTGACTCCTTTTATATTGATACCTGTGATCTTATTGCCGCGATTGGCACCGGCTATTAATTTATTAGCCCTGGGGGAAAGAGAGGCGATGCATAGCGGTGTGAAAGTGTCGCAGCTGAAAGTGCGGTTGGTGATACTGGCTACTATGGCGGTGGCTGCGGGTGTGGCAGTGGCGGGGATCATTGGGTTTATTGGATTGATAGTGCCGCATATTGTCAGGCAGTTTACCGGACCTGATTACAGGATCCTGATTCCAGGGGCTGCATTGTCAGGAGCCGTGTTGCTGACGATTGCAGATCTGTTGTGCCGCACGATTATTGCACCTGCTGAATTGCCGGTGGGGATCATTACGGCTGTGATTGGCGCGCCGTTTTTTATATGGTTGATTGTGAAGGAGAAGCGAGCGATATTGGCGTGATGATGTGAGTTTTATTTGGTTGATTGTGAAGGAGAAGCGAGCGATATTGGCGTGATGATGTGAGTTTTATTTGGTTGATTGTGAAGGAGAAGCGGGCGATATTGGCGTGATGATGTGAGTTTTATTTGGTTGATTGTGAAGGAGAAGCGGGCAATATTGGCGTGATGATGTGGATATTTCAAAAGTAGAAAAGAAGCCTCCTACTATCGCGCATTTTAGATTTAATTGATGGATTGTAACGAAGACAATACGCGCATGATGTTGCACATTAAAAATATATCACTCTCACTTGGGAAAATGCCCATCCTGAACAACATCAGTTTTGAAGCATCGGCTGGTGAGCTGTGTGTGATCATGGGTGCCAATGGTGCCGGGAAATCAACGCTGCTGAATGTAATTGCAGGTGAATACCCTGCATACAAAGGAGAGGTAAGAATAGCAGGACAGGAATTAGGCAATATTTCCATCGCGCAGCAGGCGACTACAAGAGCTGTATTATCACAGCAGGTAGTACTTAACCAGGCCTTCTCTGTACAGGATGTTGCTGCCATGGGAAGATATGTATATAGCAGACAATTAGACTCCCTGGATAAAGCTATTATAAAGTGTGCATTAAAAACGATGCAGGTATATGATTTGAAAGATAGGGCGTATCCTACTTTGTCTGGTGGACAAAAGCAACGTGTGCACATGGCAAGAGTGTTAGCCCAGTTGCTGGAAGCACCGGGTTTGCAGGATATAGATTATACAGGAAAGAAAATGTTACTGCTGGATGAGCCGGTCACGGGCATGGATATTTTGCATGAACAGTTGTCTTTACAACTGGCTACTACACTGGCTTCGGCTGGGGTGCTGGTGGTAGCAGTACTGCATGATTTTCAATTGGCTGCGGCCTTTGCTCATCGTATCTTATTATTAAAAGCAGGCGCACTTTATACACAGGGTACTGTGGATGAGGTATTGACTGCCGAACATATCAAAAATTGTTTTGGGGTAGACGTGACCGTATTGTCACATCCCGAATGTAATTATCCACTGGTGGTTACCGCTGCTACCGCTGGTTTATTTCAATCACCTGCCAGTAAGGCATTAAATGTTTTTTAAAAAATGAATGAAATTGTAACACCCTCGCTGAAAAACCAATGGATCGCATTTAGAGAACAAAATCCTACAGTAAGGATCCGCGATGCAGCAAAACAATTGCAGGTAAGTGAAGGGGAAGTGGTGGCAGCCTGCACTGGTATGATTGTGAAACATCTGAACGCGGATTTTCAGGGCTTTATGGAGCGCATGCCGCAATTAGGTAAGGTGATGGTGCTGACACGCAATGAAAATTGTGTGATTGAAAGGAAAGGTTTATTTGAGCAGGTGGATGCTGCCGGCAGACATGTGGGTACGGTGTTAGGAAAAGATATTGATC
>Ga0207426_1001960_pt1 | contig 14649 bp, 8 predicted proteins | sample AraplaMF_Cvi_mMS_FD_184265 | JGI IMG/M metagenome (GOLD analysis project Ga0207426, IMG submission 184265) | Arabidopsis root microbial communities from the University of North Carolina, USA - plate scrape MF_Cvi_mMS (SPAdes) (version 2) | ecosystem: Host-associated > Plants > Roots > Endosphere ...
AACGCCCAGCAGCATACTTGCCAAAGGCAGGATACATGAAGATACCCCCCTGTATCAGGGTACGGTGTATTTCAGCCACCATGCACCCTACAAAACGGTGCCGGTAGATCTTGTCATGGTCGGTCCGCGCCAGGAAATGGTCAATAGACTTGCGGATCGGCTGGTCATACAGATGGTAATAACCGATGTTCACAGAGAAAATATCGCTCTCCGGCGGACATTTCAGGTTTGGATGCGACAAACAGAACTCCCCGATAGAAGGATCCAGCGTAAAGCCCTGCACACTGCGCCGCGTGGCGTATACCAGCATGGTGGAAGATCCGTAAATAATATACCCCGCCGCTATCTGCTGGGTGCCCGGCTGCAGAAAGTCCTCCAGCTCGCAACGGCTGCCGTTAGGGCTCAGGCGGCGGTATACGGAAAAGATAGTGCCGATGGAAACATTCACATCAATATTGCCCGACCCGTCAAGGGGGTCTAGCAGCACCACATATTTGGATTGTTTGGAATATTCGTCCTCAAAGGGGATAAAGGTCTCATTCTCTTCGGAAGCCACCCCGCAGCAATAAATGCTGGTCTGCAGGGAGCTGATGAACTGGTCATTGGCAAATTCGTCCAGTTTCTTCACAGATTCCCCCTGTACATTGGTCTTCCCGGCCTCTCCCAATATATCCGCAATACCGGCCTTGTTAACTTCTACATTCACCCTTTTGGCCGCCAGTCCAATATCCCGCAACAAACCGGATAATTGTCCTGTAGCACCGGGATAGTTCCTTAGCTCCTGGATAGTAAATTCATCTAAGGTCATTACTTTCTGCTTGTTGTTCATAGCGTTATACGGGTTTGAGTAGAACGAATATAATGTAAATACCTATTTTAACGAAACTGTCATTTCTTATAAAACAGATTTTTAAACAATTTCAAAGTTGCCTTACTTTGCGAAATATTTTTTTAACAGAAGAAGTTTTGCCCTATGAAGGTTTTCAAATTTGGTGGTGCAAGTTTAGAAAGTATTGAACGTATCCGTAATGTGGGTGCTATTGTGCAGTCGTTCCCTGACGAACAGCTGCTGATCGTGATCTCCGCCATGGGCAAGACCACCAACGAGCTGGAAAAGGTGGCCCAGAACTTCTTCCTGCGTAAAAGGGAGATCGCTGCCCAGCTACTGTTCAATATCGAACAGCAACACGTAGAGTTGGCCGCCGCCCTCCTGGGTACCCGCGAACATCCCCTCTTCCAGCAGCTCCAGCAGTTCTTTACCGAGGCCGAATGGACCCTGGGAGAAAAACCCCTGCGCTCCTACGATTACTATTACGATCAGCTGGTAAGCCTGGGCGAGCTGCTGAGCACCGCCATCGTAAGCGCCTGGTTCAACCAGGCCGGTATCAGAAATACCTGGCTGGATGTAAGGGATATCTTCCGTACCGACGATAATTTCCGCGACGCCAATATCGACTGGGCCTTCACCCAGCGGAACATCACCGAAAAAGTACTGCCCCTCTTCAAAGACGCCAATATCGTGATCGCCCAGGGCTTTATCGGCAGTACCGACCAGAACGAAAGCGTAACACTGGGCCGCGAAGGCAGCGACTACTCCGCCGCCGTATTCGCCAACATGCTCGACGCCGAAAGCCAGACCATCTGGAAAGATGTGGAAGGGCTCAAGAACGCCGATCCCAAACAATTCCCGAATACCATCAACATACCCGAGATCAGCTATAGCGAAGTGATAGAAATGGCCTACTACGGCGCCCAGGTGATCCACCCGAAAACCATCAAGCCCCTGCAGAACAAACAGATCCCCCTATATGTAAAATGTTTCCTGAACAAAGACCTGCCCGGCACCCTGATCAGGGAAGATGTGGACCATACCCAGCTGCCGCCCATCATCGTGCTTAAAAAGAACCAGGTACTGATCACAGTGACCTCCCGCGATTACTCCTTTATCACGGAAGATAAGATCAGTGACATCTACGAGATCTTCCACGGCCTGAAGATCAAGATCAACCTCATGCAGAACGCTGCCATCAGCTTCTCCTGCTGTATAGACAACAACCCGGAAAAGATAGAACAGCTCATCAAGGCCCTCCACCAGGGCTTTAAGCTCTCCTATAACGAAGGACTGGAACTGCTCACCGTACGCTATACGAAAGACGGTCTCCTGGAGGAGCTGAGCAACGGCAGAACAGTGTTGCTGGAACAGAGATCACCTATCACCGTACAGCGCATATTGAAGTAAGGGTCTGCAGTAAACGTCATTGCGAGGAGCACTGGAGCTTGGGGCGCGTGGGTTGCGACGAAGCAATCTCCTAACGTCCTCCATCAAACCATCCTCCATAATCTGCTATTCATCCCGACCTTCCTACATTTTATCACTTTTTTCCACACCCAGTGCAACCTTTCTTTAACTTGCTCGTCTTTAGATTAAACGGCAAAAATGCGAAAGATAATGCTCCTGTTATTGCTATGTATTGTTATCCTGGCATTCAGTACCTGGAGAGATCGCTCTATTCAGTCACCAACCCCTGTCAGTGAAGAGTTGCGCCCCGAAATGGTGCCTTTTTATATGGTCACTTTCAGCATTGCCGGCTTCAATTCAATACCTAAAAAATGCAACGGGACAAACACGCTTAACAAGATCTGACGACCAGACCAATCAAGATAATAATCTAAACTGTAGGCTTAACATTAAGATATCACTCCTATCATTGGTGAAATTATGACCAGAAGTATACTTAGCGGGCTTTTGCTGCTCCTGACATTCCATACGTTGCTTGCGCAGACAAAGCCACAAGGAAAGATCACGATTAAAATAACAGACGATAAGAACGCACCCCTCGCCTTCGCAAACGTCCTGGTACGCCAGGCGAAAGATACCTCCCTTGTAAAAGGAGAGCTGAGCGACGAACAGGGCAATGCCACCATCGATAATATCCCCGCCGGCCACTATTTCATCCAGGTAACCCTGCTGGGATATACACCCGGAAAAAGCGCGCCTTTCACCATTGACGCATCCCATAAGACCATCGCACTCAACACAGTGCAGCTTAGCCAGCAGGCCAAGAACCTGCAGGCCGTTCAGGTCACCGCACAGAAACCCTTCATAGAACGAAGCGCCGGTAAAACTACCCTGAACGTAGAAAGCAGCGTTACCTCTGCAGGCAACAGTGTGCTGGACCTGCTCCGCAAAGCCCCGGGCGTTACCATCGATAAGGATGATAACGTGCTCATTAAAGGCAACCAGGGCGTAACGGTGATGATAGATGGTAAGCTCACCTACCTCTCCGGCGACCAGCTGGCCAACCTGCTGAAAAGCACCCCGGCAGAGACCATCTCCCAGATAGAGATCATCACCACCCCCAGCGCCAAATACGACGCCGCGGGCAATAACGGCATCATCAACATCAAAACAAAGAAAGGACAGCTCACCGGTACCAACGGCACCGTTAATGCCAGCATGGGCTTTGGCAGGTATCCGATCTACAACGCAGGTACCAACCTGAACTGGCGTACTACTAAGTTCAATCTCTTCGGTAACCTGAACTATGGCGACCGCCGCTTCTTTACCCTGCGTGAGCTGTACCGCAATATCTCCGGCGATGAACCGATGCTCTTTCACCAGAACATCTTCCAGCGCAACCGCTTTACCAACCGTAACTTCAAAACCGGTTTTGATTACTTCATCAATAAACAGCATACAGTAGGCGTGCTGGTGAACGGCTATTTCAATGCCTTCCGCAACAGCATGTACAGCAATACCGACATCGGCGATCCTGCTGGCAAGGTAGATTCTACCCTTAACACCCTGACCACCAACAACAATCGTTTCAATAACGTAGCGGTGAACCTGAATTATAAAGGTCAGCTGGACACCAGCGGTACGGAGATCAGCTTTGATGCAGACTTCAGCCGTTTTAACAACCATCGTAAGCTCAACCTGTCAGACAGCCTGTTCGACTATCACCTGGATAAAATACGTAACCCGAACGGTATCCGGAACGATGGCCGTACCCAGGTAACCATCAAAAGCCTGAAAGCAGACCTGGTGCTGCCCTTTAATAAGAAATCCAAACTGGAAGCCGGCCTGAAAGCCAGCTTCGTGGAAACGGATAATAAACTGCAATACGATTCCCTGAGAGGAAAGGACTATGTGCCCGCTCCCTCCCAGAGCGATCGCTTCATCTACAAGGAGAATATCCTCGCGGCTTATTCGTCCTACAAGATAACCCTGGGTAAATTCGACGTCGTAGCAGGCCTGCGCCTGGAAAAGACCATCTCTGAAGGTACTTCCATGAGCCTGAACAGCACGATCAAACGCGATTACCTGGACTTCTTCCCCAACTTCTCTGCGGATTATAAATTCACGGAAGATCATAAACTGGGCATTGCCTATTCCCGCCGTATAGAACGCCCGGGATACAACTGGCTCAATCCCTTCCTGTTCTTCCTTGACAAATACACGTATTTCCGCGGTAACCCTTACCTGAAACCGGAATACACGGATAATACCGAGCTCTCATACACCTTTAAGCAAAAGTATATCCTCACCATAGGCTATGCCTACACCAAAAATCTCATCAACGAGATCCTGCTGCAGGACGATAGTACCAAGATTACCACCAGCACCAACCTCAATTTCAATAACCTGAGGAACTATAATCTGGCGCTCACCCTGCCCTTTGATGTCACCAAATGGTGGAACTCCAGTACCAACCTGAGCCTGTTCTACAACGTCTACGACCTGACCACCAGCAATATTGACTATAGCGGCAACAAGCTGCAGTACTATTTTAACACCACCAACACCTTCACCCTTCCCAACAATATGAAGGCGGAAGTCGGCGCTTACTACTACTCCAAATTCCTGGAAGGCATCTTCCACGGCAAAGCCCAGTACGACATCAACCTGGGCCTGCAAAAAGAGCTGATGAACAAGAAGCTCACTATCAAAGGCAACGTCAATAACATCATCCGCCGCGGCAGCCAGTTCAACGGCTACGCCCTCTACAACAACGTAGACACCCGGATCAAAAATACCTGGAACACCACCACCTATACCCTTTCCCTCAGCTACCGCTTCGGTAACAATGAGATCAAAGGCGCCAGGGAAAGGCAAACGGGCAGCTCGGATGAGCTGAAAAGGGCGGGAAATTAAACCTCCCTCTCCAAGAGGCAAAGGGTCTCCATCGCCGTCATTGCGAGGAGCCCAAGGCCCCGCGCGTGGGCGCGACGAAGCAATCTCCTGACACAATCATCGAGTAAAATCTTCGCGGAGATTATGTCAGGAGATTGCTTCGTCGCTCCTCCCCACACCGCTCTACGCTCCTCGCAATGACGGGAGTCAGGACCGAGACTCCCCCCTCCCAAACTTTTTTTCCCTCCTTGTACGTATTTTTCCCAATTTCGCTGTCTATAAAAGAAATCCACCTCCGCGCAGGCGTATGAACAGTGCTAACATCAAAGAGTGGCAGCAGCAAATTGCACGTTATGGTAACGAACAAGCCTTTTCGGAACTGTTCCGCCATTTCTATGACCGCCTCCTGCGCTTTAGCATGCAATATGTCCACATCCGCGAAGCCGCCGAAGAGATCGTCTCCGACGTATTCGTCAAGATCTGGAACCGCCGCCAGGCCCTCGAAGAAGTAGCCAACCTGGAAGTCTACCTTTTCATCGCCATCAAGAACCACTCCCTCAATTACCTGGAACAATACTCCGCACTCCGTATCGCCCCCCTTAGCGACGATTCCGGGATCTCCCAGCTCACCAACAGCATCGATCCTGAACGCAGCATGGAATGGAAAGAGATCCTCTTCAAGCTCGACCAGGAAGTAGACCGCCTGCCCGACCAATGCCGCAAAGTATTTAAGCTGATCAAAGAAGAAGGCTTCAAGTATAAAGAAGTCGCCGAGATCCTCAATATCTCTCCCCGTACCGTAGAAACACAGCTCTTCCGCGCCATGCGCCGTCTCAATGAAACCATCGGCCCTTATCTCTCCAACAACAAACCCGGCGGAAAAAAAATATTTCCCTTGTAAGTAATTCTTTTAGTTTCCCTGTCCTTCTCTTGGTTTGACTCTCGATTCGCATCATTGAGATGAGCATAGAGGTCTCCCTCCCCGTCATTGCGAGAAGCAGAAGAGCCAAGCGGGAGGCGCGACGAAGCAATCTCCTAACACAATCGTCTAAAACGATCTTCGCGGAGATTACGTCAGGAGATTGCTTCGTCGCACCCACGCACGGGGCCTTTCGCTCCTCGCAATGACGCGAGTCGCAGATCAAACCTCAAACTAAACATCTATGTTAAACGAAGACCCATTCATCACGCTCGTCACCAAAAAACTTGCAGGAGAGGCCTCTCCGCAAGAGCTGCAGCAGCTCGACACCCTGCTGCAGGCAGACGAACATTTACGGGAGCGTTACACTATCCTTCAGCAATACTTTGCAGAAACCGCCCAACGCTCATCCAGCAATGCCGATCAGGCATTACAACGCACACTGGCCCGGATACAGCCATCCGCTGTTCCCATGCCCCTAACCCCTTCAAAGAAACGCAGCGCCTTAAGACGCAACATCTACATCGGCGCCAGCCTTGCCGCCACCGTAGTGCTCTTACTGGGCGTGTCCTTTCTGCTTCGCCGCCAGCAACCGGTCAGGCAACTCGCCGAAGCGCATAACGACACGTCTGCCTGGCAAAACCGCCAGAACGGTAAAGCCACCAAAGCCATTCTCGAGCTGACAGACGGCAGCAAGATCTGGCTCAACGCAGACAGTAAGCTTACCTATCCCGAAGTTTTTGCAGGCGCTTCGCGCGAAGTATATTTAGAAGGAGAAGCTTTTTTTGAAGTGGCCAACAACGAAACAAAGCCCTTCATCATCCACCTGCACAAAGGCACCATCAAAGTACTGGGCACCTCTTTCAATATACGTGCCTATGAGAACGAGCCCGTGCAAACCTCCGTTACCACCGGTAAAGTAGCCTTCATCCCTAAATACGATGACAGCAGCAACCAACGCCCTGACACCATTCTCATCACGCCCGATGTAAAGGTGACCTTCACCCAAAACACCGGCAACATCGTGAAAGAGAACACCACCAGCGAAGACGATAAGGCCTGGACAGAAGGACGCCTGGTATTCCGCAACGCCACACTGGAAAGCATTACCATGGAACTGGAAAGAACCTTCGGCAAGAAAGTAAAGTTCAATACCGAAACGCCGAAGCATTATCGCCTCACCGGCTCATTCCAACACAATTCCCTGGAGGAGATCATGTTCTACCTGGCCAGGTCACGCGCATTCCATTACGAAATAACTGACAGCACACTAACTATAAATAACTAATTATTCACTGTTCATTATTCATCATTTAATGCTAAAAGTCCACGCTATGAGAGTAAAATCTCTACTTGCACTCCTTTCGCCTTCTATCCGTTCATGGTGCTTACCGCTGGTCACTTGCATGGCATTGCTCAACATGCTCGACCTTAAAGCACAGGTGGCATACGCTTACAGTATGCCGCCACCGCACCGCGGCGACCAACAGGAAAAACACAATGAAAGGCCGCTTGAAAGCCGCATCAGCCTTCAGGTAAAGAACGAGCACCTCGAACAGGTGCTGGAAAAGATCGAACAGCAAACCACCTACGTGTTCGTTTACTCGAACGATCTTGTCAAAACCGCCCAGCGCATCTCTTTGAATGTAAAAGACAAACAGCTGGGCGAAGTATTGCCCATGCTCTTGTCTCCACTCAACGTGAGCTATGAGCTGATCGATAACAAGATCATCCTTCGCCAGGGCGCCGAACCCGCAGCTGAATTTCAACAGCAGCAGGACGTGACCATCAACGGCCGCGTGGTAGACGATAAGGGCGAAGGTATTCCCGGTGTCAACATCCGCCTGAAAGGCGGCACTATCGGCACCACAACAAATGAAAACGGTTTTTTTACGCTAAAGGTCCCCAGTGGGCAAGCCAATGGTACCTTGGTATGCTCTTCCATTGGCTACACGGCAACGGAAGTGGGGATCAATGGCAGAACTAACATCACCGTGGTATTGGAGTCGGACTCCAAGGAATTGGGAGAAGTGGTAGTAACAGCCTATACCACGCAGAAAAAAGGACAGGTAACCGCTGCCATCAGCACAGTAGCCACCAAGGATATCACCAGCCGTCCCAGCGCCAATATGTTCCAGGCGCTGCAAGGCCTGGCGCCTAACCTCACCATTCAGCAGAATACAGCAGAACCGGGCGCCGCGCTCAACCTGAATATCCGCGGTGTAGGCAGCCTTACCGGCAACGCACCGCTGATCATCATTGATGGGGTACAGGCTGGCCGTACCGGCTTACAGAACCTGAACCCTTATGATGTGGAAAGCATCTCTGTATTGAAAGATGCCGCCTCTTCTGCTATCTACGGTTCACAAGCCGCTAACGGCGTGATCTACATCACCACAAAAAGAGGCAAGACCGATCAGAAGCCCAGCGTACAATACAATGGCATGTACGGATGGCAAACACCCACCACCCTGCCCCGCCAGGTAGAAGCATGGGAGTACATGACCATGAAGAACGAAGCACTTGTAAACTCTGGTAAAACACCGCAATACTCCTCACAGGATATTCAGTACTGGCATACCCGTGGCTCAGAACCGGCCATGCTGCGTGAGCTGATCCGTAAATCAACTCCACAGCAAAACCACAGCCTGAGCGTTACCGGCGGCGGTAAAACCAGCAGCTATCTGCTCTCACTGGGATATGTGAACCAGGGTAACATGCTGCAGAACAAATGGCTGCCGGCCGACCAGGACTTCTACTACAAACGCTACAACGCCCGCGCTAACATAGGCATCGACGTTAGTAAGTATGTAAAAGTAGCGGCCAACATCGCCTACACAAAATCTTACTTCCGCACGCATCCCTTTGATATGGGCATCCTCATGCGCGATGCGATGCGCGTTCCCCGCACCAACCCGGTGAAGGATTCACTGGGCAACTGGGTAGTACCCTCCCTCACCAGCAACAGCGTATTTGCCCAACTGGCAGAAGGTGGTTATAAAATGAATGAGGTAGATAACCTGATGGGCGGTGTAGACGTGACCATCACACCGGTGAAGAACTTCCGGCTGAACTTCAACGCATCCGGTGTGTACAACATCGATAACGAAACCCGCCGTATTAATAAGTTCACCTATGCGCCTTACTACACAACGGCCAACCCGCCGCAGTTTGACGAGCTGCATAGCCAGGACTACAAAGACCTGAACACCAACGTATACGCTACCGCTGAATACGAGAATACCTTCTTCAAAAAGCATTACGTAAAAGCCCAGGTAGGCGCCCGTAGCGATGCCATTAACGAGAATTACGGCCTGCGCGCCGACCGTTTCGGCACCACCAACCTGGATGACGACTGGGCCATCGGCGGCGGCTATCGCCCCAAGCCCGACGGCACTTTCGACTACGGCAGCCTCAATGATTACAACGAGATCCGTAACCCGAACCTCTATGCGTTGAACTCTCTCTTCGGCAGGTTGAACTATGTGTTTGACGATAAGTACCTGGCAGAGTTCACCTGGCGTTACGATGGTTCCTCCAAGCTCGCCCCGGGCCACCGTTGGCAGTTCTTCCCCGCCTTCTCACTGGGATGGCGTGTAACGGATGAAGACTTCATGCAGTACATAAAAGATAATATCGGCAACGTAAAATTCCGCTTCTCCTGGGGTCAGGTGGGTAACTCCAACATCGGAGGCTTTAACTACCTCTCCAGGGTATACCTTAACCAGGGATCTTACTCCTTTAACAACGCTCCTGTAACAGGCGCAGTGTTTTCTACCTACAACGACCTGCTGCAATGGGAGATCTCTACCATGACCAACTACGGTATAGATGCTGACTTCTTCAACGGCAAGCTGACCGCTTCCTTTGACTACTTCAACAAGAACACCACCGGTATCTACCTCTTCCAGACCGTGCCCGGCACCGCTGGCGTAACAACGGACCAGGAAAAGTCTCCGCTGGAGAACGTAGGCACCGTCAACAACAAAGGCTGGGAACTGGCCCTTACATACCGTACCAACACCGGCCCGGTAAGCCATTCCTTCGGCTTTAACATCTCCGATAACCTGAACAAGGTGGTAAAGTTCGGCCAGCAATCTATTCGCGGCAGCGATTACGCCTATATCATCAAAGAAGGCTTCCCGATCGCTTCGTACTACGGCTACAAATCAAACGGTCTTTACCAGAACCTCGACGATATCAAGAACGCTCCTAAAGTACCCTTTGCTTACAACCAGCAGGTAATGCCCGGAGATATCCGCTACATAGACCGTAACGGCGATGGCGTGATCGATGCCGACGACCGCTATGTATTCGGCAATCCTTTCCCGCGCTACACCTTTGGTTTCACCTACAACGTAGCATGGCATGGCTTTGATCTCAGCATGTTCTGGCAGGGCGTGGGCAAACGCTCCCAGTTCCTGCGCGGCGATATCGTGGAAGCGTTTCACAACAACGAAGACCACGCCTTTGTACAGCACCTGGATCGCTGGACGCCCACCAATCCAGGCGCCAGCTATCCCCGCCTGACCATCGGTACCGCAGATGCTAACAACTTTGCTTACTCCGATTACTGGATGTTCGATACAAAATATCTCCGGCTGAAGAACCTGCAGGTAGGTTATACCTTACCTCGTTCCGTTACAGGAAGGGTGAATATGGAAAGCTTAAGGATCTACTTCACCAGCCAGAACCTGATCACCATCATGCCCAAACGCTTCCGCGAACTGGGTGTGGATCCGGAGTTCACGCAGTATGACGATAAGCTGAGCAACAGCGCCTATAACCCGATCGCGGGCCGTAACTATCCCAATGCTGCTACCTACGCCATTGGCCTGGATGTAAAATTTTAAAGTGTAAAGCATGAAAAAACTACTCGTAATATCCTGTCTCGCCATAACGTTCTTTTCCTGCCGCAAGCTGGATCAGCCGATCACGCGCGAGTTCACTGAAACAGCCTACTGGCGGGATGCAAAAGATGCTCAGGACGCTCTCGCGGCCTGTTATGAACATCTCTACAAAGATGATTACTTCTTCGGCAACGAAGGCCTGAGCGATAACGCCTACGTGAACGGCAGCGGCTACCAGAACGTAACGGCCATCGCCAACGGCGGCTATGACCCTTCCAACGGAAGAGTAACCGATACCTGGGGCTACTACTATACCACCATCCGCAGGTGCAACAACCTGACAGAGAACATCGGCAAAGTGCCCGCGCTGGACAGTGCGCTCAAACGCCGCATCACCGCACAGGCCCGCTTTATACGCGCCTACGCTTACTTCGAATTACTGAACTGGTATGGGGACGTACCTTTTTTCACCAACGTGATCTCTATGGATGAATCACGAACCATTAACCGCACTGCCAAAAACCAGGTGCTGCAGTTCGTACAAAGCGAACTGGCAGGCATCCGTAACGATCTGCCCACGAATGATTACAGCGGCGCCCCCGGCGGATATGCTGAATCAGACAAAGGCCGCATTACCCGTGGCGCCGCCATCGCCTTCAGCGCCCGTGTACACCTGTACGCCGGTGAATGGCAGGCAGCCGCTACCGACTGCGAGCTGCTTATCAACAGCAGCAGCAATGGTACCTACAGCCTGATGTCCGACTACAGCAGCATCTTCACTGTTGGCAATGAATACAATCGCGAAGTAGTGCTCGACCTGCAATACGGCGGTGGCCGCACCTACGACCGTCAACGCTCTTTCATGCCGCAGACCGTAACGCAGTTAAGAAGCGTACTGGTGCCCACACAAGACCTGGTAGATGACTACATCATGCTGAACGGCAAAGGCATTAAAGAAGCTGGTTCCGGTTATAATGAGAACACACCCTACATCAACAGGGATCCGCGTTTTGAAGCCACGATCCTGCATCACGGCTCTACCGTTACAGACTTTACCGGTGTGCAGCAAACCATCCTCACGCAGCCTGGTTCCAACCCGGCGACCAACACCGTGGATGACCAGGGCGCCTCTCCTACCGGTTATTATTTCCAGAAATACTACGACCGTTCGGCTACTAACTATCAGTCTTCGCTCAACCTCATCATGATCCGCTACGCAGAAGTGCTGCTCATGTACGCCGAGGCAAAGAATGAGCTGAGCCAGATGAACGCCGCCGTATGGAATCAAACCATCCGCGCCTTACGTGTACGTGCCAAATTCACTGACGCGGGTGCTACCGAGTTCAATGCAGCACTGACGCAAACACAGCTGCGGGATGTGATCCGCCGCGAAAGAAGAGCCGAACTGGCTTTTGAAGGCCTCCGCATCTTCGACATCCGCCGCTGGAAAATAGCAGACCAGGTAATGAGCAGGCCCGTAAGAGGCATTAAAGTAACATCAGGCGCATTCAATAAAGACCCTAACGGGTATATCATCGTGGAGAACCGCGGATTTAACAATCCCAAGCACTACCTGTGGCCGGTGCCCACCTTTGAACGCGACCAGAACAATAATCTCGGACAAAACCAGGGTTGGTAACAATTGTACTACTATTAAAATTCCGTTTATGCAAAAACGTTTGATACATACTATCGCTATACTTCCTTTTGTAATGGGCATGCTGTTGAGCGCCTGCAAAAAAGACGATTATAAACTGAACACAAACCTGCAACCGGTGAGCAGGCTCACCGCACCTGCAGATAATAAATTTGTAAAGCTGCAGCCCGCTACCAGCGCCACGGTTAGTTTCGAATGGGACCAGGCCCGTGCAGAAGATGGCTCTCTCGTGCTCTACGAAGTAGCTTTCGATAAAGAGAGCGGCGACTTCTCCAATCCTATCGCCAAATACACCTCCGATGGCGGAGGCGTGCAGAACAAGCTGTCTCTCTCCCACAAAGAGCTGAACAGCATTGCAGGTGCAGCTGGCATTCCCGCCCTGGGCACCGGTAAACTGAAATGGACCGTACTGGCAGCCAAAGGATATAACGTACAGCAAGCCACTGCTACCCGCCTGCTGGAAGTGGAAAGGCCCAACGGCTTCGCTGAAATACCGGTAGATGTATTCCTCACCGGCGATGCTACCGAAGCGGGTGCAGATCTCTCCAAAGCTATCCGCATGAAGATGATCACCAGCGGCGTGTTTGAGCTCTATACTTCCCTGAAAGACGGCAAGTTCCATTTCACCGATCGTAACACCGGTACGCCCGCTACTTACTCGCTGGAAGGAACCGTGCTCAAAGAAGGCGGTGAATCCACCCACACCGGCGGCACCAAAGTATACCGTCTGCGCCTCGACTTTAACAACACCGTTGTTACCGCTACCGAGATCACCGGTATGGGCCTCTGGTTCGCCCCTAACAACCAGATCATGTTTGACCTGACGTACTCCGGCAACGGTACCTTCACTGCTTCCAACCAGGTGATTACCTTCAAACAGGAATCCTGGGGCCGCGATGAGCGCTACAAGTTCCGCATCAACACCAAGACCGCCGATGGCGCCGACGCACAGGAATGGGTAGGCAGCTCCAATGCCGACAATTCCCGTCCTACTGCCGCCACACCGCTGTCCTTCTGGAACTTATATCCCATCAACAACAACGACCAGTGGAACTACTGCTATAAATTCAAAACAGAAGTGGATACAAAGGCCTGCGATGTGAAAGTGTATTTCTATAACGACAAAGCCTATACCCACGAAGTGATCGTGCTTTAATGTATCCGTTTAAATGTTTGAAACATGAAATATTCTCTATTAATACTATCCCTCTCCCTTGCCTTCACTTCCTGCTTAAAAGAGCCGAAAGATGAAGGCCCGGGACCGGGCGCAAATAAAGCGGTGTACAAATTCGACTGGCCTGCCATCGCAGATTCGGCACAGGCTTCGCTGACAGGCAACTTTTACAATGCCGGTGGTAAATACTTCAACGCCAATAATGCGGGTAACCTTACCTTCAACTACTGGCCTAACGCACACGCATTGGATGTGCTGCTGGATGCTTATATCCGCACCAATAATGACGCCACCAAAGGCAAAATGAGCGAGCTGCTGGATGGTATGAAAGCAAAGAACGGCAACACTTATATCAATCACTTCTACGACGATATGGAGTGGATGACGCTTGCCTGCCTGCGGGCCTACGAAGCCACACAGGACGACCGCTACAAAACCACTGCGCAGCTCTTATGGAACGATATTAAAGGAGGCTGGGATGACACCTGGGGCGGCGGTATTCACTGGAATAAAGACAAGAGTAAGAACTACAAGAACACACCCGCCAATGCGCCCGCTGCCATCATTGCAGCCCGTATGTACCAGGTAACACATGATGCGGCAGACCTGGATTGGGCGAAGAAGATCTACCAGTGGCAGAAAACCACACTCGTAGATCCCGCCAGTGGCCTGGTTTGGGACGGCATCAACCGCGAAGGCAATGGCGCTATTGACAAGAACTGGAAGTTCACCTACAACCAGGGTGTATTCATCGGCGCAGGTGTGGAACTTTATAAGCTCACCGGCGAACAGGCCTACATCACTGATGCGCTGAAAACCGCCAACAATGCCCTGGGTGGAGATTTCACACAGAACAACATCCTGAAGTCCGAAGGCGGTGGAGACGGTGGCCTGTTCAAAGGCATACTGGTACGC
>Ga0207426_1001964_pt1 | contig 14620 bp, 7 predicted proteins | sample AraplaMF_Cvi_mMS_FD_184265 | JGI IMG/M metagenome (GOLD analysis project Ga0207426, IMG submission 184265) | Arabidopsis root microbial communities from the University of North Carolina, USA - plate scrape MF_Cvi_mMS (SPAdes) (version 2) | ecosystem: Host-associated > Plants > Roots > Endosphere ...
TCAGGGTGCGGTGGCCGTCGGCGTCCTCCTGGACGATGACCATCACGAAGCGGTCGTCGAAGCGCACCGGGCACCAGATCCAGTGGAAGCCCTCGGGCCGCAGCTCCTCGGCCGCCCGCCCGCCGTCCTCACCGGCGATCGGGCGTACGCCCCAACTGCGGTCGCGGGTTCCGGTCCACTCCCCCGCCGTGACGGCGAGCTCCTGGCCGGCGGCGCGGAGGGTGCCGGTGCAGGTGCCCGCCTGGACGAACCGCCGGCCGTCGAGCAGCAGCCGGTCGCCGCGGTACTGGGTGTGGTGCGGCTCCCAGGTGGCGGGGAAGGTCGCGGTCCAGGTCAGGTCGTACGCCAGGCCGTCCGGGTCGGCGGGGTCCGCGGCGCAGGTCAGCCGCAGGCGGGCGAGCGGCTCCTCGACGGTGATGGTGAGGGGGCCGACGGTGAGCGCGAGGCGGTCGTCGCCGAGGGCGTCGGAGGCCCGTACGGCGTGCAACCGGTCGCCGAGGCGGAGGGTGGCGTAGGCGTCGATGACACCGGTGTTGGGGTAGACGCCGAGGCCGGCGATCAGCAGGGCGCGGCCGGAGTGGTCCATGACGTGGAAGATGCACCGGTCGTAGGCGTTGCGGTCGCCGGTGGCGACATGCCGCATGGACAGCGGGACCTGGTGGATCGGGTACTCGTCGAGCGCGATCGGGCGGTCGGGCACGGTCTCCTCCTGGGCGCGCGGTCGGCGGGGCACGGCCAGGTTCGGGGCCCCACGGCGGGAGTTGACGGTACGTCAGCTCCGGACGGACGACCAGACCCGCGAAATGCGTAGGGGCCAAAAACCTCTTTCACCTGTTACCTTTCGAGGCCGACACCCGACCGACCCCTGGAGCCACGGTGACCTCACGACCTCCTCTGCACTGCCTGCGCTGCGCCCGCGCCGCGGAGGGCTTCGCCGGGTGCCGGACCTGCGCCGCGGAGGGCATCGGCGTCAATACGATGCCGCCGCTCGCGGATCTGGCCGGTGTGGACCTGGCGGCGTATCCGGGCGGGCCGTGGGGCCTGCCGCAGGCACTGCCGGTATCCGGCCCGCCGGTCACGCTGGGCGAGGGCAACACCCCGTGCATCCGGCTGCGGACGGGTCCGGACCGGTCTCAAGACGGCCGGTCCGAAGGAGAGTTGTGGCTGAAATACGAGGGTGGGAACCCGACCGGCTCCCACAAGGACCGGGCGATGGCCGTCGGAGTGGCCGCCGCGGTGGCGGCCGGTGCCGGCACCGTGGTCGCCGCGTCCTCCGGCAATGCGGGGGCGGCGGCCGCGGCGTACGCGGCACGGGCCGGGCTGCGCTGTGTGGTGTTCACCAACGAGAAGGTGCCGGCGGGGCTGCGGGCCCAGATCGATGCGCTGGGCGCCGAGCGCCGGGTGCACCCGGGCAGCACCGCCGCCCGCAACGCGGCGATGGCCCGGGCCGTCGAGGAACACCACTGGTACCCGCTGACCAGCTACTCCTCGCCTTCGCCGGGCGGGAATCCGTATGCCAACGAAGGCTACAAGTCGGTCGCCTACGAGCTGGCGCGGGACTTTGCCGGGCGGCGGCTCGACGCGGTGGTGGTGCCCACCAGCCGGGCGGATCTACTGGGCGGAATCGGCCGTGGCTTCCGGGAGTTGGCGGCCGCGGGGCTGATCGCCCACGAGCCGCGGCTGGTGGCCGCCGAGCCGTCCGCCGCGGCGCCGTTCACCGCCGCGCTGCGCTGCGCGGACCGCGCGGACCAGGAGCGGACGCGGGTCGCTGCCCGGCCGACGGTGGCGTTCTCCCTCGGGGAGGAGCGGCCCTGCTGGCAGGGGCTCGACGCGCTGTGGCGCACCGCGGGCACGGCCGTCGCGCTGGACGACGAGGCGATCACGGCGGAGGCGCGGAGGCTGGCGGCGGAGGGCCTGACCCTGGAGCCGTCCTCCGCCGTCGGGTCCGCCGTGGCCCGGGAGCAGGCCCGCACGCCCGGCGCCCTGGTGGTCGCGATCGGGACGGCGACCGGGCTCAAGGGGCTGGCGGACTGAGGCCGGGGGCCGGACGGGCGGGCGCGGACCGGCAGGTGCAGGCCCGGCAGCTGCGGCGGTCGGGTGCGGACGGGCGAGTGCGGACCGGACAGCTCCGGGCCGCCTCTGCTCCGCCCCCGCCTCGCTCCCGGCCTCGCCCCGCCCCTCCCCCCGCTCAGCGCGTCTCGGGCCCCGCGAGATGGCGGGCGATGACCATCCGCTGGATCTGGTTGGTGCCCTCGACGATCTGCAGGACCTTGGCCTCGCGCATATAGCGCTCGGCCGGGAAGTCGAGGGTGTAGCCGTAGCCGCCGAGGAGCTGGACGGCGTCGGTGGTCACCCGCATCGCGGTGTCCGTGCAGAACAGCTTGGCCATCGCCGCTTCCTTGGAGAACGGCAGACCGGCGTCGCGCAGCCGGGCGGCGGTGAGGTAGAGGGCGCGCCCCGCCTCGATCTGGGTGGCCATGTCGGCGAGCATGAAGCGCAGGCCCTGGAAGTCGACGATCGGGCGGCCGAATTGCTGTCGTTCGGCGGTGTACGCGAGCGCCTCGTCCAGCGCGGCCTGGGCGACTCCGATGGCGCAGGCCGCGATGCCCAGGCGCCCGGAGTCCAGGGCGGACAGGGCGATGGCGAAGCCCTGCCCCTCGTCACCGAGGCGGCGGGAGTCGGGGACGCGGACGGCGTCGAAGTGCAGCTGCGCCGTCGGGGACCCCTTCATGCCCATCTTGCGCTCGGGCGCCGCGGCGCTGAGGCCCTCGGCGTCGCCGGGCACCAGGAAGGCGGTGATGCCATGGGCGCCGCTGCCGCCGGTGCGGGCCAGCACGGTGTAGAAGTCGGCCACGCCGCCGTGGGTGGTCCAGGCCTTGGTGCCCTCCAGCCGCCAGGTGTCGCCCTCCCGGGTCGCCCGGGTGGTCAGGGAGGCGGCGTCGGAGCCCGAGGAGGGCTCGGAGAGGCAGTAGGCGCCGATGAGTCCGCCGCCGAGCATGTCCGGCAGGTGCTCGGCGCGCTGCTCCTTGGTGCCGTATCCGGCGAGCGCATGACAGGCGAGGGTGTGCACGCTGGCGCCGAGGCCGACGGTGAGCCGGGCGGCGGCGAGCTCCTCCAGGACCTGGAGGTAGACCTCGTAGGGCTGGCCGCCTCCGCCGAACTCCTCGTCGTAGGGCAGCGAGAGCAGTCCGGACTCCGACAGCAGCGTAAAGACCTCGCGCGGGAAGCGGCCGGCGTCCTCCTCCTCGCCGGCCGTCGGCCTGATCTCGCGCTCGGCGAGCTCGCGTACGAGGGTCAACAGGTCGCGGGCTTCCTCCGTGGGCAGCCTGCGGTCCACCGGCCGGGGGCCGTACTCGGTCATGGCGGCGCTCTCCTCCCTGTCGGGCGCTGCGGCGACACGCGCGGGGTGGGCGGCGGCGCCGGTTTCGTCGTGCCAGGCCGATGATCGCGTTCCGGGTCGCGGAAGGCGATGACCTGCGGCGGTGGCGCTAGGAGTATGCCCGATCGGCGGCCCCGCGTCACGGGTTGATCATCACGGACTGCGGGAATCCGGTCCGCGCGCCGACCGGCCACCGAATTGGTCCGAACCATTGACTCACTGGTCTAGTCCTTCTACCTTCTGCTCCAACGTTCAACGCGTTCATGCCAATTCGGAACGCAGGTCAGGCTCCACCCCTCGCCCCCCTCCGAGGAGACGACATGCTCAGACCGCACCGGATGCGCTCGCCCCGCAGAGTGATCGCCGCCGCCACCGCGCTGTGTACGGCGGCGCTGGCCGGCACCCTGCTCGCCGGACCGGCTGCCGCCGAACCGGCCGGCGCCCCCACCACACACCACCCGTCCGCGGCCGCCGCGCCCGCCGCGAAGCCCGCCGCGGCGGGCAGCAAGGTCGTCGGTTACTTCACCAACTGGGGTGTCTACGACCGCAATTACCACGTCAAGAACATCGAGACCTCGGGCTCGGCCGCCAAGCTGACCCACATCAACTACGCCTTCGGCAACGTCCAGGGCGGCAAGTGCGCCATCGGCGACTCCTACGCCGACTACGACAAGGCCTACACCGCCGACCAGAGCGTCGACGGCAAGGCGGACACCTGGGACAACGGGGCGCTGCGCGGCAACTTCAACCAGCTGCGCAAGCTCAAGCAGCTGCACCCGGGCCTCAAGGTGATCTGGTCGTTCGGCGGCTGGACCTGGTCGGGCGGCTTCGGCGAGGCCGCCAAGAACCCCGACGCCTTCGCCCGGTCCTGCTACGACCTGGTCGAGGACAAGCGCTGGGCGGATGTCTTCGACGGCATCGACATCGACTGGGAGTACCCCAACGCCTGCGGCCTGACCTGCGACACCAGCGGCCGGGACGCCTTCACCAAGGTGATGCGGGCGCTGCGCTCGACGTTCGGCCAGAGCAATCTGGTGACCGCGGCGATCACCGCGGACGCCTCGGCCGGCGGCAAGATCGACGCGGCCGACTATGCGGGCGCGGCCCAGTACGTCGACTGGTACAACCCGATGACGTACGACTACTTCGGCGCCTGGGACGCCAAGGGCCCGACGGCACCGCACTCCCCGCTCACGTCGTACAGCGGCATCCCGAAGGCCGGCTTCAACAGCACCGACACCATCGCCAAGCTCAAGGGCCTGGGGGTCCCGGCGGGCAAGCTGCTGCTGGGCATCGGCTTCTACGGCCGCGGCTGGTCGGGCGTCACCCAGGCCGCGCCGGGCGGCACCGCGACCGGCGCGGCACCGGGCAAGTACGAGGCGGGCATCGACGACTACAAGGTGCTCAAGAGCCGCTGCCCGGCCACCGGCAAGGTGGGCGGCACCGCGTACGCCAAGTGCGGCGACCAGTGGTGGAGCTATGACACCCCCGAGACCATCGGCACGAAGATGGCCTACAAGGACGCACAGGGTCTGGGCGGCACGTTCTTCTGGGAGCTGAGCGGCGACACCACCAACGGTGAGCTGATCAAGGCGATCAGGTAGGCCCCGGCAGGCACGGAGCAGGACGGGCGGGAGGCGGTCGGCGGCCTCCCGCCCGTCCGCCGCGCGAAGGGCGGCCGCACGGGCGGCGCCGCGGGCGGGCACCGGCGGGGCGGCGGTTGCGACGTCCGGGGCGGGCCCCCTCGCCTTGCTGCTGCTCCATGGCGGCTGCTCCCGTTGCGGCTGTGCACGCGGTGGCCGTGGTGACGCCCGTGGGTGACCCGGCACGCCTCTGGATGCCCCCGCGCGCCCACGGGGTTTACGCCCCCGTCCACGACGAGCACCATCGGCCGTACGGGGGCAGGAGCTGCATCTGAAGAGGTGACACGTGGTCAACCCTTGGCTGGCGATGGAGACCGGGGCCGATCCGGTGGAGCGCACCCGCACGGTGCGCCGGGCCCATGCGGCCTTCCTGACCGACGGGACCGTCGCGCCACCGGTCCGCCAGGTGGTCGCCGACTCCTGGCGCCGCTCCGCCGACGCCCGGGCCGCGGCCGACGGCGCAGCCCCCATCGACCTGGACGAGGCCGCCCTGGACGCCTACCGGGAAGGGCACCCGCTGGCCCGCGCCATGCCCGTCTTCCGGGAGCTGCTGGGCAGCTTCGCGCAGGACGGGGCGCACCTGCTGGCCGTCTGCGATCCGCAGGGGCGGCTGCTGTGGGTGGAGGGGCACCGCGGGGTGCGGCGCAGCGCCGAGCGGATGAACTTCGTGGTCGGCGCCCGCTGGGACGAGCGGCACGCCGGCACCAATGCCCCGGGCACCGCGCTCGCCGCCGATCACGCCGTACAGATCTTCGCCGCCGAGCACTACAACCGGCGGGTGCAGCGCTGGACCTGCGCCGCCGCCCCGCTGCACGATCCCCGGACCGGGCGGCTGCTGGGCGCCGTCGACATCACCGGCGGCGACCACCTGGCGAGCCCGCACAGCCTGGCCCTCGTCCAGGCCACCGCCCGCGCGGCGGAGGCCCATCTTGCCTCAGCTCTACCGGAGTTGGGGGTGTGCCTGTCGGCGCTCGGGCGGGACGAGGCGCTGCTGGTGGTGGACGGGCAGCGGCTGCGCCTCGGCCGCCGGCACAGCGAGATCATGGCGCTGCTGGCCCGGCACCCCGACGGCCTGACGGGGGATCAGCTCTCGGTGCTGCTGTACGGCGAGCGCGAGATGCGTCCGGTGACGCTGCGGGCCGAGCTGTCCCGGCTGCGCCACCTCGTCGGCACGCTGCTCCACTCCCGTCCGTACCGGCTGAGCCGGCCCGTCGAGACCGACCTGTGCGCCGTCGAGGACGCCCTGGACGCCGGCGAGGTGCACGCCGCGCTGGGCGCGTACCGCGGCCCGCTGCTGCCCCTGTCGGAGGCGCCCGGCGTACAGCGGCTGCGTGGTGCGCTGGAGGACCGGCTCCGGCGTACGCTGCTCGGCACCCGCGACCCCGGCCTGCTGCGGGAGTGGTCGCGCACCCCCTGGGGCGAGGACGACCTGGAGATCTGGGAGGCCCTGGTGGACGCCCTCCCGGAGCGCTCCCCGGCCCGCAGGGCGCCGATGGCCACCGCGCACCGGCTGCGCGCGGCGTACGGCCTGCCCGGCGCCGCCTCCCGTGCGGTGCACGCCCCGGCCGCCGCGCGCGTCGCAACGTTCACGCAACCTCCGCCGCCTTAGCCTGCGCACAACGCCCGTCACACGGGAGTGGCGGGCACCGCGCCGAGAGCGATTGGGAGGCCGCACCATGGCCCGTTACGCCAGTCCGGGTTCCGCCGATGCCGTCATGAGCTACCTGCCCCGCTACGACCACTGGATCGGCGGCGAGTTCGTGGCGCCCGCGCTGGGCCGGTACTTCGAGAACCCGACCCCGGTCAACGGGCAGCCGTTCACCGAGGTCGCGCGGGGCACCGCCGAGGACGTCGAGCGGGCCCTGGACGCGGCGCACGCGGCCGCGCCCGGCTGGGCCCGTACGGCCGCCGCCGAACGCGCCGCGGTCCTCAACAAGATCGCCGACCGGATGGAACAGAACCTGGAGGCCCTGGCGGTCGCGGAGAGCTGGGAGAACGGCAAGCCGGTACGGGAGTCGCTGGCGGCCGACATCCCGCTCGCCATCGACCACTTCCGCTACTTCGCTGGCGCCATCCGCGCGCAGGAAGGCTCCCTGTCGGAGATCGACGAGGACACCGTCGCCTACCACTTCCACGAGCCGCTCGGGGTCGTCGCCCAGATCATCCCCTGGAACTTCCCCATCCTCATGGCGACCTGGAAGCTCGCCCCGGCCCTGGCCGCGGGCAACGCCGTGGTCCTCAAGCCGGCCGAGCAGACCCCCGTGTCCGTGCACTACTGGATGAGCCTGATCGCGGACCTGCTGCCGCCCGGTGTGGTCAACATCGTCAACGGCTTCGGCGCCGAGGCCGGCAAGCCGCTGGCGTCCAGCCCGCGCGTCGCCAAGGTCGCCTTCACCGGCGAGACCACCACCGGCCGCCTGATCATGCAGTACGCCTCCGAACACCTGCGGCCGGTGACGCTCGAACTGGGCGGCAAGAGCCCCAACATCTTCTTCGACGACGTCTCGTCCGCGGCCGACGACTTCCACGACAAGGCGCTGGAGGGCTTCACCATGTTCGCCCTCAACCAGGGCGAGGTCTGCACCTGTCCGTCCCGCGCACTGATCCAGCGCGGCCACTACCAGGACTTCCTGGAGGCCGGCGTGGCGCGCACGGAGAAGATCGTCCAGGGCCACCCACTGGACACCGACACCATGATCGGCGCCCAGGCCTCCAACGACCAACTGGAGAAGATCCTCTCCTACCTGGACATCGGCCAGAAGGAAGGCGCCCGCATCCTGACCGGCGGCTCCCGCGCCGAACTGGGCGGCGAACTGGAGGGCGGCTACTACGTCCGCCCGACGATCTTCGAGGGCAACAACGAGATGCGGGTCTTCCAGGAGGAGATCTTCGGCCCGGTGGTCGCCGTGGCCCCCTTCAGCGACTTCGACGACGCGATCGGCATCGCCAACGACACCCTCTACGGCCTCGGCGCCGGCGTCTGGACCCGCGACGGCTCCACCGCCTACCGCGCGGGCCGCGCCATCCAGGCCGGCCGGGTATGGACCAACTGCTACCACGCCTACCCGGCCCATGCCGCCTTCGGCGGCTACAAGCAGTCCGGCATCGGCCGGGAGACCCACAAGATGATGCTGGATCACTACCAGCAGACGAAGAACCTGTTGGTCTCGTACTCGGCCAAGAAGCTCGGCTTCTTCTAGGGGCACGAGAAAAGGCGCCTGACCTGGGCTTTTGCCCGCCAGGCGCCTTCCGCCCGGTCCGCTCAGAGCAGGGCCCGGTCTACGTCGTGACTCCCCGTTCCTGCCACCCGTATCCCGCTCCTGACCAGCTCGTGCCCGGGGCCCAGCAGCAGCTTGACCTCCCCGTCCCCCGCCGGGTCGACCGCTGGCTCGACGACCGTACGCAGCAGGCCCCCGGAAGATAGCCCCGGGGGCCTGCTGCTCGAAGGCGGTCATTCGGTCATGTGCGGCTCAGCGGGTGCGACTCGCCGTGTGGGAAGCCGGCGGGGCCGGCACCTGCTGAACGGTGCGGCCGGGGGGCGAGAGGGCGTGGAGGTGTGGCGACGGTCAGGCCGGCGGAGCCCAAGAGGCTGACAAGTCCTGAGTCGATTCCGGCGCAACGCACGCTTCTCCCCACGACCGTCGGCTCCCGTCAGGTCGAGGTCAGATCAGCGAACATCGAGAACCGCAGCTCACCTCAAGACCAGGTACCCACCTGTTTCAGGAGACGGCGGATCACCAGATGGACTCGAATTGGCATCCCTCGGTCACTCCGCCGAACATGGCTGCGATGACCCTCTTCAAATCGCTCGCCGAGGAGACCTCGGGAAGCGTTTCGTAGACTTCCTTGCCGACATCGAGGAGGGTTACTCCCTTGGAACCGGGTTCCTGCTCCTGGGTGAACCAGAGCCAGCACCGATAGGATTCGGGAGCGTCTGCAGGTCCGCCATTCCTGAAGAGCGGACAGAGGAACATCTCCTTAGATCCCGAGATCTGCCGCAATAGCTCTCCTTCAGAGGACCACCTCCTGCTCCACCCGTGCTGCACATCATCGAGCTGAATTTGGATCAGATGCTCAAGGGTGACTGTTCGCACGGTGAAGTCCGCGTCATTCCAGCGCACTCTGCTCTGTCTGCGGATCTGCGGTTCGTCTGGCGTCATGAGGTTCTCCTAGCCGTCCACATCCGAGTCGAACCACTTGAGGTTGATCGGCGTGTCAGGGTCGATCCTTCCGTCTTTCACTCGTCGCCGGAGTTCATCAATCCGGTGATGCCCGCCCAACTGTCGGCCATCTCGAAGTACGAGAATCTCGTCTCCGTCAGCGGGGTGCTGAATCGCCTTCAGCAGATCTTCGTTCGACAGATGCTCGAGGGCGGCTTCTTGCTCCCATGTACGCGTCTTCTGAGTCGGCTTGAGGAAGTCAACAGCTTTCCCTGCGGTCGTCGAGAAGCAGCTGCTGTTGTGAACCAGGACCGGGGTCTCACCAGCGAGCACATAGTACGTGTGCAGGCTGTCGACCGTCAGGTTGTACGTCCTTGCGCTGCTGCCGAAGGGGCGGTTGGCCTTGACCGTGACCGCGCTGCCGTCGACGCTTCTCAGTGTCATGCCCGGACGCAAGTGGGCAGATTCGGTCCAGGCGTTCTGCGACGGCGACCAGAACGGATGCTCGTTCGTGGCGGTGAGGTGGCGGTTGCCCTTGGGGGTGGCGAGGGTGAGTTCGTTGAAATTCTTGTCGTGTTCCGTGACGATGAGGTCGGTCACGGTGCGCTTCCCCGTAACGCCACTGACCGGGTCAGTGGCGATCACCTCGTCACCTACCCGCACCGACTCGATGTTCTTCGTCGAGCGGTCGGCCATCAGCACTTTGGTGCCGGCGAGGAAGCATTGGAAGCACTTCGCCTTTTTGGCAACCCGCGAGGCTTTGACTATGTCCTCTACGCCTTCACCGAGCTTCTTGAGAAGCTTGATCTTGCCAATAGGCAGGATGGAGATGGCGAAGGAGGTGCACTCCCCGACAGTAGGGTTCTTGACGCACTCCTTGAGAGAGTTGAGATCAGTCAGTTCCCATACCACGGCGGTAAGGGTGGGGTCGATGACGGGAGTGACGTCGCCGCCGGCCATCACGCAGGGCAGGAGCCCGGCTATTTCATTGCCGGTGTGGGAGACACAGTGTGGCTTCTTGGCCTTCTCCTTCTCCCGTTGCTTGCGGGCCTCTTCGGCCTTGCGGCGTGCTTCGGCTACCTCGCTCTCGCGCTTCTTCTTCACCTCCGTCCATGCCTGGGTGGCAAGGGTGGTGGCTTCCTTGGCGCTCTTGCCGGCGTCGAGCGCGGCGGCACGGGCATCGTCGGCCGCCGAAGTGGCGAGGTAGGCAGAGTTGCGCGCGTAGTTGGCCGAGAACTCTGCTTGAGCTGCGGAGCTTTCGGCATCGTCGGCATCGCGGTCGGCGGCGTTGGCCGCGTTACGTGCCGTCTTGGCGGACTTGGCTGCCTCGGCGGCGCTGCCTTCCGCGCTCGTGGCGGACTTGTCGGCGTCGTCGGCGTACTGTTTGGCGAGGTTGGCGGACTTCTTCGCCTCGCCCGCGGCCTTGGCGGCGGCGTCCTTGGCGTCGCCGGCGTTCGCAGCGGCTTCGGCCGCCTTCCAGCTGTTGTACCTGGCCTTGGCCGCCACGCCCGAGGCTTCGGCGATCAGTCGCTGCATCTGCGCGATGTGAGTGCTGGCGAGTTTGTCCTTACGGTCGGCCATGTACTGGCCCACCTGCACGAATTCGTGCAGCTCGTCAGCAGAGCCGGCCAGGGCGATCTTGGCGGCTGCCTTCATCTCCGGGCCGCCATTGTTGACGAGCTTGGAGGCGTTGACCTGCTCATCGGAGTTCAGCGCCGCATACTGGCCGTTTCTGACGAACGCCGCGAGCACCTTGCCCTTGCCGTTGGCCAGCGCGACCTTGGACGCCTCCTTCACACCCGGGCCGCCGGCGTTGTTGATCTGGGAGACGCGCACGGCGTAGTCGGTGACGGCCACGTCGTACTGACCGGTCGTATAGAAGTCGCTGACCTGCTGGTCGGAACCCTTGAGCGCCTCGGCAGCACCCTTGCGCACGACCTCGTAGGGGCTTTGCGTGCTGAGCTGGGAGACCTGCTCGCGGATCTCGTCCTGGGCGGCCCGCTTCCACCCCGTGCGCAGGTACTCCAGAACCTCGTCGTCGGCACCCGACAGGGCCCTGGCGGCTGACTCCTGATGCCAGGGACCACGGACCTTCAGGGCCTTGAGCGCGAGGACGCGGCCCTTTTGCACGAGGGCGTTGGTGTCGGCGTCGGGCTTGTCGGCCTCGGTGGCCAGTTCGGCTGCCGTGGTGTCCAGGGAGCGGGACTCCACCAGCCCCGCGGCGGAGGCGGAGGTGACCGAGGCGGCCTGTGCCGTATGGGACCGGGCGCGTTCGATGGCAGCGGCGGTACGGGTGGTCAGGTCCTCCGCCTCGGCCTCGCGGGCGATGGTGAAGACCTTCTTGGCCGTCGCCGCCGCCGACTCGGCCGCATCTGCCGCCTTCTTGGCTGCATCTGCGTGCTTCTTTGCCTGTTCGGCCGCCTTCGCTGATTCGCCGGCGTGCTTGGCTGCTTCTTCCGCTGCTGCGGCGGCGTTGTCGGCATGCGTGGCCGCGGACTCGGCTGCTTCACGCGCCTCGTCCGCGGCGCCGGCTGACTTGCGTGCCAGGGCCTCGGCGGCATTGGCTGCGCGGTCGGCCTCGTTGGCGTGGCGGCGGGTCTCCGCGGCGGCCGCCCTGGCCTCACCGGAGTGGACGCCCGCGGCTTCCGCGTAGCTGTTGGCTTCATCGGCAGCGTCGGCTGCGGCGTTGGCGTTGCTGCTGGCGCTGCGGGAGGCCTTCGCGGCGGCGCCCGCGGCCAAAGAAGCGGCGCCGGCCTGCTTGGCCGCCTGTGCGGAGGTCTTCGCGAGGGCGGCTGCCGCGCGGGCCTTCTTCGCCATGTCCCTGGCTTCGCCTGCCCGGCCCGCATCGGACGCGGCCGCGATCGAGGCGTTGTAGGCGTCGTTGGCCGCGTCGGCGGCATTGGCGGCCGCCGCGGCGGTCTGCGCCGCTGCGAAGGCGGCGATGCGGGCCGAGCGGTTGGCGGCGTTGGCCGCGCTGATGGCCGTCTGCGACGCGGCAGCGGCAGCCCGGGCCGCATCGGCGGCCTGCTTGGCCTTGACCGCCGCCCGCTGGGAGTCGTTCTTGGCCGCGTTGGTCTCCCGTGCCGCCTTCAGCGCGGCTTCCTTGGCGAGATCCGAGGCCTCGATCGCACGCGTGGAGGCTTCCTGCGCCTTCTCCGTCGCGTCCTTGGCCCGCTTGCCGGCCAGGGTGGCCTGCTCGGTCAGCTGGGCGATGGTGGCATGTTCCTGGTCGCGATTGCGCGCGACGAACTGCCCCACCTCGAGGAACTCGGCGATGTCGTCAGGGGTGCCCTTGAGCGCCACCTTGCCGGCCGCCTTGACCGCCGGACCGCCCGAGTTGACGAGCTGCGAGACCTCGACCTCGTTGTCCGTCTCACGCGCCGTGTACTGCCCCTCCGCGAGGAACTTCGCCCGGTCTTCAGGGGTACCCTTCAAGGCTGCCTTGCCGGCGTCCTTGACCCCGTTACCCCCGAAGTTGATGACCCGGGAGACCTCGACCTCCTGGTCCTCCTCCAGCGGAGCCTTCCAACCATCCTTCAAGAACGTCCGCAGCGCCTCAGGCTTATCCGAAGTGCTGTTCTTCAAGGCCGTCTTGGCCGCCTCGCGTACCGCGGGACCACCGGCGTTGAAGATCCGGCTCGCGTCGACATAGTCGTCGTCGAACTCGATGCTGTCCCGCTGCTCGAGGAACGTCTTGAGGTCCTGGTCCGTACCGAGAAGCGCCTGCTCGGCCGCTTCCTTGATGCCCGTACCGCCATCCATCCACAGGCGGACGACCAGATCACGTTTGTAGAGCAGTTCGTCGTTGTCGGTGTCCGCTGCGGTGGCGGGCCCTGCCTGCAGGAGTCCCGCCACCAGCGAGCTGGTCAGCAGCATGGACCAGGTACCACGACGAGGCAGTCCATTTTTGCTGGATAAGGGGCCACTCTCGAGGAGCCATGTGGCTCTCTTGACGCTTGGTCTTGGTCTCATTCGGTCAGTCCTCTTTTTCCTTCATAGCAATCGCTAGTCCCCCAGCGGCCGGAACGTCCGTTCAGTGAAAGGGGAAGCACGCCACGGAGCCGCCACCATCAAAGCGTCACCAGTGCACGGGCCCCCTGGTCACGGGCTCACGAGGACGCGTTCGGCAGCCAGGGAGGTGCTGGTGGTGTCGGGGTGGAGGGTGAGCTTCCCTCCGGGCCAGAGCGTGACGAGGTCGTTCTGGCGGGTTGGGCCGCCGAAGGCGCCGACGGTGGCCAGCGAGGCGTCGCGCCAAGGGGACTTGGCGGGCATCAGCCGGTGCTCGCGCCCGAAGGTTTCTGCGGCGATGTCCTCGTATGTGGTGACCTCGCCGTCGCTCCAGCGGACGAACACGTCCTGGTCTCCCGTTCCCGGGCGGAAGTCGCCCGCCGAGACGTCCCGTGCGTGCGGCCAGGTGGTGTCCGGCGGTTTGACGAGCTGCCTCTCGGCATGCAGCCCCTTGGCGTCCACGTTCGTGTACAGGGTCACTTCACCATCGGTCCAGGTCACCATGAGGTCGTCGCGGCGCGTATTGCCACCGCCGAAGCGCCCGGCGGTCACCGTGCTCGCGTGGGTCCAGGTGTCGTTGGGGCTCTTCAGGTCCACCCTGTCCGTCAGCTTGTTGGTTTCGTTGACGTCCTTGAAGAGGGTCAGTCTGCCGTCGGCCCAGCGGACCAGGAGGTCATCACTCGCGTCACCGGTGAAGTCGCCGGCGGTGATGACCGCGGCCTGCTGCCAGGCCTTGTCCTTGACGAGCTGGATGTCCTTGCGGAATCCGTATGCGCCATCCCCGGGATAGAGGGAGAGTTCGCCGTCGGACCAGCGCACGATGAGATCGCTGACGTGGTCGCGCACCGAGGAAGTGTGGAAGTGACCGGTCGTCAGGACCCGTGCGTGGGTCCAGGTTCCGGCGGTTCCCATGGACGTGCCGGTGCCCGGATCCGGTTCCGACGGCTTCCCCGTGACGGCCTGCCGGTAGAGACGGAAGACGTCCTCGTCGAATTGAGACGTGTAGCTGGTGTGGTCGAAGAGGCCGCCGGTCTTGTAACCGCCGATGACACCTACGAGGTCGCCACGCCGGCCGTCGAAGTTCTCCAGGAAGGGTCCGCCGCTGACGCCGGTGCGGAAGCCGTCGCACTTGATCTCCATGAACCGGTCCTGGAAGGCGGTGGTGTCATGGGTGCACTGGAGAGGAGTCTTCTGGCCACCGGGGTAGCCGACGAGGGTCACGGCCGTGCGTGCGAGGTTCGCCGTGGGAACGGAGGTCAGTTCGTTGCCACCTCCGACGGCATCCTCCAGGAGCTGCCCCCGGATGTTCGGGCCGACGTTCAGGAAGGCGAAATCGACGTCATCGTCGGGAGTCGAGGCCCGGTAGCGGGCGTCGATCCAGATCTTGTCTTCCTGGACCGGGAAGATGCCGTAAGGCGCCTCCCCTGCCT
>Ga0207426_1001965_pt1 | contig 14601 bp, 10 predicted proteins | sample AraplaMF_Cvi_mMS_FD_184265 | JGI IMG/M metagenome (GOLD analysis project Ga0207426, IMG submission 184265) | Arabidopsis root microbial communities from the University of North Carolina, USA - plate scrape MF_Cvi_mMS (SPAdes) (version 2) | ecosystem: Host-associated > Plants > Roots > Endosphere...
ACCATCGCGCTCCACAGCGACGAACGCGCCGCCGATGACGGCATTCCGGTGGCCGACCTCACGGACGCCGGGCTCACCCACACGCCCATCCAGCAGTCCATGGACCTCGCCCGGCTCCACGGCCCGGTCTTCAAGCGCAAGTTCGGCGAACGCGAGACGCTCTTCCTCTCCTCGCTGGACCTGGTCACCGAGGTCGCCGACGAGTCACGCTTCGCCAAGGGCGTGTCGGTCGTCCTGGAGAACGTCAGAGAGTTCGCCGGTGACGGTCTGTTCACCGCCTACAACGACGAGCCGAACTGGGCCAAGGCGCACGAGGTCCTGATGCCGGCCTTCGCGCTCGGCTCGATGCGCACCTACCACCCCGCGATGCTCAAGGTCGCCCGCCGGGTGATGGCCGCCTGGGACCGGCGGGTCGCCGACGGCACGCCCGTCCAGGTCGCCGAGGACATGACCCGGATGACGCTGGACACCATCGGGCTCGCCGGCTTCGGCTTCGACTTCGAGTCGTTCTCCCGCGGCGACAGCGCGCACCCGTTCGTCGAGGCGATGGTGCGCTGCCTCGAATGGAGCATGACGAAGTTCTCCCGCGACCCCGAGGCGGACCACTCCGCCGCGGACGCGGCGTTCCAGGCCGACGCCGACTACCTCGCGTCGGTCGTCGACGAGGTCATCACCGCCCGGACCGAGAGCGGCGAGACCGGGGACGACGACCTGCTGGGCCTGATGCTCGGCGCCGGCGGCCGGGGCGACGGCACGCCGGCCCTCGACCTCGCCAACATCCGCAACCAGGTCATCACCTTCCTGATCGCCGGTCACGAGACCACCTCCGGCGCGCTCTCCTTCGCCCTCTACCACCTGCTCAAGGACCCGCTCGCGCTGCGCATGGTCCAGCGCGAGGCCGACGAGCTGTGGGGCGACCGGAGCGACCCCGACCCCTCGTTCGAGGACATCGGCCGGCTGCCGTTCACCCGCCAGGTCCTCAACGAGGCGCTGCGGCTGTGGCCCACCGCCGCCGCCTTCACCCGGCAGGCCCGTGAGGACACGCTGCTCGGCGGCCGCTACCCGGTCAAGGCCGGTGAGCTGGTCACGGTGCTCACCCCGATGCTGCACCGCGACCCCGCCTGGGGCGACAACCCCGAGCTGTTCGACCCGTCCCGCTTCAGCCCGGAGGCCGAGGCGGCCCGCTCGCCGCACGCCTACAAGCCGTTCGGGACCGGTGAACGCGCCTGCATCGGACGGCAGTTCGCGCTCCACGAGGCGACCATGCTGCTCGCCCTCCTCGCCCACCGCTACCGCCTGACCGACCACGGCGACTACCGGCTGCGCATCAAGGAGACGCTGACCCTCAAGCCCGACGGGTTCACCCTCACCCTCGCCGCCCGCACGCCCGCCGACCGGGCCGCGGTCCGCGCCGCGCTGGCCGTGCTCCCCGGCAGCGGTGCCGGCACCGCGGACGACACCGCGCCCGACGACGGGCTGCCCACCCGTGCCGTCCAGGGCACCGGCCTGCTGTTGCTGCACGGCAGCAACTACGGCACCTGCCGGGAGTTCGCCGAGCGGCTCGCCGACGAGGCCACCGGCCTCGGCTTCGCCGCCGACGTGGCGCCGCTGGACGCGTACGCCGGCGCGCTGCCCGCCGACCGGCCCGTCGTCATCGTCGCCGCCTCCTACAACGGCCGGCCCACCGACGACGCGGCCGCCTTCGTGAGCTGGCTGAACACCGCGCAGGACGGCGCCGCCACCGGCCTCCCGTTCGCCGTCCTCGGTGTCGGCGACCGCAACTGGGCCGCCACCTACCAGCACATACCGACCCTCATCGACGACCGCCTCGCCGCACTCGGCGCCGACCGGCTGCTGCCGCGCGCCGAGGCCGACGCCTCCGGCGACCTGGGCGGCACCGTCAAGGAGTTCACCGCGGCGCTGCGCACCCAACTGCTGACGCGCTACGGCGACCCGGCGAGCGTCGGCGCGAGCGCACCGGACGACGAGGACACCGGCTACACCGTCACCGAGGTCACCGGCGGCCCGCTGGACGCGCTCGCCGCCCGTCACGGCCTCGTCCCGATGACCGTCACCGAGGCCCGTGACCTCACCGCCGAGGGCTGGCCGCGGCCCAAGCGCTTCCTGCGCATCGCGCTGCCGGACGGCGTCGGCTACCGCACCGCCGACCACCTCGCGGTGCTGCCGGCCAACGGCCCGGCCGCCGTCGAGCGGGCCGCCCGGGCCCTCGGCGCCGACCTCGACACCGTCCTCGCGCTGCACTCCGGCCGCCGCGCGAGCCGCGACACCCTGCCCGTCGACCGCCCCCTGACGGTCCGTGACCTGCTCACCCACCACCTGGAGCTGGGCGTCCGCCCGACGGCCGCCCAGGTGGCGCAGCTCGCCGCGCACAACCCCTGCCCGCCCGAGCGCCACGCCCTGGAGAACCTCGCCGAGGACGACCCGCGCACCGTGATCGACCTGATCGAGGCCCATCCGGCGCTGCGCGGCGCGCTGCCCTGGCCTGCGGTCCTGGAGCTGCTGCCGCCGCTGCGCGTCCGGCACTACTCCCTGTCGTCCTCGCCCGCGGCCGACCCCCGGCACGCCGATCTGATGGTCTCGCTGCTGCCCGGCGGCACCGGCTCGACCCATCTGCACTCCCTGCGGTCCGGCGACACCGTCCTGGCCCGGGTCCAGCCCTGCCGCGAGGCCTTCCGCCTCGACGCGGCCGATGACACCCCGGTCATCCTGATCGCGGCCGGCACCGGCCTCGCGCCCTTCCGCGGCGCCGTCGCCGACCGCCTCGCCGCGGGCCAGCAGGCCCCCGCCCGGCTCTACTTCGGCTGCGACGACCCCACCGCCGACTTCCTGCACGCCGACGAGTTCGCCGCCGCCGAAGCCGCCGGCGTCATCGCGATGCGCCCCGTCTTCAGCGAGCGCCCCGAGCACGGCCACCGCTTCGTCCAGCACCGGATCGCCGCCGAGGCGGCCGAGGTGTGGGAGCTGCTGCAGGCCGGCGCGCGGGTGTACGTCTGCGGTGACGGCAGCCGGATGGCCCCCGGGGTACGGGCCGCCTTCCGCGAGCTGCACGGCGCCTCCACCGGCGCCTCGCCCCAGGAGTCCGAGGCCTGGCTGCGGGAGCTGACCGCCTCCGGCCGCTACATCGAGGACGTGTACGCGGCGGGCTGAGACCCGGCGTCCCGCCCCCGGCGGACCGGATCTCCGGCCCGCCGGGGGGCCGGGAGCGGCGGCGCCCCCGCGCCCGCCGCCCCCGGCTACTCCGCGCTCACCGGCTTTCCGGCCGCGCCGGGCAGATGGACCACCAGCAGGGCGATCCCGGCGACGGTGAGGTTGCGGGTCGCGGCCTCCAGCCCGTTCCAGTCCTTCGACTGCCACATCGCGAACCACTCGCCGCCGATCGCGAGGAAGCCCACCCCGAACAGCAGCACCACCATCAGCAGCCCGAGCGTGCTTATCCGCCGGGCGCGGGCGAAGCCGCCGCGCCGCGCACCGACCACCCACAGCGCGGTGCCCGCGAGCAGCACCACCGCGGCCACCGTCTCCCAGGCGATGATCGCCAGATACGCGGCGTCCTGGAGCCCGTGCGAGGTGAGGGCCCGCCACATCAGGTCCGGGTCCTTGAACGTGGTGTCCATGGCCAGGACATGACGGACGAAGGCCTGGTTGGTGCCGAAGTCGGTGATGTTGCCGAAGGCCACGAGCGAGATGAGGAGCGCGACCGTCCCCGTGAGGACGGCCGCCGCCAGCGGCAGTCCGGTACGTGGCGTGCGGTCGGTGGGGTGTCTGTCGGTCATGCGCCCTCCCCGGCGGTTCCTGTCATTCTTTGTTTCCTTCTCTGTTGCGGCCCTCATGGTCCCTCATCTGCCGAACTCCCGTACGCTGCTCCCCGATCGACCGGACGACCGACCGGTCGGGGCGGCGTTCGGGAGCAGGACCGACGGCGGACGACCTAGGGGAAAGCGGGGCACATGAACGGGAAGCGGTGTGTGGGGACGGTCGCCGCCGCAGCGGCGGCAGTGATCGCGGTGAGCGGACCGGCGGGCGCCGAGCCGGCCGCCACGACATACGGCACCAGCACGTCCGTGGGCGTCCACAACGCCTATGAGAAGGACAAGTACCGCTACTTCGCGGACGCCCTGGACTCCGGCGCCGCACTGCTCGAACTCGACCTCTGGTCCAATGCCCTGGGCCGGTCCTGGCGGGTCTCGCACAGCAACCCGCTCGGGAACAACAGCAACTGCGAGGGTGCCGCCAACGCCTCGGAGCTGCGCACCAAGAGCCGCGACCAGGACTTCGCCGGCTGTCTGGCCGACATGAAGGCCTGGCACGACGCCCACCCCGGCCACCGCCCGATCCTGCTCAAGGTCGAGATGAAGGACGGCTTCAACGCCAAGGGCGGCCGCGGCCCCGCCGAGTTCGACGCACTGGTCCGGCAGAAGCTGGGCGACGCGGTCTACGGCCCCGGGGACCTCACCGGCGGGCACGCCACCGCCGACGAGGCGGTGCGGGCCGGCGGGTGGCCCTCGCGCGCCGACCTGGCCGGCAAGTTCCTGTTCGAGCTGATACCCGGCACGGTCGAGGAGAAGAACCCGTTCGACAAGCTGTGGACCGACGTCGAGTACGCCGGCCACCTCAAGGACCTTGCGGCACAAGGGAAGCTGGCGCAGTCGACGGCGTTCCCCGCGGTGCACGGAGCGGCTCCCGGCGACCCCCGCGAGCGCTACGCCGACCCGGCGCTGCGCCCCTGGTTCGTGGTCTTCGACGGCGACGCCGCGACGTATCTCAACGGCAGTATCGACACCTCCTGGTACGACACCCGCCACTACCTGCTCATCATGACCGACGCCCACAACGTGCCGCCGGTCATCGACGGTACGCACCCGACCGAGGCGGAGGCGCTGGCCCGGGTCCGGCGGCTCGCCGCGGCGCACGCGAGCTTCGCCACCGCCGACTGGTACCCGCTGCCGTCCGTCCTCAAGACCGTGGTGCCGCGCGGGGCATGACGCCGAGGGCGGCGGTCCCGGAGCCGGGCTGCGCGGCCCGCGGGTCGGGCTCCGCGGCCGCCCGCCGGTAGAGCGCGGCCACGTCCGCGCCGAACCGGCTGCTGTACGAGACGTAGTCGTCTCCGCCCCCGTCCAGGCCGCCTATCACGCCGATCAGCGACCCGGTGCCGGTGGCCGGGTCGAGGTCGGTGAGCATCGGCCCGCCGCTCGTCCCGTTGGGGAAGCCCGGGCAGTCGAAGCGGAGTTGGGTCGGGCTCGGGGCGTCGGTGCGGTTGCGGCAGCTGACCGGCGCGTCCTGGTCCTCGGGGTAGCCGACCAGCTGCGCGGGACGTCCGGCCGGTGTGCCGAAGCGGATGCGTTCGGCGCCGGTGACGTCCTCTATCCGGCCGCCGCCCCTTCCTGCCCGGCGCACCCGCAGGAAGGCCACGTCGTGGTCGGGGTCCCGGTCGCGGATCCAGCGCGGATCGACCTGGATCCGGGTGGGCACCCACAGGCCGTACGGCGCGATCCCGTCGTGCAGGCCGGGCGCGAACACCAGCCGGGTGCGGAAGCCGTCGTCGTGCACACAGTGCGCCGCGGTGACGATGAGGTCGCCCCCGGGGGCGTGCACCACGCTTGCCGTGCAGTGGTGGACCGGGTCGCCGTCGTCGTCGGGGGAGAAGAGCGCGCCGATCGCCGGTGCGGGCGCCGCCGGGGCCGCCCTCAGGGGCCGGGACACCGCCAGCGGGGCCGCCCGCCCGCCGCCGTAGCGTGCCGTCACCGGCGGCCCGGGACGCTCCTGGTAGGGGCCGGCGAGCAGTGCGGCGGCGGCCCGGTCGCCGTCGGCGCGGGTCGCGAGGTAGGAGCCGGTGGTGGTGTCCCCGGCGGCCAGGAACGGATCGCGGGCGGGGGCTCCCAGCACCAGTGCCGTGCTGCCCACGGCCACGGTGAGCACCCCGAGCACGAGGGTGACCCGCAGCGGAACGCCGGGCCGGCCGCGGCCGGTGCAGGCCGGGCCGCGGGGACCGAGGCAGTCCTCGGCCGCCGGTGCCCCGGCCGCCCGGTCCGCCCCGCCGGCGTGGTCCGCCGGCTCGGTCCCGCGTTCGCTCGTCTCCACCAACAGCCCGCCTCGCCGCATCAGCCGGCGCTTTACCCCGTCGGATGCGGGGACGTCACCGGAACCAGACATTTCACCCAGTCTGATGCACGGATCCGTCCCATGGTTCGGTCACTTGGCGCATCATTCCGCTCGGAAGGTGAAGATCACGGAAAGGAACCGGGGCTCGGAAACCCGGCGGACCCGCCGTCCGAGGGGCCCGTCGGACAGGCCGCGGCGGGCGGCGGCGGCCGCGCCGCCGGACCGCGCCGCGTTGGGCCGGTCGGGTGACCCGCGCGGGGCCCCGGCCGAACCGGTCCGGGACCCCGGTGGTGCGGCGCGCGCCCCGCCGCTCCCGCTCAGGCCGTCAGCCGCACGCCCTGCCCCGCGAGGTTGTGCCGGATCAGCGTCTCCGCCAGGCCGGTCTCGTTAGGGAAGTCCATCGGGACGATCCCCAGGCCCGTCCAGCCGCTCCCTTCCGAGCCCTCCAGCAGCCGCTTGACCTGGGGGTTGAGGCGGTCCGCGTTGGAGCGGGGCGGGAGCAGGGCGGCGGTGCTCACATAGTTGACGAAGAGCTTGCCGGGCTGGGCGACGGCCTTGCGGAACTGGGCCTCGATCTTGGGGTACTTGCCGAACGGCTCCGCCATGTAGTCGTCCTGGATGTCGAACAGCTGCGGATCGGCGTAGCGGACGCCGCCCAGGCCGTCGGAGTCCGCCAGCAGCACCACCCGGCCGCGGGCCTGGCCCAGCGTCGGCAGGCCGGCGTCCAGCCGGAACAGGGACCGGTAGCCCTTGTCGTCCAGGTAGATGCCGAAGATCCGGCGGAACTCCTCGGCGCCGACCTCCGAGTACTCCTGCTTGACCCGCATCAGGACCGTCTCGGAAGGGTGCGCCCGCAGGAACGCCCGGCAGGCGTTGAGCACATCACCGAACATCAGCTCCTGGTAGAAGGCGCCGTGATGGATGGCGAAGACGTTGTCGATGGCCCGGCAGCGGACGTCCAGGAAGCGGATGCCGCTGTTGAGCTGGGCGTCGACGGGGGTGTTCTGGCAGGCGACCCAGGGGCCGCCCACCCGGGCGCCCGAGTCGTGGGTGCCGGGGATCGTCAGCCGCTGGACGGGGGTGGCGTCGCCGAGCGCCGACATCCAGTCCTGCACGGACAGTCCGGCCCGGCGCTGGGCCGCGTCCGCCGTGAACTGCCCGCTGCCGAAGCCCGCCAGCACCCCGGCGGCCGACAGCCCGGCCGCGCCCCGGAGGAAGTTGCGCCGATCCAGTCCCAGCCCCATGCCGCTTCCCCTGTCGTCGAGTCTGCGTGGGCGCGCGGCAACAGCCCCGGCGCGCACCTGCGATCGGGGCATCGAACCACAAGGAGCGCGCGGGCGGCACCCGGCCGGCGGACCGGAGGGTCACGCCGGCCGGGAAAGGGCGGATATCAGACGCGGAAGGACAGCGACAGCGCGAACCGGTCCGCGCTGTCGGTCCACCAGCTGTCCAATTCGAGCCCCGCGGAGGCGAGTTCGGCCCGCACGCCCTCCCGGCGGAACTTGGCCGAGACCTCGGTCCGCAGCTCCTCGCCCGCGGTGAAGGTCACCGCCAGGTCCACTCCGGGGACCTTGACGGTCAGGTCCTTGCGGGCCCGCAGTCGCATCTCGATCCACTCGCGCTCGGTGTTCCACAGCGCGACGTGGTCGAAGTCCGCGGGGTCGAAGTCGCCGCCCAGCTCGCGGTTGATGACCTCCAGGACGTTCTTGTTGAACGCGGCCGTCACGCCCTGCGGGTCGTCGTAGGCGGCGACGAGGGTGGCCTCGTCCTTGACCAGGTCGGTGCCGAGCAGCAGCGCGTCGCCCGGGGAGAGCATGTCGTGCACGGACCGCAGGAACGCGGCGCGCTCCTCGGGGAGCAGATTGCCGATGGTGCCGCCGAGGAAGGCGAGCAGCCGCGGGCCCGGGGTGTCGGGGAGCTCGATGCCCTGCTGGAAGTCGGCGACCAGCGCGTGCACGGTGAGGCCGGGGTGCTCGGTGAGCAGCGTCTCGCCCGCCGCGGCCAGCGCCGATTCGCTGACGTCGACGGGCAGATAGCTGTGCAGTTCGTCCAGGGCGCCGATGAGGTGGCGGGTCTTGTCGGAGGAGCCCGACCCCAGCTCGATCAGGGTGCGCGCCCGGGTGGCCGCGGCGATGTGGTCGGCGCGGGTGAGCAGGATCTCCCGCTCGGCGCGGGTCGGGTAGTAGTCGGGCAGCTTGGTGATGTCCTCGAACAGCTCGCTGCCGCGGGCGTCGTAGAACCACTTGGGCGGCAGTTGTTTGGGGGTACGGGCCAGGCCCTGGGCGACATCGGCGCGCAGCGCGGCCGCGGTGGCGTCGGCAGGAAGGGTGCGGGTGATGCTGAGCGGGCTCACGTGGCGGGCTCCTTGAGCGGGGTGAGGTGGACCTCGGTCCGGGTGGCGCGCAGCAGGGTGCGGTCCGGGACGTCGGTCCAGTGGGGGGAATCGTCGTACGGTTCGGAGGCGACGACCGTGCCGCCTCCGGGACGGGCCAGGTGGCACAGCGTGTCGCCCCAGGTGGTGGCGGCGATGGTGGTGCCGTCGGTCAGCAGCAGATTGAGCCGGGAGCCGGGCGCGGCCGCCGCGACCGCAGCGACGGTGCCGGCCAGCGCCTCGCCGGGCTCGTCGCCGCGGGTCAGCCGGTGCCGGACGAGCGCCCACAGGAACGCCGCGTCGCAGCGGGCCGGCAGCCGCAGCAGCTCCCCCGGGGGCAGTTCGGCCGCCAGCGGGGCGAGCGACTCCGGCCAGCCGGACACCGCGCCGTTGTGGCTGAAGAGATAGCGCCCCTCGGCGTACGGCGCGGCCGCGGCCTCGGCGTCCGCACCGGCCACGGTGGCGTCGCGTACGGCGGCGAGCAGTGCGCCGGTGCGCACCACCCGCCCCAGATCGGGCAGCAGGTCGTCGCCCCAGATCGGCCCGGCCCGCCGGTAGCGGGCGGGCAGCGGATCGTCCGGCGCGTACCAGCCGACGCCGAACCCGTCCGCGTTGACCGTCCCGTGCCGCTGCCGGCGCGGCTCCCACGACTGCCGGTAGAGGCTGTGCGGCGGGGCCAGGACCACCTGGCCGAGGGGGATCCCGGGCCCCAGATAGGCAAGATGACGGCACATCAGGCATCGGCCTCCCGGGCCGGCGGGGCCGCGGGCGTCATGCGTCCGCCGCCGGGTCGGCGTCCCGGGCGGTACGGAACCCGGAGAAGATCTGCCGGCGGATCGGCAGGTCCCAGTTGCGGAAGGTGCCCCGGCAGGCCACCGGGGCGACCGCGAACGAACCGCCGCGCAGCACCTTGTACTCGTCGCCGAAGAACACCTCCGAGTACTCCCGGTAGGGGAAGGCGGCGAAGCCCGGATACGGCAGGAAGTCGCTCGCCGTCCACTCCCACACATCGCCCATCAGCTGCCGTACGCCCAGCGGCGACTGCCCGTCCGGGTAGCTGCCGACCGGGGCGGGCCGCAGGTGCCGCTGGCCGAGGTTGGCGTGCGCCGGCGTGGGGTCCTCGTCGCCCCAGGGGTAGCGGCGGGCGCGCCCGGTCGCCGGGTCGTGCCGGGCGGCCTTCTCCCACTCGGCCTCGCTCGGCAGCCGCCGGCCGGCCCAGCGCGCATAGGCGTCGGCCTCGTACCAGCTCACATGCAGCACGGGCTCGTCCGGCGGCACCGGTTCGGTCACCCCGAACCTCCGGCGCAGCCACTGGCCGCCGTCGCGCTTCCAGAACAGTGGTGCCCGCAGTGCGTGCTCCTGGACCTGGGCCCAGCCCTCGGGGGCCCACCAGCGCGCCTCCTCGTAGCCGCCGGCCTCGATGAACCGCTGGTAGGCGCCGTTGCTGACGGGGGTGGTGTCGATCAGGAAGGCGGGCACCAGCCGGTGGTGCGCGGGCCGCTCGTTGTCCAGCGCCCAGGGCTCGGTGGAGGTGCCCATGGTGAACGGCCCGCCGGGCACGAGCACTTCAGCGGGGAGCACGTCGTCGGGGGCGGGCGGCGGCTCGGCGTCGGTGAGCACCGGCGGCCCGGCTCGCAGCTGGTGCGTGATGAGCATGGTCTCGTCGTGCTGCTGCTCGTGCTGCGCGATCATGCCGAAGGCGAATCCGGAGTCGAGCAGCGGACCGCCGTGCAGCGGGGCGTGCTCCAGGACGTCCAGCACCCGGCCGCGGACCTCGTCGACATAGCCGTGCGCCTCGTCGGGGGCGAGCAGCGGCAGGGAGGGGCGCTGGGCGCGGGGGTGCTCGAACGCGTCGTAGACGGAGTCGATGTCCGGGCGCAGGGCGTCACGGCCGCCGACGGTGCGCAGCAGCCACTGCTCCTCCTGGTTGCCTATGTGCGCCAGGTCCCACACCAGCGGGGACATCAGCGGGGAGTGCTGCGCGACGAGATCGGGTTTCTCGACACAGGTGGTCAGCAGGCGGGTGCGGTCGCGGGCGGCGAGCAGGGCCGAGGCAGCGCGCTCACGGAGGAGCTCGGGATCGGGGGTCACTGGCTGTCCTTCCCAAGGATGAGATCGCCCTCCGCGGCGTACAGGGCGTCGAGATGATCGTCCGCGGGGCAGCGGCCGCGGTCCACATAACGTTCGGTGAACTCCGCGACCGCGGCGAGCACCTCGGGGGAGGCGCCGAGCCGGGGCAGCGCCTCCTGCGCGGCGGCGAAGCAGGCCACCGCCGCCGCGTGCAGTTCCGGATCGGTCAGCGCCCCGCGGGCGGCCCGCCGCCAGAGCGGATTGCGCGGAGCCGGGCGGGAGCCCGCCGTCTCCGCGAGGGGCTTGACGATGCGGTACGCCCGCTCCGCGGCCTCCGGGTCGTCGAACAGCGCGGCCGTGACGGCCAGCGGCACGACCCACCCGGCCTCGCCCGACTGTGCGTCGATCATGCGCAGTTCGAGATGGCCGCGCGGCCGTACCGGCGGGAAGAGGGTGGTGACGTGATAGTCCAGATCCTCCTGGGTGGGCGGTCTGGGCACGCCGGTGCGGACCCATTCGCGGAAGGTGAGCCCCTCCGGTGCGTGCCAGGGGCCGTCCTCGGCGCGCAGGCACATCACCGGGGCGTCCATGACGTAGTCCACCCAGGCGGTGCGCGGATCGGGCCCCTGCGGCGGGGCGAGGGTACGGGCCGGGTCGAGCTGCGACCAGACGACCTGGCGGGTGGTGCGGTAGCCGGTGGGGCAGCCCTCGCTGGTGGGCGAGTTGGCGAAGGCAGCGGCCAGCACCGCGCCCAGCAGATGGGCCAGCAGCCAGCGCCTGCCGTGCCCGAGCGGCCCCGGCTCCTCGTGCCCGGCGTCCACGCACACCTGCACGGACGCGGTGGCGCACATCATGGACCGCCCGGCGGAGCCCCAGCGGTCGAAGTAGGCCTCCATGGCGTCGTAGCGGGGGGCGGTCAGCACCCGCTGAGGACGGTGCCACGGATTGTGACCGTGGCCGGCCATGCCCAGCCCCATGGCCAGCATGGCGGGGCGGACCAGTGCCAGATCGGCGCTGACCGCGTCGATGCACTCGGTGAGGGAGTCGGCGGGCAGCGAGCTGAGCTCCAGCTGGCCGCCGGGCTCGAACGTCAGCAGGGAGGTGAGGGGAAGGGCGCGCAGCGTGGTGGCCGCGCTGTGGAGCCGGGCCGGTTCGACGGGACATCGGGGGTTGCGCGCGTCGTGGACCAGCCATTCGATCTCGACCCCGAGCCGGCTCGGCGGGCCGGTCTTGAAGCATATTCCGCGCAGGTGAGCTTCCAGCTCCGCTTCTGTTTCCGCAGGCCGTACGGGCATGGAATCCCTCTCCCTGGTGGGTGGCGGCAGGATTGCCGCCCTCCACCTAATCTGCTGCGGGCGATGCGCTCAAGGGCGCTTTCGCGCCGAGGTCGGCGGTACGGGCCGCCACGGCGCGGGGCGGCCGTCCGGACCGGGAGACCACCGGACGGTGCCACGGCGCCCTCCCGGCGCCGGAACGGCCTTCCCGCCCGCCGCCGGGAGCGCGGACCGGCCCGGCGGGCGGCGGACGGGGGCGGGAGAGGGGTACGGCCGTTCGAGTGAGTGCCGGGTGGGGCCTGTTTTGCCGCCGCGGCGGCACGGCGCGCCCGCCGCCCGGTGTCACTGGCGATAGCCCGCCAGGAAGCGCCCGATCCGGCTGATCGCCGCGTCGAGGTCGTCGGCGCGGGGGAGGGTGAGGATGCGGAAGTGGTCGGGGTGCGGCCAGTTGAAACCGGTGCCCTGGACGACCTGGATCTTCTCCCGCAGCAGGAGGTCGAGGACGAACTTCTCGTCGTCGTGGATCTTGTGGACCGCGGGGTCGAGGCGGGGGAAGGCGTAGAGCGCGCCCTTGGGCTTGACGCAGGAGACGCCCGGGATCTCGTTCAGCCGCTCCCAGGCCCGGTCGCGCTGCTCGCGCAGCCGGCCGCCGGGCAGCACCAGGTCCTCGATGCTCTGCCGGCCGCCGAGCGCGGCCTGGATGGCGTACTGGGCGGGCGCGTTCGGGCACAGCCGCATGGACGCGAGGGTGCCCAGGCCCTCCAGGTAGTCGGCGGCGTGCTGCCGGGGGCCGGAGACCACCAGCCAGCCGGAGCGGAAGCCGGCCACGCGGTAGGACTTGGACAGGCCGCTGAAGGTGAGGCAGACCAGATCGGGGGCGAGCACCGCGGCGTGGTGGTGGACCTCGTCGTCGTACAGGATCCGGTCGTAGATCTCGTCGGCGAAGACCATCAGCCCGTGGCGCCGGGCGAGATCGAGCATGCCCTCCAGCAGTTCGCGCGGATAGACCGCGCCGGTCGGGTTGTTGGGGTTGATGATGACCAGCGCCCGGGTGCGGTCGGTGATCTTCGAGGCGAGGTCGTCGAGGTCCGGCAGCCAGTCCGCCGACTCGTCGCAGAGGTAGTGCACGGCCTTGCCGCCCGCGAGCGTGGTGACCGCCGTCCACAGGGGGAAGTCGGGGGCCGGGATGAGGACCTCGTCGCCGTCGTCGAGCAGCGCCTGCACCGCCATGGAGACGAGTTCGGAGACGCCGTTGCCGAGGTAGACGTCGTCCACGCCGACGTCCGGCAGTCCGCTCTCCTGGTAGCGCTGGGCCACCGCGCGGCGTGCCGAGAGGATGCCCTGGGACTCCGTGTAGCCGTGCGCACGGGAGAGGTTGCGCATCATGTCCTGCAGGATCTCGTCCGGGCACTCGAAGCCGAACAGCGCCGGATTGCCGGTGTTCAGCCGCAGCACGCTGTGGCCGGCCTCCTCCAGTGCGTCCGCGTGCTCGATCACCGGGCCGCGGATCTCGTAGCAGACGTCGGCCATCTTGCTCGACTGCTTGAACTGCATGCGGCGGCCTCCCGGTACCTCGCTCACCGCGCGGTGCGGCAGCATTCGTCACAACGTACTTGGTTTTACCAAGCTGCGACTTGGAAAGTCCAACTTCTGTCTATGCTGGTGTCATGCCGCGCCGAAGTTATGACCAGTACTGCGCCGTTGCCCGAGCCCTGGACGCCGTGGGCGACCGCTGGACGCTCCTGATCGTCCGGGAGCTGCTGGGCGGCCCCCGGCGCTACACCGATCTGCACGCCGACCTGCCGGGCGTCAGCACCGACATGCTCGCCTCCCGGCTCAAGGACATGGAGCGGGAAGCGCTGGTCACCCGCCGCCGGCTCGCCCCGCCCACCGCCGCCTTCGTCTACGAACTCACCCCGCGCGGCCGTGCGCTGCTGCCCGCGCTCGCCGCCCTCGCCGACTGGGGCGCCCCCGCCCTCGACGAGAAGCGCCCCACCGACGCCGTGCGGGCCCACTGGTTCGCGCTGCCCCTCGTCGCCCGGCTGGCCCGGCACTTCCCCGAGGGCGTCGAGGTGGTCGGCATCGCCCTCGACGAGGGCGAGTTCCATGTCGTCCTCGGAGGCGACGGGACGGGGGACGGCGCCCCGGGCGCCGACGGTGCGGCCGGCGGGCCCGGCTATGCGGACGGCCCCGCCGAACGCCCCGACGTCGTCCTGCGGATGGACACCGCGACCTGCGCCGAGATCGCGTACGATCGCCTCTCCCTCGCGCAGGGAATCGAATCCGGCCGGATCGCGGTCACCCCGCCCGAGGCGGCCGGCCGGCGGCAGCGGCACACGAGGACGGCAACGGCATGACGACGCGCCCCCTGGCGGTCTTCGACCTGGACGGCACGCTCGCCGACTCCACCCACCGGCAGCACCACCTGCAGCGCGCCCCGCGCGACTGGAAGGCCTTCTTCGCGGCCGCCCCCGAGGACCCTCCGCTCCCCGAAGGGGTCGCCCTGGCCCTGCGCAGCACCGAGGAGTGCGAGGTCGTCTACCTGACCGGCCGCCCGGAACGGTGCCGCCGCGACACGCTGGCCTGGCTCGCCCGGCACGGGCTGCCCGAGGGCCGGCTGTGGATGCGCCCGGACAGCGACCGGCGCCCGGCCCGGCACACCAAGCTGGAGATCCTGCGCCGGATCGCCCGCGGCCGCGAGGTCCGCCATGTCGTCGACGACGACGAACTCGTCTGCGACGCCTGCGAGAAGGCCGGCTACCCCGT
>Ga0207426_1001971_pt1 | contig 14575 bp, 10 predicted proteins | sample AraplaMF_Cvi_mMS_FD_184265 | JGI IMG/M metagenome (GOLD analysis project Ga0207426, IMG submission 184265) | Arabidopsis root microbial communities from the University of North Carolina, USA - plate scrape MF_Cvi_mMS (SPAdes) (version 2) | ecosystem: Host-associated > Plants > Roots > Endosphere...
GAGGTGCCCGCCGACACCACCGACAGCGCCAGCCGGCTCGACTCGCAGAAGTGCCGCTCCACGGCGGCGATGGCGGGGCCGCGCCCGTAGTCGGCGTGCTCACGTTCGTAGGGGAAGAACTCCGCGGTGTTGTTGGGCCGCACCACGGCGTCATGGCCCGCGCGCCCCTCCAGCCCGGCCAGCCCCTGCGCGACCTGCGCAAAGTGGGAGCGGTCCACGACGTCCGGGGCGGGCGACTGTGCGAGGAACGTGCCGAGGCGACGCTTAGCCACCTCCGCCACGTCGGCGCGGTCACGGGCACGGGAGGGGAGCAGTCGCAGCCGCACATGCGGGCCGCCCTCCCAGTAGCGCAGGAAGAAGTACTGCTGGATCAGTCCGCGTTGCTCCAGCTCGGTCACCATCGGTTCGACGCAGTGCGCCAGGAGGGTGTCCTGGTCGGTGTCGTAGAAGATGTGTGCGCACACCCAGTCCGCCGCCCGTGCGGTCGCCGGGGCCAGGCGGGCGCCGTCGCCGTGTCCGTTCGTCATGGTCATCGTGTCCGTCCTTCGTTGATCTCGACGAGGAATTCGGTCACCCGGGGCCCGCTGCCGTCGTGGTCCGGCATCTCGCGGGGGTCGGGAAGGGCCTCCTGGAGGAAGACCACCTGTCCCGCACCGGCGGCGAGCAGCCGCTCGAAGACCCCGACGAGCAGCAGGTTGGCGAAGTCCACATAGAGCGGTTTGCGCGACTTGACCCGCCACACCTCCCCGCTGACCACCGACTGCGGGTCCAGGGCCCGGACAAAGCACCGTTGTGGCATCCCGTGTTCCGCCAGCCACCCGACCAGCCGCATCAGCAGCGAACGGTCGCTTTCGCCCTTCTCCCGCCGCGGCACGGCACCCGGCGGCAGCACCCACTGCCGGCGGCTGACCGTCGTTCGGCCCACGACCACCCGCGGCTCCGCCAGGACCTCCCGCACCTCGGAGAGCGACGGGTCGCCGAACATCCGCCGCCCCGGGATCAGCAGGTTGGATGTCGCGCCGAAGGTCTGCAGCAGCAGGCGTAGCGCGGGCGGCAGCCACAGCTCCGCGATCAGGTTGGGGTGGACGGGCTGTACCTCACCGTCGCGCCCCCGTGCGTGCAGGGTGAGCAGGCCGGGTCCGGGGTCGTGCCGGACGAGCAGGTCGCCCAGGCGAATATGGTGCTCGGGAGGCCGCAGGCTCAGTCCTCCGGGGTACTCGATCTCCGCGGCGACGGCGGACGCCCGCAGCCCGACGTTGCTGCCGAAGTGGCGGCAGGTGTCGGCATGGACGAGGCCCGGGGGCGGGGGAGCGGTGTCCACGGCCGTGTCCCGTACCGCGTCGAGCTCCGCCTGTGTCAGGAGCCGCCGGATGCGGTCGCGTCCCCGGCCGTGCCCGGAGTTGACGGCGTTGACCACGAACTCGGGCGCGCAGCGGGTGCCGAGTGGCTGGCCGTAATAGGTCACGGAGTCCGGCGCCCGCATCCAGGCGGGCCGGCGCTCCACCACCGAGAGCAGCCGTTCGGGGGCAACCCGGACGACACCCTGCGCATCGGCCGGAACCGCGCGGACCACCTCGCACAGTTCGTCCCGCAGCGCGGCCAGTTCGCCCAGCCGGGGCAGCCGGTGCCGGTGCATCGGCCCGTAACCGTGCACGGCGACCGAGAGCAGGGCGGGCAACGTGGGGTCGTCGCTCAGCCACGTCTGGACCAGCCGGTGGAAGGTGAGGAAAGGTACCGCCTCGCCGGGGCCGACGTGCTCGGCGAACAGATCGGCGAGCGCGACCCGCCCGGGCAGTCCGGGGTCGAGCACGGCGTAGCACTGCCGTACGGCATCCAGGTCCCGCAGGACCGGTCCCCAGGCGCGGCGGTCCGGGCCGGGGTAGGGCGCCGTCACCAGGGCGTTCTCGATGACGCTGTTCTTGGCGGGCAGACTGATCCGGTCCGGGCCGGCCAGGTCCCTGATCCGCCGCAGGGCTTTCTCCACCGCGCCGGTGGCACGCACCCGCTGTGTCGGATCGGACAGGCGCGGATAGGCGGCCAGGGTGTCGGCGATGACGGCGAGTTCCCGCTCGATCCCGACCAGCCCGTCACTCGTCGCCCCGGCGAGCCAGGAGCGCACCTCGGCGACATGGTCGAGGGTCTGGTCGGCGAAGGGCCGCTCGGCCTCCAGCAGTCCCAGCTCCTCCAGGCGCGCCAGGTACGCCGTGGCCGTAGCCGGGTCGCTGCCGGTGCGGTCCGCGACGATCCGGGCCGCCTCCTCGCGCGTGGGGCGGCCCTCCCGCACCACCTTCACACACTCCCGTACCGCGGCCGCCCCGGGCAGGGTGCGCAGCGGCTCCTCGGCGCCCGTCCCCAGGAACTCCCAGCGGCCTTCGATGAGCTGGGCACTCGGGTTGAGGCGCAGCCGCGCGCGCCCGGAGAGCTCGGGATGGCTGCCGAGCGCGCGGACGACCTGTTGGACGACCCACACGTTCAGCTCGGCGACCGAGTGCACCCCAGGACCGGTGGACGCCCGGTCTCCCGCACCGCCGTCCCACGTCCCCAGGCCACTGGCGGTGAACGTGCTGAACGGACTGGTCTTCATGGTCACCCGCGCCAGGTACTTGGCGAGCCGCTGCGCCAACGAGCGCTCCGGCGCCCGTTCGTCGGGGCGCGCGAGCCACTTGCGCACCTCGGCGAGGAGCACCGGGCTGCTCAGGACGAGCCCGTGCTGGAGGACGGGATCGCAGGCTGCCTTGCGCAGCAGCATCTGCTGGGTGCGCAGATGGTGGCCGATCAGGTCGTCCAGCCGGGCCACCGCTTCCTGATGGCCGGCCCGCAGCCGCGCCCAGCCGTCCACCTCGTCGACGACGGCCCGGGGGAGCAGCGCCCGGACGTCGTCGTTCCAGTGCCGCTCGGCGAGCGGACGGCGATTGTGGACGGCCCGCCGCAAGGCCACCAGCAGCGGCTTGCCGGAACCAGCCCGCCCGATCTCCTCGTAGAGCATGTCGGACAACACCGATGCCCGGCCGTCGAGTTGGCGTTCCATACCGCACACGGCCTCGGCCTGGCGCCACAATTCCGGCGAGCGCATGTCGTCCAGTGTGGGCGCGGGCAGTCCGCCGATCCGTACGCCGAAGGTGTCCGGGGTGGTGAAGTCCTCGGTCATGGCCGACTCCAGTCACGGGAGGTGCGGAAACACGGGGGAGCGGGGGGCAGGCGGACGGACGTCACGGGAACGGGTGCGGGTGCGGATTGATCTCCTCCGCGACCAACGGCGCTGTGCGATAACCGAGTTCGGAGGGGAGCCGCAGCAGCCGGGGCAGCCCGTGGGTGCGGCGCATCCGGTGCCCGAACGTCATCGGCAACAGCCCCGGCACGATCACCTTCGCGCAGGCCAGCCCGCCCGCCCGATGTTCGTCCGTGGTCTGGTCGACCACGACGACGTCCAGGCCCCGGTCTGTGAACCGGGCCACCGCTTCGGCCAGGTCTTCGCGGATGTCCTCGCCGCGCGGCCGGCAGGTGGCCTGTGCGAACGCCTCCTCGACGGGCAGACCGCCCTGGTCGGCGTCGCCGTCGTCGCCGAGCAGGAAGGCGAACCGGTCGAACGCGGCCGGGTGGCAGTACAGCAGCGCATGGTCCCGCATCTCGCGCACCAGACCCGGCTCGTCGATCATCGCCGCGATACGGTCCCGTTCCTCGCGGAAGGCCGCCCGGTTCCACCCCAGGTTCGCTGCGAGTTCCAACAGGCCGTTCCTCAGGGCGCATTCGGGGTCGAAGTGCGCCCCTGCGGCGCAGACCGCGGCGGGCTCGTCGGGCTGGCCCGGTCCGCTCGGACGTACCGCCATCACCCATGCCGTGGGGATGCCGTGCTCCGGGGTGGTGGCGAAGGCCAGCACCCGGTGGCCGCTGGCCTGCCGGATCCGCTCGGCGAGCGCACCGAAGCGGGGGTCGGACACCGTCCGCAGGTCGACCTGCGGCACAGGGAGGCGGGCGTACCAGGTCAGCAGGAACGCGTCCCGCTCGGCGAGTTCGACCAGCCCGTGCAGCGCCGCCTCCTCCAGGCAGCCGCCCAGCGCGCACCCGTTGGACACCTCGTACGCCAGGGGCCGGGCAGCCGGGTTGCCGTGCCGGGTGCGGTAGTACGCGTAGTCCTCCGGTACCAGGACGGGGGCGTTCCGGGCGAAGGAGTGCCCCCACACCCAATCGAGCTCCAGGTCCGGGGCGTACGGCGGATAGGGGAAGTCCGGCTCGGCGTAGCGCTCGGGCGGGTACAGGCCCAGGCCGAGAGGGCACAGCGCCTGGTCGGCGATCTCCGCGTAGCCGGACCGCACCGTCGTCCGGCGCCCGCCGGGACGGGCCCCGCCCAGCCGTTCCAGGGCCTCGGCGAGCGCGGTGCGGGCACACGCCGCATAGTCCAGATCGCGGCCGAACCCGGCCTCCTGCTCCCCGCCCGGCAGGTGCAGCGGGGCGGAGACCATGGGATACGGGTAGTCGGTCCGCACGTCGAGCTGCCGGACCAGTCCCGTGCGCCCGTCGACGTACCGGGCGACCAGCTCGCCCCAGTCCGCTCTCAGGTCACGCACGCGCGGGACATCCGGGTGGGGCTTGGGCCGGGGCCGCTCCATGAGGACGGGGGGCTGGTCCTCCGGGAGCCCGCCGCACCAGGTGCACGCCGGGTCGGGCAGGAAACGGTGCACATCGATGGCCATGGTCGTCAACGACAGGAAGGCGAGCGCACTGTCGGTCAAACGCCCGGCGGTGGCGCTCAGATCGCTTGCGATGAGCGCGGCGGCTGTTTCGCACGCCCAGGTGGTGAGGACCGGTGACGCACGGTCGGCGAGCCGGTCGCCGTGCCGCTCCAGGAGAGCGGCGCGCGGGCTGTCCTTGCCGAGAGCCCGCTGCCGGCGTGTCCGTGCGCACCGGGCGCAGCCGGCCCGTCCCGGGACGGTCGTCGGGCCGATCACGAGCAGGCCGAGCTCGACCCGTACCGGTAGCCAGGGCACGTCGGGGCGCGGCGGCTCGGTCCCGGTCACCCAGCGGTCCTCGGCGGTGACCACCGCGGCACACGCCGGGTCCTCCTCCGGCACCAGCCGGTGCGTGGGGGCCAGGGCGGCACGGATCGTCGAGGCGAGGACGCCCTTGCCGACGACGGCGACGGGGGCCGCGGGGGTCGTCGCGGGGTCGGCGGGGCGGGCCGGGCGGAGGGTTTCGGCGAGCCGCCCGGTGCGTGCGGTTGTCGCTGCGTCGGTCAACGTCACATCCTCGTCGTTCGCCGGGATGCCGCGTTCGGCGGGCGCGGGGCCCGCCGAACGCGACCGTGCTGCCGCTTGTTTCAGCAGCAGCAGCAGGAACAGCAGCTCGCCGGGGTACCCCTGGACGTGCAGTTGGACGCGCCGATCTCGACCATGGCGTGGCCCACGTTCACGGCCTCCAGGCTCTCGCCCGGCGAGGTCGGCAGGATCTCCAGTTCGTCTGCACTGAGGTCGGCGAGGTCGAGGACGAGTTTGTCCTGCATCGCGATCCCCTTTCTCCTTGGATGGATGAGAAGGTGGCCAGTCACTGGTTGCTCCGCATCCTGCGGCCCGCGAGCGGGCGGTGTCTTCACGGTCCGACCGCAGGACCGGCCGCAGCACGGGGCTGTGGGCGCGGCCGTGAACCACCACAGGCCCGCCGTGGGCCGCCCCACGAGGCACCGCAGGTGCGGTTCACCAGATCAGCTCCGGCTCGTACTGGGCGGTGGGCCGACGGCGGCCCACGATGAGCGTGAACACCGGGACCTGGGCGGCCTCCAGGCCGATCAGGTCCCTGATCATCCCGTCGTGGTAGCCGTTGGTGACCCGTGCGGACAGTCCGGCCGCGGCGGCGAGCACGCTGACCCGCTGGGCGACGATCCCTGCCTCCTGGTGCAGGACGCGGTAGCCCCGGGCCCCGAACCACCGGTCCCCGGCCAGCCGGTCGGCGGTGAGGAACACGACGGCGCCGGCCTTCGCCGCGTTCACCGCCGGCGTCCGGTCGCACAGCATGCCGACCACGGCCCGCCAGTCCCGCGCCGGCAGCCGCACCAGCGCGGGCGGTCCCGTGCCGGCGGCCAACCGGTAGAGCCCGGGGGAGGCCCTGGCCGTGCCCAGCACGAGGACGTGGGCACCGACGAGAGGGCGGCACGGCGCCTGCGTATGGTCGGACGGGACGGGCTCCAGCGCATACCGCAGTGCCGACGCCAGGGGTGCAAAGGCCACGGGGCGGGCGTCCGGGAGGAACATCCGCCCGCCCGAGTCCCGGGCCCGCAGCGCGGCGGCCAGGTCCACACCACCGGCTCCTGGCTCCGGCGCCGCGAGCTCGAGGACGCCGTCCCGGGCCGACGCCTCGACGGGCAGGCGAAAGTCCTCGGGGGCGACGGGCGTACCGGGACCCGTGAGCCGGGCGGCGAGATCGAGCGCGGTCAGGCCGGCCCACGCGCCGTCGGACGTGCGACTGGTCTCCACATGAACAGGCCGAATATCCGGAAACTCGTGTGGAACGAACGGCTGTTGAGGAGAGCCGACAGGCACCGGCGCCGCCTCCCGGGCCGGGGCCAGGTCGAGCACGGCGAACGCCGTCTCCTCCCTCCCGTCGAGGCCCAGCGCGCGGTTGACCACCGCGTCGTCGAAGCGGTGGTGCACCCTCGCGCGGAGCCCGAGCGCGGCACCGGCCAGCAGCGCGTTCCCGACCGTCATCCCCGCTTCCTGCGCACACAGCCGGTATGCGTAGTCCCGGTAGCGGAACGCGGTCTTGCGGAACCAGGCGGAGGCCACCAGGAGCCCGGCCTCCGCGCGCACACCCGCGCCGATGCGTACCGCGTCCGGCACACCGCCCTCGCGCAGCAGTGTCACGGCGTGGTGCGCCGGGTTGTAGTGGTAACACCCCGCGGGCAGCTCACCCGCCGGACGCGCCAGCCACACATACAGTTCCACGGGGTGGAAGCAACGCGCCGAGGCGACCATCCGATGGTAGGGCCACACGGCATGCGGACCGAGCTCGATCCGGCCGACCCCGTACGTCCAGTAGAGCAGTGCGGAGAGGGCGCGCTGGTCCAGGACGTCGAGGGCGGGCGCGCCCTGCGGGTGGGCGTCACGGAACGCGGCGAAGGACCAGCGCGCGTCCCCGATCCGCCGCGCCGGCTCGGGAAGCGCGTGACGGGGCAACCCGCGATACGTCTTGACCGGCAGCGGGTCGTCCGGGCCGCCCTCTTCGCCATGGCCCTCGGCGAAAAGGTCCTGGACCCCTTCGAAGGTCCGGCACCAGAACCGCAGGCCGACGGAGTCCTGCAGCCTGTTGTCGGGGGCGCTACGCATCGCCCCGCGCCCCCGCCCGCCCCTCCGCTCCCGCAGGACCCTCCCCGTCCCCGTCGGCGATGACGACGCGCACGACGAAGGGCAGCACCTCGTGCACCGCCGGATCGTGATCGAGCGGCACCACGAGAGGGCGTGCCCCTCGTGACCGCAACGCCTCGACCATCCGCCCGGGTCCCGCCGGCACCGGCAACTCGGCACTCGCATCGCCCGCGACAGGCACACCGAGCTGAGTCCACCGGGTCGGTGCGTAGGCCGGCTCGCCCGTCATCACCGCCTGACGGTCGAGCACAACGGCGCGGAGCCCCTCGACGACCGCCGCCTCCCCGCACGTCGCGGCGGCCGGGCGGCCACCCTGCCACCAGGCGAGGACGGGTACGCCCAGGGCTTCGCCGATGTCGGCCACCTCGACCGAGCCGCGCGAGGCAGCCAGCAGATCGAGGAGCCGCCGTTCCCCGGGGGCCAGGACGTCGGGCCTCAGCCGCACGGGCCGGGGCCGCGACCGCCCCTCCGCCCTGTCGCGCAGCGCCAGGCGCACACAGTGCTGGGCAAGGCCCTCCGCCACGGCATCGTCCCAGCTGATCCCGGCAGCCACGCCGACCTCGTGGTCCGTGGCGAACACCCGGCTCGCCGCCACCGCCTCGGCGCGCCGCTCGTCCGGGGCCCAACCCCACACCGTGCCACCGGGCCCGTAGCGGCGGTCGTCGGGTCGGTGCGCCGCGTACGAGGCGAGCCCGCGCAGCGCGGCGTCCCGGCGTGCTGTGGCAAAGCCCGTCCCGGCCCCGTGCACCGGCGCTGCGCCCTCCGCACGCGGCACCGCCTCGGTCACATTGAGCGGCACCTGGGTGAACTCCCCTTCGTCGAGGTCGCGCAGGACACCGACATACGGGTCGAAGCAATGGGCCGCGTGCCGGGAGAACACGTCCTCGTCCAGCGTTGCCGTGGCACCGAGCCGCTCGATGCGCCGCGTGAACTCCTCCCGGGTCTCCGGACGGGCCGGTGCTGCCGTCGGGTGGGGTAGAAACGTATGCGTGGAGGTGCGCAGGGTCTCCAGATCGATCCGCGTCACCGTCCGCGCAGCGTCCGCGGCTTCCGTGGTGCCGGCGATCCCGGTGAGTGCGGTGAACGCCGCAAGCCCCAGGTGCGAGGCGACCACCGCCGCGGCGGGTCCGGTGAGGAAGGCGTTCCGCCGGAACGGCCCGCGGGCGTCGAGCCGCAGCCACGCCGATCGCCAGTCGGCTCCGGCCGGCCCCAGCCATGCGACATCATCCACCACCAGCCCCTGCACCAGCAGGGTGTCATTCTCCCGGCACAGCGCATCGAGCCGCAGGGACCGATCGACTCCACTACCGTCAGCGATGTGAATCACCGCGCCCATCTGTGCGACAAGCCCCTCTAACTCCCCTTCCTCACAGGGAATATGAATGAACTCCTGCTGTGGATCCCGTGCGGCGGCTTCGGCCGTGAGCTCCGCCAGGCGCTCGGTGTTGGTGACGGCTTCCTCCGTACACACGGCTCGCAGATGCCGCACGCCGGAGCGCAGCGCTGAGCAGATCAGCGAGACGAATACGGGGCCCGCGCCCACCACCACGATCTCGCTGTCGCGGTAGGTCTCGAACCGCCGCGCCGCGGAGTCGCCGTGGTACTCGATGAACGCGATCTCGGACGCGTAGGTCTCCAACTCCCGCCGCGTGAGCCGGTGCGGCAGATCCTCCGCCGCATCGACGAGGCAACCGGCGGCGTGCAACTGGCCCACGAGGGTGTGCACGACCTGCCGCTTGTCGTCGGGCAGCCGCCCGACCAGGTCGTCGAGCTCGACCGAACCATCGAGATGCGGCGCCAGCCGGTCCAGCCACTGATAGGCGGACCTGCCACGCAGGGCGAGGTCGGCACCGGCACCGAACACGTGGACGCCGTCACCCGTTGGCACGTACAACACATCGGATTTGAGTCGGGGGCGCATCATCCGCCTTTGGGGTCGGGCATCCGCCACTCCGGGCCCGACGCGCCATCGGACCCGGAGCCGGAACCTGTCGGTCGGGGCCCAGCCGAGTATCGGTGCGCCTTGAGCCCCTGTCTTCACGGTCGAGCCACAGGACTCACCACAGGTTTCTGCCGCTGATGGGCCGCGACGAGCGGCGCACACCACCCCGATCGAGCACCAAGCGTCCCGACCGTGTACACGCGGCCGAACCCGAAGTTCTGCGGTCGCCGGCAGCACCACCTGGCTCAAGAGGATCAACGAGCAGGCTGCCGGGCTGGGAGGGAAACTCGTGGTCGGCGTGCTTGCTCACACCGGCTCACGAGGGCGGCGACCTCGCCGACTCGCATGATCCCAGTACCGCCCCTGACGTTGCGGCAAGGCCAAGGGCAGCCGGAACGGGAAATGGCGCGGCCCGTCACGGACGCGGATCGGCGGCTTGACCTTGCCGCGACGTCAGGGGTTTGACTGAGGGGCGTCCTGCCCGAAGCGATCACCGAACTCGCGGGCACACCCATTGAAAGGCCACTCCAAGATGACCACAACAGTCGAGAGGAACAAGGACCTCCTGCGCACGGCGTACCGGTCGTTGGAGAACGGCGACCTCGACGCGTGCGTGGAGTCGCTGACAGAGAACTTCATCGCCAACGTTCCCGGCCTGACTGACCCGCTGCACGGCCGGGAGGTCTGGCGGCTGGGCGCCCAGGCCATGCTGGAAGCCTTCCCCGACTTGAAGATCGATGTCCAGGACATCTTCGGCGTCGACGACAAGGTGACGGTTCTGGTCCACTTCCACGGCACCCACCAGGGCACGTTCCAGCAGTTCGAGGCGACCGGCCGGCAGGTCAGCTACCGGAGCATCGAGGTTTACCGCATCGAGGGTGACAAGATCGCCGAGGAGTGGGTCGCTCCGGACATGCTCAGCCTCATGCAGCAGATCGCGCCCGCCCCACCGGCCACTGAGCATGGCGGCTGCCGCCCCGACCGCCGATAGAGCCCAACACGCCCCTTCGCCGAGGAAGAGGCGTATGCGTGGAGGGAGGGAGGTATGACGGCTCAGGACTTGGGCGGCATGCGGCCCGAGCGGATACCGCAAAGGATGCTGCCTGAGCGTGCAACGGGTGCGAGTCATCGTCCACGGAGGACGTTCCGGCGCCGTGGCGGCCGCCGCAGGTCTCCCTCGCCGGGCACCTCGGGCCGACTGCTCGCCTCCTACTCCACCGGCGCCGTCTGGCACATTCCGGCAGCGCGGCGGTGAGGCCGGCGTCGGCGATCGCGGGGCCTCGGTCATGTGCCCCACACCAGCCCACCCTCGGATGGCCTCGCACACCTGCGCCGCACTGCTCGTGGTCACACCCTGCATGAGCTGGCCGGATAGCGTTATTGGGACCTGCCTGCGGAGGAATTACTCGGAATTGGTGTCGGTGCGGGCGAAAATACCCTCCAGCATTCCGGTGGCCTGCCCGACCTCGATCAAGTAACCGTCAGGATCGCGCAGGTGGCAGCGGACTTCGGCACGCCGGTCGATCGGCGGAGTCAGGAACTCCGCTCCCTTCGCGCTCCATTGGGCGTAGCAGGCCTCAATGCCGGCGACCCGCAGGTTCATGAAGCTGGAGACGGTGTGCGGTTCACTGGGTGGTACCAGCGTCACGTCAGGCTTGTCCGGGGTCGGGCCGCCGCCCGGATTCATGATGTCCCGCCGCCCGAGCCCTCGGGGTCCCCGTCCGTGGTCGTCCGTACTGCCCTGTCCCGGCTCGCCGGGGCCGGCTTGGTCAGTTTTCGCGCTGAGGACCACCAGGACGGACCGCACATGACGGTCACTCTCCTGCCTTCGGATCATCCCGGCGACACCAGCGGACAAGAGAGCCACGCGCAGACTCCGATCACCTTGCACGGCACGGAAGACTCACTCTGATGCGTACGAGCTGACGGCCGATCTTCGTTCCGCCGGCCCGGGTGTATCAACGCGCCGACGGGCGCGATGTTCCCTTGTCGGGGCCTGCGGCGCATGCACTATGACGGCATGACGTCGCATCGCCGTGGTCCGGTGGGTGGGCAAGGGCCTCACCCCGTCATCCGCCTCCCACATGAGCAGGAGCTCTTCGCCCATGGGCGCGGTGTGCAGGACCACCTTGCGGACACGATCACCGCCTTCGCGGGATCGATGGTCTTCGTCTATGTGCACATGGTGTGGTTCGCAGGCTGGATCATGATCAACGAGGGGGCCTTCGGGCAGGACGCGGTCTTTGACCCTTTCCCGTTCGGGCTGCTTACCATGATCGTCAGTCTTGAGGCGATCTTCCTGTCGACGTTCGTCATGGTCAGCCAGAATCGTCAGGCCGCACGAGACGCCATTCGCGCCGATCTCAACTTCGAAGCCAGCGTGCGCTCGGAGGTCTGGTCGACGAACCTGGGACGCGCCCTGGGGCTGGATCCCGAAGAGATCGAGCGGCAGACACAAGAACTCCTGGCGACCAGCCGGGACAAGATGAACAGCGAGATGGGGCGACCATCGGCCTGAAGTCGGCGAGGGCGCGCACCCCCGAAATCACAGCGGCGACTGATGGCCGCCCTGTGTGATTCGTCATGCGACATTACGCATCGTGCAACAGGTTTTGCGAATTGTGTATTGCCATGCAGGTATTCGAGGGGAATGCTCAATACCGTGGCAGGGAAGAACCGGAAGTGTGCGCTGCGCGTGGACATAGGTTCCTCTCGCAGCGATTGCCTTTATGAAGATCGGCAAGTCAGGTGAAACTCGGCAAAGTTCAGGGCAGTTGCGGCACTGTCGGGTAGCGGCCCGTTCAAGGCGGCAACGAGAGCTCCTATCTCCACCCGGCCATCGCCAACCAGTAACGAGCCTGAATGAGGAAAGCCCGGCTGCCCACTGACCATCGCGGACAAACAGAGATCAAGGTGCTGATCGGAGGAGCACAAGCCGAGGCGGAGACGAGGGCACGGGCCGGGTAACAGCGTGCACGGGCAGATGCTGTTCGGTCTCACAGCCCGGCGGCGGGAGCCAGCGGCGGCCGGTGGTAGGACATGGCAGTCAGTCTGGCGAAAGTCGGTTGGTCTGTGGGTTTGCGGGACGGTGCGGTCCCGTGGCATGCGGCAGCGGGGGCAGGGAGGGCTTTCGCAGCCAGGCGTCGAAGAGGCTGTCTAGGGGGGCGGCGGCGAACTGCTGGGCGTGCGCGGTGAGGTCGGTGGTGCTCACGGTGCCGTGGCGGTGTTTTGTGGCCCAGTCCTTGAGCATGCGGAAGAACGGGGCCTCGCCGAGGGCGCAGCGCAGCGCATGGACCGTCAGCCCTCCGCGCTCGTAGAGCCGGTCGTCGAACATCAGCTCCTTGCCCGGGTCGGCGAGCAGCAGATCCTGCGGGAGCGCGACCAGCCATTGGTGCGCGACGGCGGCGTGTGCGGCCGCCGTGATGCCACCGCCGCGCTCCGACCACAGCCACTCCGCGTATTTGGCGAAGCCCTCGTTGAGCCAGATGTGCTGCCAGTCGGCGACCGAGACGCTGTTGCCGAACCACTGGTGGGCCAGTTCATGGGCGATCAGGCGTTCCGAGGTGCGTGCGCCGTCGAGGTGGTTGGTGCCGAAGGTGGCCATGGCCTGGGCCTCCACCGGTACGTCCAGTTCCTCGTCGGCGACCACGACCGTGTACTCCCCGAAGGGATAGGCCCCGAAGACCTCCTGGAAGAACTGCATCATCTGGGTCTGCCGGGCGAAGTCCACGGTGAAGAACGGCAGCAGGCGGGCGGGCAGGTAGGCGGTCTGCGGTACCGGCGGGTGCGGGCCGTCCGCCAGAGCCGGGGTGGTGAGGGCTACGGCCGTGTACTGGCCGAGGGAGACGGTCACCAGGTAGTTGGAGGTGGGGGCCCCTGCTCGTACACCCAGGTGGTGCTGCTCGCCTGAGTGGTGCGGCTGAGCAGCCGGCCGCCGGCGACAGCGGTGTACGGGGACGGTGTGGTGATCGCCACCCGGTAGGACGCCTTGTCGGCTGGGCGGTCGTTGCAGGGGTACCAGGACGGTGCACCGACCGGCTGGCTGGCCACAAGGGCACCGTCGGTCAGTTCCTCCCAGCCCAGGCCGCCCCACGGGCTGCGCGGCCTTCACCGGCGGCGGCAAGTCCGTGACCCTGCGCTGCATCGCCTGCCAGATGCTCCACCACGGCTCACGCGTGTTCGTCCTGGACACCAAGCGGATCTCCCACCCGTGGGCGCGTGGCCTGCCCGGCGTCACCTACTGCGCCGACATCGCCGACATCCACGACCAGCTCATCGCCCTCGGCATGGAAGGCCGGCGCCGCACCCGGGTCGCCGACGAACTGGGCATCGACGCCGACCCGAAGGCCATCGGCCCGCGTCTGCTGATCCTCCTCGAAGAGGTCAACGCGACGATGAAGCAGCTGGCCCGCTACTGGGAGAAGATCCGGGAGTCCGGCGACCCGAAGGTCTCCCCGGCCGTCGACGCGCTCAACGAGATCCTCTACATGGGCCGCCAGCTGCGCATGCACGTCCTCCTGGTCGCGCAGTCCGCCACCGCCCGCGCCCTCGGGGGCCCGGAGGTCCGCGAGCAATTCTCCACCCACATCCTCGCCCGCTACAGTCAACGCCTGGCGGATGCTCGCCCCCGAAGTCCACCCGGCGCCGAAGTCCACCAAGCACCCCGGCCGCGCCCAGGTCGTCATCGGCGGTAGCGCCAGCGAGACGCAGGTCCTCTTCTTCACCGAGACCGAAGCCCGCCAGTGGGCCACCTCCGGTGAGAAGGCCGCGGCCGCCGACCAGCCCGGTCCGGTGCAGCTGCACAAGCCGCCCGCCGACTCCCTCGCCGACGCCTGGAGCACCAGCGCCCAGGAGCTCCCGCCCGCACCCGCCACCGAGCCCAGCCGGGACCTGGTCGGCGAAGCCTGGGGTCTCACGCCCCAGACCGCGGCCGCCGCCCCGGCCGCCAACGGGCCCGACACCGCCACGGCGACGTCGCCGGCGGAACCGGCCCCCGTCGACGACGACCAGGCGGTGGGACTGCGCCAGGCCGCCGAACACCACCTGCCCGGCATCATCCTGGCCGCGCTGCGCTTCGCCCGTGCCAACGACCCGGCCTTCCCCGGCTCGGTCGACAAGCGCGGCGCCGAACTCCTCTACCGGGTCGGCGACCTCAAGAAGTGGGCACGCAACCGGCCTCGCGCTGCTGCCGGTAGCACCGATCTGTTTTGATCCGGTTGTGTTGGGCACGTCACGGGCGATCAGAGACACCGTGAGTTCACTCGAATACGACAACCCGTCA
>Ga0207426_1001976_pt1 | contig 14555 bp, 16 predicted proteins | sample AraplaMF_Cvi_mMS_FD_184265 | JGI IMG/M metagenome (GOLD analysis project Ga0207426, IMG submission 184265) | Arabidopsis root microbial communities from the University of North Carolina, USA - plate scrape MF_Cvi_mMS (SPAdes) (version 2) | ecosystem: Host-associated > Plants > Roots > Endosphere...
GCGACGACGGTGGTCACCCGGGCCGCACCGGAGTCGGCGGCGTGCACGATCGGGGCGTGCACGATCGGGGCGTTCGCGGCGGGGGCACCCGCGGCGGCCGCGGCAGCACCGGAACGCGATTCCGCCGCGCCGGACGCGGAGTGCTGGCAGGCGGCCGTCAACACCAGTGCCGCTGCGGCGATCAGCGTGGCGGCGACGGTCTTACGGCCGCGATGGTGCGTGATGTGGTCCGACATGGTTCCCCCTGATGGTTCCGGTCCTGCGGCTCCACGGGTCCGCGATCCGGCGTTTCAGCGGTCCGGAGGAGCCTTGGGAACCAGCCTGCGGCGAACCGCTGTTGATCCGCTAACACCCGGCTAACACTTCCTCAGGCTCCGGAACGCCGGTCCGTGCGCTCGACGCCCGCCCTCCCCCGCTCGGGACGCAGCAGCCAGACGCCCGCGACGAGACCGGCGGTGGAGGCGACATGCACCGCGAACGCCTTCCTGTTGGGCGCCCAGACACCTGTGGTGGGGCCCCCGGACCACATCGCCGCCGCAAAACCGGCCCCGGCGGCCGCCATCGCGCCCCACAGCTCCCGGCCGCGCCGCGGCCCCGCGAGCACGCCGATCCCGACAGCCGCCAGGCTTCCCGCGGTGATCAGGGCCTCGCGGGCCATGTGGTACTGCACATGGCCCGCGCCGTCCCGCGCCTCGGGCGCCCGATAGGTGTCGTCCGTGATGTGGGTGACGGTCTGCCAGACCGAGGGCAGGGCCGCCACCATTCCGGCGCCGGTGACGACCCGGCCGACCTTTTCCCGCGTGCTGCTCATCATGACCTCCTTGGAGCCACATAGCTTAACGTGAAGATAATTAACGTTCGTTCTTTGGTCAACGCGCTGATAAGGTCCGACGCGTGACCGAAAGCTCGCCCCGCGACCGCGTCGACGGCATGATCGACGTCATCTCCGGTTCGCACGGCCCGGCGGACCTGGAATCCAAAGCGCTGGCCTACCGCCTGCGGCGGGTGGCGCACCACATGGAGATCGAGCTCAAGCGCGAACTGGCCCGGCACGGCATCGAGCTGTGGGAGCTGGAGCTGCTGGCCTGCCTGCGCAGGGCCGCTCCGCGCCATCGCCTCAGCGCCAAAGACCTGATGGCCCAGATGCAGCTGACCACCGGAGCCGTCACCAACCGCGTCTCACGACTCGAGGCCAAAGGGTGGGTCAGCAGGGAACTCGACCCGGACGACCGCCGGAGCGTCCTCGTCACACTCACCGAGCGCGGTCTCGGCCGCGCGCTGCGGGTCTTCGCCACGAAGACCGAGGCCGAGCGCACCCTGCTCTCCGCGTTCACCCACGAACAGCAGCAGGAGCTCAATGCCGCGCTGCGCACCCTCCTGATCAGCCTGGAGGGGCACCACCCCTGACCGGCGCGGACGCCGCACCCGCTCGCCGCCGCGGGCCGAGCAGCATACGACGCTCCTCACCCTCCGCCGCCTCGCCGTCGCAGGGCTGAGCGGCGTACGCCCCGGCCCGGCGCACCGCCGCCACCGCCGACCCGCACCATCGAGCACGTAGGGTGATCACACCATCACGGAAACGGGTGCCTCCGCAGGCACTCGGCCCCCACCGGAGAAAGGGACCTGCATGCGCGCCCGCCCTCTCGCCACGGCTGCCGTTCTGGCGCTCACCACCACTCTCCTCGCAGCCGCCGCCCCGGTACGCCCTTCCCCCAGCACTCCCGCTTCCCTCACGCCGCCCCCTGGCCGGGCCGGCGCCCCTCGCCTCGCCGGAAGCACCGAGGTCCCCGTCAGGGGCGGTTCGGCCCGCTTCGACGCGCCCCCGAAGACCCTCGCCGCGCTCAAGTCCCGCGGCGTCGCGATCGCGGAGATCGACACCCAGGGCCAGATCAGCCCGCACTACTCCACCGGCAGCATCCGTCTCGGCATCAAGAGCGGCGCGGTCACCAACAGCGGCGGCAAGGTCGGCGGCGAGCTCCGGTTCTCCCGCGCCGGTATCGCACTGATCAACATCAAGACGAAGAAGGTCGTCAAGATCACCGGTTTCGTCGGCGACCTCTCCCAGGGCACCCTGCACGCCGTCCTGAACCGCGGCACGAAGACCACCCTGGGCACCTTCACCCGGCCCCGCACCAGGTCCGCGATCGACACCGAGGCCGCCGTCCTGCGCATGGACACCGGCATCACCGTCACCTCGACCGCCGCCGCCCGGCTCAACGCGGCCCTCGGCACCGCGTTCTTCACCCGCGGCGGTCCGCTGCTGCACATCCGTATCGACGCCGCGCTCGACCCGTCCGTCGACCTCGTCACCGCCCTCCACCTGGGCCGGCCCACACCCCGGACCGACGAGGAGGACCGGGCGGTACCCAGCGCACGGCCACGAACGGTCCCCGCCTCACAGCACTGAACGACAGGGAGCGGCGCTGCCCAGGTGCGTCACCCGAAGCGTCGGGGCCGGGGCGAGGCACGCCGGCCGGGCCGCCCGGACGCGCCGCACACACCGGGCCCCCGACGAGGCACACCGAGGAGCATGCCGACACGACCCTTCAGCGTGCCCCGGTCCTACGAGCCCGCCCGCCCCTGTGACGCCACGGTCCCGACACGCGAGGCACGCTGGTCGAGCAGGGCGCGCAGCCGGTCGGCATCCCCTGCCCCGCTCGCCCCGTGCTTGGGCAGCAGGGTGACACCGGAGGCGTTCTTGTCACCGCTCAGCAGGACGAAGAGCCGGGGCGTCTCGGCGTAGCGGGGCGCGGCCTGCCAGGTGAGGCTGCTGGTGCCGTGCTCGGTCGCGACGGTGACGCCGGACTCGTCCACGACGATCCGCTGCTCGCCCTTCGCCGCGGCCAGCCGGTGGAGGCTCCTGGCCTGCATCCGGGTCTGCCCCAGCAGGACCAGCGGGAAGACCAGCGCCATCACGACGACGGGCGGATCCACGCTGTCGTCGCCCGCCAACGACAGCGCCACCGCACTCACCAGGCACAGGGCCACGAGCGCCAGCAGCCGGCGGGTGCGGCGGGCCGACACCGAGACCTTCGCCCGGGCGCCCAGCGCCTCCCGGAAGTCCTCGACCGTCGGTCTGTACGACAACTCCACCCGTGCCATGCCCCGTTGCCCCCGCTCATCCACGTTCGCCGCCGAAGTATCCGAACGAAGATCGTAGCCCCGGCATCCGCGCGGGCGCGGCGGGGTCGGGGTGCCGCGGCCCGGCGGCCCGTCGCCGTCACTGCCGCTGGGGAGTCCACGGCAGCGGAAGCCCGTCACCGTCGCGCCGGGGCACCAGATGGACGTGGGCGTGGAAGACCGTCTGTGTCGCCGCCGGACCGACCGCGGTGATGATGTTCAGGTCGCCCGCCACTTCCGCGCCCAGTTCCGCCGCGCGCTGCATCACCGCGGCGGTCACGGCCGGGTCGGTCGTCGCGTCCCGTACGTGGCGGCGCGGGACGACCAGGAGGTGACCGGGGGCGACCGGCCGGCGGGGCACGATCGCCAGGGCCTCCGGCCACTCACGGACGAGCCGGGCGGGCGCGGCGCCCGAGACGATGCGGCAGAACGCGCAGGACTCCAGCTGTTTCGCCGGTTCGCGGTGGATGAGCGGACGGGCGATGTCGCGGTGCTCGACATCGGCGGGGGTACCGCGTTCGGCCAGCCAGTCGGCGACCGCCCCGGCGACGGCCGGAGCGCGGTGGCGGCCGTACCAGCAGGCAACGTACAGATGAACGGCTTCGTCTGCGGCGGCCCGGTGCAGGGCCAGGATCTGACGGCCGGTGCGCTCGACGGTCCCCCGGGCGTCCGGGGCGGAGAGGACGTAGTCACGGACCGCGGGGTCCAGTCCGGTGAGCGGAACGAGGGCCTCGGTGAGGGCGGTGTCGGCCGGGTCCCACATCCGGTCCCGGACATCCAGCACGAGGGCGCCGGTGTCATGCCGGGGCGGGGCGCCCCAGCGGGCGCCGTAGGACGTGATCCGGACCGGGGCGACGCTACTGGGCATGACCTCTCCTGTCATGGGGCGGGCAAACGGGCCACACCGAATGGCAACGGAACCGTACCGACAGGCAACGGGACCGTACCGACGGGCAACGGGACCGTACCGACGGGCAATCGGTGTGCCCAGTTCCGGACCTGTTCAGCTTCCGGTCACGCTCCCCGGCCACGCTCTGGAATGAGAAATTCCGCTTGGTGACCCCGCTGTGGTCAGGCACTGCCGGCCACGGCACGGAGGGCCTCATGGCCGGTATTGAAACCCACTTCCCCACCAACCGTCGTCGCTTCCTCCTCAGCTCCGGTGGCGCCGTCGCCGGAGTCGGTGCCGCATGGGCACTGCCGGGCCGGCGCAGCAGCGGCGCCCCGGGCGGCGCACCCGCACAGCCCCTCACCCGCACGTCGCCGGCCCGCACCGGTGCGCGACGCGCGGCACCGCACGGGGCCACCACACTGGACACCGCGGCGCGCCTCACCGGCAGCGGCGGCTACCGCCGGATCACTTCGGGCCCCGGATGGCCCCTGGTCGTCCGCGGTGAACTCGCCGCCGCGGCGTCCGGGCGCCAGGACCGGCGCACTCCCCTGGCGTGCTTCGTCCAGTTCACCGATCTCCATGTGGCCGATGTCCAGAGCCCCTTGCGCAGCGAGTTCCTGCGCGCCGGATCGCCGGGTTCGTGGCGGGCGCAGGAGGCGCTGTCGGTGGCCGGTGCGGTGTCGCTGGTCGAGCAGGCCAACGCGGTCCGCAGCGGACCGCACACCGGGCGGCCGCCCGCCTTCGTGATGTCCACGGGTGACAACATCGACAACCACTCCATGGTGGAGCTGGACTGGTTCCTCACCCTCATGAGCGGGGGCCGCATCACCCCCAACACCGGCGACCCGACGGCCTACGAGGGCGTGCAGAATTCCGGCCTCGCGCTGTACTGGCACCCGGACGACGCCCTGCGCGACCAGGACAAGGGACGCGGCCTGCCGCGGATACCCGGCTACCTCGAAGCCGCGATGCGCCCGGTCGTCAGCCCCGGCCTGCGGCTTCCGTGGTACTCGACGCCCGGCAACCACGACGACCTGCCGGGCGGCGCCCTGGCCCCGCAGGACCCCGAGCTGGCCGACTACATCACCGGGGCGCGCAAGCTGTTCTCCGTACCGGACACCGAGGTGGCCGCCTTCGCGAAGGTGCTGGACACCGGCGGCGACCCCAAGAGCACCGTGCTCAAGGACATCCTCCGCCACAACGCCGCCCGAGCCCGTACCGTGACCGCCGACGAGCGCCGCCGGATGTTCACGCCCCACGAATACCTGCGGGCCCACCTGGATCCGGCCTTCAAGGGAGCGGGGCCGGTCGGCCACGGCTACACCGACAACCACCTCGACGGCGACCGGATGTACTACTCCTTCACCGTCGCCGACGGCGTCATCGGCATCAGCATCGACACCACCTACCGCAGCGGCCACTACGAAGGGTCGCTCGGCACCGAACAACTCCGTTGGCTGGAGCGGACGTTGGCGGCCCACAGTTCCCGCCATTACGACGCGGACGGCCGGCTGGTCCGCAACACCGGCGCCGACGACGCGCACATCCTGGTGTTCAGCCACCACCACAGCCCGAGTATGACCCGGCGCCCGGACGCGGCCCGTTCGGAGGAGAAGCGGCACGACGGCGAAGAGGTCATCGCGCTGCTGAGCCGGTTCCCGAACGTGGTGGCGTGGATCAACGGCCACAGCCACATCAACCACATCACGCCGCACGCCCACCCCACGGCCGCCCGCTCCTTCTGGGAGGTCAACACCGCTTCGCACGTGGACTATCCGCAGCACGCACGGATCATCGAACTCGCCGACAACCACGACGGGACACTGTCCCTGTTCACCACCCTCATCGAATCCGCCGCCCCGCACCACACGGACTTCGACGACCTCTCCGCCGTCGGCCTCGCCTCGCTCTACCGCGAGCTGTCCTACAACGCACCGGGCCTCGCCGCCGGCCTGACCGACGGCGTCCACGAAAAAATGGCGGGCACCCCGGCGGACCGCAACACCGAACTCCTGGTCCGCCGGGGCTGAGCGGGCCGTCCGGCCTGTGGGGCACGGTCGCCCCCATGTGCCCATCGGCCCGCCGGGCGCCCGACGCCGACGAGGTCGCGGGCACCGTCTCCCGGACGGCCGGCCGACCCGACCATGGCCGCCGAGCCGGCCGCCACCCCCATACGAGGGCTACTTGGCCGTCGCCGCCACGGCCACCACCTGCTTGCCCACCACTCCGCCTCGCTCGAATGCCTGATGCGCCGAGGCGATGTCGGTCAGCGGATACACGCTGTCGACGACGGGTCGCAGCCCACCGGAGGTCACATGGTCGGCCAGGTCGCGCAGCAACGCGGTGTCGGGGTTGGCGCTCAACGTGCGGATGCGGCGGGCGCCGTGCACGCTCGACGCGGCGATGGCGGCCATGGAGGATGCCGACAGCGCGATGGTGGCCATCCTGCCTTGACGGGTCAGCCGACGCCGGAAGGAGTTCAGTTCCGAGCCGACGGTGTCCAAGATGGCATCGAACGGTCCGGTCTCCTCCGGCGCGGTGGAACCGTAGTCGAAGACCTCGTCGGCCCCCAGCTCGCGCAGCGCCCCCGCATGGCGCTCGCGGGACAGCGCGGTGACGTGAGCCCCCATCGCGTGGGCGAGTTGCACGGCGGCCGTGCCGACCCCGCCGGCGGCGCCCCGCACCAGGACGCGTTCCCCGCCGGTGAGCTGCAGCGTGTCCCGCAGTGCGATCAGCGCGGTCGTTCCCGCGACGACCAGGGAGGCCGACTCCACCGGCGCGAAGCCGGCCGGCGCGGGCCCGATGCGGTCCGCGGGGACCACGACGTACTCGGCGGCGCCGGCGACCGGGTACCGCTTGAGCGGCTGCACCGTGCCCCACACCCGGTCTCCCACCTGGTACGTGGACACGTCGGCCCCGGTCGCCGCGACCACACCGGCGAAGTCCAGCCCCACGCCGATCGGAAACCGGAACCCGGTCACGACACGCACTCCCCCGGAACGAACGATCGTGTCGAGCCCGTTCACACTCGACGCCCCGACCGATACCAGCACGTCGCCGGTGCCGGGGTCGGGACGGTCAACGTCATTGATCTGCAGGGTATTCGGCGCACCGTAGCGGGTGATCTGGGCGGCCTTCATTTCGTGGTCCTTTCGGGGGATGGCGGTGGGGCAGTGGGGGGTTGGGGAGCGGCTGGGGACGAGGCTTTGACGGTGCACGAAGGCGTGCGGCACGGGGGCGCGGGCCTCGGGGCCGTGGTGGCCGGGGAGCCGGTGGCCGGGGAGCCGGTGGCCGGGGAGCCGGTGGCCGAGAACGGCGGGGACCCGGGCGGCGCATGACGCCAAGCACCCAGCCCGGGTCAGGGCAGCAGGACAACCTTGCCCTTGTTGCGGCGGGCCTCGATGTCGGCATGGGCCCGGGCGGCCTCGGCGAGCGGATACGCGCGCCAGACGGGGACATCGAGCTCGCCGGCCGCGATCAGGCCGGCCAGTCGCGGAAGAGCTTCGGGGCAGCGGTCGGCCGGGTCCATGCCCGTGAACCGCACCCCGTGCTCAGCGAAGGCCGGATCCGCAATCGTGATGACCCTGCCCGGCTCGCCGACCAGGGCGACGGAATCGGCGAGCACCCCCGCGCCCGAGGCGTCGAACACGAAGTCCACACCGCCCGGCGCGGCGGCTCCCACACGCTCCGCCCAGCCCTCGCCATAGCGCACGGCGCGCGCACCGAGGCCGGTGAGGCGCTGAAGATCCCGCTCGGCGGCAGTGCCGATCACGGTGATTCCACGGGCCACGGCCACCTGCACCGCAAGGGCGCCCACACTGCCGCCGGCGCCATGGATGAGCAGTGTCCGCCCCGGCTGCACACCGAGGTGCTCGATCGCCCGGTAAGCGGCCTCACCCACCGTGACCATCGCGGCCGCGGTCTCGAACGACAGCTCCTTCGGCTTGTCGACGGGCCGGTCGAGCACGGCGTACTGGCTGTAGCCGCCGGCCGAGGCGACGCCGAAGACCTCGTCGCCGACCGACGCGGCGGCACCCTCGCCGACCTTGTCGACGACACCGGCCACGTCCCAGCCCGGGACCATCGGGAACGTCACCGGGAAGACGCCCTGCATCATCCCGGCGCGGATCCGCACATCGATCGGATTGACGGCGCTCGCTCGCACCCGGACACGGACCTGGCCCGGCCCCGGCTCGGGGGCGGCGACCTGCGACAGGGCGAGAACCTCGGGTCCGCCGTACGCGGAGACGGTAATGGCAAGAGACATCAGGCACTTCCTGAGGAGGGGGTGACGGGGGTACGGCACGCACCATGAATCATCCAGTGCGTGTGATTTCTTTGTATCACACGCCGCGTATGATTCGATGTGTGGCTTGAATCACACGACCCGTATGATTCATGGATAGGATGGGTCCCATGCAGGAGCCCCTCCACCGCCGCCAGCCCACCCCGACCAACCCACGCGTTCAGCGCACCCGCCATCGCGTATTGGCGGTCGCACGTGAGCTGCTGCCCCGGGTCGGACCGACCGGCCTGACGTACGCACTGCTGGCCGAGCGCGCCGACGTCACCCGCCAGACCCTCTACCGGCACTGGCCCAACCGGGCCGCGCTGCTCTTCGACCTGATCCTGGAGGGCCCCGACCTCGGCAACTACCCCGAGCCGGGCAGCGACGTACGCACCGTTGCCACCGCCTGGCTGAAGAGCCTGCGCGACGGCATCAGCGAACCGGCCATCCGCACCGCAGTACTGGCCGTCACCGCCCAGGCCGACCACGACCCCGACAGCGCCCAGGCCCTGGAACGCATCGGCCAGGACCGCCGCGCGGCCCTCAACGAACTGCTGGAGCCCTCGGGCGTCCAGCTCGACGCCGCCGAGTACACCCTGCTCTACGGCCCGGTCCTCGCCCGCCTCTTCCTCGACCGCAGCCACGTCACCGACGAGTTCATCGACACCGCCGTCTCCCAGTGGCTCACCACGCTCGCGTAGCCGCGACGACGGTCAGCAGGCCCCGGTAGTGCACACTCCTGCCGGGACCGGCGAGCCCCTTCACCGAACCTTCCCCAACATGCGCCGGCTCAGCTCGTCTTCGGCTCCGGCGGCCCGTCCGCGCCGTACCGCTGCGCCGAGGCGTCCACATGGGCCAGCCGGCGCAGCGCGCTGAACACCGCCTCACCCAGTACGGTTCCGATCACCACGCTCTCCACCATGTCCTCGACCGACACCCGCCGGCCCACGTACGCGAGGTCGGCGCGGGCGACCTGCTCGGCAGCGTCGGCGTAGTCGTCGAGCACCTCGACGAACGCCCCGTGCCCCAACCGGGCCATGGCGGCAAGGGCCTTGGCCAGGTCGGCCGCGGCGGGGTCCGCCTCATGCGTCCGCCAGCCACGCCGGGAGACGAGGTCGGTGACGACGGCATGCGCGGCCGCCGACTCGGTGTCGTCGTGTTCGACGCTTGATGCGCCGAGGCGGTCCGCGGCGGCACCGAGCACTTTGTGCAGCGGACGCGCGGGGTCGTCGATGGCGGTCAGTACGTCCGCGATTTCGGCCACCTTCATGCCGCCCACATCGAGCAGGGCGCGGATGAGCCGCAGCCGGCGCTCGTGCACCTCGCCGTAGGTCGCTTGATTCGGGCTGGTCAGCTCGCCCGGAGGCAGCAGCCCCTCACGGACGTAGTACTTGATCGTCGGCACCGGCACTCCGGTTGTTCGGCTCAATTCTCCCATTCGCACTGCCGGTTCACTCCTCGACCGTCGACCCGCGCATCTCGCCGGCCCTTGCCAGCTTCGCCTCCCATCATAGATAGTTGGGCTACCAGATAGCAGATAGTGCTGCTATCCATTAGGGGGTCATCATGTCTTCGTTACTTCCGTCTTCGTGGTCCGTGCCGTCGTGGGGGCCTTCGGCTCCTTGGCGGGCGTGGCATCGGCCGCTGGTGCTGATCTCGGCGGCCATGGTGGTGATGGCGGTGGTCTCGGCCGTGGGGCTCGTCGCCGACGACCGCGTGCTGGTGGGCGCGCCGATCTGGGCCAAGCCGTTGAAGTTCTCGGCCTCCTTCGTGGCGTACTGCCTCTCCCTGGCCTGGATGCTTTCGCTGCTCCCCCGAGGCCGGCGCGTGGGCTGGTGGGCGGGGACGGTCGTCGCGCTGGCCAGCCTCGTCGAGATGGTGATCATCGCCGGGCAGGCGATGCGCGGGAAGCGGAGCCACTTCAACCACGAAACGCCCTTCGACGAGGCGCTGTTCAACGCGATGGCCGTCACGGTCGTCATCCTGTGGCTCGGCACGTTCGCCGTCGCCGTGCTGTTGCTCCGCGCCCGCATCGCCGACCGTGCGTCCGCCTGGGCGATGCGCTCGGGCATCGCCCTGGCGCTGGCCGGGGCCGCCGTCGGATTCCTGATGACACAGCCCGCGCCAGGGCAGCGGCGCGGTGTCTCCAAGGTGGTCGGCGCGCACAGCGTGGGCGTGCCGGACGGCGGTCCCGCCATGCCGCTGACCGGCTGGTCGACGACCGGCGGAGATCTGCGGATCCCGCACTTCGTCGGCATGCATGCACTGCAACTCCTGCCGCTGCTGGTCATGGTGCTGACCGCCCTCGCACCCCGCTCCGCCCGGCTTGCCGACGACCGGGTACGGCTGCGCCTGGTGCTGCTCGCCTCGGGCGTGTACGCCGCCGCCTTCGCCCTGGTCCTCTGGCAGGCGCTGCGGGGTCAGCCGCTGATCCAGCCGGACGGCGTGACGCTGCGGGCGGCCGGCCTGATCCTGGTGGCCGCCGTTCTCGGGACGTACGGATCCCTGCGGGTTCCGACTCCCCCTGCGGGCAGGGCAACCGCTGAAGACGTCAGCACCTCGAAGGAACTCGTGTCATGACCGGATTCCTCTTCGAGCTCTCCTTCTGGCTGGCCGCACCCGTCTGGCTGCTCATGATCTTCGCCCCCGCATGGGGCCCGACCGCCCGCATCGCCGGGTCACCGCTGACCGTGGTGCCCGTGCTGCTCGTCTATCTCGCGCTCGCCGTCCCGGTGTTCCCCGAACTCTGGACCGCGGTCCGCAGCCCGGACCTCGGCACCTTCCGCGAGCTGACCGCGCTCGCGGACGGCGCGGGAGCCATCTGGTCGCAGGTCATTGCCTGGGATCTTCTCCTCGGGCAGTGGATGTACCGGGAGGCCAGACGACTCAGGATCCCCGCCCTGCTGATGGGGCCCCTGCTCGTCTTCACGATCCTGCTGTCGCCCCTCGGGCTGCTGCTGTTCCTGGGGCTGCGATCGGCGAGGGTACGGCGTCCGCCCCGCCGCGACCTCGCGGTTCCCGCGTCCCGCGGAGCCACATAGACGGAGCCCGCCCCCGCCCCGCCCGCCCGCCCGCCCGCCACAGAAGACTGATCGGCAGTTCGAGCCCGCTTGGGGCCCCGGAAACGGAAGTCGGCCTCAACTGGACTGCAGATGGCGGGAGGTGAGCCAGAGGCGGTACCCATGCGGAAAAGCTCCTGGCAGACGGGTGATTGCCGAGATCAGCTGTCCGGCCAGGAGCCTCCGCGTGCTTGTCCGCCCCTCGGGGATCGAGCCGTCCACCCCGCCCCTGCTCCCTCAGCCGACGGGCTTCTCCCACACCGAGACATGGCGGCTGCTCTCACTGGTGAACGGAGCTCGTGTCCACTCCGCCCACCGGTCGCGCAGCCGCAGCCCGGCGAGACGCGCCATCGGATCCAGTTCGGCCGGCCATACGTACCGGAACGGGATGGACTCGTACTCGGCGCGCCCGTCCACGATCGTCACGTAGTGCGAGCTCATCGCCTGAGTGGCCACGTCGTAGGTTCGAACGCCCACCGCGTAGGGCTGATGTGGAACGGCACGGCATTCTGACCGAAGTATCCGTCTCCCTCATGCATCCCGAGACCGTAGCCCTCGCGCCCCCCTGACGCGCGGGGTTTTCCCCTCGGAAGCCGGACGACGACGCCCTTGGGCCCGGCCCTGCGGCCGCACCGACAACGCTCACCCGGTTCGGGTTCGGGACGACCGCTCGGGAACCTCCTTGACGAGGGTCGCGGGAAAGTCCGTCGAAGAGCCCGGCCGCACCTGCCTTCCGGTGGTCGCGGGGAGCAGTACCTTCGAGGGGATATAGCGGTATATAAGCGATAGATCTACACCATCGGTGGAGTCCGCATGTCACCCTCCGTCCCTGTCCGGTCCAGCCGCAGGCGTCTCGTCGGCACGTTGAGCGTTGTGGTGGCCGTCGGCGTCGTCCTCATCGGGCTCGTCCAGGCCGCGCCGTCCCCCACACCCGGGGCGCTCGACCCGAGGATCACGTCGATCATGCGGAAGCCGGACTACCGGCACGCCCGGTGGGGGCTGTTCCAGCAGAACCCGGAGACCGGCAAGGTGACGCAGGACCGATACGCCGACCAGTTCTTCATCCCCGGCTCGACGGCCAAGCTGGTCAGCGTCAGCGGTACCTGGCACACCCTCGGCAGCGCCCACCGCTTCGTCACCCCGATCCATGCCGTCGGGCAGCGCCGCAACAGCACGCTCAAGGGCAACCTGGTCCTGGTCGCGCAGGGCGATCTGACCCTCGGTGGCCGGACCCGCAAGGACGGCACCGTCGCCTTCACCACCATCGACCACACCTACGCCAACAGCATCCCGGGCGCCACCCTCACCCCGCAGGACCCACTGGCCGGCGTCCACCACCTGGCACGGCAGGTGCACGACTCGGGAATCCGCCGGGTCGACGGCGATGTGGTCGTCGACGCACGGCTGTTCCGCCCGGACCCGGTCCTCGACCCGACCCCCACGCCGCTGATCATCAACGACAACCTCATCGACCTGCTGACCTCCCCCGGCGCCAAGGCGGGTGCCCCGGCCGGCCTGGAGTGGCGCCCGAAGGTCGCGCCCTACCACGTCACCTCAGCCGTCCGCACGGTCGCGGCGGACAAGCCGTCCGACATCACCGTGAGCAGTTCCCCCGACGGCACCCGCATCCGTCTGTCCGGCACCATCGCCGCCGGGTCCGCTCCCGTCCTGCGGGTGTCGGCCGTCAAGGATCCGAATGCCTTCGGCCGGACGGCCATGATCGAGGCACTGAAACAGGCCGGGGTCGAGGTCCGTGCGAAGGAGATCGGCCCCAATCCGGCCGGGCGGGTGCCGAAGTCCTACCAGGGCGCGCCGGCGGTGGCGCGGTACACCTCGCCCCGGTACTCCGAGTACGCCGAGCTCATCTTCAAAGTGAGCCACAACCTGGGGGCGAACCTCGGGATCTGCCTGATGGCCACCAGTACGGGAAGCCCCGACTGCGAGAACGGCTTCCCCGTGCTGGCCTCGTTCCTGGACCACGCGCACATCGACCGCAAGGCCGTGCAGCTCGCCGACGGCCGCGGCGGCAACCCGGCCGACCGGACCACACCACGCGCCCTGGCGCAGATCCTGACGTACTGGCAGCACACCCGGGACGCCGGAATCTTCCGTACCTCACTACCGGTCCTGGGCGTCGACGGGACCCTGGCGGATTCCTGCCGCCGTTGCCCGTCACGCGGCAAGGTCTTCGCCAAGACCGGCACCGTGGCGGGCGGTGACGCCCTCAACGACCGACTGGCCGTGGGCGCGGAGACCGCGGCCGGCTATCTGGAGACGCGGCGGGGCCACTTCGATGTGTTCTTCGCCGGCGTGAACGGCGCGTCCACCCCCAACGCCAGGATCAAGGGCGTCCTGGCCACCGGGAACGACGTGGCCGATGTCGCCGCCCGTCTCCAGCAACAGGCTGCCGCGGGCCGCGGCTGAACGAGGCGGAGGGGGGGCAGTGGGCGGGCGGCGGCACGGTCGTCCGGCGTTGGCGGAGTGGCGTGGTGTCCGGCGTCTCCCGCCTCTGCCTGTGCCACTGCCAGGTTCGGTGGGGGGTGCGGAGGCTGCCGGAGCTTCTCGAGTTGGCGCGCCGTCTCGCGGGGTGAGGTCGGCCCGCCCCGCCCCCGCCTTGATCGACCGGCGGCGCCCCTCTCGCGCGAGGAGCGTAAATTGGCATCTAGAATACCACTTATATAGAGTGCAGGGGTGCGACTCACCAAGAGCACCGACATCGCCCTCCGTATCGCCATGCGCCTCGCGGTGCTCGGCGACACGGACGAGGCCCCCACCACCCGCGAGGTGGCGAGCGCCGTCGTCGTGCCGTACACCCATGCCGCCAAGGTGGTGAGCAAGCTTCAGCACCTCGGCGCCGTCGAGGCGCGGCGCGGACGGGGCGGCGGGCTGACGCTGACCACCGCGGGGCGCACGGGTTCGCTGGGGCGTCTGGTGCGTCAGCTGGAGGGGACCGATGATGTCGTGGGCTGCGAGGACGACCCGCCCTGCCCGTTGCGCGGCGGCTGCCGGCTGCGCGGCGCACTACGGGTGGCGCAGGAGGCCTTCTACGCCTCACTCGACCCGCTCTCGATCGCCGATCTGGTCGAGGCCCCGACCGGGCCGCTCCTCCTCGGCCTGACACCTCGCCCCGCGGACTGAGCGCGTCGGCCTCGCCCCCTCCGACCCGCACCACCACAGAGCCACCCCCCACCCCGCA
>Ga0207426_1001977_pt1 | contig 14553 bp, 13 predicted proteins | sample AraplaMF_Cvi_mMS_FD_184265 | JGI IMG/M metagenome (GOLD analysis project Ga0207426, IMG submission 184265) | Arabidopsis root microbial communities from the University of North Carolina, USA - plate scrape MF_Cvi_mMS (SPAdes) (version 2) | ecosystem: Host-associated > Plants > Roots > Endosphere...
CGTTACCAGCATCTGATCGACCTCTTCCGGTCGTCCCTTGCCGATCGTGTCGCCGAGACTGATCTCGTAGCAGCCCAATGCATGCAGGCTCTCGACGACGCGCGCCGTCGCATCCGGCGAAATGGCGCCCTCATAGGGACATTCGACCACGCAGCTGACATAGCCACGCATTGGAACGCCACGTGCACGGCTTGCTTCGGCAACCGGCTTGAAGCGTTCGATACTCTCGGCGATGGAACAGTTGATATTCTGTTGCGAGAAGCTCTCCGAGGCGGACGCAAAGATCGCGACTTCGTCCGCGCCCGCGGCCATTGCAGCCTCAAACCCCTTCATATTCGGGGTCAAAGCGGCATAGCGGACCCCCGGCCTGCGCTTGATGCCGGCCATCACTTCGGCGGCGTCAGCAAGTTGCGGCACCCACTTCGGGCTGACAAAGCTCGTCGCCTCGATCCGCTCGAAACCACATTCCGAGATCATGTCGATGAGGGCGATCTTCGTCGCCGTCGGGATCAGGTTCTTCTCGTTCTGGAGGCCATCGCGCGGTGCCATCTCGACGATCGAGACGTCCCGGGGCAGCAATGACGATTCTCCGGGCTGCATCACGTCTCCTCTACTCGTAGCGTCAGAAGTACGGCGCCTTCGTCGACTTGCTGCCCTTCGCTCACCTCGACGGCTTCCACCGTCCCATCGCGGGCTGCGACAAGCGTCAGCTCCATCTTCATGGCTTCCATGACGACAAGCGCATCACCCTTGGCGACCTCCGCCCCCGAACCCGTCCGCACGATCTTCACAAAGCCCGGCATCGGCGCGATCAGTCTGTTGCCATCAGCAACATCCGTGGCACTGAAATCGAGCGGGTTACCGAGATGGAACACATGCGTTCGGTGGTCGACGCTGACGACCAGGTGATGTGCCGCCATACTGGCCTTGACCTGCACCTGCCGGGCATCGACCTCCACCCGGCAACCATCGTCCTGCCGGCTGACGATCTTCACGGGAATGACCCGCCGTCCATCATGCACGGCGAAGAAATCGAAACCCTTAGCCGCAATCCGTAGCGTTGAATGCCCTCCTTCATAGTTCAGAACGACGATGCGCTGCATCTCGCTCCAAAGCTGCCAATGTCCCAGCGTGAGCCAGGGATCGCCATCCGATGATCGCGCAAGCGTACCCAGTGACAACACGCCGGCAAGCGCGATCACCGTGTCCGCAGGCGGCTCAAGCGCGGTCAGAGATTGAAGATTGCGATCGATCAGCCCGGTATCCGGATGGCCAGCGACAAATTCGTCCTGCTCGCTCAATCTGGCCAGGAAGTCGAGATTGGTGGTGACACCGACGACATGCGAGCTCTGCAAGGCCCTGGTCAGTCGCAACAGGGCGACACTCCGGCTGGGCCCGTGTACGACCATCTTGGCGATCAGGGGATCGTAGTGAGCCGAGACGGTATCGCCCGGACGGATCCCGGCATCGATCCGCGCCGTAACCTCAGGAAAATCCAGATGCCTGATCGTCCCCGTCGCGGGCAGGAAGCCTTTGGCCGCATCCTCCGCGTAGATCCGGGCCTCGAAGGCCCAGCCATAGATCTCAAGCTCCGACTGCTTCTTCGGCAGCGGCTCGCCGAACGCCACACGCAATTGCCACTCGACGAGATCGACCCCGGCAATCGCTTCGGTAACGGCATGCTCGACCTGAAGACGGGTATTCATCTCCATGAAATAGAAACGATCCGGCCAGAGGCCGTTCGAGACATCCGCGATGAACTCGACGGTGCCGGCACCACGATAGGAAATGGCACGCGCCGCGCGTACCGCGGCTTCACCCATGGCACGACGCATCTCCGGCGTCATTCCCGGCGCCGGCGCTTCTTCGATCACCTTCTGATGGCGGCGCTGGAGCGAACAATCACGTTCGAAAAGATGCACAACATTGCCGTGCCGATCGCCGAAGATCTGAACCTCGATATGGCGCGGGCGAATGAGGTAGCGCTCGATCAGAACGGCATCGTCGCCGAATGCGGCCTTCGCCTCTCGCCGCGCAGCAGCAAGTGCTTCGGGAAAATCCTCCTCGCTGTCGACGCGGCGCATGCCCTTGCCGCCGCCACCCGCGCGTGCCTTGATCAGCACGGGGTACCCGATCAGGGTCGCCTGATCGGCGAGAAACCCGTCGTCTTGTTCCTCGCCATGGTAGCCGGGAACGACCGGCACGCCCGACTGATCCATTAACGCCTTTGCGGCATCCTTCAATCCCATGGCACGAATGGACGACGGCTGCGGCCCAATGAAGACAATGCCGGCGGCCTCTACGGCTGCGGCGAAGTCTGCATTCTCCGAGAGAAACCCGTAACCAGGATGAATGGCTTCGGCGCCAGTTCGCTGCGCCGCAGAAAGGATCCGCTCGATCGAGAGGTAACTCTCCTGCGCGCTCGCGGGCCCCAGCCGAACCGCTTCGTCGGCCATCTCGACGTGCAGCGCCCCAACATCGGCATCCGAATAGACCGCCACCGTGGCGATCCCCATGCGCCTGGCGGTTCGGATCACCCGGCAAGCAATCTCGCCACGGTTTGCGATGAGAATTTTCTGGAACATCGCTACCTCACATCCGGAACAGGCCGAAGCGCGTCTCTTCAATCGGTGCATTCAGCGCCGCAGACAGCGAGAGACCGAGCACGTCGCGGCTCTTGGCCGGGTCGATCACCCCATCGTCCCATAGCCGCGCCGACGCGTAGAGCGGATGGCTTTGCCGTTCGAAAAGATCGAGCACCGGCTGCTTGAAACTGGTCTCCTCCTCCGGTGTCCATGGCGTGCCGGCACGGGAGAGCGCCTCGCCCCGCACAGTCGCAAGCACGCCGGCCGCCTGCTCTCCGCCCATGACCGAGATGCGGCTGTTCGGCCATGTCCAGAGAAAGCGCGGCGAGAAGGCGCGACCGGCCATCCCATAGTTGCCCGCACCGAAGGAACCGCCAACCAGCATCGTCACCTTTGGCACGCCGGTCGTTGCGACCGCGGTAACGAGCTTCGCACCATTCTTCGCGATGCCTTCGGTTTCGTATTTGCGGCCAACCATGAAGCCGGTGATGTTCTGCAGGAAGACGAGCGGTATCCTGCGCTGCGAGCAGAGCTCCACGAAATGGGCGCCCTTCAGGGCCGACTCGGAGAACAGCACGCCGTTGTTGGCGACAATGCCCACCGGGATACCATGGACATGTGCAAAGCCGCAGACCAGCGTCGTCCCGTAGCGCGCCTTGAATTCATCGAAACGCGAGCCGTCGACGATACGGGCGATAACTTCGCGCACGTCGTAGGGCACGCGCAGGTCGGCCGGGACGATCCCTGCGATTTCCGAGGGATCGAACAGTGGTGCCTCAACCGCCTGGCGCTCGACGCCACCCCCCTTGGATCGATTGAGATTGGCGACGGCGCGCCTCGCCAATGCCAGGGCATGCGCGTCATCTCGCGCAAGATGGTCTGCGACACCGGAGAGCCTTGTGTGCACATCGCCACCGCCAAGGTCCTCGGCCGAAACGACTTCGCCGGTTGCGGCCTTCACCAGCGGCGGGCCGGCGAGAAAGATCGTCCCCTGCCCCTCGACGATGATTGCCTCGTCGGACATGGCAGGCACGTAGGCACCACCTGCCGTACACGAGCCCATGACGACGGCGATCTGTGGAATTCCTGCCCCCGACATATTGGCCTGATTGTAGAATATCCGACCGAAATGATCGCGATCCGGAAAGACCTCGTCCTGATTCGGCAAGTTCGCGCCGCCCGAATCCACCAAGTAAATGCAGGGCAGATTGTTCTGGGCCGCGACTTCCTGCGCGCGCAGGTGCTTCTTTACCGTCATCGGAAAGTAGGTGCCGCCTTTGACGGTCGCGTCATTGCAGACGATCATGCAATCGCGGCCTGAAACGCGGCCGATGCCGGTTATCAGCCCAGCACCCGGCGCCTCATTGCCGTACATGCCGTGGGCTGCGGTCAATCCGATTTCGAGAAATGGCGTAGCCGGATCGAGCAGGGCGGCGATCCGATCCCGTGGTAGCATCTTGCCGCGGGCAACGTGACGCTCGCGCGCTGCAAGTCCGCCCCCATTCGCCGCACTCAAGGCTGCGTCCTCGATGGCACGGATAGCTTCGGCCATCGCCGCGCGATTTGTCCTGAAGCTCTCCGAATTCGTCGAAATCTGCGACTTCAAAACCGTCATTGTTCACCAGGATGGTTGTCGGATGAAACGTTCGGATCAGGCCGTTTCGGAAAAGAGCTCGCGGCCAATCAGCATGCGTCTGATCTCAGAGGTTCCGGCACCGATCTCGTAGAGCTTGGCGTCACGCAGCAACCGGCCGGCGGGATAATCGTTCGTGTAGCCATTCCCCCCGAGCGCCTGGATTGTCTCAAGCGCCAACAGCGTCGCCTTCTCGGCGGCATAAAGAATGCAGCCGGCAGCATCCTTGCGCGTCGTCTCGCCGCGATCGCAGGCCGCCGCAACCGCGTAGACATAGGCGCGCGCCGTGTTCATGGTCACGTACATATCGGCGAGTTTTCCCTGCATCAGCTGGAATTCGCCGATCGCCTGGCCGAACTGCTTTCTTTCGTGAAGATAGGGCACGACGACATCCATGCAGGCGGCCATGATGCCGATCGGTCCAGCGGAGAGGACGACACGTTCATAGTCGAGCCCCGACATCAGAACGCGCGCACCACCGCCGAGTGTGCCCAGCACATTTGCCGCGGGAACCTCGCAGTCCTCGAAGATCAATTCGCAGGTGTTGGAGCCGCGCATGCCAAGCTTGTCGAGCTTCGGGCCAGTTGAAAAGCCCTTGAAGCCTTTCTCGACGAGGAAAGCCGTGATGCCACGCGGACCCGCATCAGGGTCTGTCTTCGCGTAAACCACCAGGACATCGGCATCCGGGCCGTTGGTGATCCACATCTTGTTGCCGTTGAGGAGGTAGCTGTCGCCTCGCTTCTTCGCCCGAAGCTTCATCGAAATGACGTCGGATCCGGCGCCCGGCTCGGACATGGCGAGTGCGCCAACATGTTCGCCGGAGATGAGCTTCGGCAAATAACGCGACTTCTGCTCGTCCGTTCCATTGCGGCTGATCTGATTGACGCAAAGGTTGGAATGGGCGCCGTAGCTGAGGCCGACGGAGGCGGAAGTGCGGCTGATTTCCTCCATCGCGACGCAATGGGCCAAGTATCCCAAGCCGGCGCCGCCATAGGCCTCCTCGGCCGTGATCCCGAGCAGTCCCATCTCACCCATCTCGCGCCAGAGTGGCGTTGGAAAACTGTTGCTGCTGTCCGTCTCGGCAGCGAGCGGTGCAATGCGCTCCGTCGCGAAACGTCGAACGCTGTCGCGGAGCGCCTCGATCTCGTCCGCCAGACCAAATCTCAAACCACCGGAATACATGCCTTCCCTCCCAAGTCCGGCGCGCGACTACAACAGCGTCCGGTATGCGTGTGCCGTCATTCTCCCGTCATTGTTCTTCACGCGCGTATCTTGTCGGCAGCTCCTCCACTGCCGGTCGGCCTGATAAATCTCGTTGAAGAACGCGAAAATGGCAAGCATTTCCGGTCGGCCAGACGTTTCTGACCGCCAGATTGCCCCAGCGACTATTCGATCGATCTTCCGCCGGCATCCGCCCTTCCTCCCGAGATAGGCGACGCACGGGATCTTTAGAGATCCGCGTGAGAATAAAGGGATGCTAGCACCGGGCGCGCGGAATTTCTGAACCAAGACGGTTCATCCTGCGCAAAATATGGAAAGAATTCGCCGCCGGGACGACGCGTTCAACCGCTCAGGGCCGTCCGACAAAATCGACGGCCCAAGTGGCGATATGAGCCACCTATGACGCTAGCGCTTTATGGCGCGGCCACTGCGGCTTTCTGCGATTGCCCGCACTTGATGACGGCGAACCAGCTCGGCCTGTACCTCGGCCTGAAACGTCATGACCTGTTCGCGGACCTTAGCTTCGGAGCAGCCAAGCGACGTCAGCTCATCAGCCAGCCGGCGGCATTCTGTCTTCCAGAAGCGTACTGCATCCTCGCCGTGGCGACGGTCCAGTTCGGTCGCGCACCGTTCAATGTCTCCGGCGCGTGAAGCGACCGGGAAAAGTACGATCTCGCTTGTCGTCATTGCTTGCAGATTCTTGTTTGACTGTACTGACATCGACTCATTCCGTTGCGTCCGACTCATTCCTAGCTGACCATGGTTAACGCTTTCCTCTTCGCCCCCCACAAACGCGGCGTTCAATTCATCGCGGCGGTCAAAACGGGCATCGACACGGTCTCCGCCACAAGCAGGACTTCCGAACCATCGGAAATGCCGCTAGGCTTCTGCAGGCTGCTTTATTGATGCAGCGAGGGGGCTGAAATCAGTGAGACGTGTAGTTGCGAAGCCTGTTGCGGCGGCAATCGTGGTGTTCGCGCGCGCCATTACCGCGGTTCGCGCTATCTGGCCGAATGACGGCATTCCCCAGGGCCAGTGTGTTTACTTCGCCAATCACTCCAGCCATGGCGATTTCATCCTGGTCTGGGCCGTCCTTCCGCCGAGCTTGAGACGGCAGACACGCCCCGTCGCTGGCGCGGAATATTGGCTGAAGTCATCGATCAACCGCTTCATCGGCTGCAACGTCTTCGACGCAGTTCTTATCGAGCGGGACCGCGACAAGCGCACACGCGATCCGATTGAAGTCATGGCCGAAGTGCTCGATTCCGGAGCGTCGCTGATCCTCTTTCCCGAAGGAACGCGCAACCAGACGGATGCGCCGCTGCTGCCGTTCAAGAGCGGACTGTTCCATCTCGCCTCGACCCGGCCGGACATTCAGCTTGTGCCGGTCTGGATCAACAATCTCAATCGGGTCATGCCAAAAGGCGAGATCGTCCCGATCCCCTTCATCTGCACCGTGACCTTCGGCAACGCCATTCGGATCGACGCCGGCGAGACCAAGGAAACCTTCCTCGACAGGGCGCGGACGGCGCTGCTTGATCTGTCACCAAAACACCTGGGCGGTAAAGAATGAACGCAGCGAACGCCGACCTGTGGACACTCGTCCTTGGCATCTTCACGCTCCTGATTGTTTCGTCGACCATCGGCTACCTGCTGCAGCGGCGACTGCCGGCCGGCCAGTCGAATGCCGCGATCGAGAACCTGAACGCACGCATCAAGGCGTGGTGGATCATGGCCATCCTGATCGGCCTTGCCTTTCTTGCCGGTCGGATCGGCGTGCTGCTGCTGTTTGGCTTCTGCTCTTTCGCAGCACTACGCGAGTTCATTACGCTGACCGACACCAAACGCGCCGATCACTGGGCGCTCGCAGCCGCCTTCTTCGTCGTCCTGCCGCTGCAGTATTGGCTGTTGTGGGAGAGGCAATACGGCATCTTCTCGATCTTCATTCCGGTCTACGCGTTCCTCTTGATGCCGATCATCTCCGTACTGCGCGGCGATACCGAGCGTTTCCTGATACGCATTGCCGAAGTCCAATGGGCGCTGATGATTTGCGTATTCTGCGCCTCCCACGTTCCGGCGCTGCTGACGCTGACGATCCCCGGCTACGAAGGCCGCAACGTTCTGCTGATCGCTTTCCTGGTGATCATCGTGCAGCTCAGCGACGTGCTCCAATATGTCTGGGGCAAGCTGTTCGGTCGAACAAAAATCGCACCAAGCCTGTCGCCTTCAAAGACCGTGGAAGGCTTTGTCGGGGGCGTCTTGAGCGCGACGTTGATCGGTGCCGCCCTATGGTGGATCACACCTTTCACGCCGCTCCAGGCCGGGGTCATGGCTTTCGTTATCACCATGATGGGCTTTTTCGGCGGCCTCGTCATGTCGGCGATCAAGCGAGATCGCGGCGTCAAGGACTGGGGTCACCTGATCGAAGGCCACGGCGGACTGATTGATCGGCTCGATTCCGTCGTCTTTTCCGCGCCGATCTTCTTTCACATTGTCCGCTACTGGTGGTCGATCACATGATGACGCCGGTCCGTCGGCTGGCCCAGAGCAGTGCGATGCATGTGCTTTTCGCATTTGTCGCCATGGGCGGCTGGGCGGTCTTCGCCAACAGCAGCCACCTGCTGCAGCGAGCCCTATTTGCCGGCCTTGTGCAGGGCGCACTCTCGGCCGGCCTCACCTTCTTTCTCAAGACGGTTATCGAGCGGCTCGCAAAACAGTTCAAAGGGCGCGCCGGTCTCTGGGCACCGCCGCTGATCGCATGTCTGGCATCGACTGCCGTGCTGATCTCGATCCATGCGTTGAGCGGCACCCCGGAAATCCTGAAAACCATAGCGGTGCCGCTAACCGTCTCGACGACCTACGCGGCAGTCTACAATTACTTTGTCTACCAACAGAGGATCGTGGCATGACGGAAACGGGCGATCGCCGGCCGCTGGCAAGCAGAGACACGCAATGGGCAAAGCGCATTGCGAAATGGCTGGCGACACGGTCGGTCACGCCGAACCAAATCTCTCAGGCAAGCATGATCGCCGCGGCATTGGCCGGCGGCGCGTTCTTCCTTGCGGGACGGGACGACGGGTGGACAAGACCGCTCCTCTTCGTTCTCGCGGCCGCGTTCTGCCAATTGCGGCTGTTGTGCAATCTCTTCGACGGTATGGTTGCCGTTGAGGGCGGCAAGGGCGCAGCGGACGGCCCCTTCTGGAACGAATTCCCCGACCGCGTCGCCGACATCCTGATCCTGGCCGGTGTTGGGTATGGCATCGGATCGCCCGGCCTTGGCTGGGCGGCGGCATCGTTTGCCGTATTGACGGCCTATGTTCGCGAGCTCGGTCGAGCAACCGGGACACCGAGCGACTTCTCCGGCCCGATGGCAAAACAACACCGAATGGCGACAATCACGGCTGCGGCAATCCTCTCGATCCTCGAACCGCTTTGGAGCGGGCACAATCAGGTTCTACTCGCTGCCCTCTGGCTGATTACGATCGGTGCTGCCTTCACGGCGCTGCGACGGGGCAGAAACGTCGTTCGGAATCTGAAAGGTGGCCACGAGGGCAATTGACGCGCTTCACTCAATCCTCGTCAGGCGTACCGAAAAGCTCGAAAGTGCGCTTTGCAGTCGAGCGCACCAGCAATACAACAACCGCGCCGCTTCTTCTTTTCCCCGAAGCGGCCTTGGACTAGCCTCGCTTCGGCGAGGCATTTTTCTTCCATCGGCATTTATAAGATTTTTATATCCGCGGCCCGCCGCCGATCTCGAACGCTTATGCGGTTCGACCGCATATTAATGTCCGAGAGATCCAAGGATCATCTCCAGCCAGAAAGCATAAAAGGTGCCATCCTGAGGATGGTGCCCTTTGTCTTGTCTGACTCCAGAAGAACAACAGGAGTCACGATCGATGATGGACATAGTTCTACTCGCCACAGCAATCGTATTTTTCGCCCTCTGCTTTGCTTACACCAAAGCCTGCGACCGACTTTAACCGGAGAAGCGCCATGACACTCGACTATATTCTCAGTGGTGCCGTCACCGTGTTCCTCACGGTTTACCTCACCTACGCTCTCATTCGCCCCGAACGCTTCTAGCATCGCGCCTCCTCCCAAGGCGCGACCGGCGAAACAAATCGGGTATTGAAAGTTTCCTCCCATGACCCTCAACGGATGGCTTCAGATCCTACTTTACTGCGGGATCATCATTGTGCTCGTCAAACCGCTCGGCGGTTACATGACACGCGTCTTCAATGGCGAACGCACGTTTCTCTCACCCGTCCTCGTTCCGATTGAACGGGGACTTTATGCGCTTGCAGGCACCAGCGAACGCGACGAACAGCACTGGACTTCATACGCGTTCGCCATGCTGATGTTCAACCTGCTCGGCTTCATCGTCCTCTACGCGTTGCTGCGTATGCAGGACATCTTGCCCCTGAACCCGGCCGGAATGGCTGCGGTTGGCCCCGAACTCTCTTTCAACACCGCCACAAGCTTCGTCGCCAACACCAACTGGCAGAACTACGGCGGCGAAAGCACGATGTCCTATCTCACGCAGATGGCTGGCCTCACCGTGCAGAACTTCGTATCTGGCGCGACCGGCATGGCAATCGCCATCGGCCTGATCCGCGCCTTTTCGCGCGCATCCGGTAAGGCGGTCGGCAATTTCTGGGTCGATATGACCCGTGCGACGCTCTACATTCTCCTGCCGATCTGCATCGTGCTGACGCTGGTCTATGTCTACCTCGGCGTGCCGCAGACGCTCGGCCCTTATGTCGACGCGACGACGCTCGAAGGCGCCAAGCAGACGATTGCTCTTGGACCGGTGGCCTCGCAGCTTGCCATCAAGATGCTCGGAACCAACGGCGGCGGCTTCTTCAACGCCAACTCCGCGCACCCCTTCGAAAACCCCGACGCGATTTCCAACCTCCTCCAGATGGTCTCGATCTTCGCAATCGGTGCTGCCTTCACCAATGTCTTTGGACGCATGGTGGGCAACCAGCGCCAGGGCTGGGCAATCCTCGCCACCATGGGCGTACTCTTCATTGTCGGCGTCGGCGTCACCTACTGGGCGGAAGCCGCAGGCAATCCGCTCATGCACGCCTTCGGCCTGCAGGGCGGCAACATGGAAGGCAAGGAAGTGCGCTTCGGCGTCACGTTGTCCTCACTCTTTGCGGTCATAACAACCGCTGCCTCCTGCGGTGCGGTTAACGCAATGCATGGCAGCTTCACGGCACTCGGCGGCTTGATCCCTCTCATCAACATGCAGCTTGGCGAAGTCATCGTCGGCGGTGTTGGCGCGGGCTTCTACGGCATCATGCTTTTCGTGATCATCGCAATCTTTGTCGCAGGGTTGATGGTCGGCCGCACGCCTGAGTACCTTGGCAAGAAGATCGAAGCCAAGGAGATGAAGATGGCCGTGCTTGCCATTCTTTGCCTGCCGCTTGCGATGCTCGTGTTTACTGCGATCGCCAGCGTGCTGCCCTCCGCCGTCGCCTCGATCGGCACGGCAGGACCACATGGCTTCTCCGAGATCCTTTATGCCTACACGTCCGCTGCGGCGAACAACGGCTCGGCTTTCGGTGGCCTGACCGGTAACACACCCTGGTACAACATCACGCTCGGCCTCGGCATGCTGATGGGACGCTTTCTGGTGATCGTCCCGGCGCTCGCAATCGCAGGCTCCCTGGTCGCCAAGAAGACCGTCCCCGCCTCGGCAGGCACGTTCCCGACCGATGGCCTGCTCTTCGTAGGCCTCCTGACGGGCACGATCCTGATTGTCGGCGGACTGACCTTCTTCCCGGCCCTGGCGCTTGGCCCGGTCGTCGAGCACCTGGTCACGATCGCCGGCCAGACCTTTTGAGGTGAAGCAATGATCCTTCGTCACAAGCTTCGCAAATCCTTCAACGCACGTCCCGGTTCGCCGGGACGTGATAGCCAGCGGATGACCCGCGCCTCCGACATCATTCTAGTGATGCTCGCCGGCCTCCTCGTCATCGCCGCGGTACTTCGGATCCTACACGGCTGATCGCAACACGGTCGCCTTACTCTTTTCAAGCTGGAGTCTCTTATGAGCCAGGCAAAATCAGCGAGCATCATGGATTCTCGCATTCTCATTCCGGCCGTGGGCGCCGCCTTCAAGAAGCTGAACCCGCGCACCCTTGCCAAGAACCCCGTCATGTTCGTCGTAGCAACGGTTTCGGCGCTGACCACGATCCTGTTCGTCCGTGATCTCGTCACGGGCGGCGGAAATCTTGGCTTTTCCTTCCAGATCAACCTTTGGCTCTGGTTCACCGTGCTTTTTGCCAACTTCGCCGAAGCCGTTGCCGAAGGCCGCGGCAAGGCGCAGGCGGACTCGCTGCGCAAGGCTCGCACCGAAACCCAGGCAAAACTGCTGACGGCCAACAACGGCACCGGCTACCGCCTCGTTCCGGGCACGAGCCTGAAGGTCGGCGATCTTGTCCTCGTCGAGGCTGGCGACATCATTCCCTCGGACGGTGAAGTCATCGAGGGCGTCGCATCTGTCAACGAGGCCGCGATAACAGGCGAGTCCGCCCCTGTCATCCGCGAGTCCGGCGGCGACCGTTCGGCCGTTACCGGCGGTACGCAGGTTTTGTCCGATTGGATTCGCGTTCGTATCAGCGCGGCCGCGGGGCACACCTTCCTCGACCGCATGATCTCGCTCGTCGAAGGTGCCGAACGTCAGAAGACCCCGAACGAGATCGCCCTCAACATCCTGCTTGCCGGCATGACGCTGATCTTCGTTCTGGCCACCGCGACCATCCCCAGCTTTGCAAGCTATGCCGGCGGCTCGATCCCGATCATCATCCTCGTAGCGCTCTTCGTGACGCTGATTCCGACGACCATCGGCGCGCTTCTCTCGGCGATCGGCATCGCCGGCATGGACCGTCTGGTACGCTTCAACGTGCTGGCCATGTCCGGTCGCGCCGTGGAGGCAGCCGGCGACGTCGACACGCTGCTCCTCGACAAGACCGGCACGATCACGCTTGGCAACCGCCAAGCCACGTCCTTCCGCCCCGTTCACGGCATCTCCGAACAGGACCTTGCCGATGCCGCGCAACTGGCATCGCTCGCCGACGAAACACCGGAAGGCCGCTCGATCGTCGTGCTCGCCAAGGAGAAATACGGCATCCGTGGCCGCGACATGGCCAGCCTGAAGGCCGCTTTCGTGCCCTTCACCGCGCAGACGCGCATGAGCGGCGTGGATGTCGAGGGCTCTTCGATCCGTAAGGGGGCCGTCGATGCCGTACTCGCCTATGTTGGCGCCGCATCGGCACCGGCTTCAGGCAACGCAGCGATCGCCATCCGCACCAACACCGAGACCGTGCGGGAACTGCAGGCAATTGCCGACGAAATCGCCAAGGCAGGCGGCACGCCGCTGGCAGTCGCCCGTGACGGCAAGCTGCTCGGCATCATCCAGCTCAAGGACATCGTCAAGGGCGGTATCCGCGAGCGCTTCGCCGAACTGCGCCGGATGGGTATCCGCACGGTCATGATAACAGGCGATAACCCGATGACGGCAGCAGCAATCGCCGCCGAAGCCGGCGTGGACGATTTCCTGGCGCAGGCGACACCGGAGAACAAGCTCTCGCTGATCCGCGAGGAGCAGGCCAAAGGCAAGCTCGTCGCCATGTGCGGCGACGGCACGAACGACGCCCCTGCCCTCGCCCAGGCCGACGTCGGCGTGGCCATGAACACCGGCACGGTCGCCGCCCGCGAAGCCGGCAACATGGTCGACCTCGACAGCGATCCGACGAAACTCATCGAGATCGTCGAGATCGGCAAGCAGCTGCTGATGACCCGCGGCGCGCTGACGACCTTCTCGATCGCCAATGACATCGCCAAGTACTTCGCCATCATCCCGGCAATGTTCCTGGCCTTCTATCCGCAACTCGGCGTCCTCAACGTCATGGGGCTAGCGACCCCGCAGAGCGCGATCCTGTCGGCCATCATCTTCAACGCATTGATCATCGTGGCGCTGATCCCGCTCTCGCTCAAAGGCGTCAAATACCGCGCAATCGGCGCCGGCGCGCTCTTGTCCCGCAATCTGCTGATCTACGGTGTCGGCGGCATCATCGTCCCGTTCATCGGCATCAAGGCGATCGACATGGTCATCACGGCCATCGGTCTCGCCTAAGGAGTTGACATCATGTTGAAAGAACTTCGTCCGGCAATCGTTATGATCGTTGCCACCACCGCCATCACCGGGCTGCTCTATCCGCTCGCAATGACGGGCGCTGCACAGGCACTCTTCCCGGCGCAAGCCAATGGCAGCCTGATCGAGAAGGACGGCCACGTGATCGGCTCGACCCTGATCGGCCAGGCCTTCACCGGCGATAAGTACTTCCGCGGCCGTCCCTCGGCAGCAGGCGACGGCTACAATGCCGCCAGCTCCAGCGGTTCGAACCTCGGCCCAACCAGCCAGAAGCTCATCGATCGCGTGAAGACTGATTACGAAGCAGCCAAGGCGACCAACCCGAATGTGGAGGTGCCGATCGACCTCGTGACGGCTTCCGGCAGCGGCCTTGATCCGCACATCTCACCCGAAGCCGCCTACTTCCAGATACCGCGCGTCGCCAAGGCGCGCGGTATGGATGAGGCAAAGCTCAAGACGATTGTCGATGCCGCCGTCAATCACCCCGAACTTGGGTTCCTCGGTGAACGCACGGTCAATGTTCTGGCATTGAATCAGTCTCTTGATGCTTCTATCTCTCAGTAAAATTGAAGGCCCCGGGCGCCTGCGCGCACCGGGGCTTGCTCGTCAGAAAGATTGACCCGCATGCCGGAAGACAACCGCGACAAGGTTGGAAGGCCCTCGCCCGACGCGCTGCTAGAGAAAGCGCGCCAGGAGACACGTGGCCGTCTGAAGATCTTCCTGGGCGCCGCGCCCGGCGTCGGCAAGACCTACGAGATGCTGGAATCGGGCCGTGCCAAGATGTCCGATGGCGTTGACGTGGTGATCGGCATCGTCGAGACCCACGGGCGCAAGGAAACGCAAGCGCTCGTCAATGGCTTCGAAGTCATTCCGCGCGTCAAGATCGACTACAAGGGCCGCCCGCTCGAGGAGATGGATATTGACGCTATCCTCGCCCGCCAACCGCGCCTCGT
>Ga0207426_1001978_pt1 | contig 14551 bp, 13 predicted proteins | sample AraplaMF_Cvi_mMS_FD_184265 | JGI IMG/M metagenome (GOLD analysis project Ga0207426, IMG submission 184265) | Arabidopsis root microbial communities from the University of North Carolina, USA - plate scrape MF_Cvi_mMS (SPAdes) (version 2) | ecosystem: Host-associated > Plants > Roots > Endosphere...
GCAACCGGTCCTGGAATGCTGGGTCGGTTGGCGTCGCCATGGCTTATTTGGTGCCGAAAATGCGGTCGCCCGCGTCGCCCAGGCCCGGGATGATGTAGGCGTGGTCGTTGAGGTGGGAGTCCAGCGAGGCGCAGAAGATCTTCACGTTCGGGTGCGATTTCTGGAACACTTCGATGCCTTCCGGTGCTGCCACCAGGGCCAGGAAGATGATCTGGTCGTCGGATACGCCGCGCTTTTTCAGCACGTCCACCGCATGTACGGCCGAGTTACCAGTCGCGACCATCGGGTCGCACAGGATGAAAGTGCGGTCGACCAGGTCGGGCAGTCGCACCAGGTATTCCACCGGCTGGTGGGTTTCCGGGTCGCGGAACACGCCGATGTGGCCGACGCGTGCCGATGGCACCAGGTTCAGCAGGCCGTCGCTCATGCCCACGCCAGCGCGCAGGATCGGCACCACGGCCAGCTTACGGCCTGCAATCACTGGCGCCTGGATGGTTTGCAGCGGGGTTTCGATTTCGCGCGTGGTCAGCGGCAGGTCACGGGTGATTTCGTAACCCATCAGCAGGGTGATCTCTTTTAGCAGTTCGCGGAAAGTGCGCGTCGACGTTGCCTTGTCGCGCATATGGCTCAGCTTGTGCTGGATCAGCGGGTGGTCGGTGATGAACAGGTTGGGAAAGCGCGGATCTTGTTTCATGTTAATCAGTAATAAATTCGTTCAATTGCGCGCATTATCCCAGCCTCAGGCGTTTTCCACCAGCGCCCGCTGTAGAATGGCTTCACAGTTGGTTCCCGCCGGCAACCGGCCATAAGCGCCGCCCGGCTCGCGCGCCAGGCGGCTCGCGACGAAGGCGGAGCTGACGAAGGCCGGTGCATGGCGCAGCAGCAAGCCGGCCTGGATTGCCAGCACGATGCGCTCGGCCAGTTGGCGTGCGCCGAATTCGTCTTCACGCGCTTTGGGCAAGTCGGCCAGCAACTGGCTGGTGAAACGCACGTATTCGGGGTTGGCGTGGCTGCCCTCGCCCAGCTCCGCCCCCAGCACTTCCAGCGCCTGGCCGGATTTCGAGAGTGCGCGCAGCAGATCGAGGCACATCACGTTGCCGGAACCTTCCCAGATCGAGTTCACCGGCAGTTCGCGATACAGGCGCGCCAGCGAGCTTTCCTCCACATAGCCGCTGCCGCCCAGGACCTCCATCGCCTCGGCGCCAAAGCCAGGTCCGCGTTTGCAGATCCAGTATTTGCCGGCTGGCGTCAGCAGCCGCGCGAGCAAGGCTTCCGCCGGGTTATCCATATGATCGAAGCAGCGCGCCAGGCGCATCGCGAATACGGTTGCCGCTTCCGATTCCAGCGCCAGGTCAGCGAGTACGTTCTGCATCAGGGGCTGCTCCGCCAGTGGCTTGCCGAAGGCGCTGCGGCGGCGCGCGTGGTGCAGCACCTGGGTTAACGCGGCGCGCATGATGCCGGCCGTTCCGAGCACGCAATCCAGTCGCGTGTGGTTGCCCATTTCAAGGATGGTCGGAACTCCACGGCCCAAGGCGCCCAGCAGCCAGCCGTAAGCGCCGGTGAATTCGACTTCGGATGAGGCGTTTGATTTGTTGCCAAGCTTTTCCTTCAGCCGCTGCACGCGCACCTGGTTGCGCGCCCCATTCGGCAGGAAGCGCGGCACGAGGAAGCAGCTCAGTCCCGCTTCGCCGGCCTGGGCCAGCACCAGATGTGCATCGCATTGGGGTGCGGAGAAGAACCATTTGTGGCCGGTCAGCCGGTACACGGGTTCGCTGTCGGCACCGAACACCGCGCGTACTTCGTCGGCGCCGAGCGCTTCGGCCTGCGTGGTGTTGGCGCGCAGGTCGGAGCCGCCCTGCTTTTCCGTCATGCCCATGCCGATCAGGGCGCCGCGCTTTTCGTCAATCGGCAGCGGGCTTGGATCGTAGACACGCGACAGGATTTTCGGCAGCCAGCGCGCGGCCAGGCCTGGACTTTGGCGCAATGCGGGCACGCTGGCGTAGGTCATGGTGATCGGGCACTGGGCGCCATTCTCGACCTGCCCGAACAGGATATAGCGGGCCGCGCGCGCAACCTGCGCACCGTGGTGCTGATGCTTGCCGTCCCATGGCGAAGCATGGGCGCCAGACGCGATCATCAACTCCATCAGCTTGTGCCAGGCGGGATGGAATTCGACTTCGTCGATGCGGTGTCCGCCGCGGTCGAAATTCTTCAGGACGGGTGGATGTTCGTTGGCCTGCCGGGCCAGCTCCTGCATTTCCGCGGTGCCGAGTTCCGCTCCAAGTTCCATCAGCGATGCGGTGGCGAAGGCGCCGCCCTCGCGCTCCAGCGCTTCGCGCAATGCGGTGTCGCAAGTGAACAGGTTGACGTTCACAAACGGACTCACCTGGTTGAAAACCTCGTGCGTGTCGAAACGGTTCATTTCGCCCTCCTCGGCTTCCTCTGTAACGCGAGGCTAGCGCAAACTTTCAGCAGTAGCAAGGATGGCGTAAAAATGAAACATTGCTTACTAAAGCATCAAACTTCTACTGATTTCATATAAAACTGATCTTGGGCAACATATTTCCTAAAAACATAGCCTAATGTTGCTGTTTTTCATGTGAAACATGAGGTTTAAGTGATACATTTCTCACTGGTTACGACCCGAAGAGAAAGAATCGAGCGCAACAATGCTTTCCAGCTCCCCAACAGTGCCCCTAACACCATTACACCATGAGGCAAACCTCCTGCTAGAGGAAGCGGGTGATGTGGTTTTCAGGCTGAATCTGATGGGGCAAATCCTCTTCGCCAGCCAGCGCAGCGCAAATTTGTTACGCAACGGGCAAGAGCTCGAGGGCCATCCCCTCCTCGCCTTTGTCTGCGACCTGGACCACGCGGCACTGAAGTCCGCACTTTCCGAATCGATCCAGGCCCGTGGTGCGCACCGCGCCGAAGTCCGCCTGAAAACTCCCGAACACGAAATCTGGTTCGACCTTCGCATCAGCAGCTACGCTACCGGCAACAAGGCTTATGAATTGCTGGTAGTGGGCCGCGACATGACGGCCCAGCATGCGACCGAAGAACGCCTGCGCCACCTGGCCACCCACGATGGCCTGACCGAGCTGCCGAACCGCCTGCTGCTGTCGGACCGCCTGCGCATGACCATTGCCCAGGCGCGCCGTTCCGGCCAGGGTTTTGCGGTGGCCACCATTGGCCTCGACAGCTTCAAGAAAGTGAACGATGGCCTCGGCCATCCCGTTGGCGACGCGGTCCTGAAAATGGCCGCGGCCCGCCTGCGCAAGACCCTGCGCGACAGCGATACCCTGGCCCGTGTCGGCGGCGATGAGTTCGTCGCCGTACTGCCGGGAACTTATAACGAGGCGCAAATCAAGCTGGTGACCGGCCGCCTGCTCGCCACCTTGCAGTCGCCGTTTGAAGTCGAACAGCATACGATTTACGTCAGCGCCTCGCTCGGGGTGTCGGTCTACCCGGAACACGCGGAAGACGAGGTGCGGCTGGTGGCCCTGGCCGATGCGGCCATGTCGCGCGCCAAGGAAACCGGCAAGGCGCGCTGCGTGGTCTATAGCCAGCGCCAGAGCGGTTCGCCGGAACACGATATTTCACTGGAAGCGGCCATGTTCCAGGCCGTGCGAGAAGGTGAGTTCCTGTTGTACTACCAGCCGATCGTCAACGCGGGCACGCGCGAAATCGAGGGCTTCGAAACCCTCATGCGCTGGAAGCACCCTACCCTTGGCATGGTGCCGCCGGGTCGTTTCATCCCGATCGCGGAAACCAATGGCCTGATCAACCTGCTCGGCGCCTGGGCGCTGAAGTCGGCCTGCGTGCAGCTCAAACAATTCCAGGACGTGGCGAAACGTCCGCTTTACATCTCTGTTAATATCAGCCCCCGCCAATTCCGCAACGACAAATTCCTGGATGTACTCGACGACGCACTCGCCTTCTCCGGCCTGCCTGGTGAACAATTGGTGTTAGAAATTACCGAAGGCACATTGATGATCGATCCGGCCCATGCCGAAACGATCCTTGCCAGGATGGCCGAGCGCCACGCCCGTATCGCGATCGACGACTTTGGCACCGGCTACTCCTCGCTGTCTTACCTCAAGCGCTTCCCGATCTCTGTGCTGAAGATTGACCGCACCTTCATCCGCGACCTGCCCGGCTCTGAGAAGGACGGCGCCATCTGCAATGCGGTGCTGGACCTGGCCAAGCACCTGGACTTGTCCGTCGTCGCGGAAGGCGTGGAGACTGAAGAACAGATGCACTATGTTGCGCAGCGCGGGTGCCAGTACATCCAGGGCTTCCTGACCGGACGCCCCATGGCCGCCCACACGGCGATGGCCGCGCTGAAAGAGCGCACTTACGCGTCCCTGATGACCGAAGAACCACGGCAGGTGGCCCAATGAGCGCGCTGAGCGAACAGACCCTGTCCACGCTGTGGGAACGCACGCGCCAGCAAGGCGACATGCCGGGCTTTGCCAAGGCCATTACCGCCATCCTGGGCGCCATGCGTGGCGAGGACGACAAGGAATTCGACATGGCGCGCACCGTGCTGTCGGACCCGGTCCTGACGCAGAAAGTGCTGCGCCTGGCTAATAGCGGCATGTATTCCGCCTTCGGCCAGCAGATCAATACCGTCAGCAAAGCCATGCTGGTGCTGGGCACCGAGGCGATCGGCCACCTGGCGCTGGGCCTGAAACTGATCGAAGAGCTGTCCGTCGTGTCGCCGGATTCCGGCATGGCACACATCGAGATGGAAAAGGCCGTCCTGGCCGGCATCGTCGCGCGCGAGGTGTCGGCTACCGCGGAAAACCGCCACGGCGAGGAAGCCGTGGTCTGCTCCATGCTGCAAACCTTGGGCCGCATGCTGGTCACCTTCTACATGCCGGAACGCTGGACCGCGCTGCAGAAGGCCACCGGCGAAGGCAAGGAAGACAGTGCCGCAGTCGACATGCTGGGCCTGAGCTTGCAGGATATCGGGCGCGCTGCCGCCGTGCACTGGGGCCTGCCGGAGAACCTCCTGTCGGGCATGCGCACGCTGGTGCCGCCACCCGACGACGTACCGGCCGAGCCTCTCAGCCCGGAAGACTGGGTGGCGGGCGTTTCGACCATGTCCTGCATCTGCGCCGGCGCCCTATGGCACGACAGCGAAGAAGGCGCCGCTGAAGTCAAACGCATCACCGCGCGTTATTCGTCCATGATCGGCGTTAGTACCGACAAGCTGGCGCTGGCCATCGAGCAGGCCAAAGTCGTCGCAGCGACCGATCTTTCGATCGCCCCCTTGTCCAAGCCGGCCGAACGCCGTGCGAAAGCGCTGGCGCAGACCCGCCAGCGCGCCGCAGGCAACAACATCCTGCTCAGCGGCTTGTCCGATATGCGCGATTCGCTCGACACCGCGAGTCCCGGCCAGATGGTTTCCATCGCGCTCGAAACGGTCTTCAAGGGCCTGCAGTTCTCCCGCGCTGTCGCCTTCGTGCGCAACCGCCGGGAAAACAAATACGCAGCGCGCATGTGCCTGGGCGAAGGCGTTCGCGAGCACCTCGATGCCATGAATTTTGCCGATGCTTACGAACCCAACGTGTTCCACGCTGCCCTGAGCAGCGACCGCGTGATCTTCATTGAAAATGCGGCCGATCCGAAATTTGCCGCCAAGTTGCCGGCATGGTGGCGCGATACGCTGAACGATGCTCGCAGCTTCGTGATCCTGCCGTTGTGTTCCAACGGCCAGCCAACCGGCTTCCTGTACGGCGACTGGGACGATTCGTTCCCAGCCATTCATCTCAGCCCGACAGAATTCTCGCTGCTGAATGACATCCGTTCACTGGTGGTGAAAGCGGCTGAGCGCCGCCATCAGGTCGGCACCGTCAACCGCGCTGCCTGAGCGTTACCGCTGCCAGCGGTAGCTCAGGGTAGCTGCCACGGCGCCTGCCGCCACCAATCCCGATGCGACGTAGTAGATGAATTGCGGCCCGGCGCTTTGCCAGACCTGGGTCAGCGCCAGGCTGCCGATGCTGGCGCCTACACCATAGGAGATGCTGATATACAGGGCTTGCCCGCGCGCCTGCAAGGCTCCGCCGAACCAGCGTTGCATGGTTTGCACCGACGCCGAATGGTGCAGCGCGAACGTCGCAGCGTGCATCAGCTGCGCAGCCACCAGCAAGGCCAGCGACTGTGCCCCGGCGCCAATCATCGCAAAGCGCAGCACGCCGAAAGCAAAGCAGGCATACATCAGCCGCTTGGCTCCCCAACGCTTGAACAGCGGCGCCTGGAAATAGAAGCACAGCACCTCCGCCACCACGCCAACGGACCACATCAGGCCTGTGACGGTCTTGCTGTAGCCCTGCTTTTCCAGATAAAGCGAATAGAAGGTGTACAGCGAAGCATGGGCGGAGACCATCAGCGCGGTGGAAGCAAAGAAAGCCAGCACTTCCTTTTTGCGCAACACCGCCAGCAGGGCCGGCGGCTTGCCGGTATGGGTCAGGCGCGGGACGTCCTTCAGCCGGAAGGCAGCGCCCAGCACGCATACCAGCAACACGCCGCAGAACCAGATCAGAGCGCCCGTGCCCTGCCAGTCCATCAGGAAGGACGACAGCATCACGGTGACGATAAATCCAATTGAGCCCCAAAGGCGAATGCGCCCGTAGTAAGTCAGGTCGCCGCGCATCTCGGACAGCATCAGCGCTTCGCACATCGGCCCCTGCGCGCTGGTGAACAGGTTGAGCAGCACCATCGCGGCAAAAAAGTGCGCGAAGGTGGAGCCGAAAACAAAACCGGAGAAGGAAACCAGCGCTGCCATGCCGGTCAGGCGCAGCACGAAGACGCGTCGTTCGGAATGGTCAGCGACGTAGCCCCAGACGTTGGGGCCAAAGATCCGCAACACCTGGATCAGCGACATCAGGACGCCGATCTGCGCTACCGACATCCCCCTGCCCTGGAAATACAGGCTGGCGTAGGTCGAAAAAGTACCGGCGTATGCGTAATAACAGAAAAGGAAAAGCGCGAATCCGAAAGCCTGTGCCGGGATCACGCTTTACTGATATCCGGCGTGGCAACCTTGACGTCGCCGCACTGGGCGCGATGCATCAGCGCGTGATCCATCAGCACCAGGGCCAGCATCGCTTCCGCAATCGGCGTCGCGCGGATGCCGACGCATGGGTCGTGGCGGCCGAAGGTCTCGACCATCACAGGGTTGCCTTCCTTGTCGATCGAACGGCGCGGCGTGCGGATCGAGGAAGTCGGCTTGATGGCGATCGACACCGTGATGTCCTGGCCGGTCGAAATGCCGCCCAGTACGCCGCCGGAGTTATTGCCGACGAAGCCTTCCAGGGTCAGTTCGTCTCCATGCTCGGAACCGCGCTGCGCAACGCTGTCGAAGCCCGCGCCAATCTCCACACCCTTCACGGCGTTGATGCCCATCATGGCGTAGGCGATATCGGCATCCAGTTTGTCGTAGATTGGCTGGCCCAGGCCAACCGGCACGTTGCGCGCCACCACGTCGATGCGTGCGCCGATGGAGTCGCCATCCTTGCGCAGGCCGTCCATATAGTCTTCCATGCGTTCGATCAGCGCCGCGTCGGAGGTCGCCGCGAAGAACGGGTTGGACGGCACGTGTTCGAAACTCTCGAATGGCACTTCGATCTCGCCCAACTGGCTCATGCAGCCGGCGAACTCGGTACCGTACTTCTCCTTCAGCCACTTCTTGGCGATGGCCGCAGCGCCCACCACAGGCGCGGTCAGGCGCGCCGAGGAACGGCCGCCGCCGCGCGGGTCGCGCACGCCGTACTTGTGCCAGTAGGTGTAGTCGGCGTGGCCCGGACGGAAGCTCTCCGCGATATTGCCGTAGTCCTTGCTGCGCTGGTCTTCGTTCTTGATCAGCAGCGCGATCGGGGTGCCGGTCGTCACGCCCTGGTAGACGCCCGACAGGATCTGCACCGTGTCAGGCTCCTGGCGCTGCGTCACGTGGCGCGAAGTGCCGGGCTTGCGGCGATCCAGTTCGGGCTGGATGTCTGCTTCGCTCAGCGCCAGGCCCGGTGGGCAGCCGTCGATGACGCAACCAATTGCAGGACCATGGGATTCGCCAAAGGTGGTGACGGTGAACAGCTTGCCAAAGGAATTGCCGGACATGATGACGAAGAAGAAGGTGAATAGTAGCGGGAGAAACTCCCCATTCTAACCCGATATGGCAAATCTCGCAGGAAGTAGCTTTTTTAACTACAAGTTTTACGAAACTAGCACGCCGCTATTCGTTAACTTCCATGAAAGTGTTTTAATGGTCGTTCTCAGGAATAATTCGCTATATACTAAGTTGTAAGAACACCGAGACCCCTTGGAGAAGCGACAAATGCCCCCTTCGATCACGGCGCCGGATGGCAGCCACGACGATCAGGACGATCTGGTTTTCTTAGAAGAGCATACGGCTCAGCCAGCTCTCCCCACACAGCGCAATGTCTGGCGCGTGATGATTATCGATGACGACGAAGACGTCCATTCGACGACCACGTTCGCCCTCGGCAACCTGGACATGCAGCACCGCCCCCTGGAATTCGTGCACGCTTATTCCGCCGCGCAAGCGCGCGAAATGCTCAAGCACGAACAGGAAATCGCCGTGATCCTGCTTGACGTAGTCATGGAGCAGGATGACGCCGGTTTGCACCTGGTGCGCTATATCCGCGAAACGCTGAAACTTGCCGACGTGCGCATCATCCTGCGCACCGGCCAGCCCGGCTACGCACCGGAGATCGATGCGATTCGCGATTTCGACATCAACGATTACAAGACCAAGTCCGAGCTGACCCGCATCAAGCTGTTCACCACCGTGACGGCCGCGATCCGCTCTTACGAACAAATCCGCAATATCAACGAAAGCCGGCGCGGCCTGGCGCGCATTGTCCATTCCAGCACCGAGCTGATGGCACTGCATGGCGTGCAGAATTTCGCATCCGGCGTGCTGTCGCAGATCGCCGAGTTGCTCGGCCAGGAAGCGCACGGCGTGCTGTGCGTGCAGGAGTGCCCGGATGCCGGATGTCACGAGCTGGTCGTGATGGCAGCCACCGGCAGCCACCATAACCTGGCCAATTCCCCGCTGTCGGCAAACGAAGATCCGCGCGTGCACAAGGCCATGGAAGAATGCCTGGCCGCGCGCCGCAACCTCTATTGCGCCGACAGCATCGCACTGTACTTCGCCGGCAAGGCAAGCCGCACCTTCGTCGCCTTCATGGACGTTTCGCGCGCGCCGAGCGCATTGGAAGAAAGCCTGCTCGAAGTCTTTTGCAGCAACGTCGCCGTGGGCCTGGACAACGTGGAACTGGTTTCGCACCTTCACACGGCCGCCTTCTACGACAACTTGTCCAAGCTGCCGAACCGCACCCGCCTGGTCGAAATCCTCGACGCGACATTGGCGGGACCGGCCAAGCAGGACGCCACGCTTTGCCTGGTCGACCTCGACCACTTTGCCGAAACCAACGACGCACTGGGCCACGAGTTTGGCGACCTGCTGCTGTCCGCCGTCGCAGCGCGCCTGCAGAACAGCCTCGGCAAGCAGTTGACCGTGGCCCGCATCGGCGGCGACATCTTCTGCGTGCTGGGCGATGCCGGCCAGGTCAACCCGGCCAATATCATCGGCCTGTTCTCAACGCCGTTCAGCATCGACGGTCAGGACGTTCAGCTGTCCGCCACGCTCGGCCTGGTGCGCTTGCTGGAACATGACGGCAGCGGCGCGGATGCGCTGAAAGACGCCGATATCGCGCTGAAGCGCGCCAAGACCCAGCAACGCGCCGGCCACTTCTACTTCTCGCGCAGTATGGGCGTGGAGATCCGCGAGCGCGTGCGCATGATGCACGCCCTGCGTACCGGTTTCAGCCAGAACCAACTCTTTGTCGTCTACCAACCGCAAGTCGACCTGGAGACGCGCCGGCCAATGGGGGCGGAAGCCCTCTTGCGCTGGCAGACGCCGGACGGCAAGTTCGTTTCGCCGGACCGCTTCATCCCTATCGCCGAATATTCGGGCCTGATCATCGACCTGGGCGAATGGGTGATGCGCACCTCGATGCAGGAACTGGTCGCGCTGCGCGCCGCAGGCCATACCGAATTCACCATGTCGATCAACGTGTCGCAGGTGCAGTTCCGCCACCCGCACTTCCTCGACATGCTGCGCAATGCGCTGCACGATACCGGCGCGCCGCCGGAGTATGTGGAGCTTGAAATCACCGAGTCGATGGCGATGGAAGAACCGGACATGCTGATCAAGATGCTGGCGCAGATCAAGCAGACCGGCGTGACGATTGCGATCGACGACTTCGGCACCGGCTTCTCTTCCCTGTCCTACCTGCAGCGCCTGCAGGTCGACCGCCTGAAGATCGACCGCGCTTTCGTCACCGAGATTACCAATTCCGCGCGCGGCAGCAGCATTGCTGAAATGGTGGTGCAACTGGGCCGCAACCTGGGCCTGGCCGTGATTGCCGAAGGCGTCGAAGATGAACGCCAGGCGCAAATCCTGTGCACCCTCGGCTGCCCTCTCGGCCAGGGCTTCCTGTTCGCACGGCCAATGACCGGCGAAGCGCTGGTGGGCTGGCTCAGCGACGACGCGCTCGCCGGCGTCGCTTGATCTGCAGCGGGCAAACTCCCCGCCAGTTAAACTACTGCGCTGAACGACTCCGGCCGCCGCGCAAGCAGGTGTGACAGCCGTTGAAGACCCGCCTGCAAGCGCCCACGGTCCTCGATGCTGCCCAAAGCGATCCGGATCGCATTCACGGTTTCGCTTCCAGTTGCGAACGCCTCCGCCGGCGTGACCACGATGCCCTCGCTATCGGCCGCCCGGGCAAACTGTGACGGGTTCCAGTACGCCGGCAATTCAAGCCATACGTGCAGGCCGTCACCAGCACCGCTGTACCGCCCTGCCAGGATATCGCGGACCATCCGGTGGCGCAGGTGCGCCTCCTTGCGTACGCCTTCCACCAAACTGCCGGCCGAACCATCGAAGATCCACTGAGTGGCCAGTGCTGACATCAGCGGAGCGGCCATCAACGCAAATGATCGCAGCGCGGCCAGGAAACGCTCGCATTCGTGCGGGTCGCGTATAAGCACAAAGGCCACGCGCAAGCCGGGCGTCAGGCATTTCGACAGGGTTGAGATGTAGTACACCTGTTCAGGCGCAAACGTGGCAACCGGTGGCGGCGGGGCATCGGCAAGCAGCCAGTAGGGATCGTCCTCGACAATGCGTACATTGAAGCGCTTCACGATGCTGGCGAGCTCCTTGCGCCGCCGTTCCGGCATCGTGATGGCGGTCGGGTTCTGTAACGTCGGATTCAGGTAGACCAGCTTTGGCTTATGCTGGCGGCACGCTTCCTCAAGCATCCCGGGTGCCATTCCGTGCTTGTCCGCTGCAACCGCAATGAGTTGCCGGCCGAATTGAGAAACCGCGGCACGCAAGCCGGGATAGCACATTGGCTCTGCAAGGATGACATCGCCAGGCTCGGTCAGCGCAAGAACCAAGGCGGCGATTGCAGCTTGAGCACCCGGACAGACAACAAGCTGGCGTGAATCCAAGTGTCCAAACATCGGTTCGAGCCATCTGGCCCCAGCCTTGCGGGCGGAATCGCTTCCACCAGCTAGGTGGTATGTCATCAGCAATGCGTTATCTGCCCTCATCAGTACCTGGGATACGCCTTGTTTCAACATGTCGTCGAAGTCCACGCCAATCGGCGGTGGCGGGGTATTCATGCTCAGGTCGAGGATCGAGTTCAATTCGACTTTCGGCGCCGCTACATAAGTGCCTCGAGCGCCGCGGCCCTCCAGCAAGTTGCGGCGCCTGGCTTCGTCGTATGCGCGCGTGATCGTCGTCAGGTCGACGTCCAGCTGTGCTGCCAACTGGCGCTGCGGTGGCAGGCGATCACCCGGTTTCAGCGAGCCGCCTGCCACCGCCGCCTGTAGCGCGTCCGCGATCTGCAGGAAACGTGGCCCGCCGCGCACTGTCAATTGCGGCAACCATAGCGCCGGATCTTCGTCTTGTATGGATTTCAACTGGGACAATTTGTCTCAATGTATGGATATTGCTTTCAGGTAGTATGCATCAAGAGGTGCAGTCGCACCAGATAGTGCTGAGTAATAACCAGGAAATACGCAAAACGATGGAATGGATCCCAATAGTCTTAGTAACGTTCAAGGTTCTCGTGCTCGGCACGGGCATGTTCTACGCCATCAAGTGGCATTACGATCAAGGACGGAAAGAGAAGGAACGTCGCAAGGAGAAGCGCGCGTTGCTGCGCGCCAGTGGCCAGGTAGCCGCAGCTTTCGTGCTTTCGCTGCTGGGCTTGGGGCTCGTCACTTTCTTCCTCAGCAAGACGCTCGGTTTGGACGTCACCGTGCCTTGACGAGTCGGCCGGGCATCGGCAGGCGGTTCAGGGAACCATGGCAGGCTTGCTAGCCCACCAGAATCGCCACCAGGGCGATTGCTTTGGCCGAGTAACATCCTCTTCCCCGGCCACAATGGATAACGTATCCACCAAGTGCGCCATACGGTGACGGACTTTCGAGAGCGGATGGTCCGGGAAAGACTGATCATACTGGCTGCTGTCGGAAGGAAGCGCCCGTAGCGGCTGCGCCCGCATGTGGGCAAACATTTCTTCCATACTCTCGACCAGCACCGGCTCGTCTGGAGCAGCAGCTTCCGTCTTTTCCTCGATCATCAAGCTAACAGCCGCCTCACGCACGCCAGTGTCACCTTGCTCAACTGACTCGACGTTGATCTGCGCCGTCCTGTCGCCCAGCCGGATCCACAATATGCTTACGAACATCATCCCCATACTTTGGGGAATTGGAGAACGGTATTTGAACAAGCCCCTCAGAGCAACGTGGCCCCCGACAGTAACAAGCCCCATCTCCAACAACGCCCCACCGTTGCTTGCACTTTGTTCGGAGAAAAACTTCGTTGCGGCGTCGACGTCATTGAAATCAAAGGGCCAATTCGTTGCGCCCTTCGGTAACCGCAAAACAACATAGACGCCGTTCGAGTTACTCCAGCCGAAGTGCTCTTCCGACTGCTCCCGAAGCGTGCAATCGGACACGTCGAACTTTACGGGGGTGATGTTGCGCAGTGCCAGGCTCATTGTCGAATTTCAATACGTATTATGGAGTTGTGCTCAAGACTTCGATCATCGCGGCTAGTCCGCGCATTTCAGCCAATGAACGAGGTGTATGGCCTTGGGCTTCGATGACCGGTGACGCACCAGCGTTGACTAATGCTTTGGCCACGTCCAGGTGCCCCATTTCCGCAGCACGATGTAAGGCAGTGAACCCACGTTGGTCTTGGTTGTTCGCCTTCGCCCCTTGCTCCAGCAGGAACGAGAGCGCCTCCAGGTTGTTGCCCTGGGCTGCATTCATTAGAGGTGTAGCTCCTTCCGCAGACCGCACGTCGACCGGCGATCCGGCAGCTATGAGCATCTCCATGATTGGCAGATTGGTTTGAGCAAGCGCCCAATGGAGAGGAGCCAGTCCATCTCCCGCAAGCAAATCTGCTGGAACTCCGCTCTTCAGCAACTCAGCGACTTTTTCCCTGTCCGCATGAGCTACAGCGATATGCAGAAGGGAATGCGTTCGCAAGGGTACTTGGGGGAGTTGGAACTCAATGTGATGATGAGTGGCGCACTGCACCATGTTCCCAAATGCTGAGAAACACCATCTGGCCGCCGAGTCGACATCATTTTCTATTCCCTGAGGCAGCGGAGCAGGATAAGGTTCGTTCAGTGCATGGGTTCGAATCAGGAAATCGAGCGTCCTCAGTGTAAACTCGGCGTCCTCCCCAGCACCGCCGAAAGCACCGTGAACTTCCGTAACAGCGAGCAGTTCGCCACGAAGTTCAGTCCGCGCCACGACGAAGACCTGGCGTTGCCAGCTCCGCACAAATATTATTTTCCCTTCTCGGTAAAAAATTGCCCACTTGTGTTCCATTTGCCGAGGCAGGAAAAGCACGCCATTGGAAAGAAATCTATCGATCGGGTAAGCCAGCCCGGACGGAATAATCCGGTCAACGACAGGATCTTGATCAATAAATCCCTCGCCATCGTCATTCGCATACGAAACCGCGTTGGCTGCGAGTTGCGGATCAAGAGTCGTCGATAACATCGACAACGTAAACGGCCTCACATCAAGGACCGGTACATGCCAAGGATTGGAATTCGCGTCTAGCCATTCCATTTTTGGCGAGGACGTTTTAGCCTCCGAAGAAATCCCTTTCTCGAACGCCTCCTTACTGGAATCCGGCTTGGGGGCTGTTGCTTTAAGCGAGCCAGCAGACTCGTTGCTGGTCACACCAAATATTTTCTTGAGTTTATTCCAAATCACTGTTTCGAATTCCTAGCGTATCCTTTGAATATATCCGCAAGCCCATAAAACAAAAGCCGCCCGCAGGCGGCTTCGCTTGTCGGGGGAGGTATCAGCCTTCCGACTTTTCCTCTTCTTCGGCCGGCCAGTCGCGGATGTAGGCCTTCAGCATGCGGTTCTCGAAGCTCTGGGCTTCCAGCACGGCACGCGCCACATCGTAGAACGAGATCACACCCAG
>Ga0207426_1001983_pt1 | contig 14509 bp, 13 predicted proteins | sample AraplaMF_Cvi_mMS_FD_184265 | JGI IMG/M metagenome (GOLD analysis project Ga0207426, IMG submission 184265) | Arabidopsis root microbial communities from the University of North Carolina, USA - plate scrape MF_Cvi_mMS (SPAdes) (version 2) | ecosystem: Host-associated > Plants > Roots > Endosphere...
CGATGCGCAATCTGCTGCTGGAACAGCTCGACGAGCGCGCGCAGATGCTCACCGGGCGGCACAAATCGCTCAGCATGGTCGAGGGGGTGCAGCACGGAGACGTCGACGGGATCGCCTTCGTCGGCTATCACACCGGTGCGGGCACCGAAGGCGTCCTCGCGCACACCTACCTCGCCAACACCCTCACCGGAGTCTGGGTCGACGGCACCCGCGCGAGCGAGGGCTATCTGAACTCGCTGGTGGTGGCCGAGTACGGGGTCCCGGTGGTGCTGGTCACCGGCGACGACCGCACCTGTCAGGACGCCCTCGGCTACGCCCCGCAGGCGCCCGGGGTGGCGGTCAAGGACTATGTGTCGCGCTATGCGGCGGTCTGCCGGCCGCCGGCCCGTACCGCGGCCGAGATCCGGGCCGCCGCCCACAAGGGCGCGGCGCTGGCGGTGCGTCATGAACCGTCCTGGCGCGGTCCGTTCCGCCTCGAGCTGGAATTCGACGCCGAACACCTGGTGGGCGCGGCCACCTGCGTGCCGGGCGTGGAACGATGCGGGGAGCGCCGTGTCGCATATAGCAGTCAGAACATGTACGAGGCCATCCGGTGCTTCAAGGCGGTGACCACCGTCGTGTCGTCTGCCGTGGAGGAACAATATGGCTGAGGTGGACTTCGCCGGGCAGCCCGGTACCGGGCAGGTCCCCGACGTGGACCAACAGGCGCTCGACGAGGTGGTGCGGTTCACCTCCGAGCTGATCCGGATCGACACCGGTAACGCCGGTGACGGCACCTGTCAGGAGCGCCCGGCCGCCGAGTACGTCGCCGAGCGGCTGGCCGGGGCCGGCCTGGAGCCCACGCTGCTGGAGCGCAGCACGGGCCGTACGAATGTGGTCGCCCGTATCGAGGGCACCGACCCCACGGCCGATGCCCTGCTGGTGCACGGCCATCTCGACGTGGTGCCCGCCGAGCCCGCCGACTGGACCGTGCACCCCTTCTCCGGGGAGATCCGCGACGGGGTGGTCTGGGGCCGCGGCGCCATCGACATGAAGAACATGGACGCGATGGTGCTCGCCACGGTCCGCCAATGGGCCCGCAGCGGCGTGCGACCGCGGCGGGACATCGTGCTCGCCTTCACCGCCGACGAAGAGGCCAGCGCCGAGGACGGCTCCGGCTTCCTGGCCGACCGGCACCCCGGGCTCTTCGAGGGCTGCACCGAAGGCATCAGCGAGTCCGGGGCCTTCACCTTCCACGCCGGCAGCGGGAGGCAGTTGTACCCGGTCGCGGCGGGGGAGCGCGGCACGGCCTGGCTGAAGCTGACCGCCCGGGGGCGGGCCGGGCACGGCTCGAAGGTCAACCGCGACAACGCCGTCAGCCGGCTCGCCGCGGCCGTGGCCCGGATCGGCGCGCACGAGTGGCCGGTCCGGCTCACCCCGACGGTGCGGGCCGCGCTCCGTGAACTCGCCGGGCTGTACGGCGTCGACACCGATGTCGACGCGCCGGACTTCGACGTCGACGCGCTGCTGAGCAGGCTCGGCAGGGCCGCCGAACTGGTCGAGCCGACCGTCCGCAACAGCGCCAATCCGACGATGCTGGCGGCCGGTTACAAGGTCAATGTGATCCCGGGAACCGCCGTCGCCCATGTCGACGGCCGGGTGGTCCCCGGCGGCGAGGCGGAGTTCCGTACGACCATGGACGCGCTCACGGGACCCGGGGTGAGCTGGGAATACCACCATCGCGAGGTCGCGCTGGAGGCCCCGGTCGACTCCCCGACGTTCGCCGCGATGCGGGCCGCGATCGAGCGCTTCGACCCGGACGGCCAGGTCGTGCCGTACTGCATGTCCGGCGGAACCGACGCCAAGCAGTTCTCCCGGCTGGGCATCGCCGGCTACGGCTTCTCCCCGCTGAAGCTGCCCGAGGGCTTCGACTACCAGGCGCTCTTCCACGGGGTGGACGAACGCGTTCCGGTCGAGGGGCTGCATTTCGGGGTCCGGGTGCTCGATCATTTTCTGCGCGCGGTCTGACCGGCCGACGCGTTGCCCGACCGGTGGTGGAGAGGAACGAAGCATGGTGACCACGGCTCCGTACGGCGGCTGGACGTCCCCGATAGATGCCCGGATGGTCGCCGCGCACGACGGCCGGCCGGCCTTTGTCGGGGGCATCGGCGACGAGGTGTGGTGGACGGAGCCGCGGCCCGGCGAGGGCGGCCGGCGGGCGCTGGTCCGCCGGCGGCCGGACGGCACCGAGGAGTCGGTGCTGCCCGCGCCCTGGAACGTCCGCAGCCGGGTGCTGGAGTACGGCGGCCAGCCCTGGGCCGGTGCCGTCACCGAGCACGGACCGCTGGTCGTCTTCAGCAACTTCGCCGACCAGCGGCTGTACGCCTACGCACCGGACAGCGACGAGGCGCCGCGCCCGCTCACCCCGCACTCCGGCACCGGTGACGGGCTGCGCTGGGCCGACCCGGTGCTGCGCCCCGAGCTCGGGGAGGTCTGGTGCGTCCTGGAGGAGTTCACCGGCGACCGGCCGACCGATGTGCGCCGGGTGATCGCGGCCGTGCCGCTCGACGGGTCCGCCGCCGAACATCGGGCGTCCGTACGGGAGTTGAGTGACGACCGGCATCGCTTCGTGACCGGTCCGCGGATCTCCCCGGACGGGCGGAAGGCGGCCTGGCTGGCCTGGGACCATCCCCGTATGCCCTGGGAGGGCACCCTGGCGATGGTCGCCCAGGTCACCGGGAAGGGCGAGTTCGAGGACGTGCGGCCGCTCGCCGGTGACCTCGGCCCCGGCGCGCCGCACGGCGGTGCGGCCGGTGAGTCCGTCGCCCAGATCGAGTGGGCGGCCGATGGCTCACTGCTGTTCGTCTCGGACGTCAGCGGCTGGTGGGAGCTACAGCGTCTCGACCCCGACGGCGACACGGCGCGCCGCGGTCTGTGCCCGTCCCGGCAGGAGGAGTTCGGCGGACCGCTGTGGACCGTCGGCCAGCGCTGGTTCCTGCCCCTGGACAACGGCACCCTCGCGGTGATCCACGGCCGGGGCGCCACCTCCCTGGGCATCCTCGACCCGGTGAGCGGCGAACTGGTCGACGCCGCGGGCCAGTGGACCGAATGGGCGCCCAGCCTCGCCGTGCACGGCAGCCGTGTCGTCGGCATCGCCGCCGGTCCGCACAGCTCGTACGAGATCGTCGAGCTGGACACCTGCACCGGACGCGCCCGGGTACTGGCCTGTCGGCACACCGATGTCCTGGACCCGGCCTACTACCCTCAACCGCAGAGCCGCACCTTCACCGGCCCCGGCGGACGGGACATCCACGCCCACATCTACCCGCCGCACAACCCCGACCACCGCGCCCCCGACGGGGAGCTGCCGCCCTTCGTGGTGTGGGCGCACGGTGGCCCCACCGGCCGGGCCCCGCTGGTGCTCGACCTGGAGATCGCCTATTTCACCACCCGGGGCATCGGCGTCGCCGAGGTCAACTACGGGGGCTCGACGGGCTATGGCCGGGAGTACCGCGAGCGGCTGCGCGGTCAGTGGGGCGTGGTGGACGTCGAGGACTGTGCCGCCGTCGCCCGCGCACTGGCCGACGAGGGCACCGCCGACCGCGCCCGGCTCGCCATCCGCGGCGGCAGCGCCGGCGGCTGGACCGCCGCCGCCTCCCTGACCGCCACCGACCTCTACGCCTGCGGCACCATCAGCTATCCGATCCTGGACCTGACCGGCTGGGCGACCGGCGAGACCCATGACTTCGAGTCGCAGTATCTGGAGTCGCTGGTCGGACCGCTCGCCGAGGTGCCCGACCGCTATCGCGAGCGCTCGCCGCTGCACCGCGCGGACCGGATCACCGCGCCGTTCCTGCTGCTCCAGGGCCTGGACGATGTGATCTGCCCGCCCACGCAGTGCGACCGGTTCCTCGCGGCGGTCGCCGGGCGCGGCATACGGCACGCCTATCTGCCGTTCCCCGGCGAGGGCCACGGCTTCCGCCGCGCGGAGACCATCGTGCGCGCCGTGGAGGCCGAACTCTCCCTCTACACCCAGACCTTCGGCATCACCCGCGGCGATGTCCCGACGCTGGAACTGCGCGGATGACGGCCACCCGGCCGGTCCGGCCACCGCGGCTGCGGCCCGGCGACCGGGTGGCGGTGGTGGCGCCCAGCGGCCCGCTGGTGGCGGAGCGGCTGGACCGCGGGCTGGATGTGCTCCGCGGCTGGGATCTCGACCCGGTCGCCGCGCCCCATGCCCGCGGCACCCATCCCACCCTGGGATATCTCGCGGCCTCCGACGAGGAGCGGGCCCGCGATCTCCAGGACGCGTGGTGCGATCCATCCGTCAAGGCGGTGTTCGCGGCGCGCGGCGGCTACGGCGCCCAGCGGATGGTCGACCTGCTGGACTGGGAGGCGCTCCGTGCCGCGGCCCCCAAACCGCTGATCGGCTTCAGCGATGTGACGGTGCTGCACGAGGCGTTCGCGGTGCGTGCCGGGGTGTCCACGCTGCACGGACCGGCCGTCGCGGGCGAGGTCTTCCTCAAGGACGACGCCACCCGGGACCATCTGCGGCGCACACTGTTCGCGCCGGAGACCGTCCGCACCGTGGTGTCGCCGACCGCCCGGCCGCTGGTGCCGGGCCGGGCTCGCGGGATCACCCTCGGCGGGTGTCTGACGATGCTCGCCACCGAGCTGGGCACTCCACTGGCCCGGCACGGCGCGGCGGGCGGTCTGCTCCTGCTGGAGGACGTCGGGGAACCGCCGTACCGCGTCGACCGGGCGCTCACCCAACTCCTGCGGGCAGGCCGGCTGGACGGGGTCGCCGGAGTCGTCCTCGGCTCCTGGGCCCGCTGCGGGCCCTACGCGCAGGTGCGGGAGGTGTTGGTGGACCGGCTGGCCGGGCTCGGGGTGCCGGTGGCCGAGGAGTTCGGCTTCGGGCACGGCGATTCCGCGCTGACCGTGCCGCTGGGCGTCCCCGCCGAGTTGGACGCGACGGCCGGCACGCTGACCTTCGAGGTACCGGCAACGGTGTGAGCGCACGGGCTGCTTGACGGCCCATCACCCCTCCACCGTCCAGGGCCGTATAGGGCCTCCACGCCCCCTCTCGCCCGAAGACGGCACTGAACGCACGTCCTAACCACGACGCGGGTCCGGAGCGTTGACTTGCCGTTACCCGTGTCACAGCATGAGCGCGCCGCTACCGACTGGTTGGTACGACCTGTGTGGAGGTCCTCGTGCCCAGCGTGTCCCGAGCCGTGTCCCGCCCCGCGCTCCGCAGGTCCCTCGCCCTGCTGGCCGGCTCCGCCCTCGCCGCGCCGCTCTTCCTGACCGCCCCCGCGGTGGCCGCCGCCGACCCGTACACCGTCAGCGCGCTGAAGGTCACCGTCCAGGCCGGGGAACGCCGCTGCACCGTGGACGCGGACGTCTACCGCCCGGCCGGAGTCGACGCCGCCCACCCGGCGTCCGCCGTGCTGACCACCAACGGCTTCGGCGGCAACAAGAAGGACGGCTCGACCGACGGCCTCGCCAAGGCCCTCGCCACCCGCGGCTATGTGGCGCTCGCCTACTCCGGGCTCGGCTTCGGCAAGACCGGCTGCCCGATCTCCCTCGACGACCCCGGGATCGACGGCCGGGCGGCGAGCGGGCTGGTCGACCTGCTGGCCGGCGCCCGTACGGCCGACAACGGGACGCGTCTCGACTACGTCGCCAAGGACGGGGCGCGCGATCCGCGAGTCGGCATGATCGGGGGCTCCTACGGGGGCGCGATCCAGCTGGCCACCGCAGCCGTCGACCACCGGGTCGACGCCCTGGTCCCGCTCATCACCTGGAACGACCTCTCCTACTCCCTGGACCCGAACAACGCCGGCCGCACCCACGGCGTCACCGGCCCGCTGCCCGGTGCCTACAAGTGGCAGTGGACGAACGGGTTCTTCCTGATCGGTGAGGCGCAGGGTCTGCTGCATCCGCAGCTCGACCCGTCGCGCACCGGCGGCCCCGGCTGTCTGCACTTCGTCGCGCGGGCCTGCGAGACCAAGCGGCTGCTGGACTCCGGGAAGTACCCGGCGCAGCAGACCGACGCCGTGCTCCGCTATGCGCGCAGCGTCTCCCCGGTCTCGTATCTGCTGTCGGTGCAGGCGCCGACGCTGCTCGTACAGGGCCAGCGTGACAGCCTGTTCAACCTCAACGAGGCCGCCGCGACCTACCGGACCCTCGCCGCGCAGGGCACCCCGGTCAAGATGATCTGGCAGGCATGGGGCCACAGCGGCGGGATGAAGAAGCCGGTGCAGGGCGAACTCGACCTGGCGCAGGGCAATTTGGACACCAGTTACGTCGGCCGGCGCGTCCTGGCCTGGTTCGACCACTACCTGCGGCACCGGGCGGCAACCGGCACCGGGCCGGCCTTCGCCTACCACCGGGACTGGGCGACCGCCGGGTCCGCCTACGCCACCTCGCCCGCCTTCCCGGCGGGCCGCACCCGGCGGCTGTATCTCTCCGGGGACGGCAAGCTCGTCGCGCAGCGCGGTGCGGTGGCGCGCGGCAGCCGGACGTACCGCAATCTGCGGATGGCCACCAGCCACTCGGAGAGTTCGCTGTCCGGGCTGCTGGGACTGCCGGACGTGGCGCCGTACGACGCCCGGGGCACCTACCTCGACTGGACGTCACAGCCGGTGGCGGGCGGGCCGGTGGACGTGGTGGGCGCGCCGAGGGTGACGCTGAAGGTCGCCTCGCCGCAGGCCGGGCGGGCACAGCGGTCCGCGGACGCGGCCGACAAGCTGGTGCTGTTCGCCAAGCTCTACGATGTCGCGCCGGACGGCAGGAAGACGCTGGTGCACCGGCTGGTGGCCCCGGCCCGGGTGCCCGATGTGACCCGGCGGTTCACCGTGGAACTGCCGGGCATCGTGCACCGTTACGAGCCGGGGCACCGACTGCGCTTCGTGATCGCCGCGAGCGACGACGCCTATGTCGGCAATCGCGGTGTGAAGCCGGTGACGGTCACCAGTACGCCCGGGGACACCGGGGTCCTCGAACTGCCCGTCACCCAAGGGGTGTTGCGGTGGCGGATGGGGTGGATGCCGTAGGGACAGGTGGAGGGCGGACGGCTCGGGCGCGCCTCGGGCGCCGGGTGTCAGCCGGGGCCGCGCGCGTCAGCCGGGTCGTCCGCGGGGGTGCTGCTAATCGTCGGTGACCGCAATGGCCTGCACGGGGCAGGCGCGGGCCGCTTCCCGCACCAGTGGGTCGCCCGCGCCGTCCTCCCGGCCGGGCAGCAGCGCACTGAAGCCGTCGTCGTCCTGGGTGAAGACCCCCGGCGCGGTCAGGGCGCACTGGCCGGCGCCGATACAGCGGTCGGTGTCGATCGCGATCCGCATTCCGGACCCCTTTCTCTGGTCTGCCGTCCTGGCTGCTACCAGGCCAGCGGCAGTTCGATCATGCCTTGCAGGGTGTCGCCGTCCTTGAACGGAATCTCGGCGGCCGGTACGGCGAGCCGCAGCTGCGGGATCCTGGTGAACAGCGAGCGCAGCGCGATCTCCATCTCCGCGCGGGCGAGGTTCTGCCCCAGGCACTGGTGGATCCCGAAGCCGAACGCCACGTGATGGCGGGCCGAACGGTCGAGGTCCAGCTCGTCCGGTGCCGGATAGGCCGCCTCGTCCCGGTTGATCAGTGAGGCGGGGAACAGGACCGCGTCGTCGGCGCGGATGACCTGTCCGCCGATCTCGATGTCCTCCGTCGCCACCCGCAGCAGACCGTCCGCGATGGACAGGAACCGCAGCAGCTCCTCGATGGCGGCCGGCATCAGCCCCTCGTCGGCCTTGAGCTGCGCCAGCTGCTCGGGGTGCTCCAGCAGGGTGAAGGTGCCGAGCGAGATCATGTTGGCGGTGGTCTCATGACCGGCCACCAGCAGGATCATGGCGAGCCCGACCAGCTCCTCGTGGGTGAGGGAGCCGGGCCGCAGCCGCTCCTCGATCAGCTCGTCCAGCAGCCCGTCGCCCGGGTTCTTCTCCTTGGCGGCGATCAGCCCGGTGAAGTACTCCTCCAGCTTCAGCCGGGCGTCCTCCGCCTCCTCGGCCGACCGGCCGCGCAGGATACGGCGGGACTCCTCCTCGAAGAACTCGTGGTCGGCGTACGGGACGCCGAGCAGTGCGCAGATCACCATCGAGGGGACCGGCAGGGCGAACGCGGAGACCAGCTCGGCGGGCGGGCCCTGGTCCAGCATCCGGTCGAGCAGCCCGTCGACGATCCGCTGGATCTCCGGCCGCAGTGCGGCGGTCCGCTTGAGGCTGAAGCTGGGGATCAGCATCCGGCGCTGGGTGTTGTGCTCCGGGTCGTCGACCCCGATCAGCGGCGTCCGGACCCGGCGGATGGCCGCGAAGCGTTCGAACGGGACCGGGAAGGCCGGGTTCTGCCGGTCGGCGGAGAGCCGCTGGTCGGTCAGCAGCGCCCGTGCCTCGGGGTGGCCGGTGACCGCCCACACCTTCCTGCCGTCGTAGAACGTGACATGGCTCAGCGGGCCGGCCTCGCGCAGTGGCTGATAGGCGGCGGGCGGGTGGTAGGGACAGGTGCGGTTCTGAAAGTAGGGGATGGCTTCGGTCACGAAATTCCTCCCGTACGAGTCTCAAGTGGCTCGAGTTGCTCGTGTGTGAGATGGCAACGCTGTGGCGCACCGTGTTCGCCGCGCCGATCTCACCTCATGCCTCGGATACCGGGCATGTCTACGCGCAGTTCGGCCAACCTCGTTCAGAATGCGACATGTTCGGCTTCATCGCCTCCGTCCCGCGGCCGTACGAGGGTGTCGATCACGCCGTCCAGATAGCGGTCCCGTGCCACCTCGGCCGGGAGGCTCTGCGGGACGGCGTGCCCGAGCTGGGTGTGGCCGAGGTAGGCGGTGTACGCCAGCAGGCCGCGGTGCCGCGCCTCGCCCTCGGGGAACCCCAGTGCCGCGAAGAGCGCGGCGACATAGCCGATGCGCCGGTCGGTCACCCGGGCGAGCGCGGCGGCCACCCGCGGGTCCGCCGCGCTGGCCAGCAGGGAGACCTCCAGCGGGTCCGTGGCAGCCCGGGAGGTGGCCCGCGCGAGCAGTCGGCGCAGTCGTCTGCCGGGGTCGGGCTCGGCCTCCACCTCGGTGATCACGGCCTCGGTGTCGGCCTCTTCCCAGCGCTCCAGTGCGGCCTCGATCAGCGCGTCCCGGTTGCTGAAGTGCCAGTAGAAGCTGCCCTTGGTGGTGCCCAGCCGGGCGGCCAGCGGCTCCACGGCCACCGCGGCGAGGCCGCCCTCGCCCATGGCCGCCAGGGCCGCATCGGCCCAGTCCCGGGCGGTCAGCCGGGGTCGTGCACTGCTGTTGCCGGGGGCCTTCGCTCGCTGCTGCGCCATATCCATACGGTACCGTACGGTCAAACATACGCCACCGTATGGAGGTGCCCTGTGCGTACCGTCTGCGATGTTCATGCCCGCACCGTCCACGCCCCGGCCGCCGACGTCGGCGCGCTGCTCGACCGGCTCGGCGGCGCGGACGATCCGCTCTTCCCCACGCCGGTCTGGCCGCCGATGCGCTTCGACCGCCCCCTGGGTGTCGGCGCCGACGGCGGGCACGGCTTCATCCGCTACCGCGTCACGGCGTACGAACCCGGCCGCCGTATCCGCTTCGACTTCACCGGGGGCGAGGACGGGTGGCACGAGATCACCGTCCGGCCCCTGGGGTCCGACAGCTGCCGGGTGGAGCACGTCCTGCACAGCCGGCTCCGGCCGGCCAGGGCGGCGCTGTGGACACTGGCGCTCCGGGCCGCGCACGGCACCGTAGTGGAGGAGATCTTCGACAACATCGAACGGGTCGCCACCGGCCGGGTGACGGCCCCGGTCCGCCGGTCCGCGCGGGTGCGCCTGTTCAACCGGCTGCTCTGGGACCGGCCCCGGGCCGTCGAACTCCCCGCCGCGGCCCGGCTGGCGCAGCGGGCCTTCCCGCGCACCGACTTCCAGGACGCCTGGCAGATGGATCTGCTGCCCGGTATGCCGCGGGAACCGGAGGCATGGGAAGGCGTGCTGCGCGGTGCGTCCTTCCCGGTCGCCGGGCGTACGGACACGGAGATCCTGCTCGGCGAGGACGCCCGCGACCTGGACTTCCGGGCCTCGGTCCTGGTCGCGGACGGCCGGGTCACCCTCGGCACGGTCGTCCGCCTCCACCGCACCACCGGGCGGCTCTACTTCGCCGTCGTACGCCGTATCCACCCCTTCATGGCCCGGCTGATGCTGCGCCGCTTCCACCGCCGGCTGGCGCTCGCCGCACCGACGGCGGGGGAGCGGGCGGCGGCCCGGGGGTGACGCGGGTGCCGGGTGCGACACTGCCTGTATGGGGCAACGACACGGTGGTGGGCACAACAGTGGTACGGAGCAGGCCTGGTCGGCGCTCGGGGGAGTCCCGGCCCTGACAGAACGGATCAGCTACGGCGGCCCGCCCGGTCTGCTGCCGGCCAGGCTCCCGGCGATGCCGCTGGCCCGCGCCACGGTCGCGGTCTGCGCGCTCGCGGCCGCCGAACTCGCCGCCCGCCGCGACGGCGGCCCGCTGCCCGCCGTACACGTCGACGACGGCGCGGTGGCCACCGCCTTCGTCAGCGAACGCCATCTGCGCATCGACGGCCGGGCCCCGGTGAACTTCGCCCCGCTCTCCCGCTTCTGGCGCACCACCGACGGCTGGGTACGCACCCATGCCAACTACCCGCACCACCGTGCCCGGTTGCTCCGCGCACTGGACTTCCCCGAGGGCGCCGGGGTGCCCGAGGTCGAGACCGCACTGGCCGGCCGCCGCGCCGCGGAGATCGAGGAGACCGTCTACGCCGCGGGCGGGTTGGCCGTCGCCGCCCGTACCCCCGACGCCTGGGCCGCCCACCCCCAGGGCGCCGCCGCGGCCGCCGCGCCACTGCTGACCCTCGGGCCGCTCGGCGCCGCCGCCCCGCCCCGGGTACTGCCGCCGCTCGCCGGAGACCCGGTGCGGCCGGCCGCCGGGCTGCGGGTGCTCGATCTGACCCGGGTGATCGCCGGGCCGGTCGCCACCCGCACACTGGCGCTGCTCGGCGCCGACGTGCTGCGTATCGACGCTCCCCGGCTGCCGGAGAGTCAGGACGCGCACAGCGACACCGGCTTCGGCAAGCGGTCCACGCTGCTCGACCTCGGCTCGCCCGGCGGCCGGGCGGACTTCGAGGAACTGCTGGCCCGTGCGGATGTCGTGGTGACCGGCTACCGGCCCGGCGCACTCGACCGCTTCGGCCTCACCCCGGAGGCACTGGCCGCCCGCCGCCCCGGCCTGGTGGTCGCCCGGCTCTCCGCCTGGGGCGACGACGGGCCGTGGGGCGGCCGGCGCGGCTTCGACAGCCTGGTGCAGGTGGCCACCGGGATCGCCGCCGTCGAAGCGGGCGCGGGCTCTGCATCCGAGGACTCAAAAGAGAGCAGAGGCGGAGCGAAGCGCAGCGGTACACCCGGCGCGCTGCCCGCCCAGGCCCTGGACCACGGCACCGGCTATCTCCTGGCCGCGGCGGTGCTCCGTGCCCTGACCGACCAGAGCCGCACCGGCGGCGCCATCCTCGCCACCCTCTCCCTGGCCCGCACCGCGCGCTGGCTGACGCACGACCTGGCGGGCCGCGACCGCGAGCGGACGGCCGGGCAGCCGTCTCCCGGCGCCGCCTACGACCCCGCGGCCCACCTCCGGGAGACCGACAGCCCCGCGGGCCGGCTCCGTTACGCCCTCCCGCCGGTCTCCTTCCCCGGCGCACCGGCCACCTGGGCGACCCCGCCCGGACTGTGCGGGACGGACGCGCCGGTCTGGCGGGAGGGCACCTGACGATCGGACCGGCCTGCACAGCCGGACCGGCCCTGGCGCGCCGCCCGGCCGGCTGGCCTGCCGCTGCCGCCCTTCGTACGATCTGCCGATGACGAGCAACGACCGCTACCTCGCGCGCGGACCGCGGGTGGGTATCCGGCACTTCACCGCCGCCGACCGGGCAGAGTTCACCGCGCTGGCGCGGGAGAGCGCGGAGCTGCACCGCCCCTGGCTCTTCCCGCCCACCACGGATGCCGCGTACGACAGCTATCTGCTGCGGCTCCAGGAGCCGCAGCGCGAGGGATTCTTGATCTGTGCGCGGGCCGACGGCCGGATCGCCGGTTACCTCACGATCAACAACATCGTGCACGGCGCGTTCCGCTGCGGCGCGATCGGCTACGGCGCCTTTGCGCACGCCGCCGGCCGCGGGCTGATGAGCGAGGGGCTGCGGCTGGTGATCCGGCACGCCTTCACCGAGCTGGGGCTGCACCGGCTGGAGGTCAACATCCAGCCGGCCAACGAGCTGTCGATCGCCCTGGTCAAGCGGGCCGGTTTCCGTCTGGAGGGGTTCTCCCCGGACTTCCTCTTCATCGACGGCGCCTGGCGCGACCACGAGCGCTGGGCGATCACTGCCGAGATGGCCTCCGGTCGGGAGGGGTGCGGCAATGTCAGTGGGGTGTGATGCGATGTCCGGCATGAGCATCGACTTCCGGCGCACCGTGCCGGTCTTCCGGATCTTCGACGTCGCCAAGGCCCATGAGTTCTATGTCGACTACCTCGGCTGCACGGTCGACTGGGAGCACCGCTTCGCGCCCGATATGCCGCTCTACACGCAGGTCTCGCGCGGTGACCTCGTGCTGCACCTGTCGGAGCACCACGGCGACGCGACGCCCGGCTCCACGATCTACACCGAGCTGACCGGAGTGCGCGCCCTGCACGCCGAGCTCGCCGGGAAGAACTACCCGTATCTGCGGCCCGGTCTGGAGCAGGACGAGATCGGGACCTCACTCACGCTGACCGACCCCTTCGGGAACCGGCTGCGCTTCAACGAACCGGGCGCCGCCGCGCAGCCGTCCGACGGGGCCCCGGCCAGGGCGTGTCTTTCGGATCACCCTAGCGGGACTTGCGGTTGATCTTCATGGTGTCCATGTCGGTGGCCGTGGACCGCAGGTCGCGGTAGCCCAGCCCGGCGGCCCGCAGCGCGGTCTCCGCCTTGTCCTCGGCGAGCGCGGCCGCCATCCCCTCGCCGTCCGCCGCGTCCGAGACGATGACGAAGCGGTAGCTGAAGGCATGCAGCGGGGTGTCGTACGCCAGCGAGCCCTCCGGCGTGAACGTGAACCGGTCCAGGCCCTGCGCGTCCGCCTCGGCCAGCAGCTTCGTCCGGGACTCGGCCGTCAGACCGTCCCACTTGCCGCGGACGATCACTCGGTAGGTGTGCTGGGTCGCCATGGGTGCCGTTTTCCGTTTCTGCCTGCGTCAATGAGCCGAAGTGCCAGGCTATTTCGCCGCATCCCGCCGGGCCTCCCAATTTTCCGGGCGGCCATGTGATGATCACGGCATGCGCCGAACCGTACTGATCGATGCCCCCTCCAACCTGGGACTGCGACCGCCCGCGCCCGGCACCGTTCCCGGCTGCTACAAGCTCGCCGGCGCACTGCGCGAACAGGGACTGCTGCGTCGGCTCGGTGCGCTGGAGGGCGGTGTGGTGGTGCCGCCGCGCTACGACCTGGGGGACTGGAAGGAGGGGGACGGCGACTTCAACGCCGCCGCCCTCGCCGCCTACACGGGCCGGCTCGCGACCCGTATAGAGGGGCATGTGAGCAGCGGTGACTTCCCGGTGGTGCTGGGCGGGGACTGCAGCATCCTGCTCGGCGCGGTGCTGGCGCTGCGCCGCCTGGGGCGCTACGGCGTCGCCTACCTCGACGGGCACGGCGACTTCCGGCACCCGGGCAACGCGGCGGTCTCCGGCCCCGTCGGGGCCGCGGCCGGGGAGGGCCTGGCGCAGATCACCGGACGGGGCCAGGCGGACCTCACGGACCTCGACGGGCTGCGGCCGTACGTCCGTGACGAGGACGTATGTGTCCTCGGCATCCGCGATGTGGACGAGGACCAGGAGGAGTTGACCGGCCTCGGCATCAGCCACGCCCCGGTCGGCGAGATCCGGCGGCGCGGCCCGGAGGCCGTGGCCCGCGACGTCCTCACCCACTTCCAGCACCCCCCGCTCGACGGCTTCTGGATCCATCTCGACGCGGATGTCCTCGACCCGTCCGTCATGCCGGCCGTCGACAGCCCCGACCCCGGCGGCCTGCTCACCGGTGAACTCCGGTCGCTGCTGACCCCGTTGGCCGCCTCGCCGCGCTGTATCGGCATCAACGTCACCATCTACGACCCGGACCGTGACCCGGAAGGGGCCGGCGCGGCGCTGCTCGCCGATCTCCTTGAGAGTGTCTTTGCGCAACCCTGACCTCGCCCGGCCCCGAGAGACCCTGTGCAGAGCGGCGCTCGCGCGGTTCCATGGTCAACAGGAGGCCGCCGCAGCCGAGGTGGCCCGGTCCAGCATTGCGAGGCAGCCGTGGCCACGAGTGTGCGACGCACCACCCTGACCCTCCCCGCCGCCGCCCTCGGCCCGGACAACCCCCTCCCCGCGCTGCGGGCCGGTCAGGACGTGCACCACATCGAGGTCCCCCAGGACGCCGGACTGCCCGCCGACATGGCGCGGCAGATCGGCTGTGCACCGCTGCGCTC
>Ga0207426_1001984_pt1 | contig 14503 bp, 8 predicted proteins | sample AraplaMF_Cvi_mMS_FD_184265 | JGI IMG/M metagenome (GOLD analysis project Ga0207426, IMG submission 184265) | Arabidopsis root microbial communities from the University of North Carolina, USA - plate scrape MF_Cvi_mMS (SPAdes) (version 2) | ecosystem: Host-associated > Plants > Roots > Endosphere ...
TGGTGTCGCCGGCATCAGGATCGGTGTCGTTGGTCAGTACGTTGCCACTCGCGGGCGAACCACCCGAGCCATTGGCAACACCACCCTTCTCGGTCGCATCCCCGGCATCGGCAACCGCCGTCGGCACTGTGTTGTTTGCCGGGTTGAACATCACGTCGACCCAGTAGTTCGTTGCCTGGAAGGTGCTTGTCGGGAAAAGGCTGGAGCTGCCGTACCTGTAGACGCCGTTGCCGCTGCCAAGCGCTGTCAGCGGACCATTCGTTATATTGGACGTGAAGTAGTTGGCGGTCGTGGAATATCGACCGGTGTTGGTATGATAGGAGGCCGTGTAGGTGGCACCAACCGTCAACGTCACCGGGCTCGAGAAAGACGCTGTCTGCCAGCCGCTGGCGGTCTCGCCGCTGAAGGTCAGGGTCGCCAGAGCGGTGCCGGAACTCGACCACAATGTACCGGTATGCGTGCCGGTATCCTGACTGCCCTTGTAGAAACGGATGCCACTGATCGTACCTGCGACAGAGGTCTGGAAGCGGACACCGAGCTCGACGGCCGACGTGTCGTCGGTATTGACGACCGCTGGTGTGGCCGAACTGGAAAAGATCGAGGCAAAACTCTGGCCGGTCACGGTGACCGTTTTTCCTGCCGAAGGCGTCTCGAGATTGATGCTGTCGTCCACGGCGCGGGAGCGGATGGTGTAGGTGCCGGCAACCTGGGGAGACCAGCTATAAGTCCAGCTCTCGTCTCCCGTCGTCGGGTGCCAGCTTGCGCCGTTGTCGGTCGATACCTCGACGGCCGCAATGACCCCGCCGCCCGCGTCGGTGGCCGTGCCAGAAATCGTGATCGTTGTGCCAACGGTGGTCGTTGCAGGGACCGTGATGACAGAGGTCGGTGCGGTATGGTCCGTCGACGTTGTTGTCGCAACGAGCCCAGCCTGCAGTGTTCCCGGCTGAATGCCCATGTCGGCGAACAGGTTCACCATGGCCTGCTGCACTCGGGGATCGGTGGGGGTCACTTCCTTGTCGTGATTGTCGCTGAGGCCCCAGGTCCAGTAGACCGTGCCCGCTCCGAACACCAGCGCACCGCTCGGCGCGCGATAGAGCGTCAGATTGTGGGTAGAGGTACCGTTGCCGGTCGTGTTTCCATAGTCGAGCAGGTAGGTACTGACATTCAACGTCGTCGAGGACAGCTTCACCAGACCGGCCGGATCGAAGCCGTTATCGGGTGAGTCGTCCCATTCGTACCCGAGGTAATTCTTTGTAAGTGTCGCGGTCTGTCCAGGCTGAAGGTTGGCAACACTCGTATTGCGCCAGAACCGCAGGTTGGCGTCATCATAGGGAATGGTAATCGACTGCAGGTTCGTGCCGACATCGTCGACCATGAACAACTGGCCGGTCAGCGAGTTTTCCGGGTTTCCACCGCCAATAGCGGGCGGGCTGAGGCGCGGGTCCCGGAAGGTGCCTGTCCATTGGTCGGAGGGGTCGATGCTGGCGCCAGGTGACCATGTCTCCTTGTAGGAGATGAGGGTACGGTAAGGAGTGGCGTCACTGCTATAACTGTTGCCCCAACGGGTACGCCAGTAAACCTCGTTGCCGCTCCAGAACTCCAGATTGACGCCGGCGTCACGTGCTGCCTCGACATTGGCCCGTTGCTGTCCAGACCAATATTCGTCATGCCCGGCGTCTACATACACCTTATGGTTTAGAAGCAGACTGCCATAGCGATCGACATCGACGCCCGACAGGTATGACACATCGTAGCCGTTCTGTTCCAACCAGTAGATCCCGGCATACTCCGCGCCGAACAGATAGTCCTGTGGCCCAGCATATGTGCCAACCCCGCCACGGGTCGCGATCGGCCTGTTGTAACTGACAGCATAGGCGCGACCGGCACCCTGCCCCGTCGCGGGTCCATTGCCGCCATAGAAATTTGCGCCGCCCCAGCCATTATAGGCCTGCCAGGTCTCGTCCGCGGTCTGGAAGACGATATCGCTGTGACTGTCATCATCGCGTACGATGAACGGGATGTGGTTTTCGCCGAAGGTGCCGTCCTGGCGCACGAGTTTGGCGATGTAGACGCCCGAGACGGCGTCCTCTGGCACCGTCCAAGATGCCGAGACTGCCCAGTTACCAGCATCCACCGTGCCGGTCGAGGCATTGCGCAGCGGATCGGGCTGGTTCTGCAATCCGGTGTGCTGCAGGGTGGCGACCTTGCGCGCGCCCATGCCGCCATAATAGCCGAGCCTGTAGATATCGATCCGATAGTTGGTGGAATCCGTATCGATCTTGAAGCTGATCGTCTTGCCGTTGTCGACGCTGATATCGGTCGCGAACCCCTCGATGTTGGAGCTGCCCGCGCCGTCGATTCCCCACTCGCTCTCAGGATTGCCCTGCTTCTGATTTTCCGCCACGATCACGTTGGTGGCGGCGGCCGTCGCCGCCAGACTCTGCGTTGCTGCCTTCTGCTGTCCGCCCACCGGTTTGGTCACCGAGCCGGATAGTATGCCGACGCCTTTTGAGGTTGCGCTTCCGGTTCCAATCTCCCCGCCGCCTGGCAATGGCCCGTTCGAAACTGTTGAGCCAGTCCACCTTGCCGTTCCGCGCCAACCTGACAAGGGCGAAAGGTCACGGTTCAGAAGCGGGTCGCTGACCGACGCGCCAAATGTTCCCTTGCCGGTCGGTACATAATCCGGCCCCTCGGTCAGCCTGGTTCCCGGCAATTGGCCGTCGGGCTGGAGCATGCCTCCGCCCTGGGCCCAATCAAGCATTCGCGTCGGAGACGTATAGTAGCCGCAGCCGCAAACGCCAAACGGCAAGCCAAACGCCAGGAATGAGTGCGATCCGTGAACACTCGCCTGCGCTGACGGCGTCGATTCGAGGATGACGACTTTACCGGAAGCGAACCCGCTTCTCGCACCGGTCGAATTTGGCCCGGACGCTGTCTGCGCAGCACCGTTCTGCAGAAAAGGCGCCAGGGGATCAGCAGCCATGAAGCTCGTTCCAGCGCGCGCGCCGTGGAGCGGCCATTTCATGCCAACGGTATTGGCGGACCTACCGGAAGGTGAAAAGCCCCAATCAGCAGCAAACGGCTGATGTGCTACAAGGTCACCACGTTGAACGCCGGCTCCGTCGATCGTTGCGAAACTATCGGCCAGCGACGGCAGCGTGATGTCGTTATTGACCTGGCCGTGAGCGTCGCAGACCATCCCCGTCGACCGATCGTCATCCTCATTGACCGCGATGGTGTTGAGGGGACTGTCGGCGGCAGTGCCAGACTTGATCGCATCGGTCGTTTGCGCGGCCAGCGCGAGTTGATAGTTGTTATCTTCCCTATGGACGGTGTTACGAAGCTTCGCCTTTCGGCCCGCAGCGAACCACCGGGGAGTCAACGAATCCAATAGCATTGAGCGAGATGCCCAACGGAGAGCTTTGCGATGCATGGCATGCCCCCTCGCGAAAATCTATCAATGTGCAGATTGTCGAATGATAGCCGAAGAAGCGCAAAATACCTTGTACGCCTTTCGAGCTAAAACGGGCGATCACCTTTTGGCCGATGAGGACCACGCGCTCTTGCAGGACGGAGAGACCCATTCCCTGCCGCCCACGACGATATGCTCTACGAGGCGCAATTTGCCAAAGGGCTGTCCGGAATGCCCGGACAGCCCCCTTATGGCTAGTTTGCAAGCAGATCGTTGACGCGGGTTTCGGCGTCTGTGAGCGCGGCATCGATCTCCTTTTGCCCAGTGATCGCAGAAGCGATCTCTTCGCCGATGATGTCGTTGACCGCGAACTGATGACGAACCTGTGCAGGCAGGGGTTTTGCGACGTTTGCGATGCTGAGGATCGTGGCGCGATGCGGCAGCGCCTTGAACTCTGCTGAATCAATGACCGCCTGCTGAGCCGGCAGGTGACCGGTCCGGGCCCAATCGAAGTTGTGATCGGCCATGAACTTCAGGAACTTGCCGATTGCCGCAACCTGCTCCGGGGTCCGATCCTTCTTTGTCATCGCCCAGGAGTGGCCATCCGACCAATAGGCCGGTTCACCACCGAACACGGGCGGATACGGATAGACCGCGTAGCCGTCGGTGAGCGCGTTGTCGGCCTCTTTCGACAGGGCATCGAAGTCACCCACAACCCAGGTACCATTCAGAAGAACACCACCGTCCCCCTTGGTAAAGCCGGACAGGGATGCAGCATAGTCCTGGTCCTTCGTGGTCAGATCCTGATCGTAGATGTCCTTGAACAGCTGGACGATCTTCTTGGCTTCAGGTGTGTTGAGTTTGACATGGGTCGGATCTGCGAAGAAGTCGGACTTCATTTGGGTCAGGTAGATATAGAGGGCACGATAGAACGCACCCTTTTCGTTGGCCATGCTCTGAACGAGATAGGGCTTTCCGGTCTTTTCCTTGAACTGCTTTGCCTGTGCGAGCAGTTCATCGGCCGTCTTCGGCAGCACCGGCGTTCCGTCATCATTCACCAGACCCGCCTTGCGGAAATAGTTCATGTTGATGTGCCACAACATGGTGTGGGAATCGATCGGCAGGCCGAATATCTGGCCCTCCTTCGTCACCCCTTCCCGGCCCGCCGCGGTGAAAGTGGAAGAATCCACGCCGGCAGCCTTTAGTATCGCGTCCAGAGGCTCAAGAAGTCCCTTCGACTGATAGTCGGACAGCACGGATTCATGAATGGTGACGACATCTGGCGGCTCGCCCGATGCCAGCTGCGCCGTCAGCTGGTCGTAACCAGGCCATTCGACGGTGTTCACATTGATCTTGATGTCGGGATTGTCGGCAACGAACTTGTTGATCTGCGACGTGATGATTCCGCACTCGCCTACAGCCTTGCTGACGTCGGTGTTGGTTCCCCAATCGGCGTCGCACGCTCCGAAGAACCGTTGAACTGTAATTTCGACCGGATCACCGGCCAGAGCCGGCCACGACGCCATGGTCAGGGTCGCCGCCAGTAAGATATTCCTCATGCCAATCTTCATTTGCAATCTCCTCCTATTGCTTGCGAAAATGCGCGTTGAAACCGGATTGTCAGATCATGATCGTCATCGCACTGCGTAACCCGAAACCGCGGTGACGATGTATTTCTGGAAGAACAGGTAGACAGCGAGCGTTGGCAGGCCTGCGAAGACAGCCTGAGCCATCAGGAAGCCGAGGCCTTCAGTCTGGGCGAAGTTCATCTGCATGGAAGCAATGCCGGTCGTGATCGTGTACATGTCCTTCTTGGTCGCCGAGATGAGCGGCCACAGATAGTCGTTCCAGGCACCGAGGAAGGTGAACACACCGAGTGTCGCCTGGGCCGGGATGGTAAGGGGTAGAAGAACCGTCCAGAAGATCTTGAAGCGCGACGCGTTGTCGAGCAGTGCTGCCTCATCCAGTTCCTTGGGAATCTCCCGGAAGTACTGCGTCATCAGGAAAACACCGAATGGCGCAGCCAAACCGGGCAGGATCAGGCCGGGATAGGTATTGTGCAGTCGGAGCATGCTGAAGATCTGATGACGCGCGACGATCACTGCCTGCTCCGGAACGGCAAGGCCGAACAGAACGATGACAAACAGAATGTCGCGCCCCGGAAACCGTAGCCGCGCGAAACCATAGCCGGCAAGCGACGACAGGATCAGCACACCGAGCGTCATCCCCGACGAAACGATGAGACTGTTCAAGAACCAGCGGAAGACATTGGATCCGCCAAACACGTCGGCGTAGTTCTTGATCGTATACGGAACGTGGAAGACCGAATTCGTATCCAGCTTCAGTTCCGCATTGAGCTTGAACGACAGCCCGACGACCCAAAGGATCGGCAATACCATGATCAGGCCGGCTGCCACGACGGCGAGAAGGATGATCCGGTCTCCCAGGGATTTTCCGACAATGGCGGAGCTCGTGCGGCTCATCGATTTTCTCCCTGCCGGTTGGAAAGGAAGTACTGCAGCATGCCGGCCATCAGGATGATCGCGAACAGGACCTGCGAGGTCGCAGCGCCCATGCCGACATCGAAGCGGGTGAAGGCAACGTCGTAGATGTAAAGGACAATCGGTCTCGAAGCATTGTTGGGGCCGCCCTGCGTCATCAGCTGGGCCTGGCCGAATACCTGGAACTGAAGCACGCTTTGAATGATCAGCACGAGCAGGAATGTCCGACGGATCGACGGAAGCGTAATGCGCCACAGCGTCTTCCAGCGCCCGGCATTGTCCAGCGCAGCCGCTTCATAAATCTCGCCCGGCACCTGTTGCAGTGCGGCCAGAAACAGCATCATCGGCAAGCCTACACCCCACCAGACCGTTGCGATCGCAACGGCCGGAAGCGCAAGACGCGCATTGCTGAGGAAGGTAACCTGCGGCAGACCGAACCAGCCGAAGATATTGGAAAGCAGGCCAATGTCGGGGATGAAGACGATGCGCCATATCAGGGTGACGACCGTGACCGACAGCACCGACGAGGCAAAGAAGACGGCGCGCATCACCGAGGCGAAGCGAGTCTTGCGATTGAGCGCCAGCGCGAGTGCAAGTCCGAATACTGCGAGAATCGGCACGGTCAAGACAACGAAATAGAGCGTGTTCAGAACTGCCCCGCGGAAAATCTTGTCGCTAAAGAGGCGCGTATAGTTTGCAAGCCCCACAAACTTGCCGGGGCCGAACAGGTCAGCCTTCGTCAGGCCTAGCCAGAAACCCCAAAAGAGAGGAATGACGAGCAGGCAGACGAAAACAAGCACGAAAGGCGCAACGAACAAGCCGTTTCGCAATCGGGATTCGTTCATGTGGATGGCCTGGTTCATCACGCTGCCTCCGCGGTGTGATAGCCGCGGCCGGTCGCGTCAAAGAGGTGGGTCCGGCGGCCGTCGAACGTCAGGGCCACGGCAGCGCCTGGCGCGAGTGGGCTGTCTCCTTTGGCTTCTGCCACCAGCAGCGAGTTATCGGCGATGCGAGCATAGACGAGCGTGCGATCCCCCAGCCGCTCGATGACCTCGACAACGGCATCCGTGTCGCCTGTGCCGGATCGCCCGATCGAGATGGCTTCAGCGCGGACACCCATCGTGTAGTCACTGGCCGGCGCCAGTTCGTTGATTGGAACCGACGTATGGACAGTCGTTCCGTCGGTTAGGCGAACAAAATCACGGTCCAGTTTCACGGGCAGGAAGTTCATGGCAGGAGAACCGACGAACTCGGCGACGAAACGTGTCGCAGGTCGTGCATAAATCTCCATTGGTGTGCCGACCTGTTCGATGCGGCGATTGTTCATGACCACGATCCGGTGTGCGAGCGTCATCGCCTCGATCTGGTCATGCGTCACGAAAACCATCGTCGATTTGACGCGGTTGTGAAGCTGCGCCAGCTCGACGCGCGTTCTGACACGAAGTGCCGCATCAAGATTCGACAGGGGCTCGTCGAACAGGAAGGCTTGCGGCTCCTTGACGATCGCGCGGCCGATGGCCACGCGCTGACGCTGACCGCCGGACAGTTGGCCCGGCTTGCGATCAAGCAGCTTGTCGAGGACAAGAACCTTTGCCGCCTCCGTTACCCGGCGAACGATTTCCGCTTCGTCGATCCCGATGTTGCGCAAGCCGAAGGCCATGTTGTCGCGTACGCTCATATGCGGGTAGAGCGCATAGTGCTGGAACACCATGGCGATACCTCGTTCGCCCGGCGGCAGATGATCGATGCGCTTGCCGTCGATGCGTATCTCACCGCCGTCGATGCTCTCCAGCCCGGCAATCATTCGCAGCAAGGTGGATTTTCCGCACCCGGATGGGCCGAGGAAGACCATGAACTCGTTGGAATTGATCGTCAGGGACAGGTTGTCGATGACCTGCACCGCACCGTATTGCTTGCTTATGTTCACCAGTTCGATGAGCGCCACGTATTCCTCCGCTGATTGATTTCCAGAGCCTGCCGCTTGAGGCCGAGCGCGGTTTTCCGCGCCCGCCTCAGCTCGTTCATTTGCTCTGATTGACCGTCGCGATCATGGCATCGAACAAGGCAGCAGCGACCGGATCGGTGCCGGCCGGGTGGCTCGTCAACCGGAAGGTCGTTGCAACGAGATTGCCGCGCCCGACACGTCGTTCAGCGATGGTGACCGCGGGTTTGTGGACCCAACCGATGACCAGCCCGCCATGGACCGGTCCGGCATACTCGAAGGTGCGGAAGCCCGTCATGACATGATGCGGAACGACCTTCTCGAAGGACAGGTCGAGCAACGGACCACCCGGCAATGAAGCAAACGCACCTTTGCGTCTGATCCAGCTGAAGTTGGCAATCCAGTCGCCGCGCCATAGCGTGCCTTCACGTGCGATCAGACCGATACCCGGAAGCTGCTGATCGATACCAACAGGCATATCTCGTTCATCGATGGTCATCTCGCGATAGAGTTTTTCGCCTTCGGGAATGTCCTTGCGCAGATTGCGGTGCGTGGGAATGCTGCCATCGGCGATCACAAGATAGCGCGCGCCGTGACGCATGGCCTCAATGTCGCTCTCATCAAGGGCATGCGCCAGATTGACCTCCGCTTTATCAGGGTCAGTGACCGGATAGCCCAGCGTCTCCGCAAAAGCGCAAAGCGCCGGATCCTTCGAAGCGATGCTCGGCAGGTTGGCTCGGTCGCGTTTTGCGTACAGCGCGATATCGAGAACATTGGTCGCAAGCCGCCGTCCGCTGGACAGGACCTCAAGTTCGATGCGAAGCGTGCGATTGACGTCGGTTTCCGGCATTTGCATCGGCACGATGCCGACGCTTGCCACCGCGTTGGCACCCGTTGCCGGCAGTGCCCGCTCGCCGGCCTGCCCGTAGGTCCAGCGGATCGTTGCGCCATCCGGAATGGACGCGCCACCGGTCGCCACCGAGAGATCCACCTCCAGCACTTCGCCGGCGTAGGCAGACCAGGCATTCGGGCGGGCGATCACGACGATGTCGCTATTGATGCTCGCGAAGTCGTCGTGGAAGACACGCGGATTTCTGTTGATGTCCAGAAGGCCGTTTGCCTCCCAATGAACGTCCGTGAATTCGGTGATGACGTAGCCGACGATCTTGGGATGGGCGCGCATCACCTCGATTTCATATTTGAGGTTCGCGAACTGGTACCATTGCGCGGCCTCGATGAACGATCCGAAGTCCTTGAAGACGGTGTCCAGATGGAGCGCGCGGAAGCGCTTCTGAACGCCATGCGGATAGGCGACGCCATCACCCCATGTCGCACCGGTTTCCATCCAGAAGGGCTCGGAACCATCTTGCAGAAGGAGTTTCGAGGGATCGGGCAAGCCCCACACGCCAAACTCGGAGACGATGAGAGGCTCTTCGCCTCGCCACTGCGCATCGCCAAGGCCAGAATAGCTCCACGCTGCGCCCTCGGCGAATTGCCTGGTGATGTCGTCCCACTCTTCGCGTCGTTCCGGAATGGAGCGGTAGTAGTGGTAGTCATTGAGGTCCGACTTCACATGGAAGTTCGGGAAACAGGCGGAATTGTCCGAAACAAGACGGCTCGGGTCGAGCGCCTTCAACCAGTCGTAGGTCTCGGCGAGCCACTGGCGATGATCGGCGTTCTCGACGATACGGGTTCCCCAATCCTCATTGATGATCGTCCAGGCGATGATCGACGGGTGATGGCCATCGCGCCTGACGATTCCCTGCATGGTCTCGCGCATTCGCCTGGCCGAGGCATCGCTGAAGGTCTGGACGTTCGGAATTTCGGTCCAGATCAAAAGACCGATACGGTCCGCCACATCGTAATAGCGCGGGTCGGGAACCTTGATGTGAATGCGCAGCGTATTCAACCCAAGTGCCTTGGCCTTGCGCGCCTGGTCCTCGAGGAACTCAAGCGAAGGCGGCGTGCAGATGCCTTCGGGATAGTAGTCCTGATCAAGTGCGGCACGCATATAGAGCGGAGCACCATTGAGGAAGAGCTGGCCGCCCCTGGTCTCGATGGTGCGAAACCCGAATGTAACCGAAGTCGCATCGACGATTGCGTCTGCGACCGAAAGACTGATGTCGGCACGGTAAAGCTGCGGTGCATCAGGCGACCAGGACTTCACCTCGCCAACAACGACGCTCAAGGTGCGACCAGATCCCTTTGCCGCGGCCTCCAGGGCTCCATCCGGCCCGTAGACAGCGACGCGCACCTCAGCGTCTGCCGCGGATGCGGAAAGGTCCAGATCGAAGCGAACGGCACCCGAGGAAAGGTCTGCCCTTACCTCGGCATGCTTGATGTGGCTGGTATCACGCGCCTCCAGCGTCACCGATTGCCATATGCCGCCGAGAGGGCCGTACCAGCTTTGCTTGCCATGCGGAATTTCCGCAAAGGGAAACTGCGGGTACCTGGTCGCGTCGGCGCTCGGAAGCGTAACCGAGACCTCGATCTCATTTTCCGGTTTGAGGATGCTGTTCGGAATCGTCAACGAGAACGGAAGGTAGCCTCCTTCGTGGTTGCCGATAGGCTGACCATTGACCAGGACTTCAGCAAAATAGTTCACCGCGCCGAAGTGAAGGGAGATGTCGCGCTCCGCCCATTCTTGCGGCAGAAAGAACTGTCGACGGTAGCTTGCGGTGCCAAACGCGTCGCGAAGATCGGCAAATTCGGATTGCCAAACGGATGGAACGGAAATCGAGCGCCAGTCGGCATCCCCTTCGAATTTGAACTGCCAGAGGCCGTCGAGTGTCATTCGCTTGCGTGCGTCCTGGGATAGCGGCAAAGCGGGCGTGACAGGGGCGGTCATGTACTCTCTCCCTTGCGAATTATGTTATTAGTTATATTATTAGTTATGGGTACAGAGAATATAACTACCTGGCAAGCCGGAAAATTCGGGACCCGCAAAACCCACAGTGGACGGTTGTCGGAAAAGTGGGTTTTCTATAATTTGATGAATGGGATGGGCCGATCGATGAAGTGGGACAAGCATTGACCAAGCGTGCAACAATGGTTGACGTTGCACAGCGTGCAGGCGTCTCACAGGCAACGGTGTCGCTGGTATTGAATGGGGTCAGCAATCCCCGCGTTTCCGAGATGACCCGATCGCGCGTCGTGGAAGCGGCCGAGGCCCTTGGTTATCGCAAGGGTCCGCGACACAATGTTCCCGAGCATCGGCGACCCGTTATCGGGCTGCTGCTCGATGAAGTCAGCACAACACCGTTTGCCATGCCCTTCATCGAGGGCGCGCGCGATGAAGCCGCCCTGCAGGATATCCTGATCGCAACCTTCTGCACGCGCTCCGATCCCAGGATCGAGAGCGCGGCCCTCGATCTGCTTCAGGAATTGAACGTCATCGGCATTCTTTATACCACCCTGACGACCCGACAGATCGTTGTCCCGGAACGGCTGAACGACATCCCCACAGTGCTCGTGAATTGCTATGAGAAGCATCGGCGTCATCCCTCGGTCGTTCCCGGCGATATCGCCGGCGGGCATGCGGCGACCGAGGCGCTGCTGAAGGCCGGTCACCGAAGGATCGCGCACCTGAAGGGCGAGGACTGGATCGAAGCTGCCAGGGACCGCGAGAAGGGATACCGGCAAGCGCTGACCACATGGGATGTGCCCGTCGACGAAGACCTGGTATTGATGGGAGGATGGACCGTCAATGGCGGCCGCGAACTGACCCTCAAATTGCTTGATCGGAAAGACCCGCCGACTGCCATCTTCTGCTTCAATGACCGAATGGCCGTCGGCGCATATGATGCCATCAAAAGCCGCGGCCTGCGTGTGCCCGAAGACATCTCCGTGGTGGGATTCGACGACGAGGATCTGGCCTCCTACATGGTGCCACCACTTTCAACGGTGCTGTTGCCCCATGACGAAATGGCGCGATGGGCCGTCGGTGCCCTCCTCGACCACAACGAGGGTATTTCATCCCACCGAACCACCCAGAGGATCAAGCTCGAGTGCCCATTCGTTGAACGCGGTTCGATCGCAGCCCCTCAGTCTTGATACGGTTGATACATTGCCTCGTCGTTTTTGACCTTGGAAGAAGATCATTGTCGGTCCACCGAGGAACGGGATCATGTCGATCAAAAATCGCGGGATGCCGCGCGCCCTGGCGCGCGCGCGCCCCGTGATTTTCCTGAAGTGGTTTCGTTTGTCAGCGTTCAGCACGCTTGAAACTCACGCATCGTCGATGCTGGGCGGCGACAGGTGATCTGGTGGGTTCCCGGGGCCGCTTACTCAAAGCCGAGGCGCTGGGCTGCCTGGCGGAACAGCGCCTGGTCAGTGGGCGGCAAGTGGAATGCCGAGATGAAATCGTTCAGCCGATAGGCGGGATACCGATCGTGTATCATGGCGAGATAAGACTTCCCCTCACTCAGCCGCCCCGCGATCGACAGGCAAAGTGCGGCGATCGCCAGAATGTGAGCGTGAGCATTCGGACGGGCGGCGGCCTTGACGCCCCAGTCCGCGGCATCCTCGAAGCTTCCGAGGCGCACGAGAGCCAGGGCGCGGCTTGCAAGCATGCCGAAGAGCAGCGGGTCGAAAGGACTGAGCGCGCGGGAGTGATCGGCCGCCAGGATCGCGGCGCCTGGATCCCCGGACTGGGATTGAACGAAAGCGAGGGAGTAATGCGCGATCGCGAAACTGGGGCTCAGTTCAACCGCCTGTTGCAGCTCGCTGACGGACTGATCGTGCAACGCTCTCAACCATAGCGCCCGGCCCATGGCGAGATGTGCCGTCGGGTCGCGATCATCGACCATCATGCTCTGGCTCGCTGCTCGATAGGCAAGCTCGGCCTCGGCGTCGCGATCCGCCCAATGCTGGAAGGCACTCTGGAAATGGGTGAAGGAGAGCCCCGCATGCGCACGGGCAAATGTGGGGTCGAGGCCAATCGCCCTTTCGAAGAAGCGCTGGGCTTGCTCGTTGTCGCTCTTGGTGAAGCGATACATGTGCCAGAGCCCCCGGTGGTGGGCCTCCCAGGCGTCGAGAGAGTTCGGCGCCTTCAGGAGGGCACGATTGCTCTCGATCGTTTCGACTTCGCGCTCGATCGAGACGACGATCCTGCTGCCGATTTCCTCAAGGAGGAGGAAGGTGTCGGCCACACGGCGCTCGAAGACCTCCGTCCAGGCGATGCGGTCTGTTCTTGCCTCTGTCAACTCGACGCGAAGGATAATGCGGTCGCCGACGCGCTGAAACGATCCGTCGACCACGTAGTCGACGCCGAGCAGCCGTGCTGTCTCGTCAACCGTGTGGTGCCGGTCCCTCAGCGCAAACATCGTGCCCTGCGCGATTACATGGAACGAGCGCAGCTTCGCGAGCCGTGTGATAATGTCGTATGCCAATGCATCGGACGGACCGCCGGGAGCGGCCACGGCCGACAGCTCATTGAACGGCATGATCGCAATCGATGCGCGCCGAGGCTCCTTGAGCAAGTTTTCGGTTTCGGGTGGAGACGGCGCAGCCACAGCGCTGGCGCTTGGACGTTCCTTCCGGAAGGTCTCGTCTGTCTGGGTTCTGGCCGTCTGCCAGGCGTCACGCAAGGATCGCTCGTTGATACCCTCGGCATCAAACAGCTTCGCGGTCGCTTCCAGATGCTCCTCGCCCTCTCGAAAACGACCCGCCTTGGCGAGGGACATCAGTAGCAATTCGTGCGGGCGAAGGTCGAAGGGCGCAAGCTGGATCCAGCGATCGAGATAGGTTTGTGCCTCTTCGGGCGGGAAACGCTGCACCATATGCTCGAGAAGGGCTGTATGGATGTCGCGCAGCCGACGACGTTGCGACAGCAGCCATGTTTCGAATGCCGGGCTACGCTCGACGCTCGATCCTTCGTGAAAGTCCCCGGCAAACAGGCCTGCCAGGGACCGTAACTGGCCCAGTGACTGCGTCTTGAATCCATGCTGATAAGCCGCAGCCGCCTCGATCGCATCGATAAAGCAGTCCGACAGATCCAGTCTGATGGTGTCGCCCTTCGTGATGACGCGTTGTTCCCCGATCAGCGTGCGAATCTTGCTCAAGCACCATCGCAACTCGCCGCGCGGATCGTCGGGGATATCCCACAACAGATCGCAAAGCTGCGCTCTGCCGCAGGGCCTCGGTGAAAGCGCAAGGTAGGCCAGAAGAGATCGCACCTTCCGGGAGCCGGGGAGCTTCAGATCGATGCCCTCTCGCCGGATCGCCATCGGGCCGAGCAGTCGGATCTCGAGCGGGCCTCCGGGTTGATTTGCGTCCCCGCCGCCCGATTCCACGCTCATTCCCACGCCAGCTGCCACGCCGACCCCCACTATCCCTGTCTAAGCCAGAGACCGTGGCACGACACGTGCCCAACCACGGTTGCCATAGACGCACCATGAGGCTGATCAATCTGACCCAAGGAGAAAACAATGTCCACATCTGCGGCCGTCGCCAGTAATCCTCAGCCCGCCGTCGATTTCAGCGCGCTCAAGGCCAGGCAACAAAGTGCATGGTCCTCGGGCGACTACGCAATCGTTGGGACGACCTTGCAGATTGTCGGGGAAAGCCTCTGCGAAGCGCTCGATCTGCGCGCCGGTTCGAAGGTACTTGACGTTGCGGCCGGCAACGGCAACGGCGCGCTTGCCGCAG
>Ga0207426_1001987_pt1 | contig 14471 bp, 12 predicted proteins | sample AraplaMF_Cvi_mMS_FD_184265 | JGI IMG/M metagenome (GOLD analysis project Ga0207426, IMG submission 184265) | Arabidopsis root microbial communities from the University of North Carolina, USA - plate scrape MF_Cvi_mMS (SPAdes) (version 2) | ecosystem: Host-associated > Plants > Roots > Endosphere...
ATTACCTTTTCTTGACACTCTGCGGGTAGGGGACGGACTCGAACCGGACCAGAACGGGCGGGGAGGGCGATCACGGTGCACAGCGAAGCGGCATTCGGGGCGACTTCAGGGGTCGTGCCCCCGGACGTCGTGCCGACGGCGCCGTCCGCCGCCATGTCCCGGTCCGGCCGTCCGCGGCGGGCCGTCATCCGGCCGGGACGCCGCACCGCGGTCGTGGACCTGCGGGGCGAGCGGCGGCCGCCCGGCGCCACCGAGCTGCGGTTCCCGCCCGGCGACCTGGTGGTGGTCTCCGGGCTGCCGGGCAGCGGCAAGAGCACCCTGATGCACCGGGTCGCACCGCCGCTGGACGGGCACGGCGCCGTCGTGCACCGCATCGACTCGCAGGACGTCCGTGAGCGCTGGGAGCACGGCAGGCTGCGCCGGCTGCCGTACGGGCTCTACCGCCCACTGGTCCGGGCCGCCCACTACCTGACCCTGGGCCGTGCGCTGCGCTCCGGTCACAGCGTGGTGGTGCACGACTGCGGGACGCTGGCGTGGGTGCGCCGCTGGATCGCGCGCGCGGCGCGGCGCGGCGGCCGCGGGGCGCATCTGGTGCTGCTCGATGTGGCGCCCGAGGTGGCGCTCTCCGGTCAGGAGTCCCGGGGCCGCGGGGTGTCGGGGTACGCCTTCGCCCGGCACCGCGGGGCGGTGGGCCGGCTGGTCGACGCCGCGGAGTCGACCCGGCTGCCGAAGGGCTTCAGCTCCGCCGTCCTCCTCGACCGGCGGTCGGCGAGCGCCCTGGAGACGGTCACCTTCCACTAGTCGCCGGGCACGGCCCCCGCACGCCACACCGCGCGCGTTCTCGTCTAGGGTCTTTGGCCAGATGGCGCGGTTTGGAACGGGTGGGACGAATGACATTTCCGGAGCAGGGGATACCGCAGCTGGCATGGCCGGCGAACGAGCTCGAAGAGGTGCTGTCCGCGTCGGTCGGACACCCGGGCGCCGGCGGCCGGATCGTCGAGGTCCTCGGCCGTAGCCGGCTGTGGGTGCCGCTGCCCGAAGGCGGCGGCCCGGACAGCGCGGGCCCCGGCTCCCGCGGCCTCGATCTGCCCACCGTCGAGCTCGACGGGGCGCACTACGTCCCGGTCTACAGCTCCGAGCAGGAGTTCCTGCGGGTGATCGGCTCGCATATGTCCTTCACCGTCGCCCCGGCCCGGGAGTTCGCCCGCGGGCTGCCGCCGCAGATCGGCATCGCGGTCAACCCCGACGGCACGGTCGGCGTCCCGCTGCCGCCGCCCGCGGTGGCCGAACTGTGCCGGGAGCGGCGGCCGGGACAGCCGGAGTTCGACGGGCTGCCGAGCGGCGGCCGGGTACGGCTCTTCGAGCCGGACTGGCAGGACGAGCCGGTGGACTTCCTGGCCTCGGCCGGGCTGGAGTTCTCCGGCGCCGGAATTGTCCTGAGTGCCCGGCGTGCCCTGGCAAGCGTCGAGGGCGACACGCCCGCGCTGTTCGTCGGTGTTCAGGTCGCGGCGGATGCCCTCGGGCTGCACGACGGCACCGCCCGCGAGACGGTACTCTCAGCCCTCGGACGTGCGCTCGGCGCAGTGCCGCTGCCCTGGCCCGTACAACTCGTCATGCTCGACCTCGCCCAGGGCGACCCGGTCGCCGACTGGATGCTGGAGCGCGTGCGGCCCTTCTACAGTCGTGACCACTCGTAAGCTGGTTGGATGACAGGCGGGCGCACCCTCACGTGCCCTGCTGAGAGAAGGGACGGACCACGTGAGCGCGGGTGCGCATCAGGGGCCGGCGGCGGCCGGGCAGCTGGAGCAGCTGCTTCAGCAGGTCTCGCCCGGCCGTTACGACGCCTATGAGGCGCTGCTGCACGCGCTCGCCGCGGGCCACGTCTGGATGCTGCTCTGGCAGGGCCGGGCCGGTATGCCCGATGCGCAGTACGGAAACATGGAGGTCGAGGGCCTCGGCTATGCGCCGTGTGTGACCTCGGCGCCCGAACTCGCCGCCTCCGGCTGGAACCGCGACCACGAGGTGGTCACCGGTCCCGAAATCGCCGCCGCGCTCTTCCCCGACCGCTGGGGCCTGTGGCTGAACCCGCATGCTCCCGGCGGCGGCGTCGGCATCCCCTGGCTGGATCTGCGCCGTATCGCCGGTGGTCTCGACCGGCTGCCCGCCGGGCCGCTGCGGATCTCGGAGCCGGTGATCGACATCCCGCAGTTCTACGCGCTGCTCGCCCAGAACGCACACCGGACGCCCGCCGTCCGGTCGCTGCGCCGGGCCTGGGTGCAGCCCGCGCTGGGTGCCCCGTATCTGGCGATCGGTCTGGATCTGTACGACACCGGCCAACAAGCGGTGGATTCGGTGCGGTTGATGATCCAGCAGTCGATCGGCGCGGTTCCGGACGGTCTGCCCGTCTCGACGGTCGCGATGAACGACGAGTACGACCCGGTCGGCATGTGGATGCGGGCCTCCACGCGCCCCTTCTTCGACCGTGACGGCTACGTCCAGCCGCAGGCTCCCGCGCCCTCTTACGGCTACGGCTACCCGCGTCCGTACTGACGCCCGGCGCGCCGCTCCGGCGCCGGGCTTGGGGTGAATTCGCCCCATGCGCCCCGCAGTTGAGCCCCTTTCTCACGGGTATACACACCGCTCAGCCCGCACTTTTGTCCGTATAACGGAATGCCGCGGATCACATCACAGTTACGCATCCTTTCCTCTTCAGGACTGGTGACTGATCGCGAATCGGATGAAGACTCCGGCAGCAGAGGGCCATCGGTCCTTTGTACGAGCGTCATCCGAGAACGGCGTCGCGCACCTTTTGAATTTCCATAAAACGCGAACTTCCGCGATGCCTGCATGACTTGCACCAGTGATGTGAAGAAGGCCGCTACCGCGGCGGGGCATGGGCCGGCCACTGTCGGCCGAGAGGGGTCAAAGGCACCGTGACCGCACCGATCGAGACCACCGGAGCTGCTGCTGAGGCGCAGCCGGAAGCGGTGCTGAAAGGCGTGGAAGGAAAGCGGATCGAGGGGCGTTCGCTCGGTCAGATCGCCTGGCTGCGCTTCCGGCGGGACAAGGTCGCGGTGGCCGGTGCCATCGTTGTCATCCTGCTCATCGCCGTCGCCGCGCTCTCCCGCCCGATCCAGTCGCTGCTGGGGCTGGACCCCAACAACCCCAACCAGTCGCTGATCGACCCCAACACCACGCTCCCCAAGGGGGACTTCGGCGGGATGAGCGGGGACCACCCGCTGGGGGTGGACCCGAAGTTCGGCCGCGATCTGCTCGCCCGGATCCTGGAGGGCTCCTGGGTGTCGCTGATCGTGGCGTTCGGCGCGACCCTGCTGTCGGTCGCCATCGGCACCGTCCTCGGCGTGGTCGCCGGCTTCTACCGCGGGCGGGTGGATGCCTTCATCAGCCGGATGATGGACGTCTTCCTGGCGTTCCCGCTGCTGCTGTTCGCCATCGCGATCTCCGCCTCGCTCCAGGGCGGCGCCTTCGGCCTGGAGGGTCTGCCGCTGCACATCTCGGTGCTGATCTTCGTGATCGGCTTCTTCAACTGGCCGTACATGGGGCGGATCGTGCGCGCGCAGACGCTGTCGCTGCGCGAGCGGGAGTTCGTGGACGCCGCCCGCGGCATGGGGGCACGCGGCCCGTTCATCCTCTTCCGGGAGCTGCTGCCCAACCTGGTGGGTCCGATCATCGTCTACTCGACGCTGCTGATCCCCTCCAACATCCTCTTCGAGGCCGCACTGAGCTTCCTGGGCGTCGGTATCCAACCGCCCCAGGCGTCCTGGGGCGGCATGCTCAACCAGGCGGTCAAGTACTACGAGGTCGACCCTCAGTACATGATCGTCCCCGGCCTCGCGATCTTCGTCACCGTGCTGGCGTTCAACCTGCTCGGTGACGGTCTGAGGGACGCGCTGGATCCGCGCAGCCGCTGATGGCCGTGCCTGGCACCCGCTCAGAAGTCTCACCAGCGTTTTTCGCAGTTCTGTAGCTCTGACATACCGACGTACCGACGTATGGACGTTTCTCGACGAACGAAGGGGACACCGACCAATGCGAAGGTCAGTTCCGGTCGCGGCTGTCGCGGCCATCACCAGTGCGGGCCTTTTGCTGGCCGGCTGTAGCGGGGGCAAGGGTTCCACGGAGGGCTCGGGCGAGGCGAACGCCGCCACCAAGGGCGTCGTCAACGCCTCGGACGCGAAGGGCGGCACGGTCACCTACGCGATCAGCGACGCCCCCGAGTCGTTCGACCCGGGCAACACGTACTACGCCTTCATCTACAACTTCAGCCGGCTCTACGCACGCCCGCTCACCACCTTCAAGCCGGGCCCCGGCCCCAAGGGCAACGAGCTGGTCCCGGACCTCGCCGAGTCGATGGGCAAGCCCAGCGACGGCGGCAAGACCTGGACGTACAAGATCCGCAAGGGCGTCAAGTACGACGACGGCTCCACGGTGACCTCGCAGGACGTCAAGTACGCCGTCGAGCGCAGCAACTTCGCGCGCGACACCCTCTCGCTGGGCCCGAACTACTTCCAGCAGTTCCTCAAGGACAACGACGGCGGCTACAAGGGTCCGTACAAGGACAAGAGCAAGGCCGGTCTGAAGTCCATCGAGACGCCGGACGAGCAGACGGTCGTCTTCCACCTGAAGAAGCCGTTCGCCGAGTTCGACTACCTGGTGAGCGCCCCGCAGACCGCGCCGGTCCCGCAGGCCAAGGACAAGGGCGCCGACTACACCAAGTCCGTGCTGTCCACCGGCTCGTACAAGTTCGAGAGCTACGAAGAGGGCAAGAAGCTCACCCTCGTCCGCAACCCGCAGTGGTCGGCGAAGACCGACCCGCTGCGCAAGCAGCTGCCGGACAAGATCGTCCTGAATCTGAAGGTCGCCCAGTCGACGATCGACAAGGACCTCAAGTCCGGTAACACCCTGGTGGACCTGGCCGGCCGCGGTGTCGACGGGCAGACCCAGGCGCAGCTCCTGACCGACCCCAAGGAGAAGGCCAACACCGACAACACGCTCGGTCAGCGGCTGGTCTACACGGCGCTCAACACCAAGGTGAAGCCGTTCGACAACATCGAGTGCCGCAAGGCCGTCCAGTACGCCATCGACAAGAAGGCCGTACAGACCTCGCTCGGCGGCCCGATACGCGGTGAGCTGGCCTCCACGGTCCTGCCGACCGACATCGACGGCTACCAGAAGTACGACCTGTACCCGCAGAAGTACGACGGCGACAAGCTGGACCTGGCCGAGGCCAAGAAGCACTGGGACAAGTGCGGCGCCGGCAAGACCACGACCACGATCCTGGCCCGCAACGACCGCCAGGACGAGGTCGACGCGGCCACCACGGTCATCGACTCGCTCAAGAAGATCGGTGTCACCGCCAAGATCCAGTCCTACCCGACCAGCAAGTACTTCTCGGACTACGCCGGTGTGCCGAAGTTCAACAAGAAGAACAACGTCGGTCTGATCATGATGCAGTGGGGCTCGGACTTCCCGACCGGCTACGGCTACCTCCAGCAGATCCTCAACGGCAAGGCGATCAGCCAGTCCGGTAACACCAACCTGTCGGAGCTGGACGACCCGGAGATCAACAAGCTGCTCGACAGCGCCATCGCCAACACCGACAAGGCGGCCCGCGAGAAGGCGTACGCCGAGATCGACAAGAAGACGATGGAGCAGGCGGCGATCGTTCCGCTCACCTACTTCAAGGTCCTGATGTACCGCTCGCCCAAGGCCACCAACCTGGTGTCCACCTCGGCTTTCAGCGGTCAGTACGACTACCTCAACATCGGCGTCAAGAAGTAGCAGCCCTGGAAGGCAGGTGAAGGCTTGGTGTCCGCGGGCCGGCTTCGGCCGGCCCGCGGCGCCGACGCCGCATCCCCGTGTTCTCGTACATCATCCGCAGGTTGATCAGCGCAGTGGTTCTGCTGCTGATCGTCAGCGCGGTCACCTTCGGCATCTTCTTCCTGCTGCCGAAGCTGGCCGGGCAGAGCACCGACCAGCTTGCCCAGCAGTACATCGGAAAGGCCCCCACGCCCGCGGACATCGCCGCGGTCAAGAAGAATCTCGGCCTGGACAAGCCCGTGTACGAGCAGTACTGGGACTTCCTCAAGGGCATTTTCGTCGGCGTCGACTACAAATTCGGTCCGGAAGCGGCCCAGTGCCATGTGCCGTGCTTCGGTTACTCCTTCAAAACGCACATCGAGGTCTGGCCGGAGATCCAGTCCCGTCTCCCGGTGACCCTCTCGCTCGCCGCCGGCGCGGCCGTGCTGTGGGTCGTCTCCGGTGTCGCCACCGGTGTGCTCTCCGCGCTGCGCCCCGGCTCGCTCTTCGACCGGATGGCGATGGGCGTCGCGCTGGCCGGTGTCTCCCTCCCGATGTTCTTCACGGGAGCCCTGGCCCTGGCGCTGTTCACCTACCAGTGGCCGATCTTCGAACGCAGCGACTACATACCGCTGATGGAGGATCCGTTTCTCTGGGCCCGGACCCTGGTCCTGCCCTGGGTCACTCTGGCCTTCCTCTACTCCGCGCTCTACGCCCGGCTCACCCGGGCCGGCATGCTGGAGACGCTGAGCGAGGACTACATCCGTACCGCCCGCGCCAAGGGCCTGCGGGAGCGCAAGGTGGTCGTCCGGCACGGTCTGCGGGCCGCGCTCACCCCGATCATCACGGTCTTCGGCATGGACCTGGGCCTGCTGCTCGGCGGTGCGCTGATCACTGAACAGGTCTTCTCGCTCAAGGGAGTCGGCGCCTTCGCCGTCGAGGCGATCAACGCCAACGACCTGCCGAACATCCTCGGCGTCACCTTGCTCGCCGCGTTCTTCATCGTCATGTGCAATCTGGTGGTGGACGTTCTGTACGCCGCCGTCGACCCGCGGGTGAGGCTCTCGTGACCGACTCCTCCGAGGACAAGACCGAGACCGCGGCGGCCGGGTCCGCCGCGGCCACCACCACCGGGAAGGCGCCGGAGCCGTTCCTCCAGGTGCGGGACCTCAAGGTGCACTTCCGCACCGACGACGGGCTGGTGAAGTCCGTCGACGGCCTGAACTTCAGCCTGGAGAAGGGCAAGACGCTCGGCATCGTCGGCGAGTCCGGCTCCGGCAAGTCCGTCACCTCGCTCGCCGTGATGGGCCTGCACCGCGCCTCGCGTCAGCAGCGCAGCAAGGTGGACATGTCCGGCGAGATCTGGCTGGACGGCAAGGAGCTGGTGTCCGCCGATCCGGACGAGGTGCGCCGGCTGCGCGGCCGCGAGATGGCGATGATCTTCCAGGATCCGCTGTCCGCGCTGCACCCCTTCTACTCCGTCGGCAACCAGATCGTGGAGGCGTACCGCGTCCACAACGACGTGGACAAGAAGACCGCGCGCAAGCGGGCGATCGAGATGCTGGACCGGGTCGGCATCCCGCAGCCCGACAAGCGGGTCGACGACCATCCGCACCAGTTCTCCGGCGGAATGCGTCAGCGCGCCATGATCGCGATGGCGCTGGTGAACAACCCCGAGCTGCTGATCGCGGACGAGCCGACCACCGCACTGGACGTCACCGTCCAGGCGCAGATCCTGGACCTGATCCGCGACCTCCAGAAGGAGTTCGGCTCGGCGGTCATCATCATCACCCACGACCTCGGGGTGGTCGCCGAGCTCGCCGACGACCTGCTGGTGATGTACGGCGGACGGTGCGTCGAGCGCGGACCGGCCGAGAAGGTCTTCTACGAGCCCCAGCACCCCTACACCTGGGGTCTGCTCGGGTCCATGCCGCGCATCGACCGGGACCAGACGGACCGGCTGATCCCGGTCAAGGGCTCCCCGCCCAGCCTGATCAACGTCCCGTCCGGCTGTGCCTTCAACCCCCGCTGCCCGTATGCGGACGTGCCGAAGGACAACCTCACCCGTACGGTCCGCCCCGAGCTGCGCGAGGCCGGCGGCGGGCACTCCTCCGCCTGCCATATGTCGCAGGAGGAGCGGGAGCGTATCTGGACCGAAGAGATTGCGCCGAAGCTGTGACCGAGACGACTGACGACCAGAACAAGAAGATCCCGCTCCAGAAGGGGACGTCCGCGAAGGCCCCCGCCGACACCCCCTCCGCCGCCGAGCCGCTGCTCAGGGTCCGCGGGCTGGTCCGGCACTTCCCGATCACCAAGGGCCTGCTCAAGCGGCAGGTCGGCGCGGTGCAGGCGGTCGACGGCATCGACTTCGACGTACGGCCCGGGGAAACCCTCGGCGTCGTCGGCGAGTCCGGCTGCGGCAAGTCGACGATGGGCCGGCTGATCACTCGGCTCGACGAACCGACCGGCGGTTCCGTCGAGTTCCAGGGCCAGGACATCACGCATCTGTCCCAGGGCCGGCTGCGGCCGATGCGCCGGGACGTGCAGATGATCTTCCAGGATCCGTACGGTTCGCTGAACCCGCGGCACACCATCGGCGGGATCGTCTCCACCCCCTTCCGCCTCCAGGGCGTCGAGCCCGAGGGCGGGGTGAAGAAGGAGGTGCAGCGGCTGCTGGAGCTGGTGGGCCTGAGCCCGGAGCACTACAACCGCTATCCGCACGAGTTCTCCGGCGGCCAGCGGCAGCGCATCGGCATCGCCCGGGCGCTGGCGCTCAAGCCCAAGCTGGTGGTCGCCGACGAGCCGGTCTCCGCGCTGGACGTGTCGATCCAGGCCCAGGTCGTCAACCTCATGGACGACCTCCAGGAGGAGCTGGGCCTGACGTACGTCATCATCGCCCACGACCTCTCGGTCATCCGGCATGTGTCGGACCGGATCGCGGTGATGTACCTCGGCAAGATCGTGGAACTGGCCGACCGCAAGGCGCTGTACGAGTCGCCGATGCACCCGTACACCAAGGCGCTGCTGTCCGCCGTCCCGGTGCCCGATCCCAAGCGGCGCACCCAGCGCGACCGGATCCTGCTCAAGGGCGATGTGCCGTCGCCGATCAATCCGCCGTCCGGCTGCCGGTTCCGTACCCGCTGCTGGAAGGCGACCGAGGTGTGCGCCACCACCGAGCCGCCGCTGGTCGCGCTGCGGACCGGTCACCAGGTGGCCTGCCACCACCCCGAGAACGCGGCCGACCCGGCGCCGGCCGCGGGGGCTCCCGGCGGGGCAGGCCAGGGGCCAACCGGCAAGTAACACCGAGGAATTGGCAAAGTCCTGGGCAAGGCGGGACGGGAGGGTGCAGAGTCGGCGCGATTGTTCCTCATTCGCCCGTGTGTCCGAAAGGACGGCTCATGGCACTCTCCCGTTCTGTGCGTCGCACCTCCCGCTGGCTCGCCCTGGCCACCGCCGTGGCCTCGGCCGCCTCCATCGCCGCCGCTCCCGGCGCGTCCCCCGGCGCCCCCGGCGTCGGTGATCCCTACTTCCCCCGCCTGGGCAACGGCGGCTTCGACGCCCTGCATTACGACCTCGGCGTCAGTTACCAGCCCAACAGCGGCCGGCTCGACGGCCGGACGACGCTCACCGCCCGCGCCACCAAGAACCTCTCCGCCTTCGACCTCGATCTCCAGAAGCTGACGGTCGACAGCGTCCGGGTGAACGGCCGGCGGGCCCACTTCGCCAGATCCGGTGACGAGATAACCGTCCGCCCCGATTTCGCGCTGCGCCACGGCAGGAAGTTCACCGTCACCGTCGCCTACCACGGTGTCCCCAAGCCGCTGAGCGGCCCGATCGTCTTCGGCTCCGAGTACGGCTGGATGAAGACCAAGGACGGGGTCTTCGTCGGCTGTGAGCCGAACGCCGCCTCGACGTGGTTCCCCTCCAGCGACCACCCGGGCGACAAGGCGACCTACGACATCCGCATCGACGCCCCCAAGGGCCTGACCGGCGTCTCCAACGGGCGGCTGGTCGGCTCCGGGGAGCGGCACGGCCGCTCCTGGGCCCACTGGCGGGAGAAGCGCCCCATGGCTACCTACCTCGCGACCGCCACCATCGGGAAGTTCGACGTCCGTACGGGCACGACGCCCGGCGGCATCCCCATCTACGTCGCCACCGACCCCACGCTGCCCACCGGCAAGGTCGACGTCTACGGCCTCACCGCCGAGGCCACCGACTACTGGTCGACGGTCTTCGGTCCGTACCCCTTCGAGGAGACCGGCGCCATCGTCGACGACATGCCGCAGGCCGGCTTCTCCCTGGAGGTGCAGTCCAAGCCGGTCTACTCGGGCGTGCGCAGCGAGTCGACCATCGTCCACGAGCTGGCGCACCAGTGGTTCGGCGACTCGGTCTCCGTGAAGAAGTGGCAGAACATCTGGCTCAACGAGGGCTTCTCCACCTATGCACAGTGGCTGTGGAGCGAGCACCGCGGCACCCGCAGCGCCCATGACAGCTTCCGTGCGGCGTACGCAGGCCTCCCGGCCGACAGCGCCTTCTGGAAGGTGAAGGTCGCCGATCCGCAGCGGGACACCATGTTCGCCGACGCGGTCTACGAACGCGGCGCGATGACGCTTCAGGTGCTGCGGGAGCGGATCGGCGACAAGGCGTTCTTCAAGCTGCTGCCGGCCTGGACCGCCGCCCACCGCTACGGCAACGCGGAGACCTCCCAGTTCATCGCGCTCGCCGAGAAGATCTCCGGGCAGCAGCTGGACGACCTGTTCCACACCTGGCTGAACACGGACAGCAGGCCGGCGCTGCCCGAGTAGGCCCGGGTCGCGGTCAGTCGGCGTCCGGCCGGCCGCCCCGGGGGCGCAGCTGCTGCGGCCGCGGCAGATGCAGCCCGAGGTAGACCGCCCCCATCCGCAGCCCGAAGACCACCCCCGCCGAGATCCCGGCGGCGGGGGTGGCTCCGGTGCCGAGGCTGTACAGCAGCAGATAGCAGCAGGCACCGGCCAGCGCGGCGATCGCGTAGACGTCCTCCCGCAGCAGCAGCGGCGGGAACTCCCCGCACAGCACATCGCGGATGACCTCACCGGCGACCCCGGTCAGCACCGCCAGGATGATCACGGCGAGCGGGGTGGCGCCCGCGTCGATCGCGGCGCGCGCTCCGATCACCGTGACCACGGACAGCCCGATCGCGTCGACCACCAGCAGCGACTTGTGCGGCAGCTGCCAGAACCGCAGATAGATCATGGTGCCGACGCCGACACAGATGATCACGGTCAGCAGTACCCAGTCGTGCGTCCAGTACAGCGGGCGCCGGTCGAGGATGAGATCGCGCAGTGTGCCGCCGGAGATGGACGCGGCGAAGGCGAGCACCAGCCCGCCGAAGGGGTCCATGTTGGCGCGGTAGGCGGCCAGCACCCCGCTTGCCGCGAAGGCCGCGACACCCACCAGGTAGAGGACGTGAAGCATGGCGCACATCATCGCAGGCGCGGAATGAGTCGTTCCGCCCGAGGCCGTAAAATCTGACACTACCGGTCGGTAACCATCCCGTGTAGCGTGCAACCCATGGCTCTGGCGACCCACCGCACCAGCGAGTTCGACCGCGATACGGCGGTCATCCGCCGCGCGCCCGGCGTCTATGACGCCCACCTCTCCGCCGGCTGGACGATCATCCAGGCGGTCAACGGCGGCTACCTCCTCGCCCTCATGGGCCGCGCCCTGGGCGACGCCCTCCCGCACCCCGACCCGATGTCGGTCACCGCGCACTACCTGACCGCCTCGGTCCCGGGCCCCGCGGTGATCCGCACCGAAGTGGTCCGCACCGGCCGCACGATGTCGACCGGCACCGCCACCCTCGTCCAGTTCGCGGAGGACGGCAGCGAGGTCGAACGGCTGCGGGTGCTCGCCGCGTACGGCGACCTCGGCGCACTGCCCGACGACGTCCGCACCACCGCCAAACCCCCGGCCATCCCGCCGTACGAGCACTGCCTGGGCACGGACAGCGCCCCCGACGGCCGGCCCGCGATCCCCGGCAGCACCGCCATCGCCGAGCGGCTCGCCCTCCGCCTGGACCCGGCGACCGCGGGCTGGGCCGTCGGCGCCCCGTCCGGCAAGGGCGAGATGCGCGCCTGGTTCGGCCTGGCCGACGGCCGCGAACCCGACCCGCTCTCCCTCCTGCTGACCGTCGACGCGCTGCCGCCCACCGCCTTCGAGATGGGCCTGTCCGGCTGGGTCCCCACCGTCGAACTGACGGCCCACATCCGCTGCCGCCCGGCCCCCGGCCCGCTGCGGGTCGCCATCACCACGCGCAACCTCGCCGGCGGCTTCCTGGAGGAGGACGCCGAGGTCTGGGATTCCGAGGACCGACTCGTCGCCCAGTCCCGGCAGTTGGCGCGCGCGCTGCTCCAGGGCTGACGCTCCTATGCCGCTTCCGTACCTTTTCGCAGGTGGCTGCGGGTGCGGAAGCGGAAAAAGGGCGGGAAAGTGCGGGCGGTGGCCAGGCGGCTCATGTCAGACTGACCGGCATGGGGGATGTGGCTCTCAGAATCGATGACGCGACCGTCGTGTGGCTGCGGGCCGAGGAGCCGGCCGCCACCGGCCGGCCGGGCCCGCACGAACACTCCGGCGCACAACCGCCGTCCGAAGGTGACCGACAGCAGCGGTCCGGCACCGACGGCGAGTTGGAGCTGCCCGACGAGTTCGGATCCGCCCAGCCGGTCAGTGTCGACAGCCGGGTGACGCGGGCGCTGACCCGCGGCGGGGAGGCCCTCGAAGAGGCCCTGCGGCCGCTCGGCGGCGTCCTCGGCCAGATCCACCGCTCGATCGCCGCCGGCAGCCACCGGCCCGACGAGGTCACCGTGGAGTTCGGGGTCACCCTCGGCTCCGATCTGAGCCTCGGGGTGTTCTCCGGCAAGGGAGACGCGAGCTTCAAGGTCTCGGCCACCTGGAATCTCGGCCAGGGCACGAGGGAAGCCGGCGGGACGGCCCTGTGAGCGCAGGCGCAGGCCCGGACACCCCGCTCCAGCAGTCCTTCGCCTCCGTCCGCCACGGTGACCACGCCATCGGCGCGGGGGTGCTGGTCGCCGAACGGCTCGTACTGACCTGCGCCCACGTCGTCAACAGCGCACTGGGCAGGGACCGCTTCGCCCAGGAGGCCCCCGGACCCGGCGACACCGTCACCCTCCGGCTGCCCCATGTCGCGGCCGGTCGCGACCTGCCCGCCCGGGTCTTATGGGACATGTGGGTGCCGCCGCGGGCCACGGCGGCCGGGAGCGCGCCCGTCGAGCCCGGCCGGGTGCCGTACCACGGTGATCTCGCCGTCCTGGAGCTCACCGGCGCCGCACCCGAGGGCGCCGAACCGGCCCCGTTCCTCCAGCACAACTACGCCAACGAGACCATCGCCTTATGGGCCAGCGGCAATCCGCTGCCCACGGTGCGTGCCGTGCCCCGGGTCTCCGCGCCGCCCTGGATCGCGCTGGACGTGCTCGGCGGTGCACAGGTCACCGAGGGCTTCAGCGGCGGGCCGCTGTGGGACCGCGAGCGGCAGGCCGTGGTCGGCCTGGTCGCGGCCGTGCACCGGGCACCGGAAGGAGCCGCCCCCGGGGCCCGGCCGACGACGATGTACGCCATCAGCGTCCCCGCCATCGAGGCCGAACTCCCCACCCTGCCGCCCTCGGCGGTGCCCACCGCCCGGCGCGGGGTCCAGCAGCTGCTCACCGCGCTGGAGCGGGTACTGAAGGGCCGCGAGGCGGTGCTCGCCTGTGAGGAGCGGCTCGCCGCCCGGCTCGGCAGGCCCTCCGCGGGCCCGGCCGCCGACCTGGAACGGCTGGTCGGCCTGGCGGTCGGCGTCCGCCGCGGCATCCCCGAACTCCTCGACCTGGTACGGGACCACGAGCCGCCGGTCGCCGACCCGTACGACCCGCACGCCCGGCCCGGCCTCTACGGTGCCCGCGAGGACTGGGAGCGCCTGCGCCGCGCCGCCCGTACGGTCCGCCCCGCCGAATACCTCACCACCCGCCAACGCCGCGACCTCTCCGGCCTGTTGGCGCACTGCACCCGTACGGACCCCCGCGGCCTCCTGGAACGCGTCCTGCCGCACGCCCCCGAGCTGCCCGCCGTCACCGGCCTGGCCGACGCGATGGACGCCCTGGAGGGCTTCAGCTCCACCACCGGGGCGCCGGTGCCGCCGCTGCTCCAGGGCGTGGTGCGGATCAGCGTCGACGAACGCGCGGCCGGGGCGTACCCGGCCGAGGACCTCGACGCGTGGGTCGAGCGCGTCGCCGCCCGGTCGGGCGTCGACGAGGCGGCGGTCTGCCAGTTCCGCGCCGATGTCACGGCCGCCGCGGCCCCGGTCCGCACCCCGGTCCGCGTCCGGCCGGCCACCGGTATCCCGGCGGCCCTCGCCCCCCGCGTCCAGGTGGAGCTGCTGCCCACCGCGACCGGACGCCGTTTCACCTACCAGATCTGGACCTTCGCCGACCGCCAGCCGCACCGGCTCGCTCTGGTCCGCGATGCCGAGGCGGGCAGCGAGCAGGTGGTGGACGACATCCGCCGGGTGCTGCGCACCGAGGTCCGGGAGGACCCGGAGACCGCCCTGGTGGAGTACTTCCTGCCGTCCGCCTGGCTCGGTCTGGACGTCGACTCCTGGGAATCGCCCGACAGCGACG
>Ga0207426_1001989_pt1 | contig 14453 bp, 8 predicted proteins | sample AraplaMF_Cvi_mMS_FD_184265 | JGI IMG/M metagenome (GOLD analysis project Ga0207426, IMG submission 184265) | Arabidopsis root microbial communities from the University of North Carolina, USA - plate scrape MF_Cvi_mMS (SPAdes) (version 2) | ecosystem: Host-associated > Plants > Roots > Endosphere ...
CGGCCTGCCCTCGAAGCGGAACTCGCCGTCGTAGTCGTCCTCGACGATCACCGCGCCGCGCTTCGCGGCCCACTCGAGCAATTCGACGCGCCGGTCGAGACTCATCGGCATGCCGAGCGGAAACTGGTGCGACGGTGTCACGTAGACGAGCCGGGTATTGCGCGGCAGCTTTTTCACGACGATGCCCTCGCCATCGACCGGCACATGCGCGATCCGTGCGCCGAGCGCCGCGAACAGCGCACGCGCCGGCGGATAGCCGGGTTCCTCGAGCGCGACGACATCGCCCGGCTGGATCGTGACGCGCGCGAGCAGATCGAGCGCCTGCTGCGCGCCCTGCGTGACGATCACGTCCTGCCAGTTGCACGCGACCGCGCGGCTGAACCCGAGATAACGCGCGATGCCGAGCCGCAGTTCCTGTTCACCGCCCGGGTCGCGATAGCCCGCCACGCCGCCGTCCGCGCGCGCCTGCGTGCGCAAAGCCTGATAGAGGCAGCGCCGCCACGCCTCGTAGGGAAAGAGCGATTTGTCGGTCACGCCGCCCTTGAAATCGCAGTCGAGCGTTTCGTGGGCGGGCGGCATCGGCATCGCCATGCGTTCGGGCATCTTGCGCCAGATGCCGGTCGCACGGGCGCGGGCCGAGACCGGTTCGGCCTGCGCGGAGGGCAGGCGCGTGAGACCATCGGCGACAAACGTGCCGTCGCCCGCGCGCGTGCGCAGATAACCTTCGGCGATGAGCCGCTCGAAGACGTCGAGCGTGGTCTTGCGCGAAACGCCGAGCTGCACGGCGAGATCGCGCGTGGACGGCAACCGCGTGTTCGCGGCCAGCCGGCCTTCGACGATGCCCGCGCGCAGTTGGCCGTAGATCTGGCCGGTGAGATCGCGACGGCCGTGCAGGGTGATGTGAATGTCCAAGGGCAGCAGCGACCGACATGACTACAGTTGATTGGCACCCGTACGCCCGGATCATCGGGCGGGAAGTGCTTAAGCGTAGCGCCTTTTGACAGTTCGCCTAGCTTCCGAATACCGTCTGACACAAAGACTCGCCCTCCGCGCTCAGCGAGGCGCTTCCCGTCCCTTCCTCGCTTACCTGCATATCGACGAGGCCGCTTTCCGCGAGCCCCGTCAACTGCCGCCGCAACGTGCTCATCGGCAAGCCCGCCTGTTTCGCGAGCTTGGCGAACGACCACGCGCGCCCGGGCGTTTCCGTGCGCGCACGCCACAACTGCGCCAGCACGGCGACGAGCGCCGGATCGATGTCATCGCTCATGCGCGTTCTCCCATGTTCCTATGCCTGCCCGCGCGCGCGCCGATCTCGCCGACGAGCTCGCCGAGCCGCTGCAAGGCGGCCTCGCTCTGCGCGGTCCACGGATAACTGTAGTTGAGCCGGATGAAGTGACTGAAGGCGTTGCGCGTCGAGAACATATAACCCGGCCCGACCGTGATGCCGCAGTCGAGCGCCGCGCGATACAGCACCATCGAATCGACGCGTTCCGGCAATTCGACCCACAGCACGTAGCCGCCCTGCGGCGCGGACGTCCGCGTGCACGGCGGAAAGAAGCGCTCGACCATCGCGCTCATGATGCGCGACTGCTGCCGATACAGCCTGCGCACGCGTCGCAGATGCCGGTCGTAGCCGTCCTGCCGCAAATAATCCGCGATCGCGACCTGCGGCACGGAGGGCGTCGTCAGCGTGTTGAGGAACTTGAGCTTTTCGACCTGCGCCCGATACCGGCCCGGCATCGCCCAGCCGATGCGGTACGACGCCGTCAGGCTCTTCGAAAACGATGCGCAATGCAGCACGAGGCCTTTGGTATCGAAATTCTTCAGCGTCGACGGGCGTGCATCGCCGTAATACAGCTCGTGATACACGTCGTTTTCGATAACTGGAATCTCGTGCGCCGACAGCAGATCGACCAGTTGACGTTTGCGTTCGTCGGGCATCTGGAAGCCGAGCGGATTCTGGAAGTTGGGCATCACCATGCACGCGGCGATCTTGCCGCGCCCGATGATCTGCGAGAGTGCTTCGATGTCGATGCCATCGGCCGGATGCGTGGGCACTTCAATCGCGCGCATGCCGAGACGCTCGATCGCGTGCAGCATCGCGTAATAAGTCGGGGACTCCACCGCCACCGTGTCGCCCGGCTTCGCGACGGCCTGCAGGCTCAGGTTGATCGCCTCCGTCGCGCCGACGGTAATGACGATTTCGTCCGGATCGACCGGCACGCCATTTTCCGCGTAACGCCGCGCGATCTGGCGGATCAGTTCCGGATTGCCCGGCGGCAGATCGTCGATGAGATTCCAGCTCGAATGCCGACGCGCGATCGCGTTCGCGTACTGGTTGATGCGTCGCCACGGAAACGGCGCGGGATCGGGATACGGCGAGCCGAACGGCACGGCGTCGTGGGCGCCGATGCTGCGCAGTGTCGAGAGCACGAGCCGGCTGACATCGACTTCGGATGCCGTTGCGATCACGCGCTTCGGCTGGCTGTGCGCCGCGCCCGCCTGCGGCTTCGCGCGCACGAAGTAGCCTGACTGCGGGCGCGTCTCCAGAATGCCGCGGCTTTCGAGAATGGCGTAGGCGTGCAGCACCGTCTTGATGCTCACGCCGTGCTGCTGGCTCGCCTGCCGTACGGACGCGATCTTCTCGCCCGGCGTGAATACGCCGCGGCGAACGGCTTCCTCGATTTCATCGGCGAGCTTCTCGTAGAGCTTCAACGCGCGCGCTCCCTTTTCGTTTTATTTCGGATGTGACGTGCAGTCTAGGTCAAAACGCCGCAACTGTACTCCTCGTATTTCATATTTTCTGTGCGCCGCGCGCGGTTCGGGCCACAGTAATCTTGGTGTCGTCGCTTGCCTGATCGAAAACGAACGCCATGAAGAAGCCGGAACCACGCATTGAACCGTACACGCATCCCGCCGCAGGCTGGGGCGCGTTGAAGCAGGTCGCCATTAACCTCGTCAAGGAGAAGGTGGCGGGCGGAAACTATCGGACGCTCTTCAAGCAGAATCAGCCCGACGGTTTCGATTGCCCCGGCTGCGCGTGGCCGGACCGCGAGCACGGCTCGACCTTCGAATTCTGCGAGAACGGCGTCAAGGCCGTCGCAGCCGAAGCGACGAGCAAGCGCGTGACGCCGGCCTTTTTTGAGGCGCACACCGTCTCCGCGCTGATGGCGCAATCCGATTACGAGCTGGAGCAGCACGGCCGGCTCACGGACCCGCTCGTCTATGACGCAAAGCGCGATCGCTACGTGCCGATCGAATGGGACGACGCGTTCGAACTGATCGCCTCGCACCTGAAAAAGCTCGACGATCCGGACCGCGCCGCGTTCTACACGTCGGGCCGCGCGAGCAATGAAGCCGCGTTTCTGTATCAATTGTTCGTGCGCATGTACGGCACCAACAACTTCCCCGATTGCTCGAACATGTGCCACGAAGCGACGAGCCGCGGCTTGCCGCATACCGTGGGCATCGGCAAGGGCACCGTCACGCTCGACGACTTCGAGCACGCCGACACGCTCCTGCTCTTCGGCCAGAACCCGGCGACGAATCATCCGCGCATGCTCGGCGAGTTGCGCGACTGCGCGAAACGCGGCGCGACCATCGTGTCGATCAACCCGCTGAAGGAGCGCGGCCTCGAACGCTTCGCGAGTCCGCAGCACACGCTCGACATGCTCTCGCCGAAGGGCGTGAAGATCAGCTCGGTGTTCATCCGACCGAAAGTCGGCGGCGACTTCGCGCTCATCAAGGGCGTCGCGAAGCGCGTGATCGAACTGGACGACGAGGCCCGCGCGAGCGGCGGCGAACGCGTGCTCGATGTCGATTTCATCGCGCAGCACACGGTCGGCTTCGACGCGTTCGCCGACGACCTGCGCGCCGAGCGCTGGGACGCAATCCTCGAAGAATCCGGCGTGCAAATGGACGATCTGCTCAAGCTCGCCGATATCTACGGGAAAGGCCGCGCCGTCATCGCGACGTGGGGCATGGGCCTCACGCAGCACAAGAACTCCGTGCCGACGATTCAACTGCTCTCGAACCTCATGATGATGCGCGGGAACATCGGCCGGCGCGGCGCGGGGCTATGCCCGGTGCGCGGCCATTCGAACGTGCAGGGCGACCGCACCGTGGGCATCGAGGAAAAGCCGACGCAGGCGTTTCTCGACCGGCTCGGCGCCGCCTACGATTTCGAACCGCCGCGCGAGCACGGCTACGACGTCGTCGAAACTATTCACGCGATGCTCGAAGGCAAGGTGAAGGTGTTCATCGGACTGGGCGGGAATTTCTCCATCGCGACGCCCGACACGCCGCGCACCTGGGAAGCGATGCGCTCGTGCGATCTCACCGTGCACATCACGACGAAGCTCAACCGCAGCCATCTCGTGCACGGCCGCGACGCGCTCATTCTGCCGACGCTCGGCCGGACGGAAATCGATCTTCAGAACGGCGTGCCGCAAGGCGTGAGCGTCGAGGATTCGATGAGCATGGTGCACATCTCATACGGCATGAACAAGCCGGCCTCGCAGAATCTGCTTTCCGAAGTGGCGATCGTCGCGCGCATGGCGCATGCGGCGCTCGGCTCGGAGAAGGTCGACTGGCGCGCGCATGCAGCCGACTATGCGTTGATCCGCGACGGCATCGAGAAAGTGCTCGATGGCTTCGAGCGTTACAACGAACGTCTGAAGCAGCCCGGCGGCTTCCATCTGGGCGTGGCCTCGCGGGACCGCGTCTGGAACACGCCGAGCGGCAAGGCCCAGTTCATCGTGCACGAGATTGCATTCGACACGCCGATCCACCGTGCCCGTGCGCTGTACGGCGAGCGCCTGATGACACTCATGACGACGCGCTCCCACGATCAATACAACACGACGATCTACGGCCTCGACGACCGGTATCGCGGCGTGTACGGACAGCGGCACGTGCTGTTTGCCAACCGCGACGACATCGACATGCTCGGCTTCGAGCCGGGCGAACTCGTGGATATCACGAGCGTCTGGGACGACGGCGTCGAGCGCCGCGTAAACGGCTTCACACTCGTGGAATACGACATTCCGCGCGGTTGCCTCGGTGCGTACTATCCGGAGACCAACCCGCTCGTGCCGTTGTCATCGGTCGCGGATGGCGCCGGTACGCCGACGTCGAAGTCCATTCCCGTGTTGCTGACGTCCGCCAGTCGGGCCATTGCTGCCTGAAACTGCTCGCGGGCGACATGTTGCAGAGCGCGTGAAGACGCGCCTTCTGACGATGACGGATGCGACGTTCGAGCGCGGCCGCGCCGCTGAACCGGCGATCGACGAATGCGCCCAGCATGGCAAGGATCGCGACCCACGCAATCCATCCGGCGGCGAAACTCTCGAACTGGTGGCTGAACCATGCGCCGCCCAGCATGGCGGCGGCGAAGACCAGCATGACCAGCATGAGCGGCGGACAATGCTCGTGTTCGATATGGGAGCTGTTGCAGGCTCCCATGCCTAACTGGTAGCCGCTCAAGGAATACGCGCCGATGGAGTGATTCATTCCGATGTCCGAACTGTCGTCGATTAGTGTTTGCACCAATCTACGCAGTCGGAGAGATCTACAACACCAGATTACTCCGAACCTCTGTTGCAGCGTTCCACGTGATTGACTTTCGTGAAAACGCGGAAAACGCGGCGGCGCGCTACTTCGCCCCGGCGAACTCCTGAATGTCGGCATCGGCTTCGCCCGCGAGCGGCACGACGCCGGACGGCCCCGTCGCATGCGGCTGCAACAGCAGCGCGACCAGTCCGCTCCAGCCTGTCTGATGCGATGCGCCCACGCCGCGCCCGTTGTCACCGTGAAAATATTCGTGAAAGAGCACGAGATCGCGTGAGCGCGGATCGGCCTGAAGCAACGGATACGCGGCCATCACGGGACGTTCGCTGTTCCTGTCGAGCAAAAAGAGCGTGGTCACGCGGCGCGCGAGTTCATCGGCGATCTGCGCGAGGGAGAACTTCTGACCCGAGCCCGTCGGATACTCGACGCGGAAATCGTCGCCGTAATAGCGATGGAACTCGTGGATCGATTCGATCAGCAGATAGTTCACCGGCATCCACACCGGACCGCGCCAGTTCGAATTGCCGCCGAACACCCGCGAGTCCGATTCCGCCGGCAGATAGCGGATGCTGAAGCTCTCGCTGTTGTGATAGAAGACGAACGGGTTGTCGAGATGCACGCGCGACAGCGCGCGCACACCGTGATCGGAGAGAAACTCGGTTTCGTCGAGCATACGTCGGAGCAACGCCTTCATGCGATGCCCGCGCAACAGCGAGAGCAGCACACTGTTGCCCTGCCCGGCGACGTTCCAGCGCGACACGAGCCGCGCGAGGTCGGTGCGATGTTCGAGGAACCAGTGCAGCCGCTCGCGCAACTCGGGCAGCGAGCGATACACCTTCGGCTCCAGCACGTGCACGGCGAAGAGCGGAATCAGCCCGACGATCGAGCGGATGCGCATCGGCACGGCGGACCCGTCCGGCAGACGCAGCTTGTCGTAGAAGAACTCGTCTTCGCTGTCCCAGAGACCGGTATCGCAGTTGTCCTCGCAGCTCACCGCCTCCGCGATATACAGGAAGTGCTCGAAGAACTTCACCGCGATATCGACGAACACCTTGTTTGCATACGCGAGTTCCAGCGCGATGCGCATGAGGTCGAGCGCATACGCGGCCATCCAAGCGGTGCCGTCGGCCTGATCGATGTGGCCGCCCGTCGGCAGCGGCGACGAGCGATCGAAGATGCCCACGTTGTCCAGCCCGAGAAAGCCGCCTTGAAAGACGTTCTTGCCCTCGGCGTCCTTGCGGTTGACCCACCACGAGAAGTTCAGCAGCAGCTTGTGGAACACGAGTTCCAGAAAATCGCGGTCGCCACGGCCGGTGATCGCGCGGTCGATCTCGTAGACGCGCCACGTCGCCCAGGCATGCACGGGCGGGTTCGCGTCGCTGAAAGCCCATTCGTAGGCGGGCAACTGGCCGTTCGGATGCTGATAGCGGTCCTTCACGAGCAGGAGCAACTGGCGTTTCGCGAACTCCGGATCGATCAGCGCGAACGCGGCGGCATGAAACGCAAGGTCCCACGACGCGTACCAGGGGTATTCCCATTTGTCCGGCATCGACACGATGTCCGCGTTGCACAGATGCCGCCAGTCCGCATTGCGTCCCGAGCGGCGCTGCTTCGGCGGCTTCGGCTGGAGCGGATCGCCGTCGAGCCAGCGCGTCACGTCGAATTGATAGTACTGCTTCGACCACAGCATGCCCGCGAGCGCCTGGCGCTGCACGAGCCGCTGATCGGCATCGGCGATATCGTGTTGCAGCGCGCCGTAGAATTCGTCCGCTTCCGCGAGGCGGCGCGCGAAGAGTCCTTCGACGTCGAGCGGCACGGCGTCCGGAGCCGACTCGGGGCGCCAGCGCATATACACCACGGCGGTGCCGTGCGGCTCCAGTTCGAGATGAGCATGCGCGGCGGCGCGCGTGCCGGTGTCGCGGCGAATCGCGCCTTCGTCGCCTTGCACGATGTAATCGTTGAAGCCGTCCTTGAACGGCCCCTCGCCTGCCATGTGAAAAAGACGCCTGACGTTGGTCTCGTTTTCGCAGAAGAGCCATTCGATGTCCGCGGCATCCGGCGACCATGCGGTGACGACCATCGGCTCGTGATTGCCCTGTTGCGCGAGCACGTACGTGCCCTCGCCCGGCACCGTTTCCACTTTCAGCGACGGCCTGACCGGCGTCGGCTTCCACGACCACGTATTGCGCGCCCAGATCTGCGGCAGCACGTCGAGCGCAGCGGAGACGTCGCCGCGATTCTCGATCGTCACGCGCATCAGGATGTCGTCGGTCGTGTGTTTGGCGTATTCGACCTGCACGTCGAAGTAACGCCCGTCGTCGAATACGCCGGTGTCGAGCACTTCGTACTCGGGCATGTCGGCGCCGCGCCGCGCGTTTTCATCGACGAGATCGGCGTATGGAAACGCCGCATGCGGATACTTGTAGAGCATGCGCATGTAGGAATGCGTCGGCGTGCCGTCGATGTAGAAGTACAGCTCCTTCACGTCCTCGCCGTGATTGCCCTCCTGGTTCGTCAGACCGAAGAGCCGCTCCTTGATGATCGGATCGCAGCCGTTCCAGAGCGCGAGCGAAATACACCAGTTGAGCTTGTCGTCGCCGAAGCCGGCGAGACCGTCCTCGCCCCAGCGATACGTGCGGCTGCGCGCATGATCGTGCGGAAAGTATTCCCACGCGGTGCCGAACTCGCTGTAGTCCTCGCGCACCGTGCCCCACTGGCGCTCGCTCAGATACGGCCCCCAGCGCTGCCAGCGCGGGCATTCCTGCGAATGGAGCCTCGAACCCTCGACGGTATCGATCTGATTGACGGGGCGCGATTTCGGCATGGGCCTCTCCTCGTTGGCGGCGTGCGAAGCCGCGGGCAAGACTCGTAATTTAGCGCGTTTTGGCGGCGGCCCGCGCGCGGCGCGCCTACTGCGCGCCGAGCAGTTTTTCGATGCGCAGAAGCTCCGCGAGCGACCACGCCTGGAAAGGCGTGCCGCCGGGCGCGTGAGGCGCGTCGCCGTCGGCGACCTCGCTGATGTGATCGAGGCCAAAGCGGTCCAGATGCGCGTAGAGCGGCGACAGAAAGCGCTCGCGCGCGCCCGCCGCGCCGTGCACGCGCACCCACGCGTCCACGAACGGACCGATCAGCCACGGCCACACGGTGCCCTGGTGATACGCACCGTCGCGCCCCAGCACATCGCCCGCATAGTGCGGCTTGTATGCGGGGTCGGACGGCGCGAGCGTGCGCAGGCCGAGCGGCGTGAGAAGCTCAGTTTCGGCCTGCGCGACGACGGCGCGTGCGATATCGCCATCGACGAGTTGAAACGGCAGCCCGCCGACCGCGAAGATCTGATTCGGGCGAATCGAGCGATCGAGCTTGCCGGGCTCGTGATCGGCGTCGACGACATCGAAGAGCGTGTGTGTGTCCGGATCGACGAAACGTGCGGCGAACGACGACAGCGCCTGATCGCGCAACGCCTGCCAGCGCGGATTCCACGCGCTTGCGATCCGAAGCGCGTTGATCCATAGCGCCTGCACCTCGACCGGCTTGCCGATGCGCGGCGTCACGACCCAGTCGCCCGCCTTCGCGTCCATCCACGTGAGTTGCACGCCGGGCGTGCCCGCGCGCAGCAGGCCGTCCGTATCGGCGGCGATGTTGAAGCGCGTGCCGGACGAATAGCCCTGCAGGATTGCGTCGGCGGCGCGCTGCAGGCGGCTCGTCGTGGCGGCGTGGGCGAAACCAGTCGCGAGAAAGTCGTGCACGGCGACGATGAACCACAGCGATGCATCGACGGCGTTGTACTCCGGCAGACCGCCGCTGTCCGGAAAGCGGTTCGGCACCATGCCTTCGGAGATCGTGTCGGCCCATTCGAGCAGGATCGATTCCGCTTCCTGGTGACGGCCGCACGCGAGCAGGAGGCCGCGCATCGAGATGAAGGTATCGCGGCCCCAGTCGGTGAACCACGGAAAGCCCGCGATGATCGTGCGCCCGACGTTGCGATTCACGACATACGCGTCCGCGGAGCGCGCGAGCCGCGAGCCGGACGCCGCGCGGCGCTGCGCTTCCCGCGACGCCAGACGCGATGCATGCGCGATCGCGCTGTCTTCGAACGGCTTCTCGCGGCCCGCGTGCGCGTGCAGGATCATCACGGCGTCGCCGCGCGTGAAGTCGAAAGTGAACACGCCGGGCGTCGCGAGGTCTTCGGTGAAATCGAGCCCGCGCTCGCGTTCGCGCGCATAGCAGAAATCGCGATACCAGTCGGGCGCGTGCTTATACGCGCCGTTGGATGTCGCGCAGATCGTGGGCAGATCGCCGTACGGCAACCATTGCACGCGCTCGCCTTCGAGCGTTGCATCGAATGAAAAATTCGGATTCTCGTGATGCAGCGCGTGATAATCGCGGCCGGAAAGAAGCGGACGCACTTCGAGCTTCGCCGCGCTCGATGCCCCCTCGAGACGCCAGCGCAGCACGGTTTCGCGGCTCTCCTTCGCGACGAACACTTCCGCCACGACGACCGAGTCCGCGTCGATGCGATATCGCCAGGTGGGCCACGGTTGGGTGTCGAAGGACAGCAGGCTCGCGGATGCGTCCGGGTAGAGCACATCGGGTGCGTAGCGCTGCATCGTCAGAGGGAAGCGCCTGCCGTCCAGGTCGAGCCATGCTTCGATGCCGTTGACGAGCACGACGCGTCCCGCGGGCGGCTGCGTCGCGGTGAGCAGCAGCGCCTGATAGCGCCGCGTGCGCATGGTGCCGACGGTGCCCGAGGCGAAGCCGCCGTATGCATCGGCTTCGAGCCATTCGTCTTCGAGATTGCTTTGGTCGGGGCGATCGATTCGGGTCATGCCGTCGACCCCTTCAGGCGATAGTCCCTGAGTGCCTTGCGCGCCTTGCGCTGGATCGCGCGCTGCATCGGCGGCGTCCAGCCGAACAGCCAGCCGCTCACGCCGAGCGCCTGACGGCTCCAGCGCCAGAGATCGAAGACGTCCGTATGCTCGACGATGAAGCCGTCGCGGATCGCGAAGCGCGACTCGATTTCGTTGACGACGCGGCGACCGGTCGCCGAATAGGTATAACGCGCGACGGCTTTCGCGCTTGCCGTCTGGCCGACCGAAGCGATGTTGTCGTAGGTGAGCGTGAAATCGGCGGCGCGGCCGAGGAGCATGCGCCACATGTCGGCGGCTTCCTTGCCGCGAAGCACGCCGAAGGCCGGATCCTGGAACTGGATGTCGGGGGCGTAGCAGGCGGACATCGATTCGGCGTCGCGGTTCTGGAACGCTTTGTAGAAGCGTTCGATCAGGTCGGTGTTGGCGTTGGGCATGTGCTTTTTTTTGCTTGTCGGGCCTCTTGTGCCTGGCGTCGTGGAATTCTGATTCGTGTCGGTCTATCGGCACTGCCCCTGTGCGGGGCGGCAGTTACTTTCTTTGATCAGCAAAGAAAGTAACCGGAGAAAGCAGCTTGATACGCGCGCGGCCACACGCAGCGGCCATGCTTGCCAGCCCATCGCGGGCTGGGTAGCGAGTGCCCTCAGAGGCCCAACCGGGCTTGAACCGCGCCCGGTCTGTCGAGCTAGTACTTTGCCACGTGGGCTCAGCAATCATACATCCGGCACAGCGCTACGCGCTGCCGCCCGGCATGCGAGGGAAACAGACGTGCGGCAAATGCAGTGAGATAGGCGGCTAATCGTCTTCGCGATCCTCTACCACCGCGAGAAACGTTTCAATCTCCGTGCGCCGCCCCGATGGACCCGTCGGCCGCGAAGCGGGCCGGAGCCTTTTGGTGCTGAACCAATTCGCTATGCGGCGCGAGGCGACAGACCGTGCGCGAGCCAAGCCGATTAGTCTTGTGAGGGCGACACTTAGGCAGCCCACGATCACATGGCACGCGTGGCCAAACTGCGTGTGACCGCGGGCTTAACGAGCTGCTTTCTTTGGTCACTTTCTTTGCAGCAGCAAAGAAAGTGACTGCCGCCCCGCACAGGGGCAGTGCTAATAAACCGACACGAACACGGGATCCGGCGAGAGAAAAAACCTCACCCCACCCAAACCATCACAGCATGAATAAGCACTCCAACCGCCCCACCCACCAACGTCCCATTCACGCGAATGAACTGCAAATCCCGCCCGATATTGAGCTCGACGTCCCTGACGAGCGTCGCATCGTCCCATTGCTTGACGGTTGCGGCGATATGCTTCGCGATCCCGTCACGCAACTCCGGCGCAAGCGCCTTCAACGCATCGCGCATATGCTCGTTGATCGAATCGCGCAACGCCGGATCGCTCCCGAGCGCTTCGGCAAAACCGCCCGCCATCGCCACGACCTTCGCGTGCAGCGATGAATCCGGCCGCCTGATGTCCGCATCGAGCCATGCGATGAACTCGTCCCACAGCCCGTTCACATAGCCGCGCAATTCGGGCCGCTCGAGCCATTCGCGCTTGTGTTCGTCGATGCGCGCCTTGAACGAAGCATCCGTCTTCAGCCGCCCGACGAATCGCTCCACGGCCGCATCGAAGGCCTTGCGGCGCTCGTGCTCCGGATCGCTGCTCACGTCGTGCAGCCATTGATTCGCACCGCGCACCAGACCAGCCGCGAACTTGTTGCCGAGATCCTCGGCGTTCAGCCCGACGAAACCCAGCATGCCGATGAGCTTCGGATACTCCTCGCCCGCCACCGCGACGATGCGCGTCGCCAGCATCTCCTGAACCTCGGGCTTGTCGAGCCATGCAGCCATCTGCTTCAGGCCTTCATCGAGCAGCAACTGATGACGACGGTCGGACGTCAGCGTCGACAGCACGCTGCCCGCCGCGCTCGCGAGATCGAATGCGTCCGCGCGGCGGCGCAGCGTGTCGTAGAGCATGGTCTTGACGCGTTCATCGTCGACGAAAGACAGCAACTGGCCGACCGCCGTCACCGCCTTCCGGCCGAGCAGCTCCGAGTTCTTCGGTTCCGCGAGCCACATCGACAGGCGGCTCGCCGGATCGAACGCATTCACGCGCGCGACGAGCGCATCGGTGCCGAGAAACCGGTCGCGCACGAACACGGCGAGATTGTCCGCGACGCGCGCCTTGTTCGCCGGCAGGATCGCCGTGTGCGGAATCGGCACGCCGAGCGGATGGCGAAACAGCGCGACGACCGCGAACCAGTCCGCGAGCGCGCCGACCATCGCGGCTTCCGCGAACGACGATACCCATGCCCACACACCCGCGTCGTGCTGGCTCTTCGCGAGCGCAAAAAGGCAACCCGCCGCGACGAGCAACGCAGCGGCGAACCATTTCATTCTTCTGAGCGCAACGGCTTTGTCCTGCGCTTTTTCCTGCGTTTCCATCTATGTTGTGATCATGGTTTTGGAGAGGCCGAAAGCTTACCAGCAGTGCGTTGCAGCGCGGATAACGCATCCATGGCGCGCGCCGCATCGTCCACCGGCACGAAGATGTGATCGTGCCAGGCCGCCGCGATCACATTGCAACTGATGCCCGCCTCGCCGAGCGCACGCGCGAACGCCGCCGTCAGACCGACCGCGTTCAGGTCCGAATGGACGGTCAGGGTGATCCACGCCGCGCGAAACAGCGGCGCGATGCCTGCCGCCTGCGCCGCGCTTTCCTCCATCACGACCGTCAGTCCTTCGCGCTCGCGAAACGTCGCGACGATGCCCGCGCCGCTCGTCAGCGCATCGTGCGGCAGCGAAGCGAACACGTAGACGCCCGACTGCAACTCGGGCTGCATCGACGCAATCAGCGTATCGAGATCACGCAGCATTCTCGGCCTCCCGCGAGCGTCCCAGAACCGGCCGCAGCGCCGCGCCCGTATGGCTGCGCGGATGCGTCGCGAGCGTGTCCGGGTCCGTCGCCGCGACGATCGTGCCGCCGTTCACGCCGCCTTCCGGTCCGAGATCGAGCACCCAGTCGGCTTCGGCGATCACGTCGAGATCGTGTTCGATGACGATCACGCTATGCCCGCCGTCCACCAGCCGATGCAGCACGCGGATCAGCTTCGCGACATCCGCCATGTGAAGGCCGACGGTCGGTTCATCCAGCACGTAGAGCGTATGCGGCGGCTTCTGGCCGCGCCGCGTGATGTCGTCGCGCACTTTGGACAACTCGGTCACGAGCTTGATGCGCTGCGCCTCGCCGCCCGACAGCGTCGGCGAAGGCTGGCCGAGGGTCAGATAGCCGAGACCGACATCGCACAGCAACTGCAACGGATGCGCGATGCTCTGCATCGAAGCAAAAAATTCGACGGCCTCGTCGATCTCCATCGTCAGTACTTCGCCGATGTTCTTGCCGCGCCACGTCACCGCGAGCGTCTCCGGATTGAAGCGCTGTCCATGGCATACGTCGCACGGTACTTTCACGTCGGGCAAAAAGCTCATCGCGATGGTGCGCACGCCCTGGCCTTCGCACGCCGGGCAACGTCCTTCGCCCGTGTTGAACGAAAAGCGCGACGGCGTATAGCCGCGCGCGCGGGCTTCGAGCGTATCGGCGAACAGCTTGCGGATGGTGTCCCACATGCCGATGTACGTCGCCGGACACGAGCGCGGCGTCTTGCCGATCGGCGTCTGATCGACTTCGAGCACGCGGTCGATGGTCTCGAAACCGGTCAGGCCGCTGCAGCCCTGCCACGCGTGCGTGACGTCGAACGTCGGGCGCGGCGCTTCGCGCGCGAGCACGCTGGCGCGCGATCTCGCGGCGGGCTTGCCGGTGTCCGAGGCCTGCGCCGCCTTGCGCGCGCGCCGCACCGCGGGCGACGACAGCACCGAGCGGCCGACGGCATCGAGCAGGTTGGTCATCAGCACGTCGCGCGCCAGGGTCGACTTGCCCGAGCCGGACACGCCCGTGATCGCGACGAGGCGATTCAATGGCACGCTCGCCGTCACGTTGCGCAGGTTGTGCAGCGTCGCGCCTTCG
>Ga0207426_1001990_pt1 | contig 14441 bp, 13 predicted proteins | sample AraplaMF_Cvi_mMS_FD_184265 | JGI IMG/M metagenome (GOLD analysis project Ga0207426, IMG submission 184265) | Arabidopsis root microbial communities from the University of North Carolina, USA - plate scrape MF_Cvi_mMS (SPAdes) (version 2) | ecosystem: Host-associated > Plants > Roots > Endosphere...
TCACGCCGAGCGCGAGCCCCATCAGACGGCCGACGAACATGGCGTCGAGGGCGGGCTCGCGATCATGGAAAGAGCGGCGCGGGTTCCTGCGCCCCGCCGTCAGCGCGGGCCGCGCGAATACGATGCACGTTGCCCCCGCTATGCCGATCAACGCGCGCTGCGGGGCCGTACACGCGCTGCACGCACGGTGAACGAAGTCGGCAAGCCAAAGCAGCACGCCCGTTGCAAGCATGAAGTTGCAGACGAAGCTCGCGAAAACGCGGCCGACAGAAACGCGTTCCTTCATGCGGCCTCGCGCGATGCGTTCTCGTCCAGCAGACACCGCAAGTGTCCGCCGATGCGCGCGACGACTTCCGACCAGTCGCAACCGAAGCGGCGGCGGAACAGGCGCATCGTCGGATACCAGGGGCTGTCTTCACGCGTGTAGTGCCAGCGCCAGTCGCCATAGGACGGCAACATCAGCCACACCGGTTTGCCCATCGCGCCCGCGACGTGCGCAACCGACGTATCGACGGTCAGCACGAGATCGAGTGCCGCGATCACGCTCGCCGTTTCCGCCATCGTGTTGAGATGCGCGCCCACGTCGTGGAAGTTCCCGCGCTGCTCCGCGTACTCAGCGGCCTCGTCGGCGCCCGCGCCCTTCTGCAGGCTGAAGAATTCGATGCCGTCTACCTTGAAGAGATCGTTCAGCACGGCAAGCGACGGGAGCGAGCGGCTGGCGTCGTTCTCGTGCGTCGGGTTGCCCTTGAATACGATGCCGACCTTCAGCTTCCCGGGCGCGACCTCGGGCAGCTTCGATGCAACGGCTTCCGGCGCACGCAGATAAGGCACGGTCGGCGGCAGCGCATCGAGTTCGAGCGGCAGTTGCGCGGGAATCGCGTGCGGGAACACCCAGTAATCGATTCCTGACAGGTTCGCCGCGTCCCGCACGTCTACGACATCGCCGGCATCGAGCGACGCTTCGTAAAGCTCGACGAGCGGCGCCTGACACACGACGACCACGCGCTTCGCGCCGCAACGCTCGCGCATGATCTTCGCGAAGCGCAGAAAGAAGATCTCGTCGCCGAGGCCGAACTCGCTCCAGATGGCGATGGACTTGCCGCTCAACGATTCGCCCTTCCACTCCGGCACGTCGCGCGGAGGCTGCGTGGTGGTGCGGCGTTTCCATCCCAGCGGGCCCATCAGCGCTTCTCGGAGAGCGAAGCCTTCGTGCAGCTTGCCTCGCGCGATGAGGTGCAATGCTTCGTAAAGACGCGGCAAATGTTCGCCGGGCAGGCGCTCCACGCACTGCTTCCATATCGCGTCGGCATGCTCGGGCGCATCCCAGCGCAGCAGCGCCAACATCGCCTGATGGTAGATGTCGAAGCGGTACGGATACTGGCGCACCGCTGACGTCACGTTGCGCAAACGCGGAAAGACGTGTGCATGCGATGCGAGGGAATCATCGGCGCTGCAGATGTCGATGCCGTCGCCCACGAAATAGTGCTGGATGAATGCCGGTTCGCGCGAACGGCGCAGACTTGCCTTGCTGGTTTCTTTCATGTTTACCTCACTTCGCTTCGGTTACCGCAACGCGTGCCTGGGCACCATGCAGATTTTTCAACAGCGCCTGAATGCGCTCGCCGAGAATCTCGGGACGTCCCTTGAAAATCAGCTTCTCGATGGCTTTTTTGCCTGCGAGCGTCCGCGCGAGATCGCGCCGCTCGCTTTCGTTTTCGATGAGGCGCAGCGCCGCCGCCTTGTAGTCTTGCGTCGTGCCGGCGATGGTCCATTCCGGAAAGCCGAGACGGCGGAACATGCCTTCGTCGATGTGCTCGTGCACTTCGCGCCCCGTCTTGCATACGCCGACGAGCCCCGCCCACACCGTGTCCACGATGCCGTTCGTGTTGCCGAACGGGAACGGGTTCAGGAACATGTCGCAACCCGCGATCACCTTCATGTAGCTCGCGTAGTCCTGATGCTTGTGCACCACGGCCTTGTCGCCCATCAGGCGGTGCACGAGGTTGCGCACCTGCGGGAACGTGAGGCCCGTCGCCTGACCGACGAGAAAGTGAAACTCGACAGGCACCGGCGCTTCATTGGCGATCTCCGCGCACGTTTGCAGGAAGCCGGGATTGAGCTTGATGGTCGTGCCCGCGACAGCGATCTTCACGGGGTCGGCCTTGAGGCGCTTGCGCTTGGGCAGATCGAGTTCGAGCATCGCCGCAGGCGGACGATACGGCATGCCGTCCGAAGGCAGCTTGAGCAGCTTCTCGCTGAAGCACGCTTCGTCGCCTACGTAGTCTTCTTCGACGACCACGTAGTCCATCGCATGACCGTGCGTCGTCGCGGGATGACCGAGCGCCATCATCTGCAGGGGCGCGACGCGCAGGCACGCCAGCGCCATCGTGGTCGGGAACATGCCGACGCTCGGCATGTACATCGCCTGAGCCTGACGCGCTTCGCTCACTTCGCGCACCTGGCGCACGTGCTCCCACAGATTGGCGCCCGCGAGCGGAATGAATTCGTCGAATACTTCGCGGCCTGTTTCGTCGACGCGGCCTCGCGACATTCGCGCCGCGAAATTAGAACTTCTTCTATTCGTGAGGTCCGGTCGAAACCTTAATCTTCTCCTTGTCAGCGCCAGGCAGTCGCGAGGCACGAGCGAAACAGCGGCCAGAGGCGCATCGGAACAAACGACCAGGAACCGAAAGATGAAATTCAGCATCGCAAAGTTTGAACACCTCTGTTATCGCCGCGAATACGAGAAGGCGAGTCGCATGCTTCTCGAACTGCTCAACAAGATCGACCAGAATTACGGTGTTCTCATGGACGTCGACACGTGGGCGCAATCCGCCGAAGCGCGCGACATCATGGACGACCACCTGCTCACGCGCCTCACTTCCGCGATCACGGCACTGGCGTCCGATCCGAAATTCACTATTTCAGACCACGGCATCGGCAAACTGATGCTGTTTCAGCGATGGCTCGCCGCGCTGTTCGCCGCCAGCTCGTTCCGCAACGCGGACCACATCCTCCGTTCGCTCAGCGCGAACGAGGAATCGCGCAATTCCCTCGAACTGCGCAACAATGAGTTTCGCAAGTTCCAGCTTTTTTATCTGCCGGAGTCGGAAGTTCGCCTCGACTGGGACCTGCTCTGGAAGCACGACAAGGTGATGACGGCCAGCATGGCCACGACGATCATGTCCTCGCGCTTTCTCGCGACGCCTTCCGCACACGCCAAGCGTGAGATGCTGCTGAGCTGGCTGCCCGAGCGTCTTGCCGAAGTCGAAAGCGTCGACGTGCTGCCGATGGGCGTTTTCCACGACATGTACATGCACTGCAGCTATGCCGACCTGCCGGGCAAGCACGACATCAAGAAGCCCATCAATACGCTGGTTCGCCGCAAGCTCGCGAGCCTCGGCATCCACGATGTCGAACGCCGTGCGCAAGCGGTCGAACAGGGCGAAAAACCCGTGCTGCTCGTCGTGCTCGAATGGTTCTCGAAGAATCACTCGATCTATCGCACGCATTCGCAGACGATGGTGGCGATGCGCGACAAGTTCCATCTCGTCGGCATGGGCTATGAAGGCCGTGTCGATGATGCGGGCAAGGAAGTGTTCCACGAGTTCATCCCGCTGCAAGGCGCAAACCTCTGGGAGGTCGCCAAGCATGTTCGCCAGACGAGCGAAGAGCGCAATGCCCAGATGATGTACATGCCGAGCGTCGGCATGTTCCCGATCACGATGGTGCTGGCATGTTTGCGCGTCGCACCGCTGCAGATGATGGCCCTCGGTCAGACGCTCAGGCCGCACAGCATCAGTCCCGTCACTTCCATCTGACGGCGGGTAAGCGCCATGAATCGCTTGTATTCCGGCATCGCGCCGAAGCGCTCCAGCGAAGCGTGCGCGATGGGCGACAGATAGCGCTCGCCTTGATCGTCGACGATGGCGATTCTTGTCTTTTCCATCTCAAACAACTCCTGACAGGCCGAATGAGGCCTCCTGATCAAATGGCTCTCGCAGGTCTCGACCGTCGGTCCGATTGTTCAGCGAGCGTCGCAGGAACGCCGGGAGCGCGCTGCGATGTCGTCACAGCGATACGATGAGAAGCAGTTGCCCTTCGACGCGCTCCTGCGCATCGATCGTGTAGTGACTTGCATTGAACGATAAAGGCGCGACCACTCCGGTCATATAGAACGATGTTGAAATCTTGGGCGCGATCGCTCACGCGGCCGGACGTCGCGGCAGAGGAGGTAGCAAGGTCGCGCCCTGGAATGGTTGCCGGCGCCTGTCCCGAGAATCCAGGCGGCTCAAAAGAAAACACCCCGAAGGTGGATCGGCGTCCAAACCTTCGGGGTGCGGCTCGTGAAGCAGGAAATGTTGTCCGCGACAAGCGCGGTCGGATCAGGTCACCGGGGCGGGATTGAACAGCACGAGCGCGTTATGAAGTCTGAGCGCCTCGGCCTTCGTCTGCTTCTTGCCGCTCGCGACATCGAGCATCAGCCGGAACAGCTCCCAGCCCACATCGGCGATGGTCGCTTCGCCCGTCGCGATGGTGCCCGCGTTCACGTCCATCAGATCGTGCCAGCGGCGTGCGAGATCCGAGCGCGTTGCGACCTTGAGCACCGGCACTTCGGCCAGGCTGTACGGCGTGCCGCGCCCCGTCGTGAAGACGTGCAGGTTGATGCCCGCCGCGAGTTGCAGCGTGCCGCAAATGAAATCGCTCGCGGGCGTCGATGCGTAAATCAAGCCCTTCTGCTTCACCTTCTCGCCCGGCGACAGCACGCCGGAGATGGCGGAGCTGCCCGACTTGACGATGGACCCCATCGCCTTCTCGACGATGTTCGAGAGGCCGCCCTTCTTGTTGCCCGGCGTCGTGTTCGCACTGCGGTCCGCGCCGCCGCGCTTCAGATAATCGTCGTACCACTGCATCTCACGGATGATCGCCTGCGCCACGTCGCCGTTTGCCGCACGCGCCGTGAGCTGCGCGACGCCATCGCGAACTTCCGTGACTTCCGAGAACATTACGGTCGCGCCCGCGCGCACGAGCAGATCGGTCGCGAAGCCGACCGCCGGATTCGCCGTCAGACCGGAGAACGCATCGCTGCCGCCGCATTGCACGCCGACGACGAGATCCGCCGCCGGACACGTCTCGCGACGGCGATTGTTCAGCCGCTTCAGATGCGTGTCGGCCATGCGCATGATCGAATCGATCATCGACCCGAAGCCGACGTGCGATTCGTCCTGCAGCACGACGGTTCCGCCGTTGTCGTCGTGGAGGTTGTCGCCGATATCCGCGACATCTTCCGTTTGCGCGGATGCAGCCGCGATCGGAATCGTGCCCGGCGGCATCAGGCGCTCGGGCTGCAGCTTCTCGCAACCGAGGCTCACCATCATCACTTCGCCGCCGAAGTTCGGATTCAGCGCGATGTTGCGCACGGTGCGGATCGGCACCATCGCGTCGGGGGCGTCGATCGCCACACCGCAGCCGTAGGTGTGGCCGAGGCTCACGACGTCATCGACATTCGGGTATTGCGGCAGCAATTCGGCCTTGATGCGCGTGACCGCGTGCTGCACCACGTCCGCGACGCATTGCACGGTCGTCGTGATCGCGAGGATATTGCGCGTGCCGACCGAGCCGTCCGCGTTGCGATAGCCCTCGAACGTGAAGCCCTCGAGCGGCGACTCGTCAGGCGCCTTGATCGTCGCGATGGGCAGATCGTGCAGCTCGGGCGACGCCGGCATGCGCGTGACGTGCTCGTTCACCCAGCTTCCCTTCGGCAGCGCTTTGGTCGCATAGCCGATCACCACGTTGTAGCGGATCACCGCGTCGCCTTCCGCGAGATCCTTCAGCGCGACCTTGTGGCCCTGCGGCACGCGCTCGCGCAGCACGAGGCCATCGGAAAACGTGGCGCCTTCGCCGAGACCGCCGTCGTTGACGACGATCGCGACGTTGTCATCCGGATGGACGCGAATATAGAGAGGGGCTTGATTCATTCTGACGAATCCTTGAGCGAACGACACCCGCGCGGCTGCGGTTGGAGTTATGTCATCCTACAACATAGACGATCAAAGCGGGTTAGTATTTACCCGTATCCGTTGATTACATTGGCTTTAACCCGTTGTCTGACGTCGCGGTGTGTTGTACGATGACCTATAAGCTCGGCACCCGCCGGTCGCTGACCAACCAGACACGCACATCATGACGACACCGCAAGAACTGAAGCAAATCGTTTCCGAAGGTCTGCTCTCCTTCCCCGTGACGGATTTCGACCAGCAAGGCAACTTCCGCGCAGATACCTACGCAGAGCGCCTCGAATGGCTGGCTCCCTACGGTGCTTCAGCGCTGTTCGTCGCGGGCGGCACGGGCGAGTTCTTCTCGCTCACGCAACCCGAATATTCGCAGATCGTGAAGACGGCCACCGAAGTGTGCCGCGGCAAGGTGCCGATCCTCGCCGGCGCGGGCGGCCCGACGCGCACGGCCATCGCGTTTGCGCAAGAAGCCGAGAAGCAAGGCGCGCAAGGCGTTCTGCTGATGCCGCACTATCTGACCGAAGCGTCGCAGGAAGGCATCCGCGCGCACGCCGAGGAAGTGTGCAAGGCCGTGCCGAACATGGGCGTGATCATCTACAACCGCGCGAACTCGAAGCTCAATGCCGACATGCTGGAGCAACTGGCGGATAGCTGCCCGAATCTGATCGGCTTCAAGGACGGCGTCGGCGAAATCGAAAACATGGTGACGATCCGCCGCCGTCTCGGCGACCGCTTCTCGTACTTGGGCGGCCTGCCGACGGCCGAAGTCTACGCAGCCGCGTATAAGGCGCTGGGCGTGCCGGTGTACTCGTCGGCGGTATTCAACTTCATCCCGAAGACGGCGATGCAGTTCTATCGCGCGATCGCGGCAGACGATCAGGCAACCGTCGGCAAGCTGATCGACGAATTCTTCCTGCCGTACCTGAAGATCCGCAACCGCAAAGCGGGCTATGCGGTGTCGATCGTCAAGGCGGGCGCGAAGCTCGTCGGCCACGACGCGGGTCCGGTGCGCGCGCCGCTGACCGATCTGACGGAAGACGAGCTGGAGCAGCTCGACGTGCTGATCAAGAAGCTCGGCGCGCAGTAAGCGGTACGGAAGGAGACAGCGAAGCGCGGAAGTAGCTTCGCACATGAGGGCCGCCCGTGCGGCCCTTCGTGCATCAGCACGATCGAATCAAAGGGGAAGTCCATGTCGATGAGCCGCACCGCGAATCCCGCGGACGTCATGAAGCGCACCCGCGTGCGCTATCTCATTCTGTTGCTGGTCTTCGTCATCACGACGTTCAACTATGCGGACCGCGCGACGCTCTCGGTGACCGGCTCGGCGATGCGCGCCGAATTCGGTTTCGATGCGATCCGCATGGGTTACATCTTCTCGGCTTTCAGCTGGGCGTATGTGCTCTCGCAGATGCCCGCGGGCTGGCTGCTCGATCGCTTCGGCGCGCGGCGCGTGTATGCGGCGAGCATCTTCCTGTGGTCGCTCTTCACGTTGCTGCAAAGCGCCATCGGCCTGCTCGGCAGCGCGGCGACCGCCGTGACGGCGCTTTTCGTGCTGCGTTTCGCAATGGGCGCGGCGGAAGCGCCCGCGTTCCCGGCCAATGCGAAGGTCGTCGCGAGCTGGTTCCCGACGACGGAGCGCGGCACGGCATCGGCGATCTTCAACTCCGCGCAGTATTTCGCGGCTGTCATCTTCACGCCGCTGATGGCGTGGCTCACGCACGCGTTCGGCTGGCATCAGGTCTATATCGTGATGGGCATCGCGGGCCTGTTGCTCGCGCTCACGTGGCTCTCGGTGATGAAGAACCCGGCGGACCATCCGCGCGTGAACCGGCAGGAGCTGGAATATATCGAGCAAGGTGGCGGTATCGTCCGCGGTCATCAGCGCGCGGGCGGCGCATCGCGGGAAGCGACGAACAGCGTGGGCTGGCCCGTCGTCAGACAGTTGCTCACGAACCGCATGCTGCTCGGCGTGTATCTCGCGCAGTACTGCATCAACGTGCTCACGTACTTCTTCCTGACGTGGTTCCCGATCTATCTCGTGCAGGCGCGCCACATGACGATCCTGCAGGCGGGCTTCGTCGCCTCGCTGCCGGCCATTTGCGGCTTCACGGGCGGCGTGCTGGGCGGCGTCATCTCCGATGGCCTGATCCGGCGCGGGTGCTCGCTCACGCTGGCACGCAAGGCGCCGATCGTCGGCGGCATGCTGCTGTCGTCGTGCATCATCGGCTGCAATTACGTCGATACGGACTGGGTCGTGGTCGCGTTGATGTCGCTCGCGTTCTTCGGCAAGGGCATCGGTGCCTTGGGCTGGGCGGTGGTCGCGGATACGTCGCCGAAGGAAGCCATCGGGCTTTCGGGCTCGATCTTCAACATGTTCGGCAACGTCGCGGGCATCGTGACGCCGATCGTGATCGGCTATCTCGTCGCGCAGTCGGGCTCGTTCAACGGCGCACTGGCGTTCGTCGGGATCAATGCGCTGATCACGGTGTTCAGTTATCTCGTGATCGTGAAGGACATCAAGCGCGTCGAGTTGCGCGTCTGAGCGGACTGACGGCCCGTTCCGTCGATGGCGGAACGGGCACGACGCTTACTTCGCCTGAATCACGTCGATACGCAGCGCTTCGCCGCCATCGACGACCGCGAGCAGGCGATCGACATTCGGATGCGCGCCCGGACGATTGCGCGCATCGGCGGTATGTTCGGCGAACACGGCAAGACCGTGCTCCGCGGCCTTCGCGTCGAGCGTGCCGAACGCCTGCTTCAGATAGTGGTAGACCGCGAGCGAGCCTTGCTTGCCCGGCTTGTTCTCGATGTTCGCGACCAGATCACCTTTGCCGTCGACGAGATCGATGCGCTCGATGCCATCGATGGCGGGCATCTGGGCCAGGTTGTCCTTGAATACGCTGCTCGGCTGGATCACGGAAAGCACTCCACGTTATGAGTTGATGAGGCGGGGCGCAGTATCTTAGCCGATCAGCGCAAGGCCTGATCGCGCGCTTCTTCAGTCGGGGATCTCGGGCTCCACCAGCCTCGCCAGTTGAACCAGCGACTCCTGCCAGCCGAGGTAGCACATCTCCACGGGAATGACTTCGGGCACGCCCTCCTGCACGATGCTGAGCTCGGTCCCGCACGACACCTGGCGCAACGAGACGGTAACCTGCATTTCGCCCGGCAGGTTCGGGTCGTCGAAGCGGTCCGTGTAGCGGATCTTTTCGAAGGGCACGAGTTCGAGGTACTCGCCGCCGAACGAATGACCGTTGCCCGTGCCGAAGTTGCGGAACGACATCTTGTGGGTGCCGCCCGGGCGCGCATCCATGTGGTGGACCTGACAGGTAAAGCCGTAAGGCGGCAGCCACCTTGCTATTGCATCGGGTTCGAGGAACGCACGGTAGAGGCGTTCGGGCGTCGTGCGCAAGACACGGTGAAGACGGATGGTTCCGGTAGTCATGTTGGGCTCTCTTTCACTCGGGTAACGGGACACATCTCTACGACGATGCATCGCAGCGTGAATCGACACGGCCGAGCATCGGGGAATACCCTGGGCGCTCGTTCGTTCTGCGGAATGATACTTGCTCGCGGATGGCGCTCCCGAGGTGCGCGATCCGCAGACGGTTGACTGCGCGACAAGGCGCATGCGATCGTCGATCCTTCCTGATCGAGAGGTGCTGGCTTGTCGAGCAACTGGAACAGCGCGAGCGAGACCGCGCTAGAGCGGCCGATAAGCCGGCGCGTACGCGGCCGACTTGATATGCGCGACGAGATCGGCCGGCCGTTCGACACGCGCGAGACCATGATCGAAGATGTACTCCGCCACCGACGCCGCGACATGCATCGACGCCTCGAAGATGCGGCTTTGCGGCGGGTAGATCAGACCCTTGTCGAGGCTCTCGTCGCTGACCTGCTCGGCCACGGCCTTCGCCGCGACGATGAACATGTCCTCCGTCACGCGCGTCGCTTCCGTGGCGAACACCGCCATGCCCATCGCGGGAAAGATATAGACGTTGTTGCCTTGCCCCGGCACGAAGCTCTGGCCTTCGATCTGCACCGGTGCGAACGGGCTTCCGCTCGCGAAGATCGCCCGGCCATTGGACCACCGGTACGCTTCTTCCGCAGTGCACTCGGAACGCGACGTCGGATTGGAATACGGGAAGATGATCGGCCGCTCGTTGATTTCGCTCATTGCTTCGATCACCGCCTGACTGAAGAGCTTGGGCACCGTGCTCACGCCGATGATGCCCGTCGGCTTCAGCGCCCGTACCGCATCGACGAAGGTGTCGACCGGCTCGTGATCGATCGCGAAGACCTTCTGAAAGTCGGCCAGGTCGGTGCGTGAGCGCACCATCAGTCCATTGATGTCGAAGAGACTGCTGCGCCTGCGAGCCGAGTCGAGATCGAGGCCCTCCAGCACCATGGCCTCGCTGATCAGTTCGGCAATGCCCGTGGCCGCCGATCCTCCGCCGAGAAACAGGAAGCGCTGGTCGGTCAGCTTCTGCTTCGAGATGCGCAGCGCGCCGTAAATGCCCGCGAGCGCCACGGCGGCAGTGCCCTGAATATCGTCGTTATAGGTGCACACCTTGTCCTTGAAGCGCGCGAGCAGGGGCACCGCGTTGAAGTTGGCGAAATCCTCCCACTGAATGCAGCACTTCGGATAGAGCTCCTGCACCGCGTTCACGAATTCGTCGACGAATGCGTTGTAGTCATCGCCGCGCACGCGTTCGTGCCGCAGACCGAGATAGAGCGGATCGTCCAGCAACGAGGCGTTGTTCGTGCCGACGTCCAGCGTGACGGGCAGGCAAACCGCCGGCGGCACGCCTGCGCAGGCGGTGTACAGCGCGAGCTTGCCGATCGGAATGCCCATGCCGCCCACACCGAGATCGCCCAGTCCGAGAATGCGCTCGCCGTCCGTCACGACGATGAACCGCACATCCTGTTCCGGCCAGTTGCGCAGCAGCTCCTTCACGCGGCCGCGCGCGTCGATCGGGACATAGAGGCCACGCGTGGCCCTGAACACATGATCGAACTTCTGGCACGCTTCGCCGACTGTAGGCGTGTACACGATCGGCATGAAAGCCGCCGGGTCGGACATGAGCAGCGCATAGAAGAGCGTCTCGTTGCGTGCCTGAAGGTCGGACAGGAACAGATATCGTTGCAGGTCATTGTCGAGTTGCGACAGTTGCGCATGCGTGCGCGCGATCTGAATCTCCAGCGAAGTCACACCGGGCGGCAGCAATCCTTCCAGGCGATATTTTCTGCGCGCCTCCTGCGAGAAAGCGGAACCCTGATTGAGCCGGGGATTGTGCAGAATATCGTAGCCATAGGCCTGCGTGGACATGATCGTTCCTTCTTGACGTGAGCTGGAAATTTCATGAAGACGTCGCGCGAGATGCATCGCTAAGGATAGTCGCTCGGGCCGATACCGCAACACGATCCAGGATCAGGCGGCGTATACATGATCCGTCGGAGGAAACGGCGTGACCCGGAGCCGTCGATGATGTTTCCGTCCGCACGGATGGCCGAAGCGTTCGATCCGGCCGTGAGCGGCATCATCGGCGTGCTGTTTCTGCTTTTCCCGGCATGATCTGCCGACTCCGCCACGACGCTTTCATTTCGGTTGCGCATCGAGATATCTCATAGCAAGGGTGTCGACCCGCTTTTCTACACGTAAACCCTTTCTGAAACGTCCCGTGCAAAGCGCGCGCTGCATGCATGAGCGAATTGATGCGCTCAGGAAGTCAAAGAACATTGACGGCGCGTCAATGCGCCCGAATACTGCCGACTGCAGGGCGTCGCCCGCAGCGATGCAGATTCGCCTGGCAGACGATTGTGCTCATAGATCAGGAGACTTCAACGTACCCGGTCTTCATTAAACCAACCCGATACAAGGAACGTCGAATGAAGAATGCCTTGTCCGTACGCTTCGTCATGAAGACTGCCGCTGCAGTCTCCGCAATCACGTTCGCGATGTGCGCGAATGCCGCCGATCCGCTCAAGATCACGCTGACCAACTGGGCCGATACGCAGGCGGTCGTCTACACCGCGAAGTACGTTCTCGAAACGAAGCTGCAACAGCCCGTTACGCTGGTGAACGCGGATATCGGCATCCAGTTCCAGGGGCTCGCGAGAGGAGACGTGGATCTGATGCTCGGCGCCTGGCTGCCGGTCACGCACGCCGCCTACTACGCCCGCTACAAGAACGACATGGAAGATCTGGGCGCCATCTATTCCGGCGCGAAGATCGGTTGGGCGGTTCCCGACTATGTGCCCGAAAGCGAGGTGGCCTCCATTGCCGATCTCAACAAGCCCGATGTCAAAGCGAAGCTGAATAGCACGATTCAGGGCATCGAGCCGGGTGCTGGCGAGATGGTCGCCTCGGAGAAAGCGCTCAAGGAATACAACCTCGCCGGATATAACCTGGTCAGGGCGAGCGAGGCCGGCATGCTGACGGCGGTATCGCGTGCCTATCCGTCGAAGAACTGGATCGTCGCGACAGTCTGGAGCCCGCACTGGCTATGGCAGAAGTACAAGATGCGATATCTGAAGGATCCAAAAGCCGTGCTGGGCGGCGACGAGCAGATTCACGGTTTCGGCTCGAAGCAATTCGCGCAGAAGTTTCCTCGGGCCAACGTCTTCGTCCGGCACTTCAAGCTGACCCTGGCGGACGTCGAGGCGATCGAACTCGAAGGTAATGCCACGAACGACTGGAACGTGGCGGCGAAGAAGTTCGTCGATGCTCATCCGGAGAAAGTTCAGGCATGGCTTCAGCAATAGGCGTCCGGGCGCGCCGACGGTGGCGCGGCTGACCGATTACCTAGGTAATCGACACGTATGGACCTAAGTAATTTGTGCGCTTACGCTCCTTTACAACTCGGACAGAAACCGACATGTGAAAGGGGTAAAGCGCCATGCCGAATCAAGCAACCCAAGAGGTGGACACGAGGACGCTCAGACGCGTCATCGCCGCGGCGTCCATAGGCAACTTCGTCGAATGGTTCGATTTCGCCGCATACGGATTCCTCGCAACCATTCTCACCCGCGAGTTCTTTCCGAGCGGCGACCCGACGGTCGGGCTTTTGAAGACGTTCGCGGTGTTCGCGGTTGCTTTTGCGTTTCGACCGCTCGGTGGCCTCTTCTTCGGCGTCGTCGGGGATCGGATCGGTCGCAAGCGAACCCTCGCTTTCACCATCCTGTTGATGGCGGGCGCCACGACGTTGATCGGGCTGTTGCCGACGTATGCGACCATCGGCTATTGGGCGCCCCTTCTTCTCACGATCATCCGCTGCGTGCAAGGGTTCTCCGCCGGCGGCGAGTATGCAGGCGCCTGCGCCTATGTGATGGAACATGCGCCGCGCCGCCGCCGCGCGTTCTTCGGCAGCTTCGTTCCGGTTTCGACTTTCTCGTCGTTCGCGTGCGCGGCGGTGGTCGCCTATCTCCTCGAGTCGTCGCTGTCGCCCGCAGCGATGGTCGACTGGGGCTGGCGCGTTCCGTTTTTGATCGCGGCGCCAGTCGGTCTCATCGGCGTCTATCTGCGCGTGAACCTGCATGAGACGCCGGCATTCAAGGCGCTCGAAGGGAAGAAGGAAGTCGCGCACGCGCCCTTGATGGAAACCCTCCATTCGCAGTCCGGAAACATCCTGAGACTCGGCGCGTTCGTCTCGGTGACGGCGCTGTCCTTCTATACGTTCACGACGTATTTCGCGACGTATCTGCAGGTCGCCGGGCATCTGTCTCGCGGAACCTCGCTGCTCGCGACCGTGCTCGCACTCTTCTTCGCCGCAGCCCTGTGCCCTCTGGCGGGCCTTTTCTCCGACCTGGTGGGACGCCGCACGACGATCGCGAGCACCTGCATCTTCATCATCGTCTCGGTCTATCCCGCGTTCGCGCTCGGCGGATCAGGCGACTTGTCCCGCTCATTGTTTGGCGTTGCGCTACTCGCCGTGGGCGCCGTGCTTTCGGGCGTGGTCACTGCCCCGCTTCTGTCGGAAGTTTTCGCCACGAAGACCCGATACACCGCATCGGCCATCACGTACAACCTTGCGTACACGATCTTCGGCGGCACCGCGCCGCTCGTCGCGACGTGGCTGATCTCCGCGACGGGAACGAATCTGTCGCCGGCGTATTACCTGATCGCCGTGTCGATCTTCGCGATGATCGGCGGCCTCTCGTTGCGCGAAACATCCAAGACCGCGCTCGAGGAAGCAGGCCATGCAAGGGGAAGCGCGAGCGAGCGCCCGGCTGTGGAACGCACGGCTTGATTTCGACTTTCACGCAAAACTGAACGGACATCGGCAATGAGTAGCCTTCACGATTCGAGCATCATCATCGACGGACTGAACATCTCGAAGTTCGAGCGCTCCGTGTTCGAGGACATGAGAAAGGGCGGCGTGACCGCCGTGAACTGCACCGTGTCGGTGTGGGAAGACTTTCAGA
>Ga0207426_1001991_pt1 | contig 14441 bp, 7 predicted proteins | sample AraplaMF_Cvi_mMS_FD_184265 | JGI IMG/M metagenome (GOLD analysis project Ga0207426, IMG submission 184265) | Arabidopsis root microbial communities from the University of North Carolina, USA - plate scrape MF_Cvi_mMS (SPAdes) (version 2) | ecosystem: Host-associated > Plants > Roots > Endosphere ...
AACAATCGATTTTTTACCTGTAAACTTTGCCTGCAAAGAAATACAGCCTATTTTAACCCAATTTTAGTCGGACAACAATAATTTTAAATCAAAAAAATCAGAAATAAAAAATCAGAAAAATCAGTAGAATCAGTTTAATCCTGAGTAAGACAAACTCCGTATTTTTACCGCATGGATAATTACTCAATCGCCGATAACTTCTCCCTGCTCTCCAAACTGATGGATATTCACGGAGAAAATAGCTTCAAAGCCAAATCCTTCGCCAGCGCGGCATTTACCATAGAAAAACTGCCCTCGCAGCTGAAAGAAACCCCAAAGGATGAAATATTCCGCATCAAAGGCATCGGGGAATCTACCGGGAAAAGTATTCTCGAAATGCTCGAAACTCAACAATTCTCCCTGCTCAATCACTACCTGGAAATTACCCCCGCCGGTATCCTCGAAATCATGAAGATCAAAGGACTGGGACCCAAAAAAATTGCCACCATCTGGAAAGAACTGGAAATAGAATCCATGGGGGAACTCCTCTACGCCTGTAACGAAAACCGCCTGATGCTCCTCAAAGGCTTCGGCGCCAAAACACAGGATAGCGTTCGGCAAAATATAGAATTCTATCTCTCCAACCGGCACCGCTTCCTCTATGCAGAAGTAGCCGCCATCGGTCAGCAACTGGAAAAACAACTCCAACAGCTGTTCGCTCCCATACCCGTATCCATCACCGGTGCATTCCGCCGCCACAGCATCATCATCGATGAAATAGAAGTGCTCATCGCCGCCCCCACGGAAGTTGTCAGCCAACAACTGGCTACCCTCCCGGGCATCGAACTGCTGACCACCAACCCGGACAACCTGGTATGGCAACTCGATGAAAAACTGAAAATAATTACCCATAGCTGCGATACGGCTGACTTCTACTCCAAACTCTTTACTACCACCGGATCCCCGGCTTTTATCGATAAATTCAACGCCGCCGGCGGCGCCGCATTCCTTCAACACGCCGCTTCCGAAGAAGCCATTTTCAGCGCCGCCGGTATGGACTTCATTCCGCCATTCCTTCGCGAAGGCAACAACGAACTAACACAGGCCCAACAACATCAGCTGCCGGAAATTATCCAGCCAGCTGATATCAAAGGCATCATCCACTCTCATAGCAATTGGAGCGATGGCGAATCTTCCCTCGAAGAAATGGCCCTCGCCGCCAAAGCACAGGGACTTGAATACCTGGTAATCAGCGATCACTCCCGCACCGCATTCTATGCCAACGGGCTCAGTATCGAAAGAGTGCTGGCACAACATGCAGAAATAGAAGCACTGAATAAAAAACTGGCCCCCTTCCGCATTTTTAAAAGCATAGAATCAGATATTCTCAATGATGGCGCACTGGACTACCCGGACGAAATCCTGGCGAAATTTGACCTTGTAATTGCCTCTGTACATTCCAATCTCAAAATGACAGAAGAAAAAGCAATGGCCCGCCTGTTGAAAGCCATCGAAAATCCATACACCACCATACTCGGACACATGACCGGCCGGCTCCTCCTGAGCCGCAACGGTTACCCCGTAAATCATAAAGCCATTATCGACGCCTGCGCCGCTAATAACGTGGTCATTGAACTCAATGCCCACCCACGCCGCCTCGATATCGACTGGACCTGGCTCCCTTACGCCATAGAGAAAAAAGTAATGATCTCCATAGACCCGGACGCCCACAGCATACACGGATTCGGTGATATACACTACGGCACGCTCGCCGCCCAGAAAGGCGGTATCACCAAAGCAAACAATCTAAGCAGTTACACTGTTGACATGCTGAACGACTACCTGCTGCAACGCAGGCAACAAAAAAATCTGCTTCCATGATGCTCTTGGGATTGGCGGTAGCTCCCGGATTTGCCATCTGCCTGTTTATCTACCTGGTGGATAAATACGACCGGGAGCCCGCCGGACTGCTGATAAAAAGCTTTTTGCTGGGTATGGGCTGCGTAGTGCTACCCCTATGTGTACAGGCGCTCGCGCTTACACTCGGTCTGCGCGAAAATAACGGCACTGTCGCAGGTACCGCCGCCTTTGCCTACGGCATAGTAGGCGTATCGGAAGAACTGGCCAAATTCCTGGTATTGCGCCTGTATGCCTATCCCAAAAAAGCTTTCAACGAACCAATGGACGGTATCGTGTACGCCGTAATGATAGGAATGGGCTTTGCCACACTGGAAAATATCGCCTATGTAGGCCGTTATGGATTCGGTACCGGCGTAGCCCGCATGTTCCTCTCCGTTCCCGCACACGCTACCTTTGCAATACTTATGGGTTACTATGCCGGCATGGCAAAGTTTATTCCGCACAAAAGCAGTCTCCTCCTCTTACAGGGTCTGCTGATAGCGGTTTTCTTCCATGGTAGCTTCGATTTCTTTCTCTTCCTCGGAAATAATATCTTCCTAATGGGCGCCTCCGTGATTACCCTGTTTTTTGCGGCACGGCTATCTATCAGGGCTATACGAAAAGACAAAGCGCTCTCCAAAAAACTGCATGAACAGCATTTTTTTGAAGAAGAAAGCAGGGCTGATAATGCAGAAAGCTAGGAGCCATTTTGTGTTTCCGCTTTCCGCTTTTAACTACCTTTGACCAACAAACATCTAACTGCTAAAAGTGACCCGGTAAAATGCGCTTTATATATATTTTTGACCCGCTATGCGGCTGGTGTTACGGATTTACACCAGTAGTGCAACAACTGCAGGAACGCAGCAATGGCGACATGACTTTCGACGTGCTCTCCGGTGGCATGATCACCGGTGATAACCGCCACCCCTTCTCCTCCATGGCCTCCTATATCCAACGGGAACATACCAATGTAGAGTCCATGACAGGCGTGAAATTTGGCCAGGCTTTCCTCGAAAAACTGCTTCCTTCGGAAGAAATCATGGATTCCGAGAAACCAAGCATCGCCCTCACCGTATTTAAACAATACCAGCCGGAAAATGCCCTCACCTTTGCCCACGATATGCAGGTAGCCCTCAACTATCACGGACAAAGCCTGAACAACGACAGCACTTATCGCTCTCTCATAAAAAAATTCAGTCTGCCGGAAGACGAATTTATCAGCCGCCTGCACGAGGAACATTACCGCTACGAAACCAACCAGGAATTTCAGCTGGTACAAAATTGGGGCATCACCGGATACCCCGCCGCCATCCTCGACACCGGCAAACAACTCTACCTCTGCGCCAGGGGATATACCCCCCTCGATCGCCTGGAAGAAACCATTGAAAACATACTCAAGGAAAATAATAGCTTATAACACTATGTACCATATCAAAGCAGCAACGGTAAATGATATTCCGGTTATACAGGATCTGACGGAAAAAATATGGCGCCCAACTTACGAGCCAATACTTACACCAGAACAGATCGATTATATGATTGTGATGATGTACAGCACCGCTGCACTGACCAAACAGATCAGCGAACTGCAGCACCGCTTCCTTATTCTACTCGACGAAGAAAAACCGATTGGCTTTGCGGCCTATAGCACCACAGATACACCCGAAGTTTATAAACTGCATAAAATATACCTGGACCTGAGCTACCAGGGCAAAGGAGTAGGGAAGTTCCTGCTGTCAGAAGTGGCAGAACGCGTAAAAGCCAGCGGCGCCAGCATCCTGGAACTGGACGTAAACCGCTTCAATAAAGCCAAATTCTTCTACGAAAAACAGGGCTTCAGCGTTTACAAGGAGAAAAATACGGATATCGGTAACGGCTACCTCATGGAAGACTTTGTAATGCGTAAACCACTATAAAAAAAGCCCGGTAAGGAGATACCAGGCTATTCCCAAGTTAACCATTAAAAGACACAACTCTTAAAATACATTGTTTTATAGGGTTATGTACGATAACTGTTAATCAGTGGTTTTATCTATAGTAAAAAAAAGCAGCATCTTTTATATTATAATATAAAAGATGCTGCTTTTAAGTTTATTAATATTTACGGGCCTTCCATAGTAAGGAATCCCATTTTTCGAACTGCCACCTCAAAAAAATTCCCGCATAGTAAACTATGCGGGAAGTAACTGTGCCTGAAGCGCGTATATCGGTTATTGATCCAAGCCGTTATTATTTAGCTGTCAGCACGGTGCCTTCGTCGTTATCATCATCATGGATAACCGCTACGGCTTTATTCAGTTTCAACTCAGGGGAAATCTTCAATACCCCTGCGTTGGCTGCCGCTGTTGCATCACGCAGTCTAACTGCCACCAGCGCATCAATCTCTTTCACACGGTCGTTCACCAACGCCACCTGTATATCGGTTTCGCTGAAGGCACAGTCGCCGGTAATCTTCACCATGTCGCCATTCATGATCACATAATCCTTACCGTAGGCTGCGGTACTCGCAGAATCCACCCCGAAGAAGATGTTGATATCGCTGCCGGTGCAATTGGTTTGTACAGATTGGTCAGCCGCTTTTACCAAAATACATTTAAACATACTCACCGGAGCAGTCGCCGATTCATTGGCATCGGTCAGTTTTACCAGGGTAATATAAGCCGCCTGATCCTGTATGTACTGGGAAGCAGAGATGGAAGTAACATCGCCATTATAGCCTACTGCCGCTTCGTTTTCTGCTTTAATTTCGCTCAGTACCAATACCACGGTTTCCGCAAGTTCAAAACGGTTGTCGTCTTTTACTTTTACACTCAGGCTGGCAGTGGTGGCGCCACTGTCGATCACGAAAGGCGCTTTGATACTGCTCACGAAATCGGCGCCGGGCAATGCGGTGCCGTTACCAAACTTGTAGGTTAAACGAACAGGTTTGGAAGTAGCATTGATCAGCGGGGTATTATCCCTCTTAAACAAACCAGCAGAAAACACCACATCTGTTGCAGGTTCTGCACCATTATTGCCACCTATAAATTTCACCATCGCCGGTTGATCGAGGATGGTTACTTCTCCTTTTGATTTAGTAAGATACAGTTCTGAGGCATCCATCACTTCTACGTGGAAAGCTTCCTTGCCTTCCAGCAGGTTATCGCTTTTTACCGGGATCTGGATGGTTTTGGATATAATGGCGCCGGCTGCAAATTCAGATGGGACAAAAGAAATAGTACCTTCTGTTACATCAAAGTCGGCCGCACCTGCACCACCTTTATGCGGGATGGTTTTGTAATGCACGTTAACGGGTGTACGAACACCGTTACTTCTTAAAAACCCGGATAAGGTAATGGTCAGGGTAGCATTGGATAAACCGTTCAGCGGTTCAGAAACAGCAATATCGTTGATAGATACGCCATGACTGATCTTGATGATACGGTTACCGTCTTCGTCACCGCCACCGGCTGCAATGATTTCACCGGAAGGGCTCATCAGCAAGGAAGCCAGGCTGGTTTTTGCATCATACTTACCCAGTTGCTTGTCAAACATCATGTCGCCATCAGGGCTCAGCTTAATCATACGATAGCCATCTTTAGCCACCACACAAATTTCATCGTCCTCGGTCAGCAACAAATGCTGAAAAACAGAACCCAGGTTTTTATCTACTACGGCTGTTCCGTCGGGAAGCAGTTTTACAATTTTACCGGTGTTATTGCTAACGTTACCGCCGGCAGCTACTACCTTACCATTTTTGCCTACTTCCAATGCGTATAAAGCAGCATCGGTTTCTTTGTTAAACAGCTCCGTTCCGTCAGGACGCAGTTTAACAATACGGCCTTTATCTTTTTCTTCCGCACAGGCGAAGATCTGACCCAGGTCATTTACTTTGATAGCATTGAATTTACCATCCACTGTGCTATACTCTTTGTCAAATACTACCTGTCCTTCGGCATTCACTTTCGCAATGCGGCTGGCATTGCCGGTACCATAGGCGCCACCGCCCATAGCCAGTACAGCGCCATCTTCCAGCAGCAACATCTTTTCAAAAGTAGCACCGGGTTTACCAAAGGAAAGCTCAAATTGTTTTTCCCCTTTACCATCCACCTTTACCATGTATGCTTTTCCCTGTCCGTCACCCACGTCGCCACCTACCGCAACAATGTTCTCATCTTCATCAATCAATACATTGGTAAATACATTGTGTGCACCAAATCCTTTGTCAAATTCAATTTTACCATCAGGGCTCATTTTGGTGATGCGGGCCTGTGCCGGCTTGCTGCCATCTACCCCTACGGTGATATAATTACCATGACGATCTGTGATGATCCGGGTAAAATAACCACCCTGACCATTTCCAATACTCTTGTCAAATACTACTTCTCCGGTAGCCGATAATTTGGTGATACGGGCATTACCATAAGCAATGGTACCGCCACCCACTGCCACCAGTTCATTTTTAGGCAATAAAAGCAGGTCCTGGTAAGCCACCAGTCCGCCCTTATTCAATTTGGCATTATAAATAAGGTTTCCCGTTGCAGATAATTTGGTGATACAACCATTATCCAATCCGCCGCCGATAGCAACAATAGTATTGTTTTCCGCAATCGCCAGTTTCTTATACTGGTTTTTGGGAGCACTAAAACTCTTGTTAAACACAACAGGCATTTCCTGCGCGAAGGCTTGTGTGCCCATCGCCAGTAAAAGCATTAGTGAGGAAATTTTGTTCATTTGTAGTAGTTTGATATACGCAAAAAATAACCGATAAATAAATTATAGAATCTTAATCTCGCACCTTCTGTTCACCCCCTGCAAGTGTATAAATACATCCCTGTCGCTGCTCAGGCTATACTGCCTTGCTATCCATACCGGGCGGGTGGAACCGAAATAATTGATCCTTATTTTGTCTGCATCCACTCCCCTGCTCAACAGGCATTCCTGTATGTATAGGGCGCGGTTTTTCGAAAGCGACAAATTATATCTTTCTGTCCCGATAATATCAGTATGCCCGTTTACAAGGATAATGCGACGTGGATTGGCTTTCCATATCTGGAAGATAGAATCCAGTTTACGCCATTCCTGGTCCTGCGGAACATAAGAGTTCAGGTCGTAGTAAATTACGCCCGGTACTCTCCAGAGCGTTTCCAGCGCTTTTACCGCACTATTTTTCACCAGCGTATAACCGCCACCGTTAAAAGTGGAAGAAATATTTCCGGCATGTTGCCAGGATGCCATCTCGGGGCTGCTATAGGCGGCTTGACCGGTCTGTGTTTGTATGGTAGTGGTATGGCTGTTGGCAGATGAAGCACCAGTAACCCCATTTACGGGGTTGGTCGTTTGCCAGGGAATTACTTCAGGAGAGCTGTCTTTTATATCATCGGAATAATCCATCACCTTACGCTCAGGGGTAACGGCAACGGCTACTGCAGGAACAGGTTTTACAACAGCAGGCGCCACCTGTTGTTGCACAGGTTGGTTATCATACTGTTTATTACCTACTAAAGTTAGCTGTTGACGGCTGTCCGTCTGATTCATGGTATAAGGCACTTTGTCGTCTTCTTTTATTGGCTTGCCGGGATAAGGCAGGTCCAGCTGTTTCAAAGGATTCTTCTTCAGGTTTAACACATAGATATGATCATTATCATGCGCTCCCGAACGGTCTGATGTAAAATATAATAACAGTTTGTTTTCGTCCAGTACCGGGTTCAAATCGTCAAACTGTGTATTCACAGGATACGGCAAATGTACGGTACCTTCTTCCGTTTTTTTGATATTGATCATAAATATATCCAGTCCGCCAAAGCCACGAAGACCGTTGGAAGAAAAGAACAATTTATCACCCACCATAAAAGGGTACAGTTCATTTCCATTGGTATTTACCTGCGGACCCATGTTCACCGGCGCTTTCCACCGCTTTTCTTCTTTGTCCCAGTCAGCGTAATAGATATCTGTACCACCCTGACCACCAGGCATATCGGATGCAAAGTACAAACGTTTACCATTCGGTGCAACTGATGGATGCAGGAAAGAGTAAGATTCTGTATTTTTCCCCAGTTTAACAGGTACCGGTTTGCTCCACATATCGTGTTCAGGCTGATAAATAGCCGATAACAACTGGGTACCGTTATTATAATTGATATAGGAATTTTTATCGTTCTTCACGTCGGTAAACCGGTTGGAAGTATAGATCACCTTTTTCCCGTTATCAAAAAACGATGCCGGTCCCACCTGCAAAACACCCCTCAAACTATTGCTGAAAGGCTCTACCCCATCTTCTGAAATCTGGTATAGTTTGGAATTGGTATAGAAAGATTGCTGCTCGTTTTTCTTTATATCATTAGAGAGAAATACCACATTGCTCTGGTATAACGCCAGTCCGTACTGATACCCCGGTAAGTTTAAGCGTAAGCTGTCTACCCGGATATTCTCCATAGAGTCACGGTTAAAAAAACTATAATAGTCTACCAGCGATGCCTGCAGGTTGGCAAAACGCGCGTTGTTCTTATAGTTGTTGGCATACACCTCGCTTATTTGCTGGGCCTTAACTACCCTGCCCGTGCGCTTCAGCAGATCAATATAATTGGTAACGTCCGTTACAAGTATATCCTTCTCCGGTTTATACAACAATTCATCGTACAGACTAATGGTTTTTTCAAACTGCCTGGTTTCAAAATATACCCTGGCCAGTTGTAACTTTGCCTTTCGCAATGTTTCTTCACTACTTCCATTATTAATGACTTCATTACACAGTGAGATGGCTCGTTCGTATTCTTGCCTTTTGTAAAGACGCTCAGCGCGCTTTACTTTAGCCATACTCCCCAAGCCACCCATTTGAATATGATCCTTAACAAAACTGCAGGAAACAAACAGGGAAACAATGCTCAGAAAAAGTATGAGGGAACAGAAATTAACTTTTCGCATACTATTCTTGATTTTTTATTATTAGAAATACCTTGGCGCCACCACTTTCCACTTCGACCACGAGAAACGGTAGTTCACCATCAGCTCATGCGACACCGTTTGCGCGCCCTTCAGGTTCGACTGCATAGGTGTGTCATACGAATAACCGATCTGCAGGTTTTTGGTGGCTTGTACCTGCACCAAACCGGTCATCGTTTTTTCTGAACGCCATGAAGCACCCAGCCATACCAGGTTCTTCAGCAGCACATTCGCATTCAGATCATACTGGAAACCGGCTCCCTTCACTTGTCTTAACAGCACATTTGGTTTTAGCTTTACATCATCATTAATATTGATCAGGTAACCTGTTTGCAGGTAATAGTGAGAAGCTACCACTACCTTATTCACACTGTTACCCAGGTCAAAGCTTTTGAAGGTAGGTGAGGATATCCCGATGAAAAACCGGTCAGTAAACAACATAAACCCAAAGCCTACATCTGTTTTCCAGTAACTCTGATTCTGCGCAAACGCAGGATCAGTGGTAGACAGCGAGCTGTTGTTTTCCCGGAACTGCGACATACCTCCCTTGATTCCCATGGCCAGGTAAATCTTTTCGTTGAGCTTTACCCGTTGAGAAACGTTAAAGTTGACCGCTGTCTGTGAATTCACTGTGATTTTTTCGTTCATCAGCGAAACACCGAAACTGGTGTTGGTAGCCTTAATAGGCGTATAGAAGGAAGCTGTGGCTGTTTTAGGCGCACCATCTACACCTACCCACTGGTTACGCCCCACCGCCGTAAGACTGGAGGACTCGTCCATAGAGGGATAAGCTGGATTGATGATCATCCCGTTAAACATGTATTGCGAATACAACGGTTCCTGTTGCGCAGTCGCCTGCAAACAGCAACACCAGCAGAAGATAGCAACCCCTAAAGCTTTCATAAGACGCTCTTTCATAGGTATCAGCTTAATTTTTTTGTCAAACACATCTCACTAATAAATTTCGTATGTCCGTTAACGTTTGATCACAATAAACCCGGTATAACGCTCTTTCTTACCGTCAATCATTACCTCTATGTTATAGAAGTAAGAACCATCCGGCACATCATTACCCACATTGCCACCAGCATTGGAACGACCCCTGAAATTGTTGGATTTGTTATCGTAATTCTTCAGTTTGAATATGGTACCACCCCAACGGTTAAATATCACTACCTCATTGTTCGGATACTTTTCAATATTCTCGATATACATGACATCGTTACCCAAACCGTCATTATTCGGCGATATGGCCGGATGTACACGGATCTTACCACTGTTGTTATTGATCTGACGACCGTCGGTAGTAAACTTCTCCACCGCATCTGATACGCCATCACCATCAGAGTCAAGGTCCAGGAAATTCGGGATGCCATCGCCGTCGGTGTCGTCATCAAACGGATCACCATTGCCGTTTACATCTTCCTGTCCATCGGTTAATCCGTCTCCATCTGTATCACAAGTCTTACACATCGCATCATCGTTCAGGAGTACGCCGGTAGCTTTACCGGGGTCACCGATCACCGGTACATGCTGACCGGACGGAACGGTTACCGAAGTCATCTTCAGGATAAAGGTTTCGTTTTGCTCAAAAGTGGTATCGCCCTTAATATTGACCGCGATCTGCCCGATGGTGGTCAGCGGAGCAATCACCGTTTGTTTAATGGTATTATCAAAATCAACACCCGGCGTAGCTTTAAAGTCCATGTAAGGATAAGATACCCCATCCGTAGACTCCTCGAAATCATAGTTCACGGTGATCGCGCGGGAGCTTTGTCTGCTTAACTGTACATTAAAGCGCAGCGGTGTATTTTCTCCCTTATTACCTTCTTTCACACTGAATTTGTCGGCAGTAAAGGTCATTGTCAGCGGATCATTATCGGTGATAGCCACCCTTGCCGTATCCTTTTCCCCCGCTTTATATACCAGCGTGCTGCTACCGCCAATAAATGGCAGGATGGTCGTTTTCAGATAACCGTCGTCATCATTGATATCGTTGTCCCCGGTAGTGATAGTAAAGGTGTGTTGTTTAGCGTTGGCCGGCATTAAGATGGTAACGATGTTACCATTCACGGTGCCTTCACCCGCTGTAAAGGTGCGTGCGGCATCCTGGGCTACCTGTATCCGGATGGGGATATCATGCGCAGCCGAAGCGGGTGAGCTAAGCGTAAACTGCACCGCACTGCCTTCTGCTACAGAAGTTGCATTCGCCGATAATTCAACCAGCAGGGTATCGTTATCGTGTATGATCACATCCGCAGCGGCAGTGGCCGACAATGGCCAGGTAACACCTGCAAGGCTGCTGCTCACTGTTGTCAGTTTCACCTGTACATTTTCATCTCCTTCTACGATGGTATTATCGATCGGATCTACTTTAATGTCTGCACCATTCTGACCCGCGGCAATTAATACCGTACCACTCAGTTTCCGGTAACGGGTATCTGCGATAGCGGTGCCGCCAATGGTATAATCCACTTTTACATCTTTTGTGGCCGACAACTGCGTATCTGTAAAGTGAACCCGGAAAGCGCCTGCGGCAAACGGTTCAGTGGCATCAGCTGTTTTCTCCACCTTCATTTCACGACCCGGAGCATCGGCCTCATCATCGTGCACCGTCAGCGATACTGTATCACGATCGTTTACATCAAGTGCTATGTTTTTACCAAAGCGTTTCATCTGTGCCAGCATCAGCGATACTTTTACCTGCTCATCCCCTTCAATCACTTTATTGTCTATTACATTCACGGGAACGGATACACTATTTTGTCCGGCCGATATCACCGCTGCTGTTTGTATCGGTGCAATATTCGTAGTGCCAACAATGCTGCTTACAAAGAACACTACTTTCACATCCGCCGCCGCAGTAGCATTACCCGGCAACTGAACGGTGTAAGCGCCATTGGTAGCCGGTTCTGCGGCATCTGCATGCTTCGTCAACAACACCCGCATATCACCAGTTTCCGGAACCTGGAGCAATCCTGGCTGCGAGAGGGTGTAGCCTGCTGTTCCCAGCTGGGCAGCAAGCTGCAGCTGTTCATCTCCCTCCAGTATCTTATCATCTGCCAGCTTCAGCTGGTATACTTTATTGTGTTCGCCGGCGGCAAGTGTTACCTGTGCAGGCACCCCGCTGTAATCCGCCGCATCTGCAGTAGACACCACGTTCCTGGAGATATTGATAACAACATCTTCTGAAGAAGTGATCTGGCTGTTTATAAATCCTATTGTTACATCGCTGCTGTTGCCTTCCTGCATAACGGACGAGTCCATACGTACCTCCATTTTCAGGTTATTCGCATCCAGCCTGGTGGCATCATCAATAGTTACGGATAACTTATCACCTTTCATGCCTGCAAAATTCTGTGGCTCAGCGGTGATCCATAATAATTCCGGTTTTTCCAGGATAAAGTCGGTCTTCGCCTGGAAGCTGAAGTTCACGCCGGCTGCGCCCGCAGGAATAGTGACAGTTGCAGGCAGGGTGCTGATATCTCCCGCTGTTGCCACAGAACCTGCACCTGTATTGATGGCTATTTTAATATCCTTGCCGGAAGTAACACCCGGCGCCAGGGCAACATTCATTGTATAACTATTGCCTTCCAGTACATGCGTACCCGTAGTTACGGCTGTAAGATGTATCAACCCGGTGGCAGGATCATCATGCGTTCTGTCTTTAATCGTCACCACGGTGTCTTTCACTACGGCTGTACTGAAAACAGGGTCCGTGATACTTCCTTTAAACACTACTGTTTCATCATCTTCCAGTATCAGGTCTTTCAGTGCTTTGAGAACAAACGCATGTGTACCTGCTTGCTGTCCTTTTTTGATCACGATATCATAAGGAGATGGTAAGGTGGTATGATCCGTATTGATGGCGGTACTCAGCGTATTGTCTTTATTAATATGCACGGTAATATCCTTACCTGCCTGCAGGTTATTCGGCAGTTGTACACTCAATACTGCGCCCTGTCCATTTTCATCAATTGCCTCCATGCTGGTGTGTATCAATATTGCAGATGGTAATGGATATTGCGCCGCATCATCCTGTATGGTCAACGCAGGTATGGCAATATCATACGTGCTGATGCCATCAGCGGCTGCAGCGGAAATCGTAATTGTTTCCGGACCTTCCGTGAAGTTATCTTTCTTAATATTCAACACGGTACTCACACTACTGCTATCCAATGTTACCGTGGCAGCCAATGCATAATCTGGTCCTGCTTCTGCAGTACCGCCTGTTTGTGGTAACTGGATTTGAATAGGTATGGCGGTAGTAACTCCTGCTGGTAAGCTGATGGTTACTGCGCCGTTATCGCCTTCTACCAGCGGAGACTTAAACACGGTTACATTCAACTTAAGATTAGCCGGATCTGTACGGGTGAGGTCTTTGATCGACAAACTCAGGTTATTCACCGTATAACCCGCTACGGTAGCATTTACCGCCAGGGTTTCGGTATTCTCCAATACTTTATCAGCAAGGGTTTGTACCAGTTCAAAGTCGGCCGAGGTAGCGCTATGCGGCAATACAAAGGATGTTGCCGACAGCGTATAGTCGTCACCGGATTTTGCAGTAGTTACTGCATTATTAACCGCCAGCTGCACCGTCACATCTTTGGTAGAAGCGTAAGGCACGGACACATGCACCATTACTTTATTCCCTTCCGGCACCAGGGTAGCATCCGGTGTCAGCGTCATTTTCCTGGCGCCCGGTTGTTTCTCTGTAAGGTCTTTAATATAGATAGAAGTACTGCTGGCCGGCATCTGCTGATTACCGTTGTTGCCATCCACAATAATAGCACCTTCATCATCCAGTATGGCATTGGTGCTGGTGGTGATAGCACCGGTAGTACCGGCATTTGTATTTTTTGCGATCGTTACGGTAGCAGGTATAGCGCCATGGCGACTATCAGCCACGGTAGACGAAGCCGCATTTTTAGCAAGATTGATCACCCAGTCTTTGCCCGCTTTCCAGTTATGTGGGAATGTGGCGGTGATAACAGCGCTCTGGCCTTCGTTTACGCTATCCGGTGCAGCGCTCAGTTTAATGGAGTCGCCCGCAGGGAATGGATACTGTGCGTCTTTGATCGTCAGGTCGAGCGTGGCCGGCAGGAAGCTGTACACCGTACTATAGGCATCGCTTACCGCGGGTATAATCTGAATAGCTTCCACATCTTCTACCAGGATATCAGCTGCTACCGGCAGCAGGGCGGCTCCGGAAGCGCCTGTGAAAGTGGTATCTGTTGGCAAATTATAATCCGTACCACGGATAGCCGTGCCCGTAGCCGGTAAGGATACTTTAATTGGTATCTCTGTGGTTACACCTGCTGGTAATGCAAAACCGATCTGCTGGTTGCTGCTTTCCGGCATACCGGCAGCTGGTGGCGTAAAGGTGAGCTTTGTTTTTGTAGCGTCTCTGCGGGTAAGGTCATTGATCTTCAGCTGTACATCTGTTACCGTGTAGCCGCTGAGGTTACCTTTAATATTGAGCTGTTCGTCTTTTTCTATGACCTGGTCTGTTACCGCTTTGATCACCGGTGCAGCTGTTACAAACACCGCCGTGTCTTTCGGGAACACGATCGAGGTTTGTAAATATTGGAAGTCGGTACCGGCCGCTTCTGTGCCGGTGGCGTTGGTGGTTAAGTTAATCG
>Ga0207426_1001993_pt1 | contig 14436 bp, 15 predicted proteins | sample AraplaMF_Cvi_mMS_FD_184265 | JGI IMG/M metagenome (GOLD analysis project Ga0207426, IMG submission 184265) | Arabidopsis root microbial communities from the University of North Carolina, USA - plate scrape MF_Cvi_mMS (SPAdes) (version 2) | ecosystem: Host-associated > Plants > Roots > Endosphere...
GTACGGAATCATCTTGTCCACCACGCGCGGATCGACGGGTGTCGTCGCGCTGTAGTCCATGTAAATGGGCAGGTGGGGAATGTCGTTGTTCATCAATCGCTCCGGGGACATCATTGCTTTGGCTGCTGGGTTCATGCGCTGGCGCGCCGCCGTACGCAATACGTGCATCCTGACGGCACCCGTTTCACGAACCGGCCATATTGAAAACGTAGTTCGGCCTTTTCGGCACGGCCCCTGCCCGAGTACTGTACGGCAGGGGCTGGCAAGCGGTCGGGCTAACGGTCGAAGATCAAGCGAGACGACGAGCGACGGCGGCAATGCGCTCGCCGAACAGCTCGGCGGTGGTCAAGTCGCCGCCAGGCACTTCATCCACCGACGCATCTGAAGGCGAGGCAGTGGCAAGGCCTGCAAACGACGACAGGTAGTTCACGTCGTTGCGGGTAGATGCCTTGGTGTTGCTCGGCATCATGCCGGTGCCGGCCCACAGCATGCCGTGCTGTTGCGACAGGGTGAACAGTGTGTACAGGGTGGTTTGCTTGTCGCCCGCGACAGAAGCGGAGTTGGTAAAGGCGGCAGCCAGCTTGTCCTTCCACCCCTGCGTGAACCAGACCTTGGAGCTCTGGTCGGCGAACTTCTTGAACTGCCAGCTTACGTTGCCCATGTAAGTCGGGCTGCCGAAGATGATGGCCTTAGCCTGATCGAGCAGCTCCCAGCCGCCATCAGGCAAATTACCATCTGCGTCGATGGCGAGCAGATGGCCACCGCTGCCGGCGGCGACAGCCTCGGCAACCTTGGCGGTGTGGCCATAGCCACTATGAAATACAACGATGATTTCTGCACTCATGTCGGTTCCTATACAAGCGGTTGGTTAAGAGGATTGTGTCAGTACTTGTGCAGATGCTCGCGTTCTGGGGACCGCTCGCCGAGAGGACAGCCAGCACGTCGTGGATGGCCGTTGGCACCCGATTGTGCTGCGTTCCGGTGGCAGGTCACGGGTATCCGTTCCGGCCGTCATTCTTGACCCTCGCTGGTCGAGAACGCGTGACCTGGTACTGCCTGTTGCTGATGCTTAGCGCAAAGTATGTGTCAGGGATGGGCAGCGTCCAATATATCGAGCGTAGCTATTTCGATATCATTTGATGAATAACATGATGTCTGTCCGGATTCTCGATACGTCCGCGGATCTCATGAACTGTCGTGATGACGGTTCCTGGTCAAACGCCGCGCGACTTCCAGGAAATCGCGAACCACCTTCGAGAACTCGGTCGACCGATAGGCAATCACGATTTGAGCCTTCGGTCCTGGCCCGTCGATCGCGTGATATGTCACGCCCGTTGCCGCCACCTGGCGGATCGATTGCGGGACGATCGAGACGCCGAAGCCCGCTGCAACCATGCTGACAGCGGACGCAACCTGAGTCGACTCCTGCCCGAGTTGCGGGCTGAATCCAGCGCGCTGACACGCGGACATCACTTCGTCATAAAGAACGGGGGCGATTGATCGCGGGAACATGATCAACGTCTCCTGAGCGAGCGACTGGAGGCTGATGCCCGCCTCGCCGCCCAATCTGTGTTGTGGTGGCAATGCGACCACCATGTGTTCATCGAACAGTGCCTCGATCTTCAGACGTTCTGATTCTTGCGCCGTTTGCCGGATGATTGCCAGGTCGATGCGTTCTGCCAGCAGGTCGTCGATTAGCGCCGCGACGTTGCTCTCAGAAGGAGACAACCGCACATCGGGGTGTGTTTCCCGATACGCGCGCACGATCTCCGCAATGACGGGATGAAAGACGACTGAGCTTGCGAAGCCGACCCGGATGTGACCCGTTTGCCCCCGGGCTGCGCTCTGCGCGCGGGTCTTCGCCTGTTCGACCTGATCGACGATGCGCCTCGCGTCTTCGTAGAGGACACGGCCGGCATCGGTCAGCTCGACACCACGCGTCAAACGACGAAACAGGAGGGCACCGATCTCGTGCTCCAGCTTTCGTATCTGTTGACTCAACGGAGGCTGAGCCATTCCTAGTCGCTCTGCTGCTCGGGTGAAATGTCGTTCTTCGGCAACGACCGCGAAGTACTTTAGATGGCGAAGTTCCATACTGAAAGCTCTCCAGAGCGTGTCAAGGCATGGATGCGCAAAAGCGCCGTACATCGAGGGAAGGCCATTCAGTGCGTGGGCGCCGCGCCAGCGTAATATCGCGACGACACTTGACGATCGTCTGCCTGAGCGCGGGCGCATTCAGGTCATTCAGTTCTGCGTGATCGCGCTCGAGTGCGAGCGGCAAGTAGGCGCGCATCAAGTCCAGCCATGTCCTCGTTCTCGCATCGACATACCGGCGCGAAGGATGGACCGCGCAGATTTCTCTCGATCCGACCGTGTGGTCCGGCAACACACGCACTAGTGAACCGTCGCCGAGCCCGGCCAGCGCTGCATGAACGGGCAGCGCGCCGATGCCATTGCCCTGGCGGATTGCGACCGCAAGCGCTTCCGCGTTGTCGAACTGGAGCGCGCTGTCGATAGTCAGGCTCTCCTTTCCTTTCGGCCCATCGAAATCCCATTCCCGTTGCGGGAACGTGGGCGTGTTCAAGGTCAGGCATTCGTGTGACAGCAGGTCCGTGGGTTCGGCTGGCATATCATGAGTCGACAGATAGGCAGGCGACGCACACAGCACGTCGTATGTCGAGCCGAGCCGGACCAGAACGGCGTCGGAGTCGGGCAGCGACGAAACGGCGAGGATCGACGAATCGCAGGAGCCGTCAAGCAGATCCGGAATGCATTGCGAGAGCCGTAGCTCGATCTTGACGTCCGGATACCGCCGACGGTATTCGGAAATGGCGGGAACAATATAGTGCTGCCCAAAGCTGGCGAAGCTGTGTATACGGAGAACTCCGGACGGCAAGGAGGTCGAGCGCCCCACGTCTTCCTCGGCCTTCGCGATATCAGCGAGGATTTGCCGGCACCGTTCCAGATACTCGACGCCGGCTGCGGTTGGCGCAAGGCGGCGCGTCGTGCGATTCAGCAGACGGACACGAAGGTGTTCCTCGAGATCGCTGACGGCGCGTGAGACCGATCCTGGGCTGGTACTGAGCGACTTGGCTGCTGCCGTAAAGCTTCGGGTATCGACGACGCGGACAAAAATCTCCATGTGCTGCACGATGTTCATGCTGGGCCTCATCTCCGGTTTCAGTTCGCGCTTGCAGCTTATGGCATGAGTGCGGCGCACCCATGCAGCCTTGACGCGACGTTGACATCAAGTGCGCCAAGTGACGCTCTTGAAGGCACAAGGCAAGTTTCCTGTGCTGGATTTACCGCGGCGTTTCAAGATCCGCTGCAGACTCATGTCGATGCCCAACGCATCAGCGGATTCAAGGGGCGTGAGCCACGCGTTGAGAGTGAGGAACGCGGTCATCGGCTTAGTCAATGCTTGCGTGTGTCATGCACATGAGAACAAGTATCGGGCGATGCGCAGTGAGCGCCAATATATTAACGGTGGCGATTTCGATATCACTGAGTGAATAGCGGTGCTCGCTTCCTGGATTTTGCAAGCGGATGGCCGATGGACTCCGGAAGCGGCCGATCGCTTCTCGCAATCGCCACCGGCCGGTGAGGGTCGACAGCAGCCGTGCCGATTCGTACAAATCGGCGTCCTGCGGCTACGTTGTAGAACGCAGATAGGCGTCCAGTATCTCCAAATGCAATTCGCAGATTTTCGCCCGATCAGACTGGCGCGCATAGTCGCGGCCCGTGAACGCGCTGATAGTGAAGCGATTGGAAGCGATGTAGTAGCCCATCCCAACTAGCGTGACATAAAAATCCAGCGGATCGATTCCGCTACGAAACTGTCCTGCATCGGCTCCGCGCGCAAGAATCGACCTGACGACTTCAACCACTGGCGAGATCGTCTCGCTGAGTTTTTGTGAAGTCTTCAAGTACCGGCCCTGATGCAGGTTCTCGTTGTTGATCAGCCCGATCCATTCGGGGTTGTCCCATAGATGCGCCCAGATGGAGGTAGCGAGCGCTGCCATCGCCTCGCGAGGCTGCAGGCTGCTCAGGTCCAGCTCGCTCTCCTTCTTCGCGTAGTCGGCGTACATGGCCTCCAGCACAGCGACATACAGCAGTTCCTTACTGCCGAAGTAGTAGTAGAGCATTCGTTCGTTGGAGCCCGCGACTTCGGAGATTGCGTCGGTCCGCGCGCCGGCTAGTCCGAACTTGGCGAACTGGCTTTTTGCCGCTTCGAGAATGCGGCGACGAGTCCCTTCGGGATCACGCTTGACTACTGGCTTAGGCGGTTTGCTGTCCATTTTTTGTCGGTCAAATTAGCGGCGGCATATGGCTGCTCGACAGCATTATGGACGCCAAGTCGCACGCTCATCGGTTTGCCGGCTTCCCTTGACTTCACTGGCCGTTCCGTAGGCTCGGTAGTGAGTCGTGGCGATGGTGTCGCGGCAGCTAACGGAGGGAGCATGGCGTATCTAGGGCAATTCAGGGACATCGTCTACGCGAATGAGAAACGCGAGCCTCGCGTCGCGACTTACCGCTTGGTTCTACTTGAAGAAAAACCCACAGCGGCTGTTGTGATCCACCTGCATCGTAAGCACCACGCAGGAACCGTTCGCCTCGCGCGAGAGCAAGAACTCGACGTCGTCATCGGCCGCATTGTCGGCCAGGACCTTCGGGGCATTCGCGTGGACCGCACGCGTGTCGTGGTCGAGACCGACCGGAGTTTCACGGAATACTCGCTCGACTTTAATGCGGCTGACCTGCCGACCACTCGGCCGTCTGCCGAACCATGGAAGCCCCCCGTTGTCTCCGTAGAGTCACGCGACATCGTCGGCGGCAGTCTGCCCATCTTCGTGGACCTAGCAAGCGCGCGCCCCGTCGACGCGTGGCTGCTGAAGGGTCTGGAACGACGGTCCAGATAAGGGCTTTTCGGCAAACCCTTAAGAATTTCGCGGCGCGGCCGCTATGACGTCATCTACCGTTGACCAACAGTTTTAGGGAGAAGGGATCTGCTGTGCCGCCGAGATTTATAGAAGCAGGAAACGAGATTAACCTCGCACTTTTGGACATCGAGTTCGACGTATTCGAGCAGTACACGACGAAAGAAGACCGCATCGACGCGCGTCGCGCCGTCCATGAGCAGGTGCGGCAAAAGTACGGATTGGCGAGCGCTCGCGAGGCAGTTCGCTGTCGCGAGATCAGCGCATTGGTCGCGAACCGACCCTTGATGGTGCATCTCTTCGACTATGACGAACTCAAAGCGATGTGCATGCTGAGGGTAAAACCGGCACTCGTTGACCAGTTCATCGCAGCAAAACGAAGGGCGTCGTCATTCGGCTTACCCGATATCCTCGGATTGGCTCTACGTGCGAAAGAGCGCCACGATTGGGGATGGGACTAGGAGCGTCCAAGCAGCGACATGCGGTCGGAGAATGGGAATCGCTGTGGAGTAGCGAGCCCTACATGAAGCACCGGTTCGTGCTCGATCTGGAGTCGCACACCGTGATCGCCGGCGAAGACCGCATTCGCGGCGCATGGTGGTCGATGCGCCTAGAGCACGTCGCCTATATGCAGCAGATCCTCGACGAGACCTTCGCCTCAATATGGGATGAGCCGGAAGAGTTCGGCTTCGTTCGTCGGGCCGAGATTCCGTCATGGGCGGCAAAAGCGTGGCCGTGGCCGCCGTTGCCTGACGTTGAGGACGTTGAGAAGAGGCTGGACAGCCCGGACCTGCCCATCGAGCGCGACGAGTTCGGTCACATCATCTTTCCGCCTCGCTTCACCGCCGACCCGCGCAAGTAACAGCCGCGCGCGCGGCGGCCGCACCCGCACCCGTCGGTCGAACTTGCGGCACACTGCTTCTTTTCGTTGAAAGAGCGATCGGTGGCCAAGGCGTACAAACCCACGGCGGAACAAGAAGCCGTCGTCGAAGCGGCAAAGGGCGGCGGCGATCTGAAGGTCAAAGCGTATGCGGGCGCAGGTAAAACTTCGACGCTTCGGCTCGTCGCGCAGCAGCTCACTGGCCAGCGCGGCAGCTATCTTGCGTTCAACAAGGAGATCGCGGACTCGGCGCGCCGAGGCTTTCCCGCCAACGTATCAGCGCGCACCGTCCATTCGCTCGCCTACGCTAGCACCCCCGCGTGGTTGACCGCGCGCATCAATCTGCCGTCCGAGCCCCCGCACGAACTCGCTGCTCGTTACGGCTTTGGGCCAATCGAAGTGCCGACCATCACAGGAAAGAATGCGGAGGTCGCGCCGTTCGAGATTGGCCGCATGATCGCCGACGGTCTCGGCCGCTTTTGTCGATCCGCCGACGATACGCCACAGCCCTTCCACATAGCGGTCGATGAAAAGATCCGCGACGACGCGGCTGACTGGCTGCGCGAGCAGCTCGCGCCCAGCATCGGGCGGCTATGGGCGGAAAGCATCCACCAGAGCGGCCTGAAAGCGATACAGCCGGACGTCTACTTAAAGGTGTGGGCGCAATCAAATCCGCGTATCCGCGCCGACTTCATTTTGTTCGACGAGGCCCAGGACAGCGACGGCATCATGCTGTCGGTTTTATCGCGGCAACGGCACGCGCAAACGATCTACGTCGGCGACCCATATCAGCAAATCTATGAGTTTCGCGGCGCTGTCAACGCGATGGCGCAGATCGATGCGCCGGAGCGGCCGCTGACCGAATCGTTTCGTTTCGGGCCGGACTTCGCCGGACTCGCGAGTTGCGTGCTCGCATTGCTTGGCGAATCAACCCCGATCCGAGGCCAGCCGACCATCGGCTCCATCATGGTCGAAGATCCGTCAGTGCAGCCGCCCGTCGACGCGGTGCTTTGCCGCAAGAATGCGACGGCAATTTGGCAGTTCGCTGCGGGCATTGAGATGGGACATCGACCAGCCCTTCGCATGAACCCCAGCGAGGTCATCGCCTTCGCCGACGGCGCTGATCAGCTGCTCAACGGGAGGCGCGCTTTCCGGCCAACCGCCCTATCGCTATTCGAGAACTGGAAAGAGGCGCAAGCATTTGCGCGCAGCGCGGTCGGGCGCGACTTGCTGCCTGTTGTCGAGATCGTCGACGATCGCGGTACCGACTACTTGCGCGCGCTCGCTCGACGTCAGACACCGGAAGGCCAAGCTGACTATGTCATCTCCACCATCCATCGGGCGAAGGGACTGGAATGGAAGCGTGTGCGGATCGTCAACGACTTCCGCTTCAAGATGGTCGATGGGCGGCTGACGTTGGACGAGGACGAGATGCGGCTGCTGTATGTCGCGCTCACGCGCGCGCAGCACGTGCTCGACATCTCGGATGTTCGCGACGAACTGCTTCGGCTTTTCAACGTGCCGAAGACCGCTCGCAGATAAACGCTCAGGCCGCCTTTGCCTGCAAGGCGGCGTGGCGCTCGAGCGCGGCTTTCGCGGCCGCCTTCGTCTTGCCCGCCCGCGACGGCGGCTGGCAAATGCCGCACACCATCGAATGCGACGGCTCATGGGCGTGCGCGACGAACTTGCCGCGGCAACGCGTGCAGCCCGCGAGACGCAGGATGCCGGCGTCCTTGAAACGGATGAAGGTCCACGCGCGCGTCAGGTCCATCTGCAACGGCTCGCCGATCATGTCGAAATGCTCGGCATAGAGCGAGTACGCACGAGTCAGTAGATCCACGCGGTCCAGCCCTTTGCTGTTCGCTTCCAGGAAGGCGTAGACGTTCGCAAACATCGACGTATGGATGTTCGGCGCCCACGTCAGATACCAGTCCTCCGAGAACGGCAGCATGCCCTTCGGCGGCGATGCACCCTTCACTTCGCGATACAGGCGAATGAGCCGTTCACGCGAAATCGTCGGGATTTCCGATTCCAGCACTTGCATGCGCGCGCCGAGCTCGATCAGCGTAATGGCGCGCATGACCTGAGCAGCTTCGTCAGCCAGGCTCTTCGAAGGCGTGGGCGTGGTCATGATTAGGCTGCCAGCAGAGCGTCGTTGACCACGGCCGACACCGGCGCTTCGTTGCTGCGACCGGCGAGGCCCGTGAGCATCGCATCGGCGCTCATGCGAAAGAAGCACAACACTTGCGACGACGACGCGAGTTTTTCAGTTTGCGCCGGGGAGAGCTTGAGCAGCGTATCCGCCATCTCCGTCGATAGCCCCAGATGCGACCGTGCCGCCTCGCGATCCGATGCGAGGACGCGTTGCGCGAGCATCAAGTACGACAGGTTCAATTCGCGGATAGAACCAAGGTCAGAAGAAGCGTGGATCATGGCGGCGGACTGGATAGTGAATTCGACTTGCTCATTGCGCCGTTCGTCAGGGCGTGAGCGAATTGTCTGACTACATATAGCGGTTTGCAACATTTAGTTACACGTCGAAATCGTTTGCTACACCGAAACTGACTCGCGCAATCGTTGGCGAAGAAAAGAATTTCTTCCGCTTTTAAATTCGTTCGTGAAATTGGGCTACTAGCGAGCGTCGCACAAACCGTAGTTTTATTGCTCATAGGCATGGCACTTGCACCCTCCCTTCCTATGATGCGCTATTCGCGAACGTTAAGTAAATCGGTAACTTTGCCCGGTAGGGAGTTACCCGACTGATGCAAGAAAACGACAGAGTTACCTCCGCCAGTTCGCTTCGAAGCCGGCCTGCCCCTCTGAAGCCGAGGCCATTCGTTATCTGCATCGTGTAGACTACTGTACAAACATACAGTACGGGGTTCGACATGGGAGCGTTAGCCCTCGAGGACATTCATCCAAGTTTGTGGCGAGGTTCGCAGTTGGCCTCTGCTCGCGTGAACGTCGTGCCGTGTGGATCTGAGACCCTTGCCGCAGAACTGCCGGGCGGCGGTTGGCCCAAGGGCGCGCTGACCGACCTGCTGGTTCAGCAGCCGGGCGCTGGTGAAATGCGATTGCTGCTGCCGGCGCTGAAAGCTGTCGCCACACGGCGCATTGCTTTCCTGCAGCCGCCTCACCGCTTTCAACCCGAAGCGGCGGCGTACTGGGGTCTGCCTGAGACGTCGATCAACGTCGTGCGCGCTCAGAAGACCGCCGATGCGCTGTGGGCGGGTGAGCAGATTCTTCGCTCGGGGACGTTCGGCGCGCTGATCTTCTGGCAATCGCATGTGCGACCTGAAGCACTACGCCGCCTGCACCTTGCCGCGCAGACGAGCGAGTCGCTGTTCTTCATGGTCCGGCCGCTCGCTGCTGCGAGCGATACGTCGCCTGCCCCGCTTCGGATTGCTGTACGGCCCGCGCGCGATAGCGTTTCATTGGAGTTCCTGAAGCGCCGCGGTCCAGCGCGTGACGAACCGCTTGTCGTTGGACTGACCCATTCGCCTATCCTGTTGAATCGCCATGCAAGTGTGGATCGGCGTGTATCTGCCGCACCTCAGCCGAGAAGTCTTCCAGCCGAACTGGTCCTCCACGAGTGAGGCGGGCTTGGGCTCGGGTCTTGTCGTGCTCGACCACGAGCGTGTCGTTGCGCTCGATCAGGCAGCGCACGAGGCGGGTGTTCGCATCGGCATGCGCAAAGGCGGCGCTCTCACGCTCGCGCCCGATGCGCGCATTCACGACAAAGACGAACTGAAGGAGCAGCAAGCGGTCGCGGACGTGGCCACCGCCCTCATGCAGTTCAGCCCGCAGGTCGCGATCGCCGAGGAGCAGACGGTGTTGGTCGACGTGTCGGCGAGCCTGCGCTTATTCGGTGGCGTTCGCGCGCTCAGATGCGCAATCCGCGCGTCGCTTGCCGCTTTCGGCTTCACGGTGCGGATGAGCGTCGCGCCCACTGGCCAGAGCGCATGGCTCATGGCCCGCTATCGCGGCGGCCGCCGTCTCTCCATCCGCTCGCTGATGCGTCAATTGCCGCGCTTGCCCGCCCTGCTGGTGTTGGAAGCGCGACGCTACGCCGACTGGTTCGACGGTCTGGGATGCACGAGCGTCGCCGACCTGCGGCGCTTGCCACGCGCCGGTCTGAAGAAGCGCTGCGGCACCGCACTGCTGGATACGCTTGATCGAGCCGTCGGCGAAGCACCCGAACTCTACGAATGGGTGCAGACGCCGCCGTCGTTCAACGCACGTATCGAATTGCCGGATCGCGTTGAACACGCGGAGGCCGTGCTCTTCGTAGCTCGACGGCTCATCGTGCAATTGACCGGTTGGCTCGCGAGCAAGCAACTGGCACTTACGCGCTTCTCGATCGAACTCGAACATGAACGAGGGCGCGCGGCGTCGCCGCCAACGACGATTGAGGTGGCGCTCGCTGAACCCACTTGGCACGAGGACCATCTGACGCGCTTGCTGAAAGAGCGGCTTGGACGCGTTGAGCTGGCGGCCGCGGTCATCGCCGTGCGACTTGAAGTGAATGACGTCGAAGCCGCCGAGCCGCCGTCCGACACGCTGTTCCCGGAGCCAGGCGGCAGCGCCGCCGACCATAACCGGTTGATGGAACTACTCGTCGCGCGTCTTGGCCACGAGAACGTCTTGCGCGCGGCACCTGTGGCCGACCATCGGCCCGAGATCGTATCGAACTGGGTGCCGGTGTCGAGCGACGTGAAAGGCTGTCCGCTGCCCGGCGATCAGCCGCGCCCATCGTGGCTGCTTGAAACGCCCATCCAGTTGATCACGCGCCAGCACCGGCCGTTCTACGGCAGTCCGTTGCGAACGGTATCGCCCGGTGAGCGCGTCGAAGCTGGATGGTGGGGCGGTGAGCTCGTCACGCGCGACTACTTCGTCGCGGAAGCCGACGACCATACCTGCTACTGGATCTATCGCGAGCGCGTTGGCAGCCGCATCGAAGAAGACCCTCGGTGGTTCCTGCACGGCCTCTTCGGGTGATGCGATGGACTTGTATTCCTCGATGCTGCCCGGCTATGCCGAGTTGCAGTGCTTCTCCAACTTCACGTTCCTGCGTGGCGCCTCGCACTCGGAAGAACTGATTTTGCGCGCCGAGCAGCTTGGCTATCTCGCGATCGCGATCACCGACGAGTGTTCGCTCGCCGGCATGGTCCGCGCGCACGTGGCCGCGAAGGAAGCGAATATCCGGCTCATTGTCGGCGCGCATTTTCAGTTGGTGAACGCGGACGGCACGCCTGCCCTCGCCTTCACGGCGCTTGCCATGAACCGCAATGGCTACGGGAACCTGTCGGAACTCATCACGCTCGCGCGCACGCGCACGTCGAAGGGCACCTACCTGCTGACGCCGAACGATCTCGCGCGGCCCGAAGCGCCGTATGAGCACCTGCACGGTCTGCCCGACTGCCTCGTCATCCTCTCGCCGGAATACCCGGCAAAAGAGGAGCGACTGGATGCGCAGATGGAGTGGCTTGCGCGCACATTTGAGGGCCGCTGCTGGGCGGCGTTGACCTTGCACGCTCGCGCGATGGACGACATTCACCGCGGCATCGTCGAGTACGTCGCCGACCAGCATGGCGTACCGGTGGTCGCCACGGGCGGCGTTACCATGCACGTGCGCTCGCGCAAGCCGTTGCAGGACACGCTCACGGCCGTGCGCCTGAACCGGTCGATTGCCGAGTGCGGCTTTGAACTAGCGCAGAACGCTGAGCAGCATTTACGCGCGCGATTGCGGCTCGCGAATCTCTATCCCGAGCGGGCGCTGGCCGAGACGTTGACGATCGCCAATCGCTGCACCTTTTCGTTGGATGAACTGCGGTACGAGTATCCCGACGAACTGATCCCCGAAGGCACGACGCCGACCGCCTACCTGCGACAGGAGACGTACATCGGCGCGCATCGCCGCTTTCCCCAAGGCATCCCGCACAAGGTTCAGACGCAGATCGAGCACGAACTCGCGCTCGTCGCCGAGCTTCGATACGAGCCGTACTTTCTGACCGTGTACGACCTTGTGCGCTTCGCGCGCAACGAGGGAATTCTGTGTCAGGGACGCGGGTCAGCGGCGAACTCCGCCGTCTGCTACTGCCTGGGCGTCACCGAAGTCGACCCCGCGCGCAGTTCGATGCTGTTCGAACGTTTCATCTCGAAGGAGCGCGGCGAGCCGCCCGACATTGATGTGGACTTCGAGCACCAGCGGCGTGAAGAAGTCATCCAGTACATCTATCACAAGTACACGCGCACGCGGGCAGCGCTGGCGGCCGCCGTCACGACCTACCGTCCGAAGTCTGCATTGCGGGATTCTGGCAAGGCGCTGGGCGTCGATCCGATCATCGTCGACAAGGTAGCCAAGTCGCACCACTGGTTTGACTCCAGCGCGGACCTGCTCAACCGTTTCGTTGAATCGGGACTGGACACCTCGACGCCGATCATTCAGCAGTGGGCGAGCCTCGCGTCGCAATTGCTGAATTTCCCGCGCCACCTCTCGCAGCACACCGGCGGCTTCGTCATTGCGCGCGGCAAGCTCTCGCGGCTCGTGCCCATCGAAAACGCCGCGATGGTCGATCGCAGCGTCATTCAGTGGGACAAGGACGACCTCGAAGCGCTCGGTCTTCTGAAAATCGATGTACTCGCGCTCGGCATGCTGTCGGCTATTCGGCGCACGCTCGACCTGATTTCAAAGCAGCGCGGCGAGCCGTTTGAATTGCAGGATATTCCGGCAGAAGACGCGAAGACGTACGAGATGATTTGCCGCGCCGATACCGTCGGCGTGTTCCAAATCGAATCTCGCGCGCAGATGAGCATGTTGCCGCGCCTGCAGCCGCGCCAGTTCTATGACCTCGTGATTGAAGTCGCGATCGTGCGACCGGGACCGGTGCAAGGCGGCATGGTGCATCCATACCTGCGCCGCCGGCAAGGACTGGAACCTGTGTCGTTCCCCTCACCCGAGATGGAGACTGCGCTGGCTCGCACGCTCGGCGTGCCGATCTTTCAGGAGCAGGTCATGCAGGTCGCGATGCTCGCGGCAGGCTTCAGCGCAGGTGAGGCGGATCAGCTTCGCCGCGCAATGGCCGCATGGAAGCGCAAAGGCGGCCTGCAGCACTATTACGATCGCATCGTGAACGGCATGCTCGAGCGCGGCTACGACCGCGAGTTCGCGGAATCCATCTTCGCGCAGATTCAGGGCTTCGGTGAATACGGCTTTCCGGAGAGCCACGCGGCGAGCTTTGCACTCCTCGTCTATGCAAGCTGCTGGCTCAAGTGCCACGAACCGGCTGCGTTCCTCTGCGCGATGCTCAACAGTCAGCCGATGGGCTTTTACTCGCCGTCGCAGCTCGTACAAGACGCAAAGCGCCATAAGGTGCGCGTGCTGCCGATCGACGTCACCATCAGCAACTGGGATTCGTATCTTGAAGGCGACGGCTCGATGGCGCCGGTGCGGCTCGGCATGTCGCTCATTCGCGGCATGCGGGACGAATCGGCCGCGCGCATCGAGGCCGCGCGGGCGGTGCGCGCTTTTGAATCGGTCAACGACCTTGCCAACCGTGCACGCCTCGATCGTCGCGACCTCCAGTTGCTCGCGGACGCGAACGCCCTTTCCGCGCTATCGGGGAATCGGCGTGAGGCGCTCTGGCAGGCGGTGGCAGCGGTACCCGACAAGGACTTGTTGCGCGCAACGACGCGCGATGAGGAACTGCCGCTGCTCGCCGCGCCGAACGAGGCGCAGGAGATCGTCAGCGACTATCGCTCGACGGGCCTGACATTGAACCGGCACCCGCTTGCCTTGCTGCGCGAACGGCTCAACGAGAAGAAAATCTTCGCAGCCTCGAAGCTCGCCGCCTATCCGAACGGTCGGCTCGCCAAGGCATGCGGCATCGTCACCGTGCGCCAGCGGCCGGGCACCGCGAACGGAGTGCTATTCATCACGCTGGAAGACGAAACTGGCCAAATTAACGTGATCGTCTGGCCGTCTTTGGTCGAGAAGTTCAGGAAGGAAGCGCTCGGAGCTTCCTTGCTCGGGGTGTACGGCGTGTGGCAGAAGGAAGGAGAAGTAAAGCACCTCGTCGCAAATCGACTCGTCGACATGACCGCGCTCCTCGGCAACCTAGCCACGTCGAGCCGAAATTTTCACTGAACTTGGCACCGCTGACCAAGATCGACCCATTGCAGTCGGTGACGGCACTGCTGACCTAGCGTCGCGTTCTGAGGGACACCGGTCATTCGCCCGGTGCCTTTACTAGAAACATCTCGGCTTTTCCGTCGTGCGTCGATCCACCGAATTGGGGATGCGGCGCTTTCGCGAAATCAGTCCAGTCGACCGTCTTCAGCAAGTGCGACCAAGGTGTCGACCACATGGCGTACCTTCGGCCTCAAATGAGCCACCTTCGGCCAAACCGCGTGCACGTCGATAAGCTCAGTCGAAACGTCATCAAGAACTGATAGTAGCGTTCCTGCTTCCAAGTGTGGTCGTAACAGCGACATGGGCATCTGACAAAGTCCCATACCGGCGAGCGCCGCCTCTACAATCGAATCGCCATCGCTGATTTGGTAGGTCCCGGGCGCAGAAAAGCGATGCATCTCGCCTTCGAGGTTGACCCGCCAAGAAAG
>Ga0207426_1001994_pt1 | contig 14434 bp, 7 predicted proteins | sample AraplaMF_Cvi_mMS_FD_184265 | JGI IMG/M metagenome (GOLD analysis project Ga0207426, IMG submission 184265) | Arabidopsis root microbial communities from the University of North Carolina, USA - plate scrape MF_Cvi_mMS (SPAdes) (version 2) | ecosystem: Host-associated > Plants > Roots > Endosphere ...
CGAGCGGCAGATGTTCAGCCCCATGCCCATGCCGTCGGACTTGGTGCTGTAGAACGGCTCGAAGAGGCGCTCGGCGGTTGCCTCGTCCACGCCCGGTCCCTGATCGACCACGCTGATGCAAACGAAGCCGCCGTCCATGCGCTGCACGACGACGCGAATCACCGGATCGACCGCGGTTGGTTTCGCATCATGCATCGCCTCAGCCGCGTTTTTCAACAGGTTGACCAACACTTGTTCGATCAAAACCGGGTCGACGTAGATCACCGGCATGCGCGAGCGGATTTCGGTGACGATGCGGATCTTGCGTTTGCGCGCTTCGATTTCGGCGAGACCAACCGCGTCCGCGACGATATCCGCGACGCGCGCGGCCTGGCGCTTGGGCTCGCTGCGCTTCACGAACTCGCGGATGCGCTTGATGATCATGCCTGCGCGCACGGCCTGCTGCGCGGTCTTCTCGAGCACGGGAAGCAGCGTTTCCTGCGTCATGCGGCCGGATTTCACCAGCGCGACGCAGCCGGAACAATAGTTGTTGATCGCCGCGAGCGGCTGATTCAGCTCGTGCGCGAGCGACGACGCCATTTCGCCCATCGTCATCAGGCGGCTCGTGAACTGCAGTTTCTCTTCCTGCTGATGCGCGAGTTCCTGCGCCTGCTTGCGCTGCGTGATGTCGGTGGCGATCTGCATCTGCGCGAGATGGCCGTCGACCCACTGGATGTACTGGCGGCGCACCTCGAACCACTTCTGGATACCCTCGACATAGACTTCCTGCGCGTCCGCCGAGCTTTCGGTGAGCGCGGCGGCGGGGAGGCCCGCGTAGGTGTCGACCATGTCGATGGTATCGGACGAGCTTTGCGAGCCGCCGTCGAACGCGGCGCCGGCGAGCTCCAGATGGCCGTCGGGACGGATGCCGAACAGATGGCGGTAATAGCGATTGGCGAAGAGCAGCTCGGCTTCGTCGGCGGCGAGCACGGAGACGGCCGCGTCGAGGCTTTCGAGCACGGTGGTGAAGCGCTCGTGCGCCGCGGCGAGCTCTTCGCGCGCGCGCTTGGGTTCGGTGATGTCCGTCATCGACGACATCCAGCCAGTCTGCCGCCCCGAGCTGTCGATCAGCGGCGAGACGTACAGCCGCGCGTGGAAGAACGAACCGTCCTTGCGGCGCACGCGCAATTCGAAGCCGGAAGAGGGCGCCTTGCCGCGCAGCGTCATGTCGAGCTGGCGCTGCATTTCGGGATAGGCGTCGCGCGGCCAGTACGGAAACGGCGCGTTCTTGCCGACGAGATCGCTCTCGTCCCAGCCCGTCATGCGGCAGAACGCGGGGTTCACGTGCGTGATGCGGCCGTGCATGTCGAGCACGCGCATGCCGATCAGCACCGAGTTTTCCATCGCCCGGCGGAAGAACGCTTCGGCGTACAGCGCCTGTTGCGCCTCGAAGCGCTGGCGCGTGTGTTTCCACAGACTCCAGAGACTCCACAGCACGAAGCACGACAAGCCGGCCACGAGCCAGACGAGCGTGTTATTGGTGAAGTTCGTGAGCTGCGGGTACGAATAGACGCGCACCGACAGGCCCTGACCCGGCGGATCGAGCGGCAGGTCGTAGAACATGTCGCGCGGCAGGCGCGGGCGGCTCGACGTGGTCGCGAGTTCGCGGTTGTTCAGGTCCGTGATGGAGATCTTGTACTTCGCCGACAGTTCGCTGGGAATGTCGTGCTTGAGGACGCCCTCGATCGAGAACACCGCCGCGATCGAGCCGAGGAATTCCCGGTCGCGGAAAACCGGTGTCTGCAGCGTGATATAGCCGTTGCCGAGATCGTCGTAGAGCAATGGCGAGTAGACTTGGCGGCGGGTGGTCCGCGCTTCGTCGAACGCGGCCTGCACGGCCTCGTCCATCTGCGTGTCGTTCGGCTTCGCGAGACGCGATCCGAGCACGGGCAGCGGCGTATTCGGCCAGCGCGGCTTATGCTCGCTCGTATACCAGTTCATGTAGAGGATCTCGGGATGCCCCTGCATGATGTCGGTGGACGAGGTCTGGAAGGTTTGCGGGTCGCCGTGGCCGGTCACGATGTCGCGGGCGAGCGCCTGGATCTGCTCCTGTGCTCCCGTCATCGAGAGACGGATTTGCTGCTGCGCCCACGCGACATTGCGGTAGAGCGTGTCTTCCTGCTGCTGTTGCTCGCGCCGGTTCAGGCTCCAGAGGATGAGACTCATCACGACCAGAAATACCAGGATCGAAATGAGCGGCGTGAGTAAATAGGAGTTCGACCACCACGGGCCGTGGTGCCAGCGAGAGGGCGAGGCGTCGGTCGGCTTGCGCGGGACCCTCGCCGAGCGTTTGATCAGCCGTTCGGTCAACATGGAAGCGATTGTAACGCAGCGCCTGATTGTTAATTGGCGTAAAAAGAGGGTAAAGAAGCCTCGATTGCAGGAAAAGGAGGAGAAACATCTGACTAAAAAAGTCTTATGGGACGGTGCGTTGCAGCAATTTTTCGTATGGTGAGATCAACTCTCATGATTTGAAAAATTCCTTGCGTCATGGTCTGGACCCTCTTTAGAATTGCCGGCACGCGGCCAGTGCCCGCCTTCGATCGGGCGTGCGCCGGCGGTTCTCAGAGTGTTCCTCACATCAGGAGACGAGCATGTCCGCTGTACCCGACGAAGTTCTCAAATATGTCGCCAACGCCAAGGACGACGATCCTCAGGAAACCGCCGAGTGGCTCGACGCGCTCGACGGCGTAATTTCCGCGGTCGGTCCTGATCGCGCGCACTACCTGATCGAGAAACAGATCGAATTCGCTCGCGTTCATGGCGAGCACCTGCCGTTCTCCGCCAACACGCCGTACATCAACACGATCCCCGTCGCTTCGCAGGCCAAGATCCCGGGCGACCAGGACATCGAACACCGGATCCGCTCGTACACCCGCTGGAACGCCATCGCGATGGTTCTGCGCGCGGGCAAGGATACGAACGTCGGCGGCCACATTGCTTCGTTCGCGTCCGCCGCCACGCTCTACGACGTGGGCTTCAACCACTTCTGGCACGCGCCGTCGAAAGAACACGGCGGCGATCTCGTGTTCGTGCAGGGCCACTCGTCGCCGGGCGTGTACTCGCGCGCGTTCCTGCTCGGCCGCCTGACCGAGAAGCAACTGAACAACTTCCGCCAGGAAGTGGGCGGCGAGGGCATCTCGTCGTATCCGCACCCGTGGCTGATGCCGGACTTCTGGCAATTCCCGACCGTGTCGATGGGTCTCGGCCCGATCATGGCGATCTATCAGGCGCGCTTCATGAAGTACATGGCCGCGCGCGGCATCGCGAAAACGGACGGCCGCAAGGTCTGGGCGTTTCTCGGCGACGGCGAGACGGACGAGCCGGAATCGCTCGGCGCGATCGGCATGGCCGGCCGCGAGCGTCTGGACAACCTCGTGTTCGTCATCAACTGCAACTTGCAGCGCCTGGACGGCCCGGTGCGCGGCAACGGCAAGATCATCCAGGAACTGGAAAGCGAATTCCGCGGCGCGGGCTGGAACGTCATCAAGGTCATCTGGGGCAGCCGCTGGGATGCGCTCTTCGCGCGCGACAAGACCGGCGCGCTGATGCGCCGCATGATGGAAGTCGTCGACGGCGAATACCAGACGTACAAGTCGGAGTCGGGCGCGTTCGTGCGCGAGCACTTCTTCAACACGCCAGAACTGAAGGCGCTGGTCGCCGACTGGTCCGATGAAGACATCTGGAACCTGAACCGCGGCGGTCACGATCCGCACAAGATCTACGCGGCATTCGACGCCGCGACCAAGACGAAGGGCGCGCCGACCGTCATCCTCGCCAAGACCATCAAGGGTTACGGCATGGGCGAGCATGGTCAGGCGATGAACATCACGCACCAGCAGAAGAAGCTGCCGATCGACACGCTGAAGAAATTCCGCGACCAGTTCCGCCTGCCGCTCACCGACGAGCAAATCGCCGACGTGCCGTACCTCACGTTCGAGGAAGGCTCGAAGGAACTGGAGTACATGCGTCAGAAGCGCATGGACCTCGGCGGCTATCTGCCGGCGCGTCGCGAAAAGGCGGAATCGCTGCCGGTGCCGGCGCTCGCCGCATTCGAGCCCCTGCTGAAGGGCACGGGCGAAGGCCGCGAAATCTCCACGACGATGGCCTTCGTGCGGATCCTGAACATCCTGCTGAAAGACAAGGCGCTCGGCAAGCGCATCGTGCCGATCGTGCCGGACGAATCGCGTACTTTCGGCATGGAGGGTCTCTTCCGTCAGATCGGCATCTGGAATCAGGAAGGCCAGAAGTACATTCCCGAAGACTCCGACCAGCTGATGTTCTACAAGGAATCGGAAACCGGGCAGATTCTGCAGGAAGGCATCAACGAAGCAGGCGGGATGTGTGACTGGATCGCGGCCGCGACGTCGTACTCGACGCACGGCGAGATCATGATCCCGTTCTACATCTTCTACTCGATGTTCGGCTTCCAGCGCATCGGCGATCTGGCGTGGGCCGCGGGCGACATGCGCTCGCGCGGCTTCCTGCTGGGCGGTACCGCTGGCCGCACGACGCTCAACGGCGAAGGCCTGCAGCACGAAGACGGCCACTCGCTGCTGTGGGCGGCGTCCGTGCCGAACTGCGTGAGCTACGATCCGACCTTCGGCTACGAGCTCGCGGTCATCATGCAGGACGGTCTGCGCCGCATGGTCGCGGATCAGGAGGACGTGTACTACTACATCACCGTGATGAACGAGAACTACGAGCATCCGGCGATCCCGCAAGGCGATGCCGTTGCATCGGACATCATCAAGGGCATGTACGCGTTCAGGAAGGCCGATGCGGCCGGCAAGGCGCACGTTCAGCTGATGGGCGCGGGCACGATCTTCAACGAAGTGATCGCCGCCGCCGGTCTTCTGAAGAACGACTGGGGCGTCACCGCCGATCTCTGGAGCGTGCCGAGCTTTACCGAACTGGCCCGTGACGGTCAGGCGTGCGAGCGCTGGAACCTGCTGCATCCGACCGAAGAGAAGCGCGTGCCGCACGTGAGCGCGCTGCTCAAGGGCGCGAACGGTCCGGTGATCGCATCGACGGACTACATCCGTGCGCTCGTCGACCAGATCCGCGGCTATGTGCCGAACAAGTTCGTGGTGCTCGGCACCGACGGCTACGGCCGCTCGGACACGCGCGAGGCGCTGCGCCACTTCTTCGAAGTCGACCGCTACTGGGTGACGCTGGCCGCGCTGAACGCGCTGGCCGACGAAGGCACGATCGAGCGCAAGGTCGTCGCTGAGGCGATCAAGAAGTACAACCTCGACCCGTCCAAACCCAACCCGATGACCGTCTAAAGGCATCGCCCCCGAGCGTTGTGACGCGGCCTCTTTCCGAAGCGGAAGGAGGCCCGCGTGCAACCCAGGAGACACTAATAATGAGTCAAGCGATCGAAGTCAAAGTGCCGGACATCGGCGATTTCAAGGACATCCCCGTGATCGAGGTGCTGGTCAAGGTGGGTGATACGGTCGAACCCGAGCAGTCGCTCGTCACGCTCGAATCCGACAAGGCGACGATGGACGTGCCGAGTTCGGCGGCGGGCACCGTGAAGGAGGTGAAGGTCAAGGTCGGCGACAACGTGTCGGAAGGCACGCTCATCGTCGTACTGGAAGGCGGCGCATCCGCCGCCGCGCCTGCCGCAAAGCAGGAAGCGGCTGCACCGGCGCCGGCAGCGGCTCCCGCTGCCGCCCCCGCCGCGAGCGGCGGCGGTTCCATCGAAGTGAAGGTGCCGGACATCGGCGACTTCGCGGACATTCCGATCATCGAGATCGGCGTGAAGGTCGGCGACCAGGTCGAGAAGGAGCAGTCGCTCGTCACGCTCGAATCCGACAAGGCGACGATGGATGTGCCGAGTCCCGCATCGGGCACGGTGAAGGAACTGAAGGTCAAGATCGGCGACACGGTTTCCGAAGGCTCGCTGATCCTCGTGCTGGAAGGCGCCGGTGCAGCAGCAGCGCCTGCGGCGGCGCCCGCGCCTCAGAAGCAGGTCGAAGTGCCCGCCGATGCGCCCGCGAAGCCCGTTCCCGCGAAAGAGCCGCCGTCCGCGCTCGCGCAGGCGCCCGTGATTCCTGCCGGCGACGGCACGCGTACGTCGAGCCACGCGTCGCCGTCCGTGCGCAAGTTCGCCCGCGAACTGGGCGTCGACGTGTCGCGCGTGCGTGGCAGCGGTCCGAAGGGCCGCATCACGCAAGGCGACATCACCGCGTTCGTCAAGGGCGTGATGTCGGGTCAGGGCGCGGCGCCCGCAGCGGCTGCGCCGGCTGGCGGTGGCGGCGGCGAACTGGGTCTGCTGCCGTGGCCGAAGATCGACTTCACGAAGTTCGGCCCGGTCGATCCGAAGCCGCTGTCGCGCATCAAGAAGATCTCGGGGGCGAACCTGCATCGCAACTGGGTGATGATTCCGCACGTCACGAACAACGACGAAGCCGACATCACCGAGCTCGAAGAACTGCGCGTCAAGCTGAACAAGGAACACGAAAAGGCGGGCGTGAAGTTCACGATGCTCGCGTTCGTCATCAAGGCCGTGGTCTCGGCGCTCAAGAAGTTTCCGGACTTCAACGCGAGCCTGGACGGCGACAACCTCGTGTTCAAGAAGTATTACCACATCGGTTTCGCGGCCGATACGCCGAACGGCCTCGTCGTTCCGGTGATCCGCGACGCGGACAAGAAGGGCCTCGTCGATATCGCCAAGGAAATGGCGGAGCTGTCGAAGCTCGCGCGCGACGGCAAGCTCAAGCCCGATCAGATGCAGGGCGGCTGCTTCTCGATCTCGTCGCTGGGCGGCATCGGCGGAACGCACTTCACGCCGATCATCAACGCGCCCGAAGTCGCGATTCTCGGCCTGTCGCGCGGTCAGATGAAGCCGGTGTGGGACGGCAAGCAGTTCGTGCCGCGCCTTACGCTGCCCATGTCGCTGTCGTACGACCATCGCGTCATCGACGGTGCGGCCGCTGCGCGCTTCAACGCTTATCTGTCGGCGATTCTGGGCGATTTCCGTCGCGTCATTCTCTGATCTTCTGATCCGGCCGACGGCGGAACCTCGGGGCGTGGCCCTGAGGTTCCATCCGCACATCTCTTAGGGGACAACATGAGTCTCGTCGAACTAAAAGTACCCGACATCGGCGACTTCTCCGATGTCGATGTCATCGAAGTCAATATCAAACCCGGCGACAGCATCGAAAAGGAACAGGGCGTCATCACGCTCGAAACCGACAAGGCCACGATGGAAGTGCCCGCCGATTTCGCGGGCACCGTCAAGGAAGTGAAGGTGAAGCAGGGCGACAAGGTCTCGCAGGGCTCGGTCATCGCGATGGTCGAAACCGAAGGCGCGTCGGCGGCTCCGTCGCCTGCTGCAGCGCCGGCGGCCGCGAAGCCCGCCGCGGCCAGCGGCGGCGTGCAGGACGTGAAGGTGCCGGACATCGGCGACTTCAAGGACATTCCGGTCATCGAAGTGCACGTGAAGCCGGGCGATACGGTCGAGAAGGAGCAGTCGCTCATCACGCTCGAATCCGATAAAGCCACGATGGACGTGCCTTCACCCGCTGCGGGCACGGTGAAGGAAGTGAAGCTGAAGGTCGGTGACACCGTGTCGGAAGGCACGCTGGTCCTGACGCTCGAAGGCGGCGGCGCGGCGTCCGCGTCTGCGCCCGCGCCTCAGCAGGCTGCTCCGGCAGCCGCTGCAGCCGCTCCGGCCCCCGCGCCGCAAGCGGGCAGTTACTCCGGCGCCGCCGATGTCGAGTGCGACATGCTCGTGATCGGCGCCGGCCCCGGCGGTTATTCGGCGGCGTTCCGCTCCGCCGATCTCGGCATGAAGACAGTGCTCGTCGAGCGTTATTCGACGCTGGGCGGCGTGTGCCTGAACGTCGGCTGCATTCCGTCGAAGGCGCTGCTGCACACCGCGCTCGTCATCGACGAAGCGGCGGAGCTCGCGGCGCACGGCATCAGCTTTGGCGAGCCGAAGGTCGATCTGGACAAACTGCGCGGCTTCAAGGAAGGCGTGGTCAAGAAGCTGACCGGCGGTCTCGCGGGCATGGCGAAGGCGCGCAAGGTGCAGGTCGTCACGGGCGTGGGTAACTTCGTCGATCCGTATCACATGGAAGTGCAGGGCGCGGACGGCAAGAAGGTCGTGAAGTTCAAGCAGGCGATCATCGCGGCCGGCTCGCAAGCCGTGAAGCTGCCGTTCTTCCCGGACGATCCGCGTGTCGTCGATTCGACGGGCGCGCTCGAACTGCGTCAGCTTCCGAAGCGCATGCTCGTGGTGGGCGGCGGCATCATCGGCCTGGAAATGGCGACGGTGTATTCGACGCTCGGCGCGGACATCGACGTCGTCGAAATGCTCGACGGCCTCATGCTCGGCGCGGATCGCGACCTCGTGAAGGTTTGGGAGAAGTTCAATTCCAAACGCTTCACGAACGTGATGCTGAAGACTAAGACGACCAAGGCGGAAGCGCGCGAAGACGGCATCTACGTGACCTTCGAAGGCGAGAAGGCGCCGAGCGAACCGCAGCGCTACGACCTCGTGCTGCTCGCGGTCGGCCGCAGCCCGAACGGCGGCAAGATCGGCGCGGACAGGGCCGGCGTGGCGGTGACGGATCGCGGCTTCATCAACGTCGACAAGCAGATGCGCACCAACGTGCCGCATATCTTCGCGATCGGCGATCTCGTCGGCCAGCCGATGCTCGCGCACAAGGCGGTGCACGAGGGCCACGTCGCGGCGGAAGTGGCGCACGGCGAGAAGGCGTATTTCGACGCGATGCAGATTCCGTCGGTGGCTTACACCGATCCGGAAGTGGCGTGGGCCGGCAAGACGGAAGACCAGTGCAAGGCCGAAGGCATCAAGTTCGGCAAAGCGGTGTTCCCGTGGGCCGCGTCGGGCCGCGCGATCGCGAATGGCCGCGACGAGGGCTTCACCAAGCTCATCTTCGATGAGGAGACGCACCGTGTGATCGGCGGCGGCATCGTCGGTCTGAATGCGGGCGACCTGATCAGCGAAGTGTGCCTTGCGATCGAGATGGGCGCGGATGCAACCGACATCGGCAAGACGATCCACCCGCATCCGACGCTCGGCGAATCGGTCGGCATGGCCGCCGAGTTGTACGAAGGCGTGTGCACGGACTTGCCGCCGCAACGCAAGAAGTAAGCTTCCGCACTTCGAGAAGTGCAAAGGCGCGTTCCTTCACCGGAGCGCGCCTTTTTCGTTTACGAACGGCAGACGACAAAAAGCCCGGCGCGGTGGCCGGGCTCTTCGTCATGCGTGCTGCATTGAACCGGGCAGAGCCCGGCGGCAAACTTACGCAACCGACTTCTTGGCGGCGCGGGTAGCTTGCTCGGTCGCTTGCGTAGCGGCCTTCGTCGCAGCCGTAGCGGCAGCGTTGAAGTTGCTTTCGGCGATCTCGACAGCTTGCTTCGTTGCCTTGTGAACCGTTTCGTACGTCGTGTTGGCAGCGGTGATAGCCGACTTCATCACGGCGACAGCGGTTTCCGAACCGGCCGGTGCGTTCTTCGCGACGTTGTCGACGAGCGTTTGCACCTTGCGGTTCTGCTCTTCGTACTGCGCTTCCGCGACGCGGGCGAATTCGGCTTGCGTGGCCGACGCGATTTCATACAGGTGACGGCCATACGACAGCACCTTTTCCGCGACCGGCTGGGTCAGGCTGGCTTGCAGCGCGAGCAGTTCCTGCGCGTCCTTCACCGACAGAGCGCGCTGCGCGTTTTCCTGGCTTTCGGCCAGCGTGGACTTCACGACTTGCAGGTTCAGTTCGACCAGCTTCTCGACGCCTTCGAACGCCTTGTTCGTCAGACCGAACAGCGTGTCGAAGTTAGCTTTTTGTGCAGCGGCGATTTGCTCGGGGGTCAACAGCGTCATCTCAGGCTCCTGATGGCCGACCCATCAAATGCGGGTCGTGGTTTGGATAGATCCGGCGCGATGAACCTGGCCGGCTAGGTGCAACCGCGATTGGTGCGTCGCAACATGAGACCCATTTTAGAGATATTCCGATAGATGTCAAGCACTTTTTGTGCGCTGCACAATGAGTCGAAAAGGTATGTTAAACAAAGGCTTACTTGATCGACGGACGCTCGAGACGGACACCCGTGGAAACCCTGTGCACGTCAGCCGGGTATGAGACTTAAAGAGGTCTCGACGCGCGTTCTTGCAGTGGATGAGAGCACGTCTGGATGAAGTTTTGATGTCGCCCGACGTCAGACGCCTGCGAGTTTTTCGCGATGCAAAATGAGACGATTCTGGAGAATGTCTTAATTTTAAGATGTTGCCGTACACCAAATTGTTGAAGAAACGTTAACATTTCCATGGTCCGATTTTGCGCGCGGACCCACGCGCAACTCCGCCTGCCTTGCTGGCGATTTCGCATTCTGCATTTGTCCCATCGCTCTGCATGTTTTGACTAAAGTCGTGGAAAGTTTTGCCGATAGCACGTTTGACGTCATGTAGAAAAGCGCGCTTTGGGCAGTACAGGCTCCGCCGGGACGATCGTTTTTTCCGATCGAGGCGCGCTGTTGATCGGCAATACGCAATCAAGGCTTACAACTCAGTTTAACGAGTGCCGATAAGTGCTTAATATTGCTTAAATTTCGTTGCTTCACTACACTTGGCGGTACCCTCCAGCCGCCCAACAGAACACTAATGAAAACCGAAATGTTTTCGTCGTTGAAGGTGGTGCATGGCGTGGCAGTGCGCTCGGCATTGTCCATCGCTGTCTCCATCGCAGTAGCGACGTCCTTCGCAGCGGCTCCGGCTGAAGCCTTTGCAAAGACCGCCACCGCAACCAGGACCGCAAAGAAATCCACCGCCCACGCTGAAAAGCCTGCGCGCGTGGCCAAAACCACGCTCAAGGCACCGAAGCCGGCGAAGGCCGCCAAGGTCGCTGCCACGGATGACGACGAGGATGCGCCCCGCGCATCGCGCAAGCGTCGGGTGTCTTACCGCATGGAACCGCATGCGCGCCGCGGTGCGGTGCACGCCGTCGCGTTCCAGCCGCGTGCCACATCGGTCGGACAGGCGTTCGGCCTGCATGACACGCCCGACAGCCTTGCGCTGCGCTCGAGCGTTGCTTATGTGGTCGACCAGAACACGTCCGAGACGCTCTTCGACAAGAACTCGCGCGCCGTCGTGCCGATCGCGTCGATCACGAAACTCATGACGGCGATGGTCGTGCTCGACTCGCACATGCCGCTCACCGACGAGATCAGCGTCACCGACGAAGACCGCGACTACGAGAAGTTCACCGGCTCGCGCCTTGCAGTCGGTTCGGTGCTGAATCGCGAGGACATGCTGCATATCGCGTTGATGGCCTCCGAGAATCGCGCGGCGGCGGCACTCTCGCGCTATTACCCGGGCGGCCGTCCGGCGTTCATCGCCGCGATGAACGCGAAAGCGAAGTCGCTCGGCATGGCCGACACGCACTTCGAGAACTCGACGGGCCTGACGAGCCAGAACGTATCGAGCGCGCGCGACCTCGTGAAGATGGTGAACGCGGCGTATCAATATCCGCTGATCCGCAAGTTCTCGACCGACCGCAGCTACGATGTCTTCACCGGCAAGCGCAATATCGCCTACAACAGCACGAACGCGCTGATTCGCAATGCATCGTGGGATATCGGCTTGCAGAAGACGGGCTTCATCAACGAAGCGGGCGAATGTCTCGTGATGCAGGCGAACGTGAACGGCCGCCCGGTCGTGATCGTGCTGCTCGACTCCTACGGTAAGTACTCGCGCTTCGCGGATGCGAGCCGCCTGCGCTCGTTTCTCGATACGCTCGGCGAGCCGCACATCATGAGTGCCGATATGGGCAGCGGCGCGAATCCTTGAGCGTCCGCGTTCCGCTGCTTCAAAAGCAAACGGGATTCGTCGAAAGACGAATCCCGTTTTTTCATGCGGCGCGGATCAGCGGTGCGCGTGTTGCACGTCGGCGGCCGCCTGTTCCGGGTGATATCCCAGCGATTGCGAGATTTCGAGCGCCGTGTGGCTCAGTTGCTTGAGCCAGGCGTCTTGCAGACGATCGGCGGGCGCGGAAAGCGAAAGTCCGGCGACGAGCCGCCCGGTGTCGTCGTAGATGCCGGCGGCGATGCAGCGCACGCCGAGTTCGAGTTCCTCGTTGTCGCGCGCGCAGGCCTGCTGACGCACCAGCGACAGTTCGCGCTCGAGCTTCGAGAGATCGGTGATGCTGTTCTGCGTGTGCCCCGAGAGACCGGTGCGCATCGCGTAGGCGCGCACGCGTGCGGCTTCGTCGGCGGCAAGGAACAGTTTCCCGACCGAAGTCAGATGCAAAGGCGCACGGCCGCCGATCGCCCGCACCACCTGCATGCCAGAGCGCTCCGAATAAGCGCGCTCGATGTAGACGATCTCGTCGCCTTGTCGTACGGATAGATTGACGGTCTGGCCGGTTTGCCGATGCAGTTCGCGCATCGGCGGCATCGCGGCCTCGCGCACCGAGAGACGCGCCTTCACGAGATTGCCGAGTTCCAGCAGCCGCATGCCGAGCCGGTAGGTGCCGGGATCGGAACGGTCCACGAGGCGGCACAGCACCATGTCGTTGAGGATGCGATGCGCCGTGGACGGATGCAGACTCGTGCTCTGGGAGAGCTCTTTGAGGCTGACGGGGTCGGTGTGATCGGCGAGGGCGTCGAGAAGACGCATCATGCGCTCGATCACCTGAATGGAAGTCTTGGAGTCCGGGTTCGTATCGCTCATCGTGAAAAATCGGTTGATGCGTCAAACAGCGGAATGGCGATTGTATCTCATAATGTGAAAAAAGCGAACGCCGTTCTGAAACGATGATTCCGGCAATGACGCGCGCGTATCAGCGCGACCCGACGGGCGAGGCTTTCGCGGATAATCGGCGATGCGTTCATATCACTTTTACAAAACAGGAAACGCCCCCATGCGAGTCGGACTATTCGTCACGTGTCTCATCGACATGATGCGCCCTGAAATCGGCTTTTCAGTCATCAAGCTGATCGAGCGGGCGGGTTTCGAAGTCGTCGTGCCGCCGTCGCAGACGTGCTGCGGCCAGCCCGCGTATAACTCGGGCGATCGTCCGCTCGCCCGCGATCTCGCCGAAAAAACGCTGCGCGAGTTCGAGCAGTTCGACTATGTGGTCGTTCCGTCGGGTTCCTGCGGCGGCATGATCCGCGCGCACTACGGCGATCTTTTCCGCGACGATCCGCAACTGATGAGCCGCTTCGGGCGCCTGCAGCCGCGTGTGTTCGAACTGACCGATTTTCTGGTGAATGTCGCAAAGGCGCGCATGGAGCCCGGCGCATTCGACGGCATGGTGACCTATCACGATTCGTGCTCGGGTTTGCGCGAACTCGGCGTGAAGTCGCAGCCGCGTGAGCTGCTCGCACAGGTGGGCGTACCGGTCACGGAGATGGCGGGCTGCGAACACTGCTGCGGCTTCGGCGGCACGTTCGCGGTGAAGTACGGCGACATTTCGACGGCGATCGTCGATGAGAAGTGCGCGAACATCAAGGCGAGCGGCGCGGACACGGTCGTGCTCGGCGACCTCGGCTGCATGCTGAACATCGAAGGGCGCCTGCGCCGCACAGGCGATACGTCGACGCGCGTGCTGCACATCGCGCAGGTGCTCGCCGGCGACGCGCAAGGCCGCGCGTGAGCGCATCCTGAAAAGAGAGACTGCCCATGCAAGTCCAGACGATGCATTTCAAGGCGCGCGCAGGCAGCAAGCTTGCCGACGAGCGCCTTCAACAAAACCTCACGAAGCTCTCGACGAAGTTCGTCAGCGCGCGCGCGAGCGCGGTGCGCGACATCGACTTCGAGGCGACTCGTGCAGCGCTGAAAGAGCGGCGCGATCGGGCGCTCGACAATCTCGACGTATGGCTCGAAACCTTCGAGCGCGAAGCGACGCGGCGCGGCGCCACGGTGCTCTACGCCGAATCGACGCAGGACGCAGCCAGGCTCGTCGCGGATATCGCCCGCAAGCATGACGTGAAGAAGGTCATCAAGACCAAGTCGATGGTATCCGAAGAGATGCAGTTGAATCGCGTGCTCGGCGAGATGGGCGTGCAGTCCATCGAGACCGACCTCGGCGAATACATCCTGCAGATCAACGATAACGAGCCGCCTAGCCACATCATCGCGCCGGTCGTCCATAAGGATAAGGAGCAGATTGCCGATCTCTTCGCAAAAACGCATAACAAGCCGCGCCTGACCGACATCCCCGACATGACGCGCGAGGCGCGTGAAGTGCTGCGCCCGCATTTCATGTCGGCGGACATGGGGGTGACGGGCGGCAACTTTCTGATCGCGGAGACGGGGTCGGTGGCGGTCGTCACGAACGAGGGCAACGAAGGCATGTGCACCGTGATGCCCCGCGTGCATGTCGTGGTGACGGGCATCGAAAAAGTGCTGCCGACGCTCGAAGAT
>Ga0207426_1001998_pt1 | contig 14425 bp, 20 predicted proteins | sample AraplaMF_Cvi_mMS_FD_184265 | JGI IMG/M metagenome (GOLD analysis project Ga0207426, IMG submission 184265) | Arabidopsis root microbial communities from the University of North Carolina, USA - plate scrape MF_Cvi_mMS (SPAdes) (version 2) | ecosystem: Host-associated > Plants > Roots > Endosphere...
GACTAAATTCTGCACCCCTTCAATCCTCATACCATGAAACAAAAACGCTCAAAATGTGGACTATTATACTACTTGGCTTACTGGTTGTTCTGCTTGCCTTTATTGTTACTGTACGCTGGTTCAAAGGCGCGGGGGGCGATGAGCCGCATGGTATCCCGCGTAATTTTCCGACCAAACGGCGTAGACGATGATTGGATGGAAGATGAATGGATGGGGATTTAAAACTATAGGAATGGAAATTTCTAAGAAGGTTATAGTACCGGTAATTGGCACACTATACCATGTCAGTTGGGCAAATAATAGAGGAAAAGTAGGTAGGTGCATTTCTGTTAATCATGATTCTAAAACATGCCGAATGAAGTCACCAGGAACAGGAAGAGAGTGGAACACTGAGGTAAAATGGGAAGACTTACAGCACACCAGAAGGAATGAAGCAAAACTTAAATCATGATCCCCCACCTTCTCGCAATGATCCTGGCAGTAATTGCCTTTCAAACAGTAAGACAATATTATGCCTGGAAGAATAAAGATAGAGGTTGAAGGAGTGCTGATAGATGAACGGCCATGGTTTACAGTAAGGTACCTTAAAAACATTATAAACGATGCGCAAGTATCATTCGAAAACGCAGAAATCACGATCACTACCGATGAACAGTCGGATCGTAGACGCACTGTTACTGTTGGGCGGAGGGGTGTCGGCGATATTATTTACCCTGGCACTGATGAAGTTAGTAATTGGGTACGTAGAAGCGCATAAGATATAGTTTTTCATAACGTGGATTAATCACAAACCCGGCTTGTATAGACTCGCTGGGGAATTTTAAAAGCAAGATTTTTTTGGGGTTGTTAGGATAACCGCTGTTCTGTTTAGTCTGGCGGGTTCATTTCAGAAAAAAGTTCTTTCAAATATGGGTTAAAAATATTGCGGGAGGAAGGTTATGGCACAACAACAAAAGATGCTGTACGGCCCATTGGGTGGTAGTTGACGCCGATGTACATATCGGGGTGGTCTGACACTAACGAAAACAGGACAGCCAGTAAGCCGCGAATCGAAAGATTGTCTTTGAAACGGCACGCCGAAAGGTGGGAAACTCGAAAGATACTGTTACGCATGAGTTGAAATGTACCTGGTGTAAGCAACCTAGCCCCCGCAACTTCTTTCCATATCGTGTGAGTGTTTAGGTGTGGTTTCCCGGCAGTGTAAGGGCTATGATCTCGAAGGTCAGCCGGGAGCAATTTCATAGGTATAGGGACTTAACCCGGTTTCGTGTCTACGAGACCGGAAATTTTAAAGCTCTTTGCAATAGTTGGTTTTCATAGGGGGTTCGTAAGCCGGTCGCGTAAGAACCGGCAAATGAACAGGTGGTGTAACTGGGAAACACGTTCGGCAAACTGGTAAAAAGGGCCATAGCTGGATAGGATAACGCAAAAACACGGCGCCTGTGCAGGTTCGACTCCTGCCCTGTTCACTGTTGTATTATAGTTGTTTTACCAGCCTCTCCCTGAGGCTTTAAACTGGGGGATATTTCCGGAAAGAGTAACCGGAACAGCAAAGATAGAAAGTTGACGAAACGGGTAACGCCTATCCCCGTGAAGTATAGGTGGTCATCTGAAAACAATTAATCTCCAAATGGACGACAAAGAAAAAGAAATCGAACACAAAGTAACACAACAGGACATTGAAAACAATCCGGAGCTTAAGGAAGCGGGTGTGGAAATTGGTGAAGTAATCACTTTTCCGGCAGATGCAGATTGTGAAGCTCCAGAAGAAGGCGCTGCCCTCGTAAATGGGCCAGAAGCTTAAAGAAAAACAAAATAGGACAACGCCAGGTCGGCAAAGATAGGGATCGAAGGACGGCCGACCTGGATATTTTGAAAGAACAGCAACAACTAACGATATGAAAATTACAGTAACTCAAAAAGTAGAAATAGAAGTAGTTCAGCTAAAGGTATCCGCCAACGTGCGTTATTGGGAGGATGGCACTGTTGACGGAGTAAAAGATACCGATGGCGAATTGATCCCCTGTAGGAATGGTGACAATTGGGAGCCCATTATCATCCTCTCAACTGGACAGATATCTAATTGGATAGTAGGCACTACCGCCTCGGTTCTCTATAAAGTGTGTGACGCAGGGACCTACAAGCTGCTTGATGAAACTGGAAAGGTAGTATTGGAGAAGGATGCATATGTGCCTGACTGCCTAAGCCCTGGCGGACCCGGATACGGCGATTATATCATAATGGATATTGACGCAGAAGGATTTATAAAAAATTGGGAGCCAGAAATTGGCGACTTTGAACAAGATGAAGATTAATAAGGGGATGCAGAGGATGATACAGTTTGTTTCTACAAGGCCGTAACCGGATCGCTGCCGGTCATTCCCTCTAATTATTAACAATTAAATATCAATTACAATGGGATTAACAAAAAATGAGCGCAAAACATTCTTGTCTATTAATGGCAACGGAAAAATTGCTCAATCACTCAAACAATCAGAACCGGGGTGCGTAGAACGCAAATTAGACAATGGCAGAATTGTTTATCAAATGGAACACGATGGACTGGAGGGGAAAATTACAGGCATGAACTTCCATGAGCACCCGGAATGGGGTAATTTTCTTTACGTGACGGTGGATAATGAGTTCCTGCTACAGCTAAAATGTGGCTCTAAGTACTACTATTCTTTCTGCTACGCGCTGCCAAACGTAGATCTCAGCAAAAATGTTAAACTGTCTCCATGGAGAAAAGAGGTTGATGGCAAAGTAAAGGCGGCGCTTTATATCAACCAAGGAGGCGACAAGTCAGTAGAATGGTTTTTCTCCAAGGACAAGCCAAATGGGCTGCCGGAAATGGAAAAGAAAAAAGTAAAAGGAAAAGAGGTGTGGGATGATACGGACCGGCAGGAATTCCTGGAGAATTACTTAAAAGAAAACATCTTCCCAAAATTAGGCGCCGCAACTCCAGTATCTACTGAGAGCGTAGATGACGTGGAAGGCGGTGACGATGAAGCACCATTTTGACACTAACGAGGCAGGAGTAACAGCCTGCCTCACTTTAAAACTACCATAATGCTAAGTACAGTAATACATAAGGAAGATATCAGGCAAGTTATGCTCATGGATAGCCGGTTCTATACACTGGATGGGGAGAACTTTTACCCTTCAGTTACAACCATCATATCCGATGGATGCCCCAAGCCGGCGCAGCTGGTGTCATGGTGGAAGCAACTTGGCTTATATGCCGATAGGGTAGCACATGAGGCAGCGGAGAAAGGAAAGATTATTCACGACGCGATAAGCCTTCTTATTATGGGTAAGGAGCTTAAATCGCTAGACTACCGATTTGATGTATGGGAACATGTATGCCGCTTCGTTGAGTTTTGTACTATTCATAAGCCACACTTTATTCACTCAGAATTGACACAGGTCAATCCAGAATTGGGCATTGCCGGCACGTTAGATATGATCGCTTATATCAAGCAAGATCTATGGTTAATTGATACGAAGACGGGGACCGGCGTCTATGATACCCACTACGTGCAATTAGGCGCATACAAAAAGATGTGGGACACGGATCATCCAGATACACCTATAAAAAGAATCGGCATCCTTCACACTGATGCCAACACGCGTGGCGAAGACAAGAAGGGGAAGTCCATGCAGGGCAAAGGCTGGAAAGTTTATGAGCCGGAGATGAGTCCAGATGATCTCTGGGACTATTTCTGCGACATTAAGCGGATGTGGGACCGGCTCAACCCAGAATACAAAGCACGTATTATATCACTTCCTGACACATTAAAGATATGAGGCCAATAGTATTCTTTGACTTAGAAACAACTGGAACAAGTATTACTGAAGACAAGATTGTCTCTTTTGCGGCAATGAAAGCACTCCGTAATGGGGAGATAATAGCGGCCGTAAAGACAATACTTGTAAATCCAACCATTAAAATACCGGATGCAGCGACCGCAGTACACGGGATAACTAATGAAATGGTTGCAGAAAAGAAGCCATTTAAAGCGTATTCTAAGGCCATTTATGACTATTTCGACGGATGCGATATTGGAGGTTACAACATATCACATTTTGACGTTCCAATGCTTGCAGAAGAGTTTAATCGATGTGGTATACACTGGCCCACTGAGGGAGTTCAATTTATTGATGCATGCACCATATTCAAGAAGAAACATGAACGCACATTGTCAGCTGCTGTAAAAGTGTACTTAAACGAAGAGCATGCGGATGCTCACGAGGCCAGCGCTGACGTGACGGCAACCTTTCGAGTGTTTCAAGCACAATTGATTCAGCACTTAGACCTCGCGGAAATGGATAACCAGGAACTATCAAAATACTGCCTAGGCGATAACGCAGTTGATCCGACGGGCAAAATCGGCCTTAACGAACAGGAAGAATTTATCTACTTGTTTGGAAAGGACAAAGGGAAAGTAATTAAAGAACATCCTGGATTTGCTGAGTGGATGCTTACAAAAGATTTCTCAATCATTACAAAAAGAATTATCAAACAAATATTACAATGAAAACAGTGGAATCAATCTTACCAAAAATTGAAAAGCGATATCTCCGTTACGACTTCTCAGCAGTAGAGGTTCATGACATGTCTATGGAACTCGCTGCAAAGAATCAGGAATTTGTGAACGTTGAGAATGAAAAGAAAGCGGCTACCAGTCAATTCACTTCGCGCTTGTCATCTATCAAATCAAGTATCGGCAGCTTATCCGATAAAGTGGCTAACGGTTATGAGATAAGGGAGGTTACATGCGACATAGTATTCCATAAACCTAAGCAGGGAATGAAAACCCTCAAACGGAAGGATACCGGAGCCACCATAGAAGAAAAAATGACCGATACAGACTGGAATCTGTGGAACCAGTACGACGAAAAAGAAGGCAAGCCTGCAGATCAGGATACAGAGGACGAAAAACCATTCTAATTATGTTGAGAGACTACCAGTTAGATATTGCCACAAGGGCACATAGCATATTGAAGCAATACGGACTTGTTTATTTGAGCATGGAGGTAAGGACTGGTAAGTCTCTCACTTCCCTTCATATTGCGGATCTGATGGACGCTAAGGAGGTATTATTTGTGACAAAGAAAAAAGCCATTCAGAGCATTATTAATGACTACGAAATGCTGGACCCCCAATATGTTGTTGATGTTATTAATTATGAATCACTTCACCTGTTGGTAAAGAAATATGACCTGGTAATAATTGATGAGGCACATACCTGTGGGGCATTCCCAACAGCAGCAGAGAGGGTTAAGCAACTAAGAGATATATGCAAGGATAAACCAGTAATATTTCTATCTGGCACCCCTACCCCGGAATCTTACAGTCAACTTTACCATCAATTATCAATCAGCTCTTTTTCACCTTGGAAAACATATAGTACATTCTACTCCTGGGTTCGCGCCGGATACGTTACTCCAAAGATAATGTACATGTACAACAGGGAGTTTAAAGACTATAGTAATGCCGATGTTGATCAAGTAAAAGCCGATACTGCACACTTATTTATCACTTTCTCACAGCAACAAGCAGGATTTGATCAACTGGTGAAAGAGGAAATAATAAATGTAAAAATGGCCCCTGGAACTTACTGGTTGGCTAATAAAATAATAAAGGACCATGTTTATATCGGAAAAGATGGCCAAGAGATTATAGCCGATACTGCGGTAAAGGTGCAACAGAAATGCCACCAGATATATAGTGGTACAGTGTTATGTCAAGATAAAGTTGCTATAACATTTGACGATAGCAAAGTAAAGGTAATTAAACAACAATTCGCAGAAAAAAAAATAGCCATATTCTACAAATTCACAGCAGAGGGCATGATGTTAAAAGTTGCCTTCGCTGGTCGCTGGACGGAAGACCCACAACATTTCAACGATAACCCCGACAAGATATTTATTTCTCAAATAGTGTCAGGCCGCGAAGGTGTCAATGTATCCACGGCTGACTGCCTTATAATGTTCAACATTGATTTTAGTGCTTTATCATACTGGCAGGCAAGGGCGAGGCTTCAAACAAAGGACAGGGAGAAAGAGGCAATGGTGTACTGGCTGTTTAGTGAGGGTGGTATTGAACAAAAGATATATCAAGCTGTAAGCAATAAGAAAGACTACACTTTATCCTGGTTTAAAAAAGACTTCAATTATGAGAGAAAGCAAGGTACAGACAAAAATAAAATCCTGGCTTCAAAAGATGGGGTGGCTTGTCCTGAAAATAATACAACTAAGTGAAAATGGGTATCCTGACTTATACTGTTATAAAAATGGAAGGACTATATGGTTTGAATGTAAAAGGAGCGGAAAAAAAAATGCAGATCCATTACAAGATATACGGATAAGGCAACTTAGGGAGGCTGGGATGGAGGCATACGTAGTGGATAACCTGGAGGAAGTGAAAAAATATATAGCATGCAAATAGAGAAGTTTTATAAAGCACAAGGTATAAGGAAAGATATCACAGAACTAGAGACAGTAGCGGCTGTCCTTGATGCTGATAATATAGACCTAAAGGCCTTGGATAAATTACCTCCTGCAGTGAAGCAACTCATGCTGAAAAAATCGGCTGAGGTTATTAGGCGGGAGCTGACAAAAATGATTCGCGAAAAGGAAAAGGAATTCAACGATCTATGAGCAAGCTACAAAAACCAGCACAGGAATACATTAAACTCGGCATATCGGTTATAGCTACAGATGCCAACAAGCGAAGCGTACAACCATGGAAGCCATTCCAGCAGCATATTGCTACAGATGATGAACTGTCGGCCATGCTCGGTAATCATAAAACCCAAGGATTGGCAATCATCTGTGGCGCAGTAAGCGGAAACATCGAAGTAATAGACGTGGACAGCAAGTATGATGTCTCAGGTTCACTTTTTGAGGATTACATGCAGGCTATTGTTGATAATGATGCTATACTAGCCGCTTCTCTTGTTATTGCCAAAACAAAGTCAGGTGGCTACCACCTATTATACCGGTGTGCAGCGCTATCTGGCAATAAAAAGCTGGCTCAGCGGCACGCAACAGAGGAAGAAAAGCTGGCGAATCCACACGAAAAGGCCTTGGTATTGATAGAAACTCGTGGAGAAGGCGGTTACGTTATTGCTGCACCTACTGCAGGCTACTCTTATATTCAGAACAAGCCTTATGATATCCCAACCATAACTGAGCAGCAACGGGAAATACTTATGGAGTGTGCCAGAGCCTTTAACCAGGTTGTGGAAGAAGTGAGTCATCACCGTCACTATGTAGAACAAAAAACATTCAATAAGAGCCCTTTCCAGGACTTTAACGATCGTGGAGATATCATAGGTCTGCTGGAACGCCATGGATGGCGTATAGTGGGTGAAAAAGGGCCAAAGACGATATTTCTCCGACCAGGCAACACCACCAGTAAAAGCAGTGGAGATTATAACAGGGATATGGGACTTTTTATGGTCTTCACGACATCGAGCGAGTTTGAGCCCATGAAGGGCTACCGGCCGGCTGCGGTATACGCTATGTTGGAATGCGGCGGGGATTACAAAGAAGCAGCTAAGCGTTTGATTGCTGACGGATTTGGAGAACCATACAAAAGGATAGGCCGCGAAATAAAAAAGTACTTACGCAAAAAAAAAGATGAAGGGGTTAAAGACCAAAAGATCATAAGAGACTTAGCGAGTGACTTCGATATGAATAACGATGACGCTAAGAAAGTATTTGAGCAGCATGAATATGAAGAACTTCACCAGGACATGGAGTTCTGGAGCTGGGATAGCGAGAAAGAGAAATTGAGTATCGTCTACACGCGTTTTGCCCGTTTTATGGAAGACAATGGATTTGGTCTATACTTCTATGACAAAGGAGGTCCAATATTCAAACTTGTTCACAACGACAATAACCGTTTGGAAGAAGTAAGCAGCGAGAAGGTAAAGAAGTTTACCCAGGATTATATAATGAACTACGATCTGGAAGGTACAGAGTTTACCAAAGAACAGCTGCTGGAGATCATATACAGGAACAACAACATCTTCTCAGACGGGCTGTTTGAGTTCCTTCATCCGGTAGAGATCGACTTTTTGAGAGACACAAAAGATACCGCTTACTTCCCATTTAAAAACGGATTGGTAGAGATCAAAGCCGGAGAAATAAGACTCCGTACCTATGGAGATATCCGAAAGGTTATATGGAATGAGGATATCATTGACTTCAGGGTTGATGTCGACATGACAGAGGACTTTGAATGCGAATTCAGTGATTTTGTTGGTAAAATATGTGGCGGAGACAAGGACCGGATTCTTTACATGTGCTCCATCATTGGGTATATGCTGCATAAGTTCAAGCACCCTGCCAGGCCATATATGCCAATTTTTGGAGAAGAAACGGACGATGACAGCAAAGGGGGAGGTACCGGGAAGGGTATTTTTACAAAGGCCTTCAATTACATGATGTCAGTTGAGACTATCGACGGGAAAACCTTCAAGGCGGATAAAAGCTTCGCCATGCAGCGGATAAAACTGTCCACAAAGTTGATCATCTTCCAAGATCTTCAAAAAGGGTTTGATATAGAGAAGCTTTACTCGATGATCACTGAGGGAATAACAGTTGAAAAAAAGAACAAGGACGAACTCTATATTAGGTATGACGACAGCCCTAAAATGGCTGCTACCACCAACTATACGGTAGATGATAGCGCACAACATGCCCGGCGCCGTATAAAAGTGGTGGAGTTTGCCGCTTACTTCTCCCCTCAACATACTCCATTAGATGAATATGGCCACCTGTTGTTTGATGATTGGGATCAGGACGAATGGAACCGGTTTTACAATTTTATGTTTTGGTGTGTTAGGTATTACCTCACGAACGGAGTGACACAGCAGCAACAGGGCGAGCAATACAAACAGAAAAAGATCAAGGTCCAATTTGGGGAAGAGTTCCTTTCCTGGTTCCAGGATTACGCATCGAATGGTTGTGCAGAATGGAAGGAAGGGGGCGCCCTTTATACTGACTTTTTGGGAGTGAATGACATGGAGAAGCGCGATTATAGTCAGAAGAGATTTAAAAAAGCGATGGCGATCGCAGCTGACAATTTTGGGAAAAAACTGGAATCAAAGAAAAATCAGCAGCATAACGGCAAGGTTCAGTACAGATTGCTATAAAATTATACCGGATATACCGGATTATACCGGATTGATATACCGGATTAAAACCAATACCACAAAGCGTTGTACCGGATATACCGCATTTTTTAGCTGAAAGGGTACCCCCCCCTATGGAAAATGAAAAAAACTTAGGGGGGGTGGTAAGTAGAAAATCCGAAAAATGCGGTATATCCGGTATAGATAAAAAATTACAAGAAGTATGAAAAAATGTAACAAGTGCTTAAAGCAGAAAAATCTTGAAAGTTTCCCAAAGGATCGTCGGACGCCCGATGGTCATGGTTACACATGCAGCATCTGTGTGAATCAGGCTTCAAAGGAACGGGCCCGGAGAAAGGTGGAGGAACGTAATAAATGGAGTCCGATATGAAAATTGTCCTGGACTGCCTGCAGCGGGTAAAGGCGATAAAGAACGATAACAAAACAGTGGGGCTGTTTATCCGGAAGTTTTTGGACAAGTTGAATCCGAGGATAGAATTTGAAATAAAGGAAGTTTAAAATGAGTAACAATGTGGGTATTGCCTTCACAAATCCAAGCATCATATCAAATTGCACCGGCCTCGTTCGTGGGATCGAAAGAGGAATTGAGCGAGTTATCGGACCAGTTAACATCCTCGCTTATGTGGAGATCGAAGCCTTCGCCATTACCAACCTGGTTGCGCAGATGGAATCGGGTCTTTTGGCTCCCCGCCCTATTTGGACGAACCTTAAAACCTTCCCAGCACAACACTTTTACGGAAAGGTACACGCAATCACTGGTGGCTATCCCTGCCAACCTTTTAGCTGTGCCGGACAACGCCAGGGAACCGAAGACCCCAGACACCTTTGGCCGTTTATTGAATTCCAAATGTCAGCAATTAGACCTGTTTGGGGATTCTTTGAAAATGTCGGCGACCACCTCTCCTTTGGATTCGACACGGTTTACCGCAGCCTTCGCAGAATGGGCTATAGAGTTGAGGCAGGAATCTACACTGCGGAGGAAGCGGGCGCGCCTCATGAACGGGAACGGCTTTTCATTCTCGCGGTTGTGGATGACCCCGAAATCCGCACCATCGGGATCAACTTCAACAACCAGTGGTCGACCGATAGAGATGAGTACAACTCTGGGAACACAAGTGAAGCAATGGCCCACTCCTACAACTATGGACACCGAACAGGCACCGGAAGAGTTGGCGATAAGGGCTGCGAGAATGAAGGAGCGGCACAAGGGCAAAACGGGGAACGGATGCGGAATGAGTCTGGGAACAGCGGTTCAGAACTGGCCAACACCGAGGGCATCAGCCAACGAGAACCGACAGACAAAGCCGACACCAAGCCAGCTGAAAGGCGAACACGGGATGAACTTGGCTACGGCGGTGATGAATCCCTGGCCGCCGGAGTCGGCCAGGGATTGGAAAGACCAAGGAACGGAAATATCTGCTCAGGAGAGAAACACGCCTTCTTTGCCGGCTGCAGTAATTCTGAGTTCCCAGCAAGACCAGGAGAACAACAACACGATTGGGAAGCGCCGCGAATTATTGAATCCGGCATGGGTTGCACAATTGATGGGTACAACTTTAGAGAAGATCTTCTCCGCGGCCTGGGCAACGGAGTGGTGGAACAAACCGCTGAAATAGCATTCAGGGATTTATTGAGAAAACATGGGTTATTGAATCATTAAAGTAAAGCAGAATGGAGTTGAACATCATACACAACGAGGATTGCCGCACAGGAATGCAACGTTACCCAGATAACTTTTTCAATTGCTGTGTAACCAGTCCGCCATATTGGGCGTTGCGAGATTACGGCGTGGACGGACAGCTCGGTTTAGAGGCAACCCCTGAGGAGTTTATTGCAACAATGGTAGGGGTTTTTAGCGAAGTTAAGCGTGTGCTGCGGGATGACGGTACTCTTTGGATCAACATAGGCGATTGTTACTCATCCAGCTCAATGACCGCCCATCGTGGCCAGCGAGCCAGTAGGAACCAACAGGGTATGTCCGGCATTAGCAGGAGGGCAGTAGGCAACATAAAACCGAAGGACATCGTTGGTATACCTTGGATGCTGGCGTTTGCTCTCCGTGCAGACGGATGGTATTTACGACAGGATATTATTTGGTCAAAACCCAACCCCATGCCAGAGAGCGTAACCGACAGATGTACAAAATCCCATGAATATATTTTTCTGCTTTCTAAGTCAGAGAAATATTTCTATAACCAGGATGCGATAAAAGAGCCAGCGAGCATGAATACACATGCTCGACAGGGGAAAGTACCTTCTGGCTGGGATACTGGCCCTGGCGATCACCAGAGAAAGCACGGACGGTATTCCAATACAGGAGTAGGCTGGAATACGACATCAAAGAATGATCCGTCCGACAAACGCATCAGACCTAGCAGGGTAAAGAATAATGCGTCCTTCGACAAAGCAATGGCAATTATGCCCGACAAACGCAATAAGCGCAGTGTTTGGGAGATATTGCCTCAGCCTTTTCCGGAGGCACACTTCGCTACCTTTCCGGAAGAACTTCCATACAACTGTATATTGGCTGGATGCCCTGAAGGCGGCAATATACTTGATCCATTTATGGGTGCCGGCACTACCGGTTTAGTTGCCCGGAAGCTGCAGCGAAATTATGTCGGTTTTGAACTGAACCCGGAATATATATCCATTGCAGAGCGGCGACTGCTGAATCAATTAGGAATGGAAGAATACGCCACGCAGCAGGTACAGGAGTTGAAGGAAGAGCGGAATAGTGCGATTAGTGACCGCGCCGAAGTAATGGATTTACTCGATGAATGCCGCCTACAGTTGGAATATTTGGATAACAGATTCCCCACAGGAACGACGGCCAACATATTGAACAGATTAGAAATATTTCTGGATAAAAAACAACAACCATGAGCGACAAGTATAGCGAGAACATACAACAGATAGCCAAGGAGATGGCTGAAGCCTACGGTAATCACATCGTTCCTTCTGGAATGATAACAGCTGCATGTGTGGCAGTGAGGTGGGCCACACCCATTGCCAGAGCGTCCTACATGCGTGGAGCCTCCGACAAAGCACAAGGCCTGCATTGCGATAGCGTAGACTGTGATCTTTACATGCAATCTATCGGATTGATCCTGTATAATACAGGTACCGAAGCAAGGGAGTCAGTGAGCGAAACGTATAACGAGCGGGTCCGCAAAATAGCAGAGGAAATGGCTAAAGAACATTTTGAAAAGCTATATGGATCAGAAAAGTGGACAGACTTGCCAGAAGGAGCGCTAAATGCTTATACTGATGCACTGTTAGGGAATGCGCGTATAGCAGTTGCCCATATCGCAGAGGCGGTAAGCGTGGCACTATCAACATGGGGTTGTCAAGAAGATGTTATCGAAACCTATCTAAAAGACGAGGGCCTAATCCCCGACAGCGCACAGGAGGACAAACCGGAACCTTGCCCGCAGGAATTACGCTGCCACACCCGAAACCACCCGGAGGGGACTTGCGATTGTCACAACATGGGAATACTGCCGCAACAGGGGGGCGAACAAAATGGATAACCTGAACAACTCTTCAAGCATACCAGAGATGTTTTGGATTCTATTGGGGATTGGCTTAATGGTCCTACTCTGCTGTGCTGGACGGGCAATAATTATTCACGAGAAAGGCAAAATTACCGGCGGGGAGGCCGGGAATGATGAAACAGAATGAACGCAGGCGCCTCACTATAATAAAGCATATTGAATCCAATCAAAAGATTAAATACTGCTATATCATGAAGGGAGGGTATTACTACAGGCCAGAAAGTAAAGGTTATACCGAAAACTTTATTGAGGCTGGCATATACTCAAAGGAAGAGGCGATAAAGATTTGCCGGAACTGCACTGATGAAGTGCCTATAGGAGTAGATGTCAATGGACATAATATTGCAGTCGCCCAAGCTATTATTAACCTCGCAAAGTCTTTTATTCATGGCTAAACTAAGCAAAGCACAGCAGGAAGTAGTAGATAAGATGCGGGAGGGATGGGAATTGCGTGATAGTCTTTTTGCAGGGCACTATTTAGCGAAAGGGGAAGAGGTTATCAAGGTAAACAAAAATACAACTTCCGCCTTGTTAAGACGAGAATTATTGCTTGATGTTACGCCTGTAATGAGCGGATTAATTACCTATAAACTCATCGAAAAAAATAGACATTGAATAAAACAACTCACATTTATTTCAATCAACACGAAGCAGCTGTAATGGGAATGGCCCTGGGCGGATTGATAGAAGATCTCAATTCTGCAGCAAAAGACCCTACCACTCCCTGGACCCCTGAAGCAAGGAAGGACCAAAATGAAATAGTCGCGGCAGCAAAATCGGCCGCCGCCAAACTGGAAAAGTTTGCTGGTGTGAAATGTGATCTCCCTCCGTATGTTACTGGCGACGAAAACGACTTTTTCACCAAAGAGTCATAGTGATGATCACAATATACGAAATAGCATTTGCGCTTATAGGCATCGGCGTTTTATGGGAGGCAGCATTGTGCATAATAATGAGCTTCCAGGATATTATTTACTTCAAAGAGATTAAACGATGAGCGTACTTCATCTCACACAGCAAAAGAAGTGGTTTGACATGACCGCAGACGGCATCAAGAAAGAGGAATACCGGCAGATCAAGCCGTATTGGGTAAAGCGGTTGATTGATATAGTAGGCCCTCCGGAGGAAGAGAAAGGAGAAAACCGAAACATTCCTGACAATATAGCATTTGATTTGTTAAGGCACCCATTGCAACAAGTGCTAAAGGACTACTATTCAAAGCTAAATACCTTTAACATGGTAGTTTCAAAAAACGGCTATTCAAAGAATGCTCCGGTAATAACCTGGCGTCACATTGGCATTCGCGTCGGCACACCAAATCCTGAATGGTGTCCGCCGGAATTTCACGGAAAAACTTTCTTCATACTGGAAATCGGGGAAATCATCAAATGATACCAGAATACACATACCGGGGCGATAAGCTCACCGATCCCCGCCTAAAAGAGCAGCGATGCAGCGCCGTGCGCCGGCCGGATGGTAAGTGCATCCGGGGGAAGAACGGGAACATGCTGGTGAGGTTCGCCGGCGGGGAAATGGTGGTGGTGCTCGGGAGGCAATTGAGGAAAATTAAATAAAACATAAATATGAATACTGAACAGATACAAGAGAAGGTAACAGCAAACGACACTATTATTAACATGCTGGCAGGTGTGAACTATGATAAAAGGGATGCGGTCTACACCGCTGCAGAAAAATACCTTTCAA
>Ga0207426_1002000_pt1 | contig 14414 bp, 10 predicted proteins | sample AraplaMF_Cvi_mMS_FD_184265 | JGI IMG/M metagenome (GOLD analysis project Ga0207426, IMG submission 184265) | Arabidopsis root microbial communities from the University of North Carolina, USA - plate scrape MF_Cvi_mMS (SPAdes) (version 2) | ecosystem: Host-associated > Plants > Roots > Endosphere...
GCATCGTCGCCATATCGGGAGCAATCATGCCGGCACCCTTGGCAATGCCGTTGATCGCCACCTTCACGCCGCCGATCTCCGCGCTGCGGGTGGCGACCTTCGGATAGGTGTCTGTGGTCATGATCGCCTTGGCGGCCTCGAACCAGAAGTCGCCGGTTGCATCCGCGTGCATCTGGTCGAGAACGCCGGAGAACTTCGTCGCGTCCAGCGGTTCGCCGATGACGCCGGTGGACGCGAGGTAAACCTCGCTCTCACCGCAACCAACGGCAGCCGCTGCCGACTTTGCCGTCAAGGCAGTCGCCTCACGCCCCTTCAGGCCCGTAAAGGCATTCGCATTACCGGAATTGACGACGACGGCGCGCGCGGTGCCATGCGGCAGGTTTGCGCGGCAAAAATCGACCGGTGCAGAGGGGCACTTCGAACGCGTAAAGACGCCGGCAACCGCTGCGGGCTTGTCGAACACCATCATCAGCACGTCGGTGCGGTTCTTGTACTTGATGCCGGCCGACGCAGTGGCCATTCGCACGCCGCGCAAGGCGGGCACGGTGGCATAGGATTTCGGAGCAAGTGGAGAAACGGAACCGGACATGGCGATCGACCTGATGGCTGGAAGGATTTTCAGGGCGAAGTATAAGCCGGCTCGCCCTGCGGAAATACGACAACTGCTATAGGGAAGGGCCCGGAAGAACCGGGCCCTAAACTTTGGATCTTACTGCTGCGGCTGCGCGGCTGGCGGTTCGTCGCCCGGCTGCGGCTGCTTGTTGGCGTCGTCATAGCCCTTGCGCAGCGCTTCGTCGGTAATGTCGACCTTGGACTTTTCCTTGGCTGCGGCGAGAAGTGCAAGGTACTTGTCGCGCATCACCAGCTGGCGAACCTGATCCTTGACTTGATCGAAGGTCGGCGGAGGAGCGTCGCGCTTATCTTCAACGAGGATGACGTGATAGCCGAAATCGGTCTTCACAGGGGTCTTGGTGTAGGTACCCTTGTCAAGCGCGAAGGCAGCCACTTCGAATTCCTTGACCATACGGCCCTTGGTGAAATAGCCGAGATCGCCGCCGTCAGCCTTGTTCGGATCGGTAGACTTTTCCTTCGCCAGGTCCGCGAAGTTCTTGCCGGCGTCGAGCTGCTTGATGACTTCCTTGGCCTCGTCCTCGGTCTTCACGAGGATGTGGCGGGCATGCACTTCTTCCTGCTTCGGGAGCGCCGCGACTTCCTTGTCATAGCGCGCCTTCACTTCATCGTCCGTGACCGTGTCAACAACGTGCTTCTTGAAGTAGGCATTGTGCAGTTCGCGATCCGCGAGATACTGCATGCGCTTCTTGAATTCGGCGGTCTGGTCGAGCTTCTCGGCAATCGCATCCTGCGCCAGCAGCTTGACGTCGATGGCGGCGGACAGCGCGGCGACCTTCTTCTGGTCGTCCGGCAGCTGTGCGAGCTGCGGGTCGAGATTGGCGACGGCCAGATCGAGATCCGACTGGTGGATCTCTACGTCGCCGACCTTGGCAACGACTGGGTCCGGCTTGTCTTGCGCATGTGCCGGCGCCTGGAACGCAACGAAGGTTGCGAACGCCATTACAGCGAGTTTGTTGTAGTTCAACATCAAATAACCCTTCACAGTTAACCCCACCGGCTTCAACGTCGTGAATCCAGCCTGAAACAGCCATCAACACCGGAATGTGGCCTTTGTATATCAGCCAAATCCGTTGACATCATTCGACCCCCCTCTTATCTGTCACGCAACCTCGCGTCCAGAACAGTTTCCTGGCGTTTCGAGACGTGTGCCTGAAATTCGGCCGGGCAGCGGATAAGAAAAGCCGGGGAATATTATTGAGAAAGGACCAGTCATATGGTCAGCTTTGGCGGTATAGCCCGCAAAATATTTGGCTCTGCCAATGATCGCCGCGTGCGGTCCTTCCAGCCGAAAGTCGCAGCCATCAACGCCATCGAAGAAAAGACGAAGGCTTTGAGCGACGAGCAGCTGGCTGCCCAGACCGTCGAATTCCGCAAGATGCTGGCAGACGGCAAGACGCTCGACGACATCCTTGTGCCTGCGTTCGCCGTTGTGCGCGAGGCTTCGCGCCGCGTTCTCGGCCTGCGACCTTTTGACGTACAGCTGATCGGCGGCATGATCCTTCATGACGGCGACATCGCGGAAATGAAGACCGGTGAGGGCAAGACGCTTGTTGCCACGTTGCCGGTCTACTTGAACGCACTCGCCGGCAAGGGCGTCCACGTTGTCACCGTGAACGACTACCTCGCCCGCCGCGACGCCGCGACCATGGGCAAGATCTATGGCTTCCTCGGCCTGACCACGGGCGTCATCGTCCACGGCCTGTCGGACGAGGAGCGCGCTGCCGCCTATAACTGCGACATCACTTACGCGACCAACAACGAACTCGGCTTCGACTATCTGCGCGATAACATGAAGTACGAGAAGAACCAGATGGTCCAGCGCGGCCACAACTTCGCGATCGTCGACGAAGTGGACTCGATCCTCGTCGACGAAGCGCGCACGCCGCTGATCATTTCCGGTCCGCTGGACGACCGCTCCGACCTCTACAACACGATCGACGCCTTCATTCCGCAACTGAGCGAAGGCGACTACGAGATCGACGAAAAGCAGCGCTCAGCCAACTTCTCCGAAGAAGGCACCGAGAAGCTGGAAAACCTGTTGCGCCAGGCTGGCCTGCTGAAGGGCCAGTCGCTCTACGACATCGAGAATGTGGCGATCGTCCACCACGTCAACAACGCGCTCAAGGCCCACAAGCTGTTCCAGCGCGACAAGGACTACATTGTCCGCAACGACGAGATCGTCATCATCGACGAGTTCACCGGCCGCATGATGCCGGGCCGCCGCTACTCGGAAGGCCAGCACCAGGCTCTGGAAGCCAAGGAAAGGGTGACCATCCAGCCGGAAAACCAGACGCTGGCGCAGATCACTTTCCAGAATTACTTCCGTATGTACGGCAAACTCGCCGGCATGACCGGTACGGCGCAGACGGAAGCGGAAGAATTCGGCAACATCTACGGCCTCGAGGTTGTCGAAGTGCCGACCAACCTGCCGATCAAGCGTACCGACGAAGACGACGAGGTCTATCGGACCTTTGAAGAGAAATACAAGGCTATCATTGCCGAGATCGCGGACGCTCAGAAGCGCGGCCAGCCGGTTCTCGTCGGCACGACCTCGATCGAAAAGTCGGAACTGCTCGCCGAGATGATGCGCAAGCAGGGCTTCAAGGACTTCCAGGTCCTGAACGCCCGCTACCACGAGCAGGAAGCGTATATTGTCGCGCAGGCCGGCGTGCCAGGTGCGGTAACGATCGCCACCAACATGGCGGGCCGCGGTACGGACATTCAGCTCGGCGGCAACCTTGAAATGCGTGTCGAACGCGATCTTGGCGAGATCGAGCCCGGCCCCGAGCGCGACGCAAAGATCGAAGGGATCCGCGAGGAGATCAAGCAGCTCAAGGAGCAGGCACTTGCCGCCGGTGGCCTTTATGTCATCGCGACCGAGCGCCACGAGAGCCGCCGCATCGACAACCAGCTGCGCGGCCGTTCCGGCCGTCAGGGCGACCCTGGCCGTTCCAAGTTCTACCTGTCGCTTCAGGACGACCTGATGCGCATCTTCGGTTCCGACCGCATGGATAGCATGCTGCAGAAGCTCGGTCTCAAGGAGGGCGAAGCCATCGTTCATCCCTGGATCAACAAGGCTCTGGAGCGCGCGCAGAAGAAGGTCGAAGCCCGCAACTTCGACATCCGCAAAAACCTCCTGAAATACGACGACGTTCTGAACGATCAGCGCAAGGTGATCTTCGAACAGCGCCTCGAGTTGATGGAAGCGGCCAATATTTCCGAGACCGTCTCCGACATGCGCCGCGAGGTCATCGACGATCTCGTCGAGAAGCACATCCCCGAGCGCGCCTATGCCGAGAAGTGGGATGCCGTTGGCCTGAAGGAGCGGACAGCAGCCTTGCTCAACCTCGATCTGCCGATTGAGGACTGGGTTAAGGAGGAAGGTATCGGCGAGGACAGCATTCGCGACCGCCTGACGGAAGCATCCAATGCGGCTTTCACGGAAAAGGCCGAACGCTTTGGCGACGACATCATGCACTATGTCGAGCGCTCGATCGTCATGCAGACGCTCGACCACCTGTGGCGCGAGCATATCGTCAACCTCGACCACCTGCGCTCCGTCATCGGCTTCCGTGGCTACGCACAGCGCGATCCGCTGCAGGAATACAAGTCGGAAGCGTTCGAGCTCTTCACCTCGCTCCTGAACAACCTGCGTGAAGCCGTCACCGCACAGCTGATGCGCGTCGAACTCGTGCAGCAGGCGCCGGCGGAGCCGGAACCTCCGTTCATGCAGGCGCACCACCTCGATCCGAATACGGGCGAAGACGATTTCGCGCCCGCGTTCCTGGCCTCGGAAGTGGTTGTCGCCCCGGAAAACCGCAATCCGACCGACCCGTCGACCTGGGGTCATGTCGGCCGCAACGAGCCTTGCCCCTGTGGCTCCGGCAAGAAGTTCAAGCATTGCCACGGCGCCTTCGCACAGGCTTGAGCCGGCCGGTAAGCTAGAAACAAGGCCCTCGCGACGGAAACGTCGCGAGGTTTTTTTTGTCCGCCCAGTTGTCGCTCGCGCCCAGCCCCTTCACAACTCCTGATTTAATAATCAGCGCACACTTCAGCCACAGAACTGTCGCTTTGTTCGCCGAGTTTGCGACCATATTCGTTTTGATTGCCGAGGAAGAGATGAACGCTTGCGCCCGAGCGGTTCCCTATTTCAGCCAGTGGGAAACGGCGTCGATGACGCTGCCTGTGCTTGAAAGCGGCTCGTCTGCATTATTGAGCGATCCGCTCTGGCACCAGTCTGGCGCCGAGACGGTCGAAGAATATGCCCGCTGGGCGGTCAATATCTGCGGCATGGCATGCCTGAAGATGGCACTTGCCGCACGCGGCGAGATGCACCGGACCATCGACCTGGCACGGGCCTGCACTGCTTTTGGCGGGTACGTCGTCAACGAGGCGGATCAATCGATCAAGGGATTGATCTATGCGCCGTTCGTCACCTTCGTCGGGCGGGCCTTCGGCCTCAAGGCCGAAACGATCACCAATCTGCCGACCACTGATATTCCCGATTTGCTTCGCAGGAACACATTCTTCATCGCCTCGGTCAACAGCCAGATCCGGTGGCCGGATCGCGAGCCGCCGTCGCGCGGCGGCCATCTCGTACTGGTAACGGCGGCATCGCCCGGAACGATCCGTTTCCACAATCCATCCGGCCATGACGCTCAAAGCCAGGCAGACGTCGTACTGCCGCTCCCAACCTTCGACCGCTTCTTCGCCAATCGCGGCGTGGCCATCATTCTCTGACAACCTCAACAGACCCATCCGAGCAGAAAATCATCATGCCGAACACGCGTTCTACGGAAACTGACCGGCCCACAGCCTCGCGCCTGCGGGTCGCTGTCCTCTTCGGCGGGCGTTCGCCCGAGCACGATGTCTCAATCCTGTCGGCAACCAATGTCGTCAATGCGCTCGATCGTGACCGCTACGACGTTCTTCCCATCTACGTGACGAAGGAAGGGCGGTGGTTGCTGATGGCACGGCAGACGGAACTGTCGACCGCAGCAACCGTCGGCGACGCTCCGGAATTGACGCTGCTGCCCGGCGGTCGGGGCCGCCTGCTAGCCATTCCCGCGAATGCAGCTCCATACGAAGTTCCGCCGATCAACATCCTGTTTCCCGTCCTGCATGGCATGCACGGCGAGGACGGATCGGTACAGGGACTGGCCGCCGTCGCCCGCGTGCCGCTCGCAGGCTGTGGCATCCTCGGCTCGGCAACGGCCATCGACAAGGATATCGCCAAGCGCCTGTTGAAGGAGGCTGGTCTACCGGTCGCGAAGGCCGTCTGCATCGAACAAGGCGCGGAGCCGCCCTTCGCTGATGTTGTAAAAAAACTCGGCCTTCCGCTTTTCATCAAGCCCGCGCGCCAGGGCTCTTCCGTCGGCGTCAGTAAGGTAGCCGACGCCGACAGCTACGCCGCCGCCCTCGCCGAAGGCTTCAGGCACGACCGCAAGCTGCTGGCAGAGGAATTCATCACCGGCCGCGAGATTGAATTCAGCGTGCTCGAACACGCCGATGGTTCGCTCTTCGTATCACTGCCCGGCGAGATAGTGCCCGCCGAAACCTACGGCTTTTATAGCTACGAGGCCAAGTATATCGACGAGAATGGCGCAGCGCTCAGAGTTCCCGCGCAACTGCCGAAGGAGATCGGGGAAGAACTGCGCCGCACAGCGACCAATGCCTTCAAAGCGCTCGGCTGCGATGGAATGGCGAGGGTCGATTTCTTTCTCACGCCCGACATGTCCTTCGTCGTCAACGAACTCAACACCATACCCGGCTTCACCAATATTAGCATGTATGCCAAGGCCATGGCCGCCAGTGGCGTCAGCTATGCCGAGGTTCTCGACCGACTGATCGAACGTGCGCTTTCCCATGCAGGCCGCTGATTTCTGGCGTTCCAGCCGTTGGCACGAATGACGGTGTCACAACCGTTTCTTAACGCCGTTCTGCCAAGACTTCGACGACGATTTGCCTGAAGAGTTTTGCGTGTTTGTGATGGCGGTCATTGAGACGGCGGAAAAGATGCTGCCTGCGGGTCTGCGCCCGGCGGGAAGTCGCCTGCTGCGCTCGTTTGTGACCGCTCTGACTGCGCGCGGCGATAAGGCTACAGCTCAGCGCATGGCGCTGACCGCCTTTTCCATCCGCATCGTCAGCGCCGCCCTCGCCTTTCTGTCGCAAATCGTATTGGCCCGCCTCATGGGCGAATATGAGTACGGAATTTTTGTATTCGTCTGGGTGCTGATCGTCCTCTTCGGCGATCTTTCCTGCCTGGGCTTCCACACCGCCGTCGTGCGGTTCCTGCCGCAATACAAGGCGGCCGGCTCTTTTGAGAAGATCCGCGGACTGACCGGCACCGCCCGCATCTTCGGATTGCTCTCCGGCACGGCCGCTCTTGTCATCGGCATGATCGCCCTGCATCTCTTCCGCGACAGGATCGAGGGTTATTATGTCATCCCGATCTTCCTCGGACTGGTCGCCATGCCGATGATCGCCCTCGGTGATATTCTCGAAGGCACGTCGCGGGCCAATCACTGGCCTGTCATGGCGTTGAGTCCTGCCTACATCGTACGGCCGGTCCTCATCATTCTCTTCATGCTGACTGCGATCGGGCTTGGCGCGCCGCGCACCGCGATGACGGCGATGCAGGCCGCACTCATCGCGACCTATGTCACCACCGTCGGCCAATACGTCGCAACGCTCTTGCGACTGCGCCGCCATTACCAAGAGGGTCCGCGCGAGGTCGACTTTCTCGGTTGGCTTGGTGTCGCCTTCCCAATCTTCCTTATCGAGGGGGTCAGCTTCCTGTTGACCAATTCTGATGTGGTCGTGGTCGGCATCTTCCTCGAACCGCACGACGTCGCGATCTATTTCGCCGCTGCCAAGACGATGGCGCTGGTCCACTTCATCAATTTCTCCGTGAAGGCGGCATCCGGTCCGCGCTTTTCAAGCCTCATCGCCGAGGGGACACGCGAGCAGCTCGCGGCTGCTGCGATCGACGCCGCGCGATGGACCTTCTGGCCCGCGCTCGCCATCGGCCTGGCCGTTGTCGCCGCCGGCCATTTTCTGCTCTCGCTCTTTGGTGGCGCTTTCACCGCTGGCTATATCGTGATGGCAATCCTGCTGGCGGGCATCCTCGCCAAAGCCCTGGTCGGACCGGCGGAGACGCTGCTGATGATGGCTGGCAAGCAGAACGTCTGCGTTCTGCTCTATGCCGGAGCGCTGGCAGCGAACATCAGCCTCAACCTGCTCCTCATCCCAAGACTGGGTATCGAGGGTGCGGCGATCGCCACGGCCTCGGCCATGGGCGTCGAAGCCATCCTCCTGCATTTTGCCGTCCGGCGCGCGCTTGGAATTATGCTTTTCGCATTTGCCACGCCTCCGGCCAAAACAGACATGGAAGCCTGATATAATGGTGCGCATTCCTCCAGCTACCGAAACGACCGATGTCACGACGAACCGCATGGTTCACGAGCTAGCGGCTCTCGATTTCGACATGCCACGGCCGGATGCGCGCGTTGAAGTCGGCCGTCCGGGCCGTGAACTCTGCCTCTATTCCGGCAAGCTCGGCTACGAACTGCAGGAAGAGCTCGATTTCCTCTCCAACCGAGCGATGGAGCCGAATGTCTTCTTCACCGGTCGCTTCCTCGCCCCGGCCATGCCGCGGCTGGATGATAGAGAGGTGAACTTCGCCCTGTTGCGGGATCTGAGCGACACGCGAAGCCGGATGCGCTTCCTGATGCCGTTCTCCATCGAAAAACCCGGCTTCGCCGTCGGCCCCTCGATCGTACGGGTCTGGTCGAACGGCTTTGCACCGCTCGGCACGCCGCTGGTCGATACCGAGGATGCAGGCGAAACGCTGGACAATCTCTATGACGGCCTGACCCATCGGGACCTGCGCCTGCCCCCAATTCTCGTGTTGCCGGATGTCAGGCTGAACGGGCTCTTTGCCCGCATGGCAAGGGCGGTCGCCATCGGCCGCAACCTGCCGATCACCATCGCCAATCCCTATCAGCGCGCCATGCTGCAGAGCGACGAGGAAGCAACCGTCTATCTGCGCGACGCGATTTCTTCGTCGCATCTGAAGGAGATGCGGCGGCAATGGCGTCTGCTCGAGGACTTGGGCACGGTGGTTTATAACGTCGCCCGCCAGGCGCGTGAAGTCCACGCGCGTTTCGAAGAGTTCCTTGCGCTCGAGGCCGGCGGCTGGAAGGGCAAGAAGCGCAGTGCGCTGGTGACCGATCGCTACCACACCGCCTTTGCCCGAGAGGCGGTTTCCAACCTCGCCGCCGTCGATGCCGTTCGTGTCCACACGATCGACCTCAACGGCAAGGCAATCGCCTCGATGGTGGTCTTGATGATGGGCGGCGAGGCCTACACCTGGAAGACGGCCTACGACGAAGCCTATGCGCGCTATTCGCCAGGCAAGTTGCTGATGGGCGAGGTGACCGAATGGCACCTTGACGACGCCAACATCGTTCGTTCCGACTCCTGCGCCATCCCCGATCACCCGATGATCAATCGCTTCTGGAAGGAGCGGGAGGAGATGGGCACGATGGTAATCGGGCTGAACCAGAACGGCGACCGGGACGTGCGCCAGGTGGCCGCCCAGCTCCATATGTACAGCAGCACCCGCAACGTCGCGAAGATGCTGCGACAGAAGATCATGTCACTCGCCCGGCGTGGAAAGTCTCCCCAGTGACGTCAGGTCACGCCAAAGCCGTCAGCCGGCAGCGGCCCGCTCCCTGAGCAGGCGCCGGATGACCTTGCCTGTCGTGGTCAGCGGCAGTTCCGGGACAAATTCCACTTCGCGCGGATACTCGTGCATCGAAAGCCGCAACTTCACCCATTCGCTGATCTCGGACGCCAGCTGTTGGCTTGGCTCGAATCCTGGCGCCAGCACGACATAGGCCTTGACGATCTCGGTGCGAACGGGATCGGGCTTGCCGATGGCTGCGGCCAGCTGCACGGCGGGATGGCCGATGAGGCAGTCCTCGATTTCGGCTGGCCCGATCCGATAGCCTGAGGAGGTGATGACATCGTCATCCCGCCCGAAGAAGGTGACGTAGCCGTCCGCATCCTGGCGCCCGATATCGCCTGTCAGAAGCCAATCGCCGACAAACTTCCGCTCGGTCGCCCCGACGTCGTCCCAATAGCCGAGAAACATCACGGGATCCGGGCGGCGGATGGCAATCTGCCCAGCTTCGCCAACAGGAAGCTCCTTGCCGGCTTCGCTGACGATGGCCACACGATGCCCGGGCACCGGGCGTCCGATTGCGCCGGGACGACTGATTCCGATCGCGGCGCTCGACGAAAGCACGAAATTGCACTCCGTCTGGCCGTAGAACTCGTTGACCGTAATCCCGAGCGTCCGCTTGACCCATTCCAGCGTTTCGGCACCGAGCGACTCGCCCGCTGCGCCGATGGTGCGCAAGACGAGATCATATTTGGCACGTGGATCTGGCACCGATTTCAGTAGCCGCAAGGCCGTCGGCGGAATGAAACCGTTGCGCACCTTCATTTCGGCCATGATGCGATAAGCCATGTCGGCATCGAATTTCTGCGCCGGCGAGGAGACGACGGGAACACCGAGCAACAGGCTGGGCAGCAGCGCATTCAGCAAACCGCCAGCCCAGGCCCAGTCCGAAGGTGTCCAGACCTTGTCTCCGGCCTGCGGAAATCCCTCATGGGCAAACTGCATGCCCGGTATGTGCCCCGCCAGCACCTGATGACCGTGAAGCGCGCCCTTCGGCGGACCGGTCGTTCCCGACGTGAAGATCATCAGCGCCGGATCGTGGGGCGCGGTTTTCGCGACCTCGAACACCGGGGGATGGCTTTCGACCAGCGCTGAAAAGTATCGCACGCCCTGTCGATCGCCGTCGACGCAGATCACTTCGGAAAGGTCAGGTAGTCGCTCGCGGATATGGCTGATGCGGTCGAGCCCGAATGTGTTGGTGATGACGACGAAAGCGCCCGCGGTCCGCAGCCGGTATTCCAGCGCCTCGACGCCGAAGAGCAAGGCCAACGGCAGTGCGATCGCGCCGATCTTGTAGATCGCAACATGGGCGATAACGGTCTCGAACGACTGCGGCAGGAGCAGGGCGACCCGATCACCTTTCGTTACCCCCAAAGACACCAGCGCATTGGCGAGCGACGCCGACCGGTCGGCCAGCTCGCGGTAGGTCATGGAGAGATGATTGCCGTCAGGGCTGAAGTGCTCAAGGCAAACGCGATCAGGCGTCCGCGCCGCCCATTCGTCGCTCACCGCGCGGCCGATATTGAAATCCTCCGGTATTTCCCAGGCGAAATCACGGTAAAGGTCTTCGTAGCGATCGCGCTGCGGTAGTCTCATCGGCGAAAATCCAGTCAAATGCTGCAGCAGCTAACACCGAGAGCCCGGAACACGCAAGCGCGAGACCTTGCGATGGCTTCTCGATGGTCACAAAACTTTTGTGTGAGGAGCAGACACTTTCAAGCTTGCCGCGCTAGATCAAAGGGCGCTGGGTAGCGACTCGTTTGGAGCAATTTCATGGATTACGTCAAATTTGGCGGCACTGGCTTGGAAGTGTCGAAGATCTGCCTGGGTTGCATGACCTTCGGCGAACCTGGCCGTGGCAACCACAGTTGGACACTCGGCGAAGAAGACAGCCGGGCATTGATCAGACAGGCGCTCGATCTCGGCATCAACTTCCTCGACACCGCCAACACCTATTCGGACGGCTCCTCGGAGGAGATCGTCGGGCGCGCGATCCAGGACTTTTCAAAGCGGGACGAGATCGTGCTCGCGACCAAGGTCTTTAACCGCATGCGTCCGGGGCCGAACGGCGCCGGCCTGTCGCGCAAGGCGATCTTCGACGAGATCGACAACAGCCTGCGTCGCCTTGGCACCGACTATGTCGACCTCTATCAGATCCACCGGTTCGATTATACGACGCCGATCGAAGAAACGCTGGAAGCCCTGCATGATGTCGTGAAGGCAGGCAAGGCGCGCTATATCGGCGCCTCCTCCATGTATGCCTGGCAATTCGCCAAGATGCTCTATACCTCGCGCGCCAATGGCTGGACGCCATTCGTCAGCATGCAAGATCATCTGAACCTGCTCTACCGGGAGGAAGAGCGCGAAATGCTGCCCTTCTGCCAGGATCAGAAGATCGCCGTCATTCCCTGGAGCCCGCTCGCCCGCGGTCGGCTGACGCGCGACTGGGATGAGAAGACGACCCGCAGCGAGACGGACGAATTCGGCAAGACGCTCTACAAGCAGGCGGAAGACGCCGATCGTACCATCATCGGCGTTGTCGGAAAGCTGGCCGAAAAACATGGTGTCTCCCGTGCCCAGATTGCGACCGCCTGGATCCTGCAGAAAAGCGCCGTCACGGCGCCGATCATCGGTGCGTCGAAAGCCAAGCACTTGGCCGACGCCGTCGCCGCACTGTCCGTAAAGCTGGCCCCAGAGGACGTCGCCGCGCTCGAGGAACCCTATGTTCCCCACAGGGTCGAAGGTTTCAAATAACGCGACAGTTTGGAGTGTTGCCGGTCGCGGACGTTGAGCCGGCGACCGCGGCCACTTCCGTTCAAGGATATTGCCATGACGACGATCCCCTTCGAAGCGCGCCGCTTTCAATCCACGGCCGCCTACTACACGCGCTATCGCGTTCCCTATCCCGATCAACTCATCGGGCAGGTTGCCAAGCGCGCCGGCCTCGTGGCCGGCGAGCGTGTGCTTGACCTTGGTTGCGGCCCCGGTCAGCTCGGCATTGCCTTCGCGCGGCTGGCCGGAGCAACGGTCACTGGCCTCGATCCGGAACCGGAAATGCTGGAGGCGGCGCGGACGGATGCAGCCGCCGTCGGTGTCAACGTCACCTTCATCAAGGGCTCTTCATACGATCTCGGCCCGCGCTTTGCGCCGCTCAACATGACGGTCATGGGGCGTTCGTTTCACTGGATGGACCGCCTGGAGACGCTGAAGGCTCTCGATGAAATCACCGTGACTGACGGTTGCGTGGTGCTGTTCGGCGATCGCCACATCTCCTCGACGCCCGACTGGCGGCAGGCCGTCAACGAGATCGCCGAGAGCTTCGCACCGGAGCGCAATGCCAATCGCGAACGGCGGAAAAGCCCGGATTGGATTGAGCATGAAAGCATCCTCCTTCGCTCGCCCTTCGGTGATCTGGAGCGGATCTCCGTTGTGAGGGAGCGCAAGCTCTGCCTCGACGATATCGTTGGCCGCGCCTTCTCGACCTCGGTGACATCGCCACAGGCGCTTGGCGCAAAGACGGCAGCCTTCGAGGCCGAGCTTCGCGCCACCCTCCTCAAGCTTTCGCCCGAGGGCAGCTTCCTGGAGGTGGTGGAGATCGGCGGCCTGATCGCACGCCGCGGCTAGCCCTCGGTCCTGTTCTCAAGGGAAAGTGCATCGCGAGTCGCATAGAGAAAGCTGTCGGAGAGTTCACGGCTCTCGACGGCTCGCGCCAGGATCACCGCACCCATCATCGCTGCAAGTGTCGTAAAGCCCTTCTCGCGCCGTTCCTCTGGCGTCTTACCGGACACAATCTTGGACAGAATATCAACGAGCATCGAAAGCCCATCGTTGAATGTCTCGCGCATCGCACCGTGACTGCGACTGACTTCCTGGGCAAGCGAAGCGAAAACGCAGCTGCCGCCTGGGTCGTCGACGCTGCAGCGCGACAGATAGTGATTGAGCAGCGCATCGAACGGCCGCTCCGGCGCCGACGCGATGATCTCGTTCCAGCGAATCTTCACCTTCTCGATCAATGCGCGGCTCACTTCCAGCGCCAGCTCTTCCTTGGATTCGAAATGGCCGTAGAACCCGCCATGCGTCATCCCGGCAGCCTTCATGATCTCGGCGACGCCTATGCCGTCGAAACCCTTTTCGCGAAACAGCACCCCGGCAACCGTCAGGATCTTCTCGCGATTCTCGGCAAATTTTTCTCGGCTGACCCGCATTCGGTTCTCCGCAATTGGCAGCTTGACAATTTATATGACGTCCATCATCAATACGCAACAATTATGATGACCATCATCTAAAAGCTTCCGATAGTCTCCGGCAACCTCAAAACGGAACGGCCACATGGTATCGACTGCACTTGCTTCATCTCTGGCGCGACGCAACATCCACTATGGATGGGTGGTCGTTGCAGCAACCTTCCTGACCATGCTGGTGACCGCTGGCGCAATGGGCGCCCCCGGCGTCCTCATCAAGCCGCTCCAGGACGAGTTCGGTTGGGAAACTTCGCAGATATCTTCCGCGCTCGCCGTCCGGCTGATTCTGTTCGGGCTTATGGGACCGTTCTCGGCCGCTTTCATGAACTATTTCGGCATCCGCAAGGTTATCGTCTTCGCCATGGTCCTGATCGGCGGCGGCTTCGTCGGCTCGCTCTTCATGAGCGAACTCTGGCAGTTGCTCCTGCTCTGGGGAATCGTCGTCGGCTTCGGCACCGGGCTGACCGCAATGGTGCTCGCCGCAACCGTATCCGCCCGCTGGTTCACCAAGCATCGCGGCCTCGTGGTAGGCATGCTGTCGGCGAGTTCTGCGACGGGACAGCTGGTCTTCCTGCCACTGATGGCGGAGTTGACGGAACGGTACGGTTGGCGCGCAACAGTCTTTCTGGTCTGCGGCATGATCATGTTCGCCGCACTCATCGTACTGACCTTCATGCGCGACCGCCCTTCCGACCTCAACCTGCCCGCCTTCGGCGAGGCACATATCACGCCACCGCCGCCAACCGAATCCGGGCTGCTGGCGATGCTGGCAACGCCGGTCACGGTTCTCAAGG
>Ga0207426_1002002_pt1 | contig 14402 bp, 11 predicted proteins | sample AraplaMF_Cvi_mMS_FD_184265 | JGI IMG/M metagenome (GOLD analysis project Ga0207426, IMG submission 184265) | Arabidopsis root microbial communities from the University of North Carolina, USA - plate scrape MF_Cvi_mMS (SPAdes) (version 2) | ecosystem: Host-associated > Plants > Roots > Endosphere...
CAGGCCGGTCTGGCCCTTGGCGAGGTTGCGACGGTACAGCTCGTTGGACGCCTCGGCGGTGGAGTGGCCGGCGTACGTCCGCATCAGCCACGGACGATCCTTCTGACGCTCAGTCATATCAGGCCCGAATCTTCCTGGTCCGGAGTCCGAGTTGCCTCAGACGTTCCGGAAGCGGTTGATGGCGTCGAGGTGCTCGGCGCGCATTTCTTCGTCGCGCACGCCCATTCCCTCCTCGGGGGCCAGTGCCAGCACGCCGACCTTGCCCTGGTGGAGGTTGCGGTGCACGTCGTACGCCGCCTGTCCGGTCTCCTCGAGGGTGTACGTCTTCGACAGCGTCGGGTGGATCTTGCCCTTGGCGATCAGGCGGTTGGCCTCCCACGCCTCGCGGTAGTTGGCGAAGTGCGAGCCGATGATCCGCTTCAGCGACATCCACAGGTAGCGGTTGTCGTACTCGTGCATGTAGCCCGAGGTCGAGGCGCAGGTGGTGATGGTGCCGCCCTTGCGGGTGACGTAGACGCTCGCGCCGAAGGTCTCGCGGCCCGGGTGCTCGAAGACGATGTCGATGTCCTCGCCGCCGGTGAATTCGCGGATGCGCTTGCCGAAGCGCTTCCACTCCTTCGGGTCCTGGGTGCGCTCGTCCTTCCAGAACTTGTAGCCCTCGGCGTTGCGGTCGATGATCGCCTCGGCGCCCATCTTCCGGCAGATCTCCGCCTTCTGGTCGGAGGAGACCACGCAGATCGGGTTGGCGCCGCCGGCCAGCGCGAACTGGGTGGCGTAGCTGCCGAGTCCGCCGCTGGCGCCCCAGATCAGGACGTTGTCGCCCTGCTTCATCGCCGCGCCGTTGCGCGAGACGAGCTGGCGGTAGGCGGTGGAGTTGACCAGGCCGGGTGCCGCCGCCTCCTCCCAGCTCAGGTGCTGGGGCTTGGGCATCAGCTGGTTGGACTTGACCAGCGCGATCTCGGCCAGGCCGCCGAAGTTGGTCTCGAAGCCCCAGATCCGCTGCTCGGGGTCGAGCATCGTGTCGTTGTGGCCGTCGGAGGACTCCAGCTCGACGGACAGGCAGTGCGCGACGACCTCGTCGCCGGGGCCCCAGGAGTTGACACCGGGCCCGGTGCGCAGGACCACGCCGGCCAGGTCGGAGCCGATCACGTGGTAGGGGAGGTCGTGGCGCTTGGCGAGGGGGGAGAGCTTGCCGTAGCGCTCCAGGAACCCGAACGTCGACATCGGCTCGAAGATCGAGGTCCACACGGAGTTGTAGTTCACGGAGGAGGCCATCACGGCCACCAGCGCCTCGCCCGGTCCCAGCTCGGGCACCGGCACGTCCTCGACGTGCAGCGACTTGCGGGGGTCCTTCTCCTTGCTCTCCAGACCGGCGAACATCTCGGCCTCGTCCTTGTGCACGGTCACCGCGCGGTAGGACTCGGGGATGGTCAGGCCGGCGAAGTCGGCGCTGGTGGTGTCAGGCGCAAGGATTGCGTCCAGGATTTCGTTCACGGGGGTGCCTCCGGCGGTTGGGGCCTCCCCGGCCCGACCGGAACGGCGGGCTCGGGGAACCGTTGAGGGAAACGGCTTGGGGAACGTCGGGGGTGGTGCAGAGGTGGTGCCGTCGGTTCGGCCGGGGCGGCGCCGCTTCCGTCGCCTCTGCGGGGGTCGCAGAGCCGTCGGCCGCGAAGCCTGGCAGCGCTGGTGAGCGCGATGCCCAGCGGTAGCTGGGAATTGCCTGTGACGCAGGCATCCGGGCGGACAGCCGCGTACGGCTGGTGGGACAGCCGGCGCGCGTTGGTTCTCAGCACGCCGGCCGCCCGGACACCTTCAACGTATGACACCGCGTGCCAGGCGACAAGACACTGAGTGCCAAGAATTTCTCTCAGATGTCATCCGGGCGGCACGCATGAGCAAAAGAGGGCCGATGGGAGGCCTGGAGATGACCCAGAGAAAGGGTGTATGCGCGCAGCGTGCGCAGGGACGGCGTTACGCCATCCGTGTCGCGGCCCGGTCCGCCCAAGGGCGCCGGGCCGCGCTCGTCTCCGGTTTCGGACGGAGGGCCGTTACTTGCGTTCCTTGATGGCCTTGCGGATGGTGCGCATGACCTCGTCCAGCGGGGCGTCCGTGCGGGCCACCGCGACCAGCACCTCGCCCTCCCGCGAGACGGCCGCCGGGGGGTTCTCCCCGCTGCCGGTGCGGCCCGCGCCGATGCCGGCGCCGAAGGTCTCCCGGACGATCTCGAAGGCGTGGTCGAGCTGCGCCTCGACATCGCCCTGGGCGTCGGCCCGCAGCCAGCGCCGCAGCACATGGTTGTGCGCGGTGACCACGGCGGACGCCGCGACCTCGGCGAGCAGCGGATCGTCGTCGCCCTCGCGGTGCGCCCCCTCGTCGAAGTGGCCCAGGAGATAGCGGGTGAACAGCCGCTCGTAGCGGGCCACCGAGGCGATCTCGGCCTCCCGCAGGGTGGGGACCTCACGGGTCAGGCGGTAGCGGGCCACCGACACGGCCGGGGAGGCCGCGTACATCCGCATGACCTCCTTGATCCCGCGGCAGACCGTGTCCAGCGGGTTCTCGTGCGGCGGAGCGGCGTCCAGGACGGCCTCCGCGCGGACGAGGGTGTCGTCGTGGTCGGGGAAGATCGCCTCTTCCTTGGAGCGGAAGTGGCGGAAGAACGTCCGCCGGGCGACGCCCGCCGCGGCCGCGATCTCGTCGACCGTCGTCGCCTCGTAGCCCTTGGTCGCGAACAGTTCCATCGCCGCCGCCGACAATTCGCGGCGCATTTTGAGCCGTTGCGCGGCCGCCCGGCGGGTGCCGGGAGTGACGGTGTCGGAGGTGTCGGAGGGTTGCGTGCGAGCGGGCTGGGACATGTGGGGACGGTACTGCATATTTACGCGACCTGCGGCATGAGGTGCAGCCCTCGTCCCCGTGAGCGGGGGTGGACCGCCGTCGGGTTCCAGCAGTCCACCCCACCCTCCCCCGGCCGGGCCGGGGTGCCGCCACGCGTCAGCGCCGGGCGTACTCACGGAAGCCGCGGCCGGTCTTGCGGCCGAGGCAGCCCGCGGCGACGAGGTGCTCCAGCAGCGGCGCCGGGGCCAGCCCGGGGTCGCGGAACTCCGCGTGCAGCACCTTCTCGATGGCCAGCGACACGTCCAGGCCGACCACGTCGAGGAGTTCGAACGGGCCCATCGGGTAGCCGCCGCCGAGCTTCATGGCGGCGTCGATGTCGTCCAGGGACGCGTAGTGCTCCTCGACCATCTTGATCGCGTTGTTCAGGTACGGGAACAGCAGCGCGTTCACGATGAAGCCGGCCCGGTCGCCGCAGTCCACGGGGTGCTTGCGGACCTTGGCGCAGACCGCCCGCACGGTGGCGTGGACGTCGTCGGCCGTCAGGACCGTACGGACCACCTCGACCAGCTTCATGGCGGGCGCCGGGTTGAAGAAGTGCATCCCGATGACGTCCTCGGGGCGCGAGGTGGCGCGGGCGCAGGCCACGACCGGCAGCGACGAGGTGGTGGTGGCCAGGACCGCGCCCGGCTTGCAGACCTTGTCCAGGGTCGTGAACAGCTCCTGCTTGACCGCCAGGTCCTCGGCCACCGCCTCGACCGCGAGATCCACGTCCGCGAACGCGTCCAGCGACCCGGCCGGGGTGATCGCGGCCAGCGCGGTGTCCCGGGCCTCGGCACTCATCCGGCCCTTGTCCACCGAGCGGCCCAGCGACTTCGCGATCCGGGCCTTGGCCTTCTCGGCCTTCTCCAGGCTGCGGGCGGCCAGCACGACCTTGTAGCCCGCCTTGGCGAAGACCTCCGCGATACCGCTGGCCATCGTCCCGGAGCCCGCCACGCCGACGCCGGTGACGGTCCGCCCGCCGGCGAGCTCGTCGGCGTCCGCCGGGCTCTCCGCGTCCGGCACGACCGTGGCGCTGCCCGGCGCGTCGTACGTGTAGAAGCCGCGGCCCGCCTTGCGGCCGGTCAGCCCCGCCTCGGCGAGCTGGCCCAGGATCGGCGCGGGGGCGTGCAGCCGGTCCTGGGACTCGGCGTACATCGCCTCCAGGACCGTCCGCGCGGTGTCGACGCCGATGAGGTCGAGCAGCGCCAGCGGGCCCATGGGCAGGCCGCAGCCGAGCCGCATCGCGGCGTCGATGTCCTCACGGGTGGCGTACTTGGACTCGTACATCGCCGCCGCCTGGTTCAGGTAGCCGAACAGCAGGCCGTCCGCGACGAAGCCGGGGCGGTCACCCACCGCGATCGGGTCCTTGCCCAGGGCGTGGGCCAGCTCCGTGACGGCCGCGACCGCGGTCGGCGCGGTGAGCACGGACGAGACCACCTCGACCAGCTTCATGGCCGGCGCGGGGTTGAAGAAGTGCACACCGAGCACCCGCTCGGGGCGCTGCGAATCGGCGGCCAACCGGGTCACGGACAGGGCGTTGGTGCCGGTGGCGAGGATGGTGTCCGGGCGGACCACGGCGTCGAGCCCCGCGAACACCTGCCGCTTGAGCTCGTAGTCCTCGGGCACGACCTCGATGACGAGATCGGCGTCCGCGGCGGCCTGCAGGTCGGTGAAGGTGCGGAACCGGGCCAGGATGTCCTGCCGCTCCCGCTCGGTGATCCGCTCGCGCCGCACCGCGCGGGCGGTTGCGGTTTCGAGGGCCGTGACGGCGTGCCGGGCCGCGGCCTCGTCGGTGTCGATGCCGATGACCTCGCGGCCGGCCCGGGTCAGCACCTCGGCGATACCGGTACCCATGGTGCCCAGGCCGACGACGGCCACGGTGGAAAGGGACAGGGGGGAGGCTTCAGTTGAGAGATCAGGGGTGGACTGAGGGCCCATCGCGAGACTCCTGAGGGTGTTCCCCTGAAAACAGGGGAGAAGTGACGACTGAGGGTGTCCGCAGGGCGCGGGGCCTGTCGTACGCGGCGGCGTAGATGCGGCGGTGAACCGCGGGAGCCGCAGCGCCGCAGGAACGCCTGCGGTGCGGGAGCCGCGGCGGGCCCTGTCCCGGGGCCGTGCCGTGTGCTCCGTACTGATGTCGTGCTGTGCGGTGCCGAACCGACTTCACTCTGTGGCGGCTGCGTCACCAGGCCGCCCGAGCAGTGGTGCTGCTCGTTCCAGCAGGTTAACCGGTGAGTAACCAGAGCGCCAGGGGTAGCGAGGGTCATTAGGCTGTGGTGCAGGCCACGTCGCGGGAACCGGGGCGGCCCGGCGGGAGGGGATCGGCAAATGGAAGAGGAATTCCACGAGTTGACGGACCGGGTGCGGACCGAACTCCGCTCCCCACAGGATCTGGTCGCCTACGAACGGTTGCTGGGGCTGGCCCGCAAGAACACCCCCGCCGGGCGGGAGGAGCTCGCCCGGATGCTGGTCGCCGTCGAACGTCCGCTGTGGGCCAGGGAGATCGCCGCCTTCGTCCTCGGCTGCGCCGGCGACAAGCGGGCCTTCGAGACGCTCGTGCTGCTGCTGAACTACCGCGACCCGGTGCGCTGCGCCACCGCCGCCCACGCCCTGGGCCGCCTCGGCGACCCCCGCACCGCCCGCGCCGCCGCCGCACTCGCCACCAACCCGCTGCGCACCGCCTACGCCCTGCACCCGGTCCGGCTGCTGGCCGAGCTCCGCGCGCCGCAGTCCGTGCCCGCGCTGATCGCGACCCTGGAGCGCCTGCTGACCCCGCACAACCCCTACTGGCGGGTGGCGCTCGCCTGCGTCGAGGGCCTGGGTGCGCTGGGCGACCGGCGGGCGGTCCCCGCGCTCACCGCGGCCGTCGCCCATCCCCGGCTCGCGGCCGCGGCGGCGGCGTCACTGGCACGGCTGGGGGTGCACGAGGACGTACCGGCGCAGGCCGGTGGCCCCGGGGCGGGGGACGACGCCGGAGACGGCGGCCCGGCTCAGGGTGCGGAGCGGGGCGAGGGGACCGGCGGCGGCCCGCCCGGTTCGGGTGTCAGCGGGCGCCGGTAGCGCACCTCCGGGACGCTGCGGCCGCCCACCTCGTACGCCTCCTGTGCCCCGTCCGGCACAAAACCCGCCCGCTCGTAGAACCGCCGGGCGCGGGCGTTGCCGCGCACCACCCACAGATACAGCGCACGGTAGCCGCTCGCCCGCGCCCGGGCGGTACCGGCGGCCATCAGCGCGCGCCCGACACCCGTGCCGATCAACTCGGGCGCCACATAGAGGGCGAGCAGCTCACCGGCGGTCGGCAGCGGCGCGGGCAACTGTGCGGGCCCCGGGGCGAGATCGGGGTCCCTGGCCGGTCCGACGCTCGCCCAGCCGACGATCGCGCCGTCCCGCTCGGCCACCAGTTCCGACACCTCGGGCGGCCGGCGTCCGAACCACGCCCGCCGCCGCTCCGCGTCCGCCGCCACGCTCATCGCGTCCAGATACGCCTGCGGCATCAGCCCGCGGTACGCCGACTGCCAGCCGCGGACCCGCACCGCCGAGACCGCGTCCACGTCGGCCTCGGCCATCTCCCGTACCCGTACGGGGCGCGGCGGCTGCGCCCGGCTGCGTTCCTCAGGTCCCTGCATGCCGCAGAGGGTAGGGGCCCCGGGAGGATGGCTCCTCCTGATTTCCCGGGGCCGGCGGGCCGGGGCCGGCGAGCGGGGCCGGCCCGCCGGTCACATCAGGGTCAGCTGGGTGGGTTCCGGGGGGGATCCGGGCCGGTCATCCGCGGGCGCGCCGGCCGGGCCGGGGGCGGGGTCCGCCGGCGGGAGCCTGCGGGCCGCGCCGGGCCGGGAGGGGCCGATGCCGTACTCCGCGGCGAACTCGTGGACCTGACGGGTGATCTGGCGCTGGTACCACGTGGGAGCGTAGGCGCCGTCGCCGTACATCGTCCGGTAGCGCCCCACCAGATGCGGATGGTGGCGTTCCAGCCATGCCAGGAACCACTCCCGGGCACCGGGCCGCAGATGCAGCACGAGCGGGGTGACGGAGCCGGCGCCGGCCTCGGCGATGGCGCGCACCGTGGCCCGCAGCTGGTCCGGCGCGTCCCCGAGGAAGGGGATCACCGGCGCCATCAGCACACCGCAGGGTATGCCGTGCGCGGTGAGCGTGCGCACCACGTCCAGCCGGCGCTCCGGCGCCGGGGTGCCGGGCTCGACCGTGCGCCACAGCTCGCGGTCCAGGAAGCCGACGGAGACGGAGATGCCGACATCGGTGACCTCGGCGGCCTGCTGCAGCAGCGCCAGGTCCCGCAGGACGAGCGTGCCCTTGGTGAGGATCGAGAAGGGGTTGGCGTAGTCGCGCAGCGCCGTGATGATGCCGGGCATCAGGCGGTAGCGGCCCTCGGCGCGCTGATAGCAGTCGACGTTCGTGCCCATGGCGATGTGGTCACCGCGCCAGCGCCGCCCGGCCAGCTCCCTGCGCAGCAGTTCGGGAGCGTTGACCTTCACCACGATCTGCGAGTCGAAGTCCTGCCCGGTGTCCAGGTCGAGGTAGCCGTGCGTCTTGCGCGCGAAGCAGTACACACAGGCGTGACTGCAGCCGCGGTACGGGTTCACGGTCCATTCGAACGGCATCCGGGAGGCGCCCGGCACCCGGTTCACGATCGAGCGGGCGCGCACTTCGTGAAAGGTGATCCCGCGGAATTCGGGGGTGTCGACCGTCCGGCTGACGACGTCCGCACCGAACAGCGCGGACGGGCCGTCGCCGAGGTTGTCCCAGCGCATCGGGCCTCCTTCAGGAACCAGCAGAGCCCCCCTGCGCCATAATAGAACACATGTTCCCTTGAGGCTCGGCGGCCCTGAATTTGGGTGCGCCGCCCCGGGGTGGTTGGCTTGGCGGCGCATCGCAGGACCGGCAGCCGAGTACTGGAGGACCACACACATGGGGCAGGTCGAAGCCATCACGCAGCGCGAGATCGCGGCGGACCCGGAGGACGTGTTCGACGCGCTCGCCGACTACTCCGGCACGCGTCCGCAGCTGCTGCCCGAGCACTTCAGCGAGTACGAGGTCCGGGAGGGCGGCGACGGCAAGGGCACCCTCGTCCACTGGAAGCTCCAGGCCACGAGCAAGCGGGTGCGCGACTGCCTGCTGGACGTCGACGAGCCGACCGAGGGCCAGCTCGTGGAGAAGGACCGCAACTCCTCGATGGTGACCACCTGGGTCGTCACCCCGGCCGGCGAGAAGCGCGCCAAGGTCGTCGTGACCACCACCTGGCAGGGCGCCGGCGGCATCGGCGGCTTCTTCGAGCGGACCTTCGCGCCCAAGGGTCTGGGCCGGATCTACGACAGCATCCTCGACAAGCTCGCCGCCCACGTCGCGAAGTGATCGGCCTGTCCCACCCGTCACCCTGAGCGCTTGCCCTCACACTCACCGGTTCGGGTGGTTTCCGGTGGGCCGAGGCGTTGGGCCCACCGGAACACTTCCGTACGGAAAGCCCTGATGGGAGCCCAAGAGGCGCTCCGGGCACCGCACTTGACGTCCCTTCCCGCCCATCACGCGCCCTTTCGCCGCGGTTGATCGGTGTTGTCGCCCAATGCGAGAAATTGGGCGGCAACAGGCGTGACGAGGGGAGCAGCACGTGGGCGGGACCACCCTGAGCGAGCGGGGCGGGCGGGCCGGGCGGACCGGCCCGCCCGCCGCCGGTGCGGCCACGGGCCCGGCCGGGGCCGTGGCCCCGGCCGCGTACGGCACTTCGCCCGGTCCCGCCCCCGGCGTACCCCGGGACCCCGCCCCCGGCGCACCGGCGCCGCTCGGCCCCCGCCGCCTCCGCCTGGTCGTCCTCGGCCTGATGCTGACGCTGCTGCTCGCGGCCCTCGACCAGACCATCGTCGCGACCGCGCTCCCCAAGATCGTGGGTGAGCTGCACGGCCTGGGCGAGATGTCCTGGGCGGTGACGTCCTACCTCCTCGCCTCGACCATCGGACTGCCCCTCTACGGAAAGCTCGGCGATCTCTTCGGCCGCAAGCCCGTCTTCCTCTTCGCCATCCTGGTCTTCACCGCCGGCTCGGCGCTGACCGGCTGGTCGCGGACGATGGACGAACTGGTCGCCTTCCGCGCCGTCCAAGGCGTCGGCGGGGGCGGGCTCATGATCGGCGTGCAGGCGATCATCGCCGATGTCGTACCGCCACGGGCCCGCGGCCGCTACATGGGCCTGATCGGTGCCGCCTTCGGGATCGCCTCCGTGGCCGGACCGCTGATCGGCGGCTTCTGCACCGACCACGCCTCCTGGCGCTGGTGCTTCTACCTCAACGTCCCGTTCGGCGTGCTGACGTTCCTGGTCATCGCCCTCGTCCTGAAGCTGCCCCGGCCGGCGCGCCGCGCCCGGCTGGACATCGCCGGCGCCCTGCTGCTCGCCGCGTTCTCCACCTGCCTGGTCCTGCTGACCAGTTGGGGCGGCACCGAGTACGCCTGGACCTCGCGGGTCGTCCTCGGGCTCGGCGCCGGTGCGCTCGGCTGCGCCGTGCTGTTCCTCGCCGTCGAGCACATCGCCGCCGAACCGCTGATCCCGCTGCGGCTGTTCCGCGACTCGGTCTTCAACCTCACCGGCCTGATCGGCGCCGTCGTCGGTGTCGCGCTCTTCGGCGCCGCCAGCTATCTGCCGACCTTCCTGCAGATGGTCGACGGGGCCACCGCCACCGAGTCCGGGCTGCTGATGCTGCCCATGATGGGCGGCATCGTCCTCGCCTCCCTCGTCTCCGGCCAGTTGATCAGCCGGACCGGGCACTACCGGACCTATCCCGTCCTGGGCTGCGCGGCGGCCGCCGTGGGGATGTGGCTGCTGTCGCGGTTGCAGCAGGACACCCCGCGCGAGGTCTACAGCCTCTGGATGGGCATCCTCGGCGTCGGCATCGGCCTCGTGCTGCCGGTGCTGGTGCTCGCCGTGCAGAACTCCGTACGCGCCGCCGATCTGGGCACCGCGACCAGCGCCAACAACTACTTCCGGCAGATCGGTGGCAGCGTCGGAGCGGCCGTCTTCGGCACCCTCTTCGCCGACCGGCTGGCCCGCGGGCTCGGCGAGCGGCTGCCCAGGCCGGCGCGGCTGCCCGACCCGGAGTCGATCACCCCGCAACTGGTGCGCGCCCTGCCCGCCCCGCTGCGCGACGGCTATATCGCCGCGTATGCGCACGCCATGCCGGGGATCTTCTTCTACCTCGTGCCGGTGCTCGTCCTGGGCCTCGTGCTCGCCCTCTTCCTGAAAGAGAAACCCCTGGTGTCCCACGTCTCTCCTGCCCCGCAGACCTCCGCGACCCCGTCGGCCCCGTACGGCGATCCGATCGACCCCGCCGCCGTGCCCCCGGCCCGCTCGACGACCGACGCGAGTGCCCCCCACTCCTGTGACAGCAGGGCGACGTATCCGCGCACACACGGCTACGGCGCCGCCGGAGCGCCTCCCGTCACGGCCGGCGTCCCGGTGTGCGGCACCGTCCAGCACCACGACGGCAGCATCGTGCCGCGCGCCGCGCTGACCCTCATCGACGTCGCCGGCCGCCAGGTCGGCCGCGGCGCCACCGGTGACGACGGGCGCTACGCCCTGAGCACGCCGGGAGCCGGCTCGTATGTGCTGATCGCGGCGGCCGGCGGGCACCAGCCGCAGGCCGTCAGCGTCACCGTCGGCGAGCGGCCGGTCGAGCTGGACGTCGTGCTCGGCGGCGCGGGGCGCCTCGCGGGCACCGTCACCACCGCCGACGGGACGCCCGTGCGCGATGCCATGGTCACCCTCACCGATGTCCGCGGCGAGGTCGTCGCCACCACCCGCAGCGGACGCGAAGGCGGCTACGTCATCGGGGAGTTGGTGGCCGGCGAGTACACCCTCGCCTCCAGCGCGCCCGCGTTCCGCCCCGCCGCCCTGCCGGTGACCGTGCAGGCGTCGCGGGAGACCCGCCAGGACATCGAGCTGGCCGGCGGCGCGGTGCTGCGCGGGACCGTACGGGCCGGCGGCGGCCGCCCGGTCGAGGACGCCCGGGTCACCCTCCTGGACGCCGGGGGCAATGTCGTCGACACCGCGACCACCGGGGCCGACGGGCTGTTCCGCTTCGTGGACCTGTCGGCCGGGGAGTACACCGTCATCGCCGCCGGATACCCGCCGGTGGCCACCGTCCTGCGGATGGCGGGCGGCGGCCGCACGGAGCGCGATCTCCAACTGGGGCACGAGGACTGAGCTCCGGGCGACGGCTGCGGCGGACGGTGCGCACGGTGCGCGGGCGGCACTCCCTGTTCGGGGAATGCCGCCCGCCGTACTGTGCGGCGGTCGTACCGTGGTGGGGGTGGTGCACGGCCGGTGTACGAAGGAGCAACCACCCATGGAGCGTGGCCCGTCGAACGGCGACGACCTGACCCTCGCGGCGCCCGTGCCCCGGGACGCGGTGCCCGCACGGATTCCGCTGGCGGTCGTGGTGGTGGGCGCGGACGGCCGGATCTCCCACTGGAGCAGCGGCGCCCACCGGCTCTTCGGACCCACCCCCGGCGAGGCGGTGGGCGCCCCCGCCGTCGATCTGATGCCGGTCACCGGTGCGCTCGGCGACAAGGGGTGGGGCGGGCGCACGGGCGGCCCCGAGGCGGGCAACGGCTACGAGGAGCCCAACGGGCCCGGCCGGGAGGGCGCATGGGGCGGCGGCGCCTGCCCCACCGCCGGCCGGGCCCGGATGGCCGCCGCGGGGGCCGGCCCGGTGGACCTGCTGTGGTGGGCGTACCCCCTGGTGGGTTCCGGCGCCGGACGTGTCCTGGTCCTCGCGGTGGCCGCCGACCGGCTGCCCGGCGAGGGAGCCACGGGCCACGGCGCGCGACACGAGCGCTTCGCGCCCGCCTTCGGGCCGCACACCGAGGTGCCCGGCGCCGCGGACCTGGCCCGCAGGCTGCCGGAGATCCTGCCGAGCATAGGTCCCCAGGAGAGCGCCCGGATCGTCGCCCGGATCCTCGAACTGGGCTGTCCGGTACTGGAGGTCAGCCTCCAGGAGCGGTTTCCGGTGACCCTGGACTGAGAGTCCGGTCGTGCCCCGTGGCGCCCGGGGCGCGTGAGGAGAGGGGCGCATGACGGACCTCGGTTTCCCGGAGTCGCGCCGCGGACCGGGACGGGCCCGTCGGCGGATCGGTGCTTCCGGTACGCGGAGGCGTTCGAGCGGTTCGCCGCGGGGCACCGGGAGGCGAGGGACGCCCTGCCCGAGCCGGACGAACAGCGGGACGTGGAGACCGGGATCGGGGCGGTCGGTCGGAGGCGGGACGCCCGTCCAGGGGCGGGGCGGGCGAGCGGCCGGGGGCCCACCCCTCAGAGCCGACCCGCGGCCCACTCGGCCGGCGGCGCGCCGAATTGCAGCCGGGTGATCAGCGGGCGGTCCCCGCGGAGCAGGGGCACGGCCGCGGCACGGGGTGCGAGCGCGCCGAGGAATCCACGGCCCGCGGGCAGCGGCACATCGGCCACGTCGCTGATGGCCGGATGGGCGTAGTGCAGCCGTTCCCGCTCGGCGGCGTCCATGCCCCACGGCATCGGGGGCAACCGATGTCCGCCGAGTCCCTTGGCGCCGGCCCGGGTGCGGGCGCTGAAGCGCCGGGACACGGTGTCGAACACCATCGAGCCACCGGGGAACGCTTCCGCGCAGGCGGCGATCAGCCGGCTCACCTCAGCGGGCCGCAGGTACATCAGCACCCCCTGCGCGGTCACCAGCACCCCGCGTGCGACATCGATCCCCGCCATCCACCGGCGCTCGCGGAGGTCGCAGGCGACGAGCCGCTGCCGAGCCCCGTGCGGCAGTACGCGGCTGCGCAGTGCCAGCGGTTCGGCGAGGTCGACGCTGACCCAGCGGGCCCGGCCGTTGTCGACCCGCCAGAACTGGGTCTCCAGTCCCTCGCCGAGCGCGATCACGGTGCCGTAGGGGTGTGCGTCGAGGAACGCCCGTACGACCCCGTCGAACCCGAGGGCCCGGAGCGCCAGGGCCTGTGCCAGCCACGGCCGGACGCCTCCCAGCCGTTCCGTGAAGGGGAAGTCGACCTCGGTGACGAGCTGTACGGCGCGCGGATCGGGCAGCACCGTGTCGGGACGGGCGGCCTCGGCGGCGCGGTGCTGGAGCGTCCACAACGCCGTTGCGGGAACTCCCTTGAGGTCTGTCATGACACGGACGGGCACCGAGTTCCTCCCAGAGTGCGACAGGGCGGCGCACCGACGGCACGCCCCCCCCCCGGGCCCACCGACCGCACCGCCCCCATGCCGCGTTGATACCGCCGCACCCGCCCCGCACGGGGCCGATCGGGGGACCGGTCACCCCGGGGGGTGCTTAGTCGTACCGCGCACCGGGCGCCATGCCTGCAACGCAGGAGGCGGGAATCGCCCGCACGGACGGAACGGACGGAGGAGACACCAGGGGAGGGGGAGACAGGGGGCAGCACCACCGCTTCATGGCGATGGAGCGGGCGTTCGGCCCCCGGTCCCCAACGCCCCCTCGGAAAAGCATGGTTGAGAGGCGACGGGTGCCCAGCGCTCCGAGCCGGCGGCCGCAGGCACCGCTTCCGGAACGCTCGCGCCTCGCGGGCGTCAGTGCGTCAGATCGCGGTGGACGACCCGGGCGGCGCTCTCGACGGTGTCGATGCCGTAGTCCATGGTGCGGTTGCCGGTGGAGAGGACGGCCAGGCCGTAGTCGTGGCCGGTGCGGGTGAAGGTGCCGACGCTGTTCACCCGCCAGCCGCCGGTGTCGCGCGGGAGCCAGCCGTTCTTGACGTGCACGGACGTCTCGGCGGGGGCACCGGCGGGGACTCCCCAGCGCTGGTCGGCCTCCACCCGGTGCATCAGGTCGAGGGCGTAGCCGCGGGAGGACGTGGTGAGCACCGCGTTGTCCGTGGTGAGCAGCTGCATCAGCCTGAGCTGGTCGCCGGCGGTGACCTGGGTGAGGCCCCAGGCCTTGCCCGCGCCGGGGACGGTGTGCCGCATACCGGCGAGGGACAGGAAGTGCTGGATGCCGGCCGCGCCGATCTGGTGCCAGAGGGCGGAGGTGGCGGCGTTGTCCGACTTGGTGATCATGTCGGTGGTCAGCTTCACCTCGCGCGGGCTCAGCGTGCGGTGCGCCTCCTGGGCCTGCCGCAGCAGGGCCCCGAGCACCGTGACCTTCACCACACTCGCGGAGTCGAAGTGGGCGCCGGCCTTGAACTCGCAGCGGGTGCGGGTCTGCCGGTCGTAGAGCGCCAGCGCCGACGAGCCCTTGCGCCCGTGGAGCGCGTCGGCGAGGTCCCGGGACAGCGCGGGCGCCAGGCCGGGCTTCTTCGAGGTGCACACGACCCTGGAGCCGCCCACCGGCGTGCTGGCGGAGCTGGCCGAGGCCGAGGTCGCCGTGGTGAGTGCCGTGAGCAGTGCTCCGGCGACCACGGCCGCGGCCAGCCCGCGGCGCGTGCGGGTCGCTGTGCGTGATCCGTGCATGGAGGTGTGTCCTGTCCCGCTGGGTATCGGAGGCCCGCGATGGGGCGGCCGGCCTCGGGCGACCGACGGTGCGCCGGGCCTGAGTGGCCGC
>Ga0207426_1002005_pt1 | contig 14374 bp, 11 predicted proteins | sample AraplaMF_Cvi_mMS_FD_184265 | JGI IMG/M metagenome (GOLD analysis project Ga0207426, IMG submission 184265) | Arabidopsis root microbial communities from the University of North Carolina, USA - plate scrape MF_Cvi_mMS (SPAdes) (version 2) | ecosystem: Host-associated > Plants > Roots > Endosphere...
ATTCCGTCTTCTGGTTCAGCTTCGCCGGTTTCAGCACACCCCACCGGACATCCGGACCGGACGAGGACCTCGCCTCCTACGGCATCGTCAAAGTCCTGGACGAGCACAGCGGCTATCCCGCCGACAAACGCTCCTACCCCGATATGCCCTGGGAACCGAAGCAAGCGTTCCACGCACTCGCCACCCGCTACGGGACCCACTGAGCTGATGCGGGTGATGATGGCTGCCGGGGCGAGGCCGTCGACGAACCAGCACGGCATCAGCACGGCCTGCTCCGGTCCTGAAGGGGCCGTTCCTCACACGGACTTCAGGCCTATTTGACGCCAGGTCACCACCTCGACCGATGACGGAAAGATCACCGTGTGGTACACAGACACAATGCCTTTACAGCGCCCCTTCCGCTTCGGTGTCAACATGTTCGTTCCCGGTTCGCGACGCGAGTGGAGCGCGAAGTGCCGAAGAGCCGAGGAACTCGGTTTCGATGTAGTCGGAGTGGCCGATCACCTGGAATTCTCCGCTCCGTTTCCAGCAATGGTGCTCGCGGCCGAAGCGACCGAACGGGTACGGCTGAGTACGTTCGTTTTGAACACGCCGTTCTACAACCCCGTCCTTCTCGCGCGTGACGTGGCGAGCACCGACCAATTCATCGACGGGCGTATGGAACTCGGGCTCGGCGCAGGCTACGTGAAGGCCGAGTTCGACGCCGCGGGGATACCGTTCCCCAGCGGTGGACGGCGGGTTGAGCAGCTGGAACAGGCTGTCACCACGTTGCGTGGTCTGTTTGCGGACACGGAATTTCAGCCGCGCCCAGCCCAACCCTCCGGGCCACCGCTGCTGATTGCGGGCTGGGGCGACCGGCTGCTGCGGGTGGCCGCGGCGCACGCCGACATCATCGCCTTCCCCGGAGGCTGGGCCAGCACCACCGGTGACGCCCTTCATCTGGCCGGAGTCGCGCAGATGGAAGAACGTCTCGCCTACCTGCGCGGCCTACTCGGTGACCGCGCCGACGCCGTGGAGCTGAATATCCTGCTGCAGCAGGTGATTCCGCCCGCCGAAGCCTCCGCAATGCCTGACAGGTTCGCACCGCTGTCGCCCGACGCACCGCACAGCCCCGAGGAGCTGCCCAGTGTATTGATCGGCACCCCGACGGAGATGGCGCAACAAATCAAGGAACGCAGCGAACGCTACGGATTCACCTATTTCACGGTCATGGAATACAACATGGAGAACTTCGCGCCGGTCATCGCCGCGCTCCGCTGAACCGGCCGTGATCGAAAGGGGCGAAAGAACCGAAGGATCGAAGGGATCGAAAGGGGTGTCCCGGTGGGTATCGGCTCCGGAACCAGTCGTGAAGCGGTCGGCGTGAATCTCGCGCTCGCCGAACCGGGCACCTCCACGACCCTTTTGCTGCTACGCCACGGTGAGACGGCATTGACACCGGAAAAGCGGTTGTCCGGCAGTGGCGGCTCCGATCCGGCGTTGTCGGAGGCCGGGGAACGGCAAGCCGAGGCCGCCGGGAGGATGCTCGGGGCACGCGGCGCGGTGCAGGCGGTGGTGTCCTCGCCGATGCGCCGGGCCAGGCAGACGGCCGAGACAGCGGCACGACGGCTGGGCCTGGAAGTCCACGTCGATGAAGGGCTCCGTGAGGCGGATTTCGGTGCCTGGGAGGGACTGACGTTCGCCGAGGTGCGCGAGCGCTACCCGGACGAGATGGCAGCGTGGCTCGCCTCTCCGGCGGCGGTGCCGGGCGGAACCGGGGAGACCTTCACCGCGGTGGCACACCGGGCCGCGCTCTCGCGGGACCGGCTCCTGGCGCGGTACGAGGGGCAGACGGTGTTGGTCGTTTCGCATGTCGGGGTGTTGCGGACGCTGGTTCGGCTGGCGCTGGGCGCACCGCCCGGGTCGCTGTTCCGGATGGAGCTGTCGGCGGCCTCGCTGTCGGCCGTGGCCTATGACGGGGAGGGGAATGCGTCGGTGCGATTGCTCAACGACACCTCGCATCTGGCGGACCACCGCTGACCTCGGCAACCGAGGGGGCCGTGCTCGGCACGGCCCCCTCGTCGGTCAGCGTCGAATCGTCTTGGTGCGCATGAGGAATTCAGCGAGGTAGCCGTCGTGCGGCAGCCCGTGCGCCATCCACGGTGTCGGATGGTCACCGACGTAGACGTTGGCGATGGTCGGCTCGGCCACCAACTCGTCGATCAGGTTCGCGTCGGTGGTGACGGCGGTGAGGACGAGGGTGTCGCGCAGCGGCCGGACCCCGGCGACGCGGTCCCACGGAGCCACCCACGCGCAGGGGAAGCCCAACTCCATCCCGAGCTGTTCGGCGAACGGGCTGTCGAGCTGGTGCACCGCAGGCCGGAGCACCGCGGAACCATCGCCGAGACCGTCGACGATGCCGTCACCTCCGAGCCACGCCTTGGTGCCCGCTGCCCGCTGCCGCAGATGCGTGTCCCACCGGCGGGCGGGATCGACGGGCATCACGGGCAGGACTGCGCGTTCGTCCGTCGCGGGCAGGCTGGGCAGCGCGGCGAGGCGTTCGGCGATCGCCGCGGCCACGGGGGCGGGGTCACCTTCGACCAGTACGCCGGTGGCGTTGACGCAACCGACGCCCGCACCACCGCTGATCGACTCCACGAGGGTGTCGACGATCGGCTCCCACTCGGTTTCGGCGGTGATGAGGATCTTGGAGCGCCCGGGGCCCTGCGGAAGAATGCGTGGATCGCCCGCGTACTTGGCCACCACATCCGCGCCGCCGTACACCATTCCGAAGTCGGCGTGCCGGAGGATGTCATCGGCCACGTGGTGGTCGGTGGGCAGCAACACGACTCCCTCGTCACCGAAACCGGCCTCGCGCAGGGCAGTGACCAGCCGATGCGGCGTGAACGGCTCACGACGGGAGGGACGCACGGCAACGCGATAGCCGAGCGCGAGGGCATCGAGCCAACCCTGGTGCACCGCAGGGTGATTGCCCGCCGCATGGACGGCGAATACCTCACCGCGCCGGGTCCACACCGCCGCACCGTCCCGGGCCCGCGGATCGCGCCATGAGCCGACCGCACCGGCGGGCCGAGCGTTCTCCACGTTGAGGTGGATCCGCTCGGCGGCCCGCGCGATGTCGTCGTTGGCCTGGCGCACCACCGAGATCGGTATCCCCGTGCATGCGCTGACGGTGTGCTGATACTCCTGCGCCGTCAGTCCCGCGACCGTCTGCGTGGCGAAGGCCCGGCCCGCCTCTGCGAACGCCGCGATCCGTGTGTCGACGGGTAACGCCGGCGCTCGGCGCAGGGCCTTTATCGCGCGGGTGACGTAGAGCGAGGGCGCGAGACTCAGTGTCGCGGCCGGCTTTCCGGCCACATCTCGAATGGTCTCCTGGCGCCGGGACCGATAGGGGCCGCCGGGGCCGAGGACGTCCAGCGACAACATCAGTACACGCCCTCGACCACGGCCGTGTCGCCGAAGGACGCCACGGGTGCGACGTCCGCGACCGCGTCACCGAAGCCGCCGTCCAACGGTGCGATCCGGGTGGCGAAGTCCCGCTCGATGTTGTTGACCAGCAAGGCACTTCGGCTCATGTGATGCAGAACGATCTGCCCGCGCTCGCCGTACGGAACCACCCGGCCGGTGTCGGGGTCGACCACCCGGAACGTGGTGTACGGAGCGAAGGAGTCGAACACGCACGGCTCATCGGCACCGAGGCCGGGCCGCTCCACCGATGTCCCCAGCATCATCGTGCCGCCGTACCCACCGACGAACGTGGCGCTGCCGAACACCTCGTCGCGCAGCAGATCCCGGGTGTCGGCGTCCAGATGGGTGCCGCCCCAGATGATCGCGCGGACCTTCCGGTTCACCAACTCGACCAGGTCGTCGTGCTGCGCGAGGCGCTCCAGCATCGGCGGGGTGGCGAAGAGGACGCCCACATCCTGGCTGGCCAGAATGTAGCCGACCTGTTCGATGAGATGGTCGGTGTAGGCGCTGGCCATGTCCGTATTGCCTTGCCCGATCAGCTTCTTCACCCATCGCGGGTCCAGATCGATGCTGAAGTTCAGACCGCCCCGCATCATCGCGGTGTCGACCGCCATCGCTCCGACATTGTGCGGCCCGGTGGGAACCGCACTGAGCCAGTCGACATTGCGGGGTACACCGTGAGAATCCAGTCGCTCACTGAACCATTCGACGCTGCGCCGGTGCCACTCCGCGCTGTACATCACGCGCTTGGGCTGCCCTGTGGTACCGCCGCTTTCGTAGACGGACGCTCCGTGCTCGTCACCGTAGCCACGGGGAATCAGTTCACGGACGCCGACATCACGCAGCTCGTCCACCACGTTGGGAAACAAACCGAGATCGTCGAAATCCCGCACATCCGTCAGCGGATCAAAGCCGAGGGTCTCGGCCCGCTTCAGCCAGAACGACGACCCGGTCTCCGGACTGAAGTGCCACCGCATCATCTCCCGGACGAACTCTCCGTCAGTGTGCTCGACCATGGATTTTCCTCTCGAAAGAATGGAACAAATGCCTGGAAACTGCTATGTCGATGACGCGATCGGCTCGGGCCCGGATCGGTGAACTCAAGTCGCAGGACGCGGTGTTGAAGCGGCGCCTCGCGCGCGACGGTGACGCGGGCCGCACCCACGTCACCGTCGAAACCCCGACCCGCCGCCACCGGGCGGAACGCAAACCTTCGCCCTCCGCCCGGAAGACAGGCTCACCCGGCGCCGCGACGATCTCCTACGCCTCTTCCGCGACCTCGCGGCGCTTTCCTACCCGGTCTCGACCGAACCGCTGAGGCAGCGGGCGGTGGAAAGGCCGGCTGTGTCGGTCCAGGATTCCTTGCCGAGCACGAGGTTGCGGATGATCTCTCCGGCGGCAGGTGCTTGGCAGAGTCCCTGACCGGAGAATCCAGCCGCGTAGAGGAACGGGCGGGAGGGATCGCGGCCGATGAAAGCCATCCCGTCCGGACTGACATCGAGGTCTCCGCTCCACCCGTGCTCGAGGCCGTTGCCGGCAAGGGCCGGGAACGTCGTGCCGAGGTGCTGTGACACCCGATCCAGCCAGGACTGTCGGGTTTCGTCCGGAGCGGGACGGCCCATCCCGACGAGGATGCGGTCTCCCCAACTTCGAATTCGCAGGCTGGACGGGTGGATGGTCATCGGCAGAGCGTTGCGCGGGGCAGTACCGGGGGTGTCGGTGTCGGTGTCGGTGTCGGTGTCGGTGTCGGTGAGCAGCATGTCTACGGGGTATGTGGTCACCGGAATGCGCACGTCGGCCATGGCGGCGACCGTTCCCGCCCAGGGGCCTGCCGCGCAGACGATGGTGTCGGCGCGGACGCTGCCCGCAGGCGTGTGGACCCGCCCGTCCGGGTCGATGCCGGTGACGGGTGTTTCCGTGCGCAGGATGGCGCCGGCCTGCTGGGCGGCTGTGGCATAGCCGCGCACGATCGCGGCGGGATCGCAGGCGTAGGCCTCGGGCGACCAGGCTGCCGCCAGGATGGTTCGCTCGTCGACCAGCGGGTTGAGCCGCGCCGCTTCAGCAGCGGTCACGAGCTCGACGTCCACTCCAGCTGTCTGCTGGGCGGCTTGGGTATCCCGGAAGTCCTGCACCTGCTGCTCGTCGGTGAACAGCACGAGCAGGCCGATACGCCTCAAGCCGAGGTCGGTTCCGGTCCGTTCGCTGAAGGCGTGGTAAGCCGCCAGGCTCCGGACGGCAAGGCTGCTGATGAGAGGGTTGCCGGGAAAGTAGGTACGCACCACACCCGCAGTGGTCCCGGACGATCCCGATCCGAGCGCGCCACGTTCCAGCAGGACGGTTCCGACGCCTGCCTCGGCGAGCTGGCAGGCTATGGAGTTGCCGATGACGCCACCGCCGATGACGACGGCGTCCGTGCGTTCGGGGAGTTGGCTCACGGCCGGCGGACCGATTCGTTGGCGCGCAGTTGGCGCAGGTGATCTCCGGAGTCCCACGGATACAGGTGGAGATTCCAACCGCCCAAACAGTTGACGTAGAGGGCCAGCTGGCTCACCACACTCAGGAAGTCGTCGCGATCGAGCTGGTCGAGGCAGGACAGGAAGCGCTGGGTGAAACTCCAGAGCTGCTCCAGGCCGCAGTAGCCCAGGAACTCGGCCGGAAGTCCGACCAGCAGGCGCGTCATGTGACGCAAGGAATCCATCGGCATGCCCTGGACCGCGGCCCGGACCAGGCCACCGTAGGTTGCGTAACCCAGCGGGCGGGTCTCACCGTTGACGAACAACAGAGTGGGCAACACCGTCTCAAAACTGCCTGCCCCGGAAGAGATCACCCCCGCGTGGAGATCGGCGAGCTCCTGTGGTTCGGACAGCCAAGCCCGATCGGTCGCGGTGTACACGTCGTGGATGAGACGCTTCGCGTCGTGATCTGCGGCGGTCAGATGCGGAATGCGGTGGCCGCCTTCGGCGCCCGCCTTGCGGACCTCCGCCAGGATCGGCTTCTTCGTCGAATAGACCGAGTCCCAGATGGCCTGCCCGACTTCCCGTAGTGCGGGAATATCCTCCTGCCGGATCAGGCCCACCGGGGATGCCGGCATCGGTTCGGTTAACTCGCCGTACTTGATGCCTAAATGCTGTAGCGCGGAGCAGAATACGGTGCCATCGGGCGCCTCGCGTCGATCTGCGATCCGAGTGGACGCGGAAAGATGAAGCAGCGACGGGATCGGTGCCGCGTGATAGAGATGCTGTCCCGCCACCAGCGCGTGTCCCTGCAGACTCCGGTAGGGCAATGCCTCCCACAGCGCGTCGGCGAGTTCAGCGTTGCGACCGTCGAGTTCAGCGGTCACGGTGATACCCAGGTCGAGCCAGGCAATCTCGATATGCCGACCGGAAAACGTGTCAGTCAAGTTTTTTCCTTCGTTGAGTGAGCTGCCACAGCTGCTATTTCTCTGCGAAAGAGTCACGGACGGAGTCGGTTTGTGTGCGCAATCCGCTCACCTCGGAGTCGAGGGCGAGGAGCGCGTGCAGCAGGACGGTGACCCGTCCAGGGATGATGCGGATCTTGTGCCGGCCCGGGCCTCGCCGAGGAATGGCGCTGCACCAGCCTGGCTACCGAGGCCAACCCGGGTCCGCTCTACCAGGCCAAATGCCGCGAACCCGGCATGAACGTGCAGACGCGGACCGCCACCGAGGGGTAGCTGGCCATCAAGGCGCCGTCCAGCAGCAGGCACCGCTCTTACCCGGAGGCGGCGAGGGCGTCGGCCAGGTCATTCAAAGGTATCGCCCGTGACGAAGAAGGCCGGCAGCACGAGCGTCTGATTCCAGTCCTGCATAAGTGGCGGACTCTACGCAATTCTTAGCAAAATCATCAAGAAAATCGTCGCGCATACCGGCATCGCAAATAGCGCCGAAATGCCCGTACCCCAGATCATCTGGGCGTATCTTTAGGTGATCACCTCTCCAACGCGTTAAGGGGGAGTAAGTAATTCAACAGCTACACGATAATGGGCGGACCCCCTGATGAAACCATTAACCCCGTGAAGGTAAGCCTTGTTCTAGATATGTCCGCTTACGGTAACTGGATCGCTCACTCGTAACTGCCGACTGAACCGGTCTAACAAGGATCCTCCGAGGTCTACCGGGGTCTTCCTAATCGATGCCGTGTCTCAATTAGAGAATACATGCCAAGAACAACTGGTCAACCCTTGGCATCGGATTCGGCCTAAGGTGCTCATGAAGCGCTGGTGGATGTCCGGAAGCCGTCCGGCAGACCGATGCCGGTGACCGGGTCGGTGCAATCCAGTAGCCAGTAGCGGGAGCGCGTGGAGCCCGTAATGCTCCGGGAAGCGGTGGCGGTAGGTCTGCCAGGCCCGGTGGTGTGTGCACTGGGCTGCCGGGGCTGACAGGGCACCACGAGGCGATCCCCCGCGGGACGGTGACGGTGTGGTTGGCCACGAGCATCAGAAGGGCCCGGACCGCTGGCGGGCCCTCCAGGGCAGTGATGATGTCCTGCGTCCGGGCCGTTCTCAGGGCGCGGTCACCCCTCAGGACCCGTGCGCGGTGCATGCGTACCTGCGCAGCGCGTGCATCGAGTGCGCCGGTTGCGCTCGGCGGACACCCCCCGGGCGAGCAGGTGATCGTCGCGCTTCTGAAGGTCATGCGCCCACGGACCGAGGGGTGCGCCCCCGCACGTCTGAACAGGTGCGCCGTGTGCAGGCACGGCCGCGCGTCGAGGGCAAGGGGGCAGGCCGGTCCGCGGCGGCGCTACCGCGCGCTCTGCCGATAGCAACTCGGGGCGTGGTTGTCTCTTCCCCGTCGAATTCATGGCGCCGCGCGGAAATCGCAGTTCGAGCACCATCCGAACGCGATACGCCGCACCGGCGCCAGGTTTCCTGAATGACTGCCAGGCAACTGCGCGGCGAGCGACGGGAGTATAGGCATGCAATTTCCTCAGGTATCGGAATCGACGACCCGGAATGAATTCCGGGGCTATGGGGCACGGGGCATCACGGCAGCAGCCGTCCTGCTGGCGGCCGGTGCGCTGAACGTGGTCACCGAGCAGCCCGCCGAGGCCCGGGCCGGCGGGACCTGGGACCGTCTGGCCGGCTGTGAGAGCGGCGGGAACTGGCGGATCGACACGGGGAACGGGTTCTCCGGAGGGCTGCAACTCGCCCACGGCACCTGGCACTCGTTCGGTGGCGGCGCCTACGCGTCACGGGCGGCGCGAGCGACCCGGTCTCAGCAGATCCAGGTGGCGGAGCGGGTGCTGGCCCGTCAGGGCTGGGGCGCGTGGCCGGCCTGCTCGGCCTCGCTGGGGCTCAACTCGGCCACCGCACACCGCACTCCGCGGAGCACCACGGCACGCCCCGCGCCGCAGCGGCACGCCGCTCCGTCGTCCCGCGACCGGGTCCGGCATCCGCAGTCCCATGAGAAGCGCCACAAAGTGGGGCGCCATAGGAGTACCGGCGGCTCGGTCGTCGTCAACGCCGGGGACACCGTGAGCGGAATCGCCTATGCGCACGGTTGTGGCTGGCAGGAATTCTACCGGCTGAACCGCCGCGTGATCGGGGCGAATCCGCATCTGATTTTCCCCGGCACCCGACTGGCCGTGCCGCACTCCGGCACCCGCTGAGCACCTTCCGGAATTCCCGGCACAGCATGACGCAGGCCCCGGGGAATTCCGCTGAAACTCCTTACCCACACCGCGAGATGGCCCGCCGGAGGGGATGGGCCGGCGCGGGAAGGGGTGACGACGGCCGGGTGTGGTGATCCGCCGCCGGGAGTTAGGGGTACGGTCCGTCCGCGGTGCCGCGGACGGGCCTTCGGGCCTTCCGCACGGCGGACGCGTGGAGGCCGGTGTTGCCTTCCGCACCCTTGTCCGTCGCTGCCGGCCGGTGCACAGGCAGCGGCGGGGAGCTCCCCCACACCCGTCACCGGAGGGGTGCGGCGGCCCAGGGCGGTCGGCGCAGGCAGACGGCAGCGCTTTCGGCCGCCCCCGCTACGCGGTCGCGTACACCTTGTTGGCGAACTCCGCGATCTCCGCGTCGCTGAGGTTCTTGGCGAGGTTGGCCTCGGTGATCATTCCCACCAGCCGGTGGCCACCCTTGACGTCGATTACCGGCAGCCGCTTGATGTGATGCTGCTCCATGGTCTGGAGAACGTCACTGGCTCCCGCGTCCGCGTCGATCCAGTGCAGTGTCCCGCCCATGGAACCGGCCTGCACCGTCGCCGGGTCGATCCCTTCTGCACAGCAGGCGATGACGATGTCACGGTCGGTGATCAGGCCCATGAGCCGGTTGTTGTCACCGCAGATGGGCAGGCAGCCGACGTCCAGATCCCGCATCATCTTCGCCGCGTCGTGCAACGATTCGTGTGCTCCCACACAGTGCGCTCCGCCGGACATGATGTCTCGGGCTCGCAACTTGGTGGCCATGATTCCTCCTGTCGCAGGAGTGTGCTTGCATGCCTCGCCTTCGATCACATCACGGATGCCCCCGAGACGCTCACCGGGACGGCCCCCGGGACGCCCCGGAACGCCGAGGTCGCGGCGGGGCGGTGCCGCCTCCTGCGACGACTGCCGGACCCGGCGCCGTCTCCGGGCGTAGTGTCGGTCCGTGACGACGTCGAATCCTTTCTTCGAGCCGAGTGATCTGCCGTATGAACTGCCGCCTTTCGCGCAGATCCGGAACGATCACTTTCTGCCCGCGTTCACCCGCGGCATGGCCGACCAGCGGGACGAGGTGGCGGCGATCGGCGCCGCTGCCGAGCCGGCGACCTTTGAGAACACCGTGGAGGCGCTGGAGCGCAGCGGTGCGGTGCTGGGGCGGGTGCGCCGGGTGTTCTTCAACAAGGTGGCGTCGGACACCGATGAGGAGATCCAGGCGCTCGAGGTCGAGATCACGCCCCGGCTGGCCGCCCATGACGACCTGCTGCTGCTCGACCCCGCCCTGTTCGACCGGCTGGACGGGCTCTACGAGCAGCGCGGGAAACTCGGGCTGGACGAGGAGCAACTGCGGCTGCTGGAACGGCACCACACCCACCGGGTACGGGCCGGTGCCCGGCTCGCCCCCGAGCAGCAGCGGCGGCTGCGTGAGCTGAATGCCGAAATCGCCGCGCTGAGCACCGAGTTCGGGCAGAACCTGCGGACGGCCACCGCGGCCGCCGCGCTGGTGCTGGACCGGGCCGAGGAGCTCGCCGGCCTGCCGGCGGACCGGATCGCGGCCGCCGCCGAGCAGGCGCAGGCGCTCGGGCACCCCGGCAAGTTCGCGCTCGCCCTGAAGAACTTCTCCTGCCAGACCGAACTCGCCGCGCTGGAGGATCCGGCGCTGCGCGAGCGGCTGCTCGCCGCCTCCCTCGGGCGCGGCACCGACAGCAACGGCCCGATCGCCGTATCCCTGGCCGGGCTGCGGGCCGAGCGCGCCGCGCTGCTCGGCTACCCCAGCCACGCGGCCTGGGAGGTCGCGGACCGGACGGCCGGCACCACGGCGGCCGTCGAGGAGCTGTTCGGCCGACTGGTCGCCCCCGCCGTCGCCAACGCCGAGCGGGAGGGCGCGGCGCTGGCCGAGGCGGCCGGGGTGGCGGAGATCGGCGCGGCGGACTGGCAGTACTACTCGGAGCGGGTGCGCAAGGAGCGGTTCGACCTCGACGCGGCGGCGCTGCGGCCCTACCTGGAGCTGGACACCGTGCTGCACGACGGTGTCTTCCACGCCGCCGAGCTGGTCTACGGCATCGCCTTCACCCGGCGCCCCGATCTGGTCTCGTACCACCCCGACGCCCATATCTACGAGGTGCACGACGCCGACGGCAGCCCGCTCGGCCTGTACATCGGCGACTTCCACGCCCGCGCGTCCAAGCGGGGCGGCGCCTGGATGGACTCGCTGGTGGCGCAGTCGAAGCTGCTGGGGCAGCGGCCGGTGGTGGTCAACAACCTGAACATCGCCAAGCCTCCGGCGGGCGAGCCGGTGCTGCTGAGCTGGAGTGAGGTCAACACGCTGTTCCACGAGTTCGGGCATGCCCTGCACGGCCTGTTCTCCGATGTCCGCTATCCGCTGCTCTCCGGCACCCAAGTGCCCCGTGATTTCGTCGAGTTCCCCTCGCAGGTGAACGAGATGTGGGCGGACTGGCCCGAGGTGCTGGCGCATTACGCCCGGCACCACGTCACGGGGGAGCCGATGCCGGCCGAACTCCCCGCCCGGCTGCGTGAGGCGGAGAACTTCGGCGCGGGCTTCCGGATGGTCGAGCACCAGGCCGCCGCGGTGCTCGACTGGGCCTGGCACACCCTGTCCGCGGACGGCGACGTGCCGGGCGAGGACGAGGCGGCGGCGTTCGAGGCGGCCGCGCTGGAGCGCTACGGGCTGGCGATGACCGCGATCCCGCCGCGTTACCGCACCGGCTACTTCGCCCATATCTTCAGCGGCGGTTACGCGGCGGGCTACTACGGCTACCGCTGGGCCGAGGTGCTGGACGCCGACACCGTGCGCTGGTTCCGCGAGAACGGGCGCACGATCCGGGCGAGCGGGGAGATCTTCCGCCGGGAACTCCTCAGCCGGGGCGGCAGCGTCGACCCGCTCGCGGCGTTTCGCGCAGTGGTCGGCCGCGACGCTGAGATCGGGCCGCTGCTGGACCGTCACGGACTGAGGGGGTGACGGGCTGAGGGGCTGGCGACTGCCCCTCGGAGGGCCTGGGCGCCCGGCTGATCATGGACGGCGGCGCGCTCCGTACCGGCGGAGCGGGCCGTCGTACCTCCGCGCCGCTCAGCCGGCGACGAAGCGCGGGTGCGGCTCCCCGTGGAGGCGGCCGGGCGGGAGCTTGCGGCCGTAGGCGACCAGCAGCAGGTCCTGGGCCGAGCCGGACAGCGGTGTGCCGGTGCCGAAGGACCAGTCGAGGTCGTCGGCGCGGAGCTGGATGCCACGGAGGTCGGCGCCGAAGAACCTGGCCGTCCCGAGGGTGACCTTTTCCAGGAGGAGGCGCACCCGGTCTTCGGGGACGCGCCGGTCGAGGCCCAGGGCGACGGTGATGTCCAGGCCGTGCACCACATCGTGCCCCAGGGCCCCCGTGATGCCTACGACCGGCGGTTTCCAGGGATGGTGCGCATGCTCGCGGAGGAAGCCGGCGAGTTCGCTGGTCGAGGCGGCGGCCGCGTCCCTGCGGGCGCAGCGGTCGGTCATCCGGTGGAGATTGCCTCCCGCGCGGATGAGTTCGGCGAGCGTCTTGGGGAGCGAGTAGCGGAACCCCATCGACATATGGGCCGCGACCTCCCGCACCCGCCACCCCGTGCACAGCGTCGGTGCGTCCCACTGCCCGGCCGGCAAACCGTCCAGCATGGCTGCCAGTTCGCGGCGTTCGGCCGCGATCGCCGCCTTGATGTCCATCGGAGTTCTCCTCTCGAACTTCCCCTGGTTCCAAGGATCTTGGCATCGTCGCCATAAGTCCAAGAGCTGGTGGTTCTGCTCTCTAGAATCACCGGTTATGGAACTTCGACAGCTCCAGTACTTCGTCACGGTGGTGGAGGAGGCCAACTTCACCCGGGCCGCCGCCCGTCTGCATCTGGCGCAGCCCGGGGTGAGCGCCCAGATCCGCCAGCTGGAACGGGAGTTGGGGCAGCCGCTGCTCGACCGCTCCGGCCGGTCGGTGACCGTGACGGAGGTGGGTGCGGCCGTCCTCGCCCATGCGCGGGCCGCGCTCGCCGCCGCCGAAGGGATTCGGCAGACCGTGGACCAGTTCAGCGGGCTGCTCCGCGGCCGCGTCAGAATCGGCCTGCTCTCGGGTGCCGCCAGCAGCCGGTTCGACATGGCCTCCCTCCTGGCCGACTTCCACGACGCCCACCCGCAGGTCGAGATCTCGCTCACCGAGGACACCTCGGAGCGGATGCTCGGCGAGCTCCAGTACGGTGCGCTCGATATCGCCGTGATCGGCCTCAAGGACGAGGAGCCGCCGCCGGGTACGTCCTGCCAGATCGTGGTGGACGAGCCCCTGGTCGCCGCCGTCGCACCGGACGACGCCCTCCTGACGGCGGGCGCGGAGCGGACGGGCATCCCGCTGAGCGCGCTCCGCGACCGTGCGTTGATCAGCCTGCCGCGCGGTACCGGACTGCGCGGGGTGCTCGAACGTGCCTGTGCGGAGGCGGGGTTCCGGCCCCGGATCGCCTTCGAGGCGGCCGCCCCGCACGTCCTGGCCCGGCTCGCGGCCCGTGGCCTCGGGGTGGCCGTCGTCCCGGCGCCGCCGGCGGACGAGGCGGCCGCCGCGGGTCTGCGCACGCTGGAGATCACCGCACCGCGGCCGCGCGGCCGGGTCGCCCTGGCCTGGCGGGCGGCAGGCCCCTCAGGCCCCGCCGCCAGGGCCCTCCTGGAACGGCTGCGCGCCGCGCTGCCCGCGGTGGGGAGCGGTGGCGGCACAGTGGGCGCCGGGCAGGCAGCGGATCCCGGGGACGCCCGGCAAGCGGCGGGGCCCGAGGACGCCCAGCAGGCAGCGGGCGCCGGGAATGCCCGGCAGCCCGCCGCCACTGCGCCCCATCACCAAGCCGTGGGCGCGTAGTCCTTCAGGAAGCAGCCGAACAGGTCCTCACCGAGTTCGCCGCGGACGATCGGGTCGTACACCCGGGCCGCTCCGTCGACCAGGTCCAGCGGAGCGTGGAAGCCCTCGTCGGCCAGCCGCATCTTGTCGGGGTGCGGGCGCTCGTCGGTGATCCAGCCGGTGTCCACGGCGGTCATGAGGATGCCGTCGGTCTCCAGCATCTCCCGCGCGCTGGTGCGGGTGAGCATGTTCAGCGCCGCCTTGGCCATATTGGTGTGCGGGTGGCCGGCGCCCTTGTAGCCGCGGCTGAACTGGCCCTCCATGGCGGAGACGTTCACCACGTACTTGCGGCGCGCCGGGGCCGCCGCCATCGCCGGGCGCAGCTTGCTCACCAGCAGGAA
>Ga0207426_1002007_pt1 | contig 14371 bp, 10 predicted proteins | sample AraplaMF_Cvi_mMS_FD_184265 | JGI IMG/M metagenome (GOLD analysis project Ga0207426, IMG submission 184265) | Arabidopsis root microbial communities from the University of North Carolina, USA - plate scrape MF_Cvi_mMS (SPAdes) (version 2) | ecosystem: Host-associated > Plants > Roots > Endosphere...
CCCAGCTGGTGCGCGACCTCCTCGGCAAGCTCGGGGTGGGCGCGGCCGGAGAAGAGCATCAGCTTCTTCTCGCCGGTCGTCTTGATCCCGGTCACAGCAAATCTCCTCGAATCACAGTTTGCGTGCGCTCATCACGGTACGCCCCGCACGGCGTGCCCTCTGCACGATCACCGCTCGCCCTCGGACTCCTGGCGAGCAGCCGAAGCCGCCTGCGCGGCGGCACTTCCAGGCCGCTTGCGCGCGACCCAACCCTCGATATTCCGCTGCTGGCCACGGGCGACCGCCAGCGAACCCGGGGGCACATCCTTGGTGATAACCGAGCCGGCCGCCGTATAAGCGCCGTCCCCGATCGTGACCGGAGCCACAAACATGTTGTCCGACCCCGTCTTGCAATGCGACCCGACCGTCGTGTGGTGCTTCGCCTCACCGTCGTAGTTCACAAAGACGCTCGCCGCACCGATATTGGTGAACTCACCAATCGTGGCGTCTCCCACATAGGAGAGATGCGGCACCTTCGTGCCTTCGCCGATGGTGGCGTTCTTCATCTCCACGTAGGTGCCGGCCTTCGACTTCGGGCCAAGATCGGTTCCCGGACGCAGATAGGCGTAAGGCCCGACATTCGCCCCGTCGCCAATACGCGCGCCCTCGGCCACCGTGAACGACGCCACCGCGCCCGCGCCCACCGACGTGTCCGTCAGCCGGGAATGCGGACCCACCTCGGCACCCGACGCGATATGCGTGGCACCCAGCAGCTGGGTCCCCGGATGGACCGTCGCGTCCGGCTCGAAGGTCACCGACACGTCGATCAGGGTCGACGCCGGATCCACCACCGTCACGCCGGCCAGCATCGCCTGCTCCAGCAGCCGGTCGTTCAGCAGCCGCTGCGCCTGCGCCAGCTGCACCCGGTTGTTGATCCCCAGGATCTCCCGGTGATCGCCGGCCACCGCGGCGCCGACCCGGTGCCCGGCCTCCCGCACGATGCCCAGCACGTCGGTCAGGTACTCCTCGCCCTGACTGTTGTCCGTACGCACCTTGCCGAGCGCGTCGACCAGCAGCCGGCCGTCGAAGGCGAACACCCCGGAGTTGATCTCCCGGATCGCCCGCTGCGCCACGCTCGCGTCCTTGTGCTCGACGATCGCGGTCACCGCGCCGGAGCTCTCCTCGCGCACGATGCGCCCGTAGCCCGTGGCGTCCGGCACCTCGGCCGACAGCACCGTGACGGCGTTGCCGTCCGCGGCGTGCGTGTCACCGAGCAGCCGGAGCGTCTCGCCGGTCAGCAGCGGGGTGTCGCCGCACACGACGATCACCGTGCCGTCGATGGCCACACCGCTCTGGCTCAGCTCCTCCAGGGCCGTACGCACCGCGTGACCGGTGCCGTTCTGCTCGTGCTGCACGGCGGTGCGCACGTCCGGATCGACCTCGGAGAGATGGGCCTGCACCTGCTCGCGGGCGTGGCCGACGACCACGACGAGATGCTCGGGGTCCAGCTCACGGGAGGCGGCGACGACATGGCCGACGAGGGAGCGGCCGGAGACGGTGTGCAGGACCTTTGGGGTCGCCGACTTCATGCGGGTGCCCTCACCCGCTGCGAGAACGACGACGGCTGCCGGGCGGTTGGCGCTCACGGGGATGCCCTTCGGCTTCTTGGCTACTTCGGGTGGTGGTCATCCGAAGGATACCGGTGCGTATTGCAGCCGAAACGCGGGCGGGTCCTGACGTGGTGGTCAGGACCCGGAAATTCGCCCGTTGTGCATGTGCTCCCCTGCCAGGACTCGAACCCGGACATAAGGCACCAAAAGCCTCAGTGCTGCCAATTACACCACAGGGGATAGCGGAACGGCCTGGACTGGACATCTCGTCAGTCCGGCCGCTTGGCACCCAACACTATGCCGTACCACCAGCCTTCGATGCGACGGTATAGCTCTGCGCTTTGCAGTACTCGGATCACCAGGCAGCCGCGGTAGCCCTCGCCGACGTTCTTGCGCGTGGTCTTGGGGTTGTGCCTCTTGATCGTGGTCTTCTGGAGTGAGGCGACGTCCACGCCGACGAGGTCGGCCCAGTGGCGTTCAGCCGCCGCCACGTCGGCAGTCATGTGGATCATGACCCGGTAGGCAATGCGCTCCGGCGCCACGCCGAGCAGGTGAATCCAGGCCAGGAAGACCTCGATCACACCGGGGTCGCTGTTGACGAACTGGACGTGCTCGCGTCGTTTGTGCGGCTTGTCCTTGGCGCCCTCGGCCCAGTAGAGGGCGGCCCCGGCGAGAAGGAGCTCCCGGTCGGACAGGGTGCCGACCTCCCCGGTCGCCGCGCCCTTCGTTTCCTGGCGTTCCCTGTCCCTCACCGCCAGCTCGTGCTCCCAGCGTTTTTCGCGGGCGAGCCGGGCCTGCTCCGCCGGGGTGCGGTGCGGGGCCGGCTTCGGCAGATCCCGCACCCACAGCGAGATCGAGCTCTTCGAGCAGCCCAGCTCGACTTGGATCCGGTCATAGGTGAGGCCCTGCTTGCGCAGCTCGCGGGCCCGGGCGCGGAGGTCGTCCTTGGCGGTCGGGCGGCGGGTCCGGTCGGGGGCGGGGACGCCTTCGAGGAGGCGGTTGAGGATGTCGTTGTTGTGGAGGTGGAGGCGGTCGCGGATCTGGCGGCGGCTGAGGCCGGCCCGGCGCAGTGCGACGGCCTGGGGGCGTAAGGCCTCGTAGTCGGGGTGTTCCTGGCGGGGGTTCGGCATGGGATCAGGGTGGCGCGTGCGGGTGGGCGGATGGGGCGAAAGTGCGAGCGATTCAACAGTTCGAGGGATAACTGGCGGTAGGGGCTGGTAACGGCCTGGCCTGTGGCCGATAACGGGGCAGGGGAATCGAGGGCGGGCGCCCGTAGGCTGGTCGGTATGACCGCGACGGGGGCAAGTGAAGGTGTGGGCGCGCGGGGTGCGCCGGTGACGGGGCCGTGGTGGTGGGCCCGCCGGCGGAGTGCCGTGCTGGACGTGGTGCTGGCGGCGGCGTCCGCGGTGGAGTGCGCGTTCGAGGGCGCGCGGTTCGCCTCGGGGGCGCAGCTGCCCGAGCTGGTCGGGGTGCTGCTCGGCCTGCTGGCGGGTCCGGTGCTGCTGGTGCGCCGCCGCTGGCCGGTGGTGGTGGTGCTGGTCTCGATAGCGGTGATCCCCGCGGAGATGGGCGGGCTGCTGAGCACGGTGGGGCTGTACACGCTCGCCGCGTCGGATGTGCCGCGCCGGATCACGGGGGTGCTGGCGGGGATGACCGTGGCGGGGACGTTGGTGACGACGTTCCTCAGCCTGCGGCAGGACGTGCTGGCGCAGGAGGACTTCCAGCCGCCGATGTGGCTGCTGCCGGCGATGTCGCTGGCGCTGGGGCTGGTGCTGACGGCGCCGCCGGTGCTGTGGGGGCTGTATGTCGGGGCCCGGCGGCGGCTCGTGGAGAGCCTGCGGGAGCGGGCGGACGGACTGGAGCGCGAGCTGTCGCTGCTGGCGGACCGGGCCGAGGAGCGGGCGGAGTGGGCCCGTAACGAGGAGCGGACGCGGATCGCGCGGGAGATGCACGATGTGGTCGCCCACCGGGTGAGCCTGATGGTGGTGCATGCGGCGGCGTTGCAGGCGGTGGCTCTGAAGGACCCGGAGAAGGCGTCGAAGAACGCCGGGCTGGTCGGCGACATGGGGCGGCAGGCGCTGACCGAGCTGCGGGAGATGCTGGGCGTGCTGCGGACGGCCGACGGGGCGGCGGTGCGGGGTGCGGCGGCGTCCGGTGCGCCGGAGCGGCTGGCGGCGGTGGCGTCCCGGGCCGGGGCGCAGGCGACGGTGCAGGCGCGGTCGCCGGAGGCGTCCGAGGTGGCGGAGTCCGCGGGGGACGCCGGTCCTGAGGGCGGCGCGCCGGTGCCGGCGGCGGCTGCCGCGGAGGCGGATTCCGACGGGCCGCATCTGGCGGAGCTGGGGGATCTGGTGGGCCAGTCCCGGGCGGCCGGGATGGTCGTCGAGCTGACCGTGGACGGGGTGGCCGAGGGTGAGCCGGCGGCTGCCGCCGGGCAGCGGTATGCGCCGCCGGTGGAGCGGACCGTCTACCGGGTGGTGCAGGAGGCGCTCACGAATGTGCACAAGCATGCGCCGGGGGCGCGGGCGCGGGTGCGGCTGGCACACCGGGAGGGGGAACTCGCGGTGCAGGTGGAGAACGGCCCCTGTGAGGGCGGCGCGGCCGATGCGGGGCTGCCCAGCGGTGGCAACGGTCTGGTGGGGATGCGGGAGCGGGTGACGGCACTGGGCGGGGTGTTCGTGTCGGGCCCGACGGAGGCCGGTGGCTTCCGGGTGTCGGCGGTGCTGCCGGCGGCCTCCGCGGTGAGCTGACCGCGTCGTGCGCGGGGCCGCGGCGGCTCAGTCGCCGGTGTGGCCCGCGACGCCCAGCCGTACGGGCCGGGACCCCAGCACCAGGACCCCCAGCGCACTGTCGATGTCCGGTCCCAGGTACCAGTCGCCGGTGTGGTCGAGGCTGTAGACGCGGCCTTCGGCGTCGATGGCGAGGGTCGCCTGGCCGTAGGTGTCGCCGTCGTGGGTGGTGAGTTCTTCGCGGCCCAGGGGAGCCACGTCGGTCTCCAGGGCGCGGCCGAGGTCGCCGAGGGTGCGGGCGAGGTGGAGGCCGTGCAGCGGGTCGACGGCGAAGGGCGTGGGGGCGATGTGCCGGCCGGGCCCGGGCCCGGTGATGTGCAGTCCGCCGAATTCGGCCCAGGCCTCCACGGCGGCGGGGAAGACGGTGTGGCGGTGGCCCGCGGGGGAGGTGTGGGCGCGGAGGGTGTCGGCCCAGTGTTCCGCCTGCTTTATGTCCCAGCGGCCGGGGTGCCAGCCGGCTTCGTGGAGGGCGACATCGACGGCGACGGGGAAGCGCGTCGAGTCGGTCCGGTCGTGGGCGGGGGTGCGGGGGCCGGGGGTGGTGGGCGGCATGGTGACGGTCAGCTTCCTGTGGGCGTGGTGCCGCTGATGGGCATGACGCCGAAGTGGGCGAGGAGGGCGTCGCAGGAGCGGCAGGGCGGGGCGTAGCTGCCGTGCTGGGGGTCGCCGTCCTCGCGGATGTGGCGTGCGGTGAGTTTGGAGTGCTTGAGGGAGCGGCGGGCTTCGCCGTTGGTGAGGGGTTTGCGGGACGCGCGTTTGCCGCGGTTGCCCTCGACGGCGGTGAGGTGCCGGGAGAGCAGGACGGCTTCGGGGCAGCGTCCGGTGAAACGTTCGCGTTGTGCGGTGGCGAGGGTGTCGAGGAAGTCCTGGACGAGGGGGTGCAGGGCGGGGGGCTGCTCGGCCTTGCTCGCGGTGCAGGTGAGCGTTTGTCCGCGTACTGACAGGGCGGCACCGATGGTGGGGAGGATGCCGTCGCGGCGGTGGTGGAGGGCGGGTGCGCCGTCGGCGGGGCCGCTCCAGCCGATGCGGGGGTCGCCGGCGGCTGAGTTGTGGTGGCGTGCAGTGGTGCTCATCGTGGTGCTTTCCCTCCCCGAATCCCCGTGGTGCTGGGGGTCCCCCCGCCCGAGATGGGGGAGGGTCAGCCTGCCAAATGTGCTGGGTGTTGTGGTAGTCGGGCGCCCTGTCGATGATCTCACGAGGAGCTGACGGGGCGTCGGCCGCGGGGAAACGGGGCTGGTCGGCGGGGTGGTGCGCGGGGGGCTCGGGGGTGGTGGGGCGGTGGGTGACGTCGGTGTGTCGCAGGGCTGACGGACGGGGACGGGGGAGGGGGGACGGCGTAGCCGTACGGCTTAGGCTGTGCTCCAAAGCCAGCTTCAGCCAGGGGGCAAGCGCGATGACGACAGGTCGGCAAGGGCTGGGGGCACTCCCCGGCCCCCAGGCGGCGGGACATGCCGCGCCACCGAATTCGGCCTATGCCGGGCAGGTCGTGCATTTTCCGGATCCGGTCCGTGCCGCACGGTACCCCGCCGGTGTGCGGATGAACGAACGGGGATTCCCGGAGTTCTCGCCGTACGCGCGCGCGGCGGCGGAGATCGCCGAGCCGCCGGAGGGTTTCGGCGTCGATGAACTGCGGCTGACGGACTATGTCTCGGCGAACGCGGCCCTGCACGCGCAGGGGCACGAGCTCTGGATAGATGTGCCGGCGGTGGCCACGCCGCACGGCTGGACCTGGCATCACGTGGCCGGCACCCGGCGGATGGAGCTGGTCCCGGTCGAGGTGAAGGCGCTGCTGCGGCATCACGGCGGGCTGGCGACGGCCGCCGTGGCGCACGACAAGCGCGGTACCCGCCCGTTGCAGGAGACCCGGCCGGCGCACTTCGGGCTGCCGCACCGTGATCTGTCCGTGGGCGAGGAGCAGTTGGCGCAGGCCGAGGAGGCGCTGGGCTACCGGCTGCCGGGCGCCTACCGGGCGTTCCTGAAGGCGGCGGGCGGGTGCGCGCCCGTGGGAGCGGCGCTGGACGCGGAGTTGGGGCTGCTGGTCGACCAGCCGTTCTTCACGGTGCGCGACGACGCGGCGGTCAACGACCTGCTCTATGTGAACAAGTGTCTGCGGGACCACTTCACCAAGGACTATCTGGGCGTGGCGTTCGCGCAGGGCGGGGTGGTCGCGGTGAAGGTGCGCGGCGAGGCGCTCGGCTCGGTGTGGTTCTGCCCGTACGACGATGCGCGGGACCAGGACGGGTGGACGGTGCAGGAGCGGGTCGAGCGGCTGTTGTTGCCGTGCGGCGCGGATTTCGATGACTTTCTCCAGCGGCTCGCGGGCAATCCGCCGGAGCTGGAGACGGTGGCGGATCTGATGGTCGACGGCGGTTTCGCGTACGCGGTCGCGGTGGGGGGTTGAGCGCGGTGGTGACGTTCGCGCAGGCGCAGGAGCGCGCCGACCGGTGGGTGAACGGCGAGGTGCCGGCGGCGCTCCACCGTGAGGTGCGGGTGCGGGAGTTCGACCTGGGCTTCGTGGCCTGGGCCGAGGACCGGGAGGGTGGTCCGGCGACCGATGGCGGCCGGGCCCGGCTGGTGATCGCGCGGGACAGCGGGGAGACGACGCTGTGGCCGGGGCTGCCGGTGGGTGAGGTGATCCGGCGTTACGAGGAGGAGTACGGTGCCGCCGTGGACGGCGGCGCGGCCGAGGCGCCGCCGCAGCGGATCGACCTGGAGGCCACCTCGTTCCTGCTGACGCCGCCGGAGTGGTTGCAGGAGGCGGCGGACGCGCGGGGCGTTCCGGAGCAGCGGGGCGCGGGCGGTGAGCAGGCCCCGGCGGCGGCTGTCCCGCCGGCCGTTCCCGCTCCTGCGCCCGCGCCCGGGCCCGCGGTGCCGGCGTCCGACGCCTGGGCCGAGGTGAGCGTCAACGGCACGGACGGCGTGGCCGCGCAGAGCGGTGCGCAGACGGCGGAGACGGGCCCGGGGGCCGGTGCCGCCGGTGTGCCGACGCCGTGGGCCGACACGGACACCACGTCCGGCGCGGGGGGTGAGGACCGTTCGGTGGGGCTGCCCGCGACGGTGTTCGCGCCGCCGCTGGCCGGTTTCGACGAGGAGGACGAGGCCCCGTCGGCACCGCGGGCCCGGCCGGAGGCCAAGACCGAACTTCTGCACGGCGGCAGTCAGTTGCCGCGTACGCAGGTCGCGCCCGCGCTGGATCTGCCGGAGGGCGGCACCCGGCCCGGCAGCGGTCCGCTGCCGCCGCCGATGCCGCCCCCGCCGCCGGCCGCCGCTCCTGCGCCGGATCTGCCGCCGCCGTCGGGCCCGCCGGTCACCGATGTGCCGCCCCCGCCGGGTGCCGGTACGCCCGCCGCGGCCGGGCCGGGTGTGCCGCCTCCGGCCGCGCCGCCCGTGGGCGGTGGGGTGCATGCCGCCGCGACGATGCTGGCCGACGGCTCCGCGCTGCCCGGTAACGCCGCCGCGGGCCCGCCCCCGCCCCCGCCGCCCGCCGCGCCCGGTCCGCCCGGTCCGGGCCGGGACGGTGCGCCCGGAGTGCCGGCCGGTGGTTACGTGCCGACGCAGATGGTCTCGCAGCTGGACGCCGCGGAACTGGATCTCAGTGCGGTGGACGGGCCGGGCGGGGCGGACGGGTCCGGCTCCGGTGGCGCGGGTTCCCCCGCGGCCGGTGGTCCCGGGTCCGGCGGGGTGCACGCCGCCGCGACGATGCTCGCCGACGGCGCGTCCCTTCAGGCGCCCCTCGGGGGTGCGGGCGGTGCCGCCGCCGGCCCCGGGGTGCCGCCGCCGCCCTCACCGCCCGGCGTGCCGGGCGTACCCAAGCCTCCCGGCCCGCCCGGTAAGCCCGGGGTGCCCGCGGACGGCCGGAACTCCGGCGGCCAGGGCGGTCCGCCCCCGCCGCCCGCCCCGCCGCCCGCCGCGGGCGGTACCGGCGGCGTACACGCGGCCGCCACGATGCTGGCCGGTGGCGCCGCGCTGCCCGACGGCGGTCCCGGCGGGCCGGGTGTCCCCCCGTCGGCCGGTCCCACGGCCCCGCCCGCGGCGCCGCCCGGTCCTCCGCAGGGCCCGCCCGCTGCGCCGGGCCCCGGCGGCGGTGCGTACGGCTATCCGCAGGCGCCGAGCGGTCAGCCGACGGTCGGTCCTGGCTATATGGCCGTGCTGAGCTATCGCGCGCCGGACGGGTCCGAGCAGAAGATCGTGCGCCGTTCCGCGCCCGGTACGCCGCATCCGGAGTGGCAGCTGCTGCACGAGCTGCGCGGGATGAACGTCCCGCCGCAGCAGGTGCTGGAGCTGCACACCGAGCTGGAGTGCTGTGATCTGCCGGGTGGCTACTGCGCCCGGATGATCCGGGACAACTGGCCGCAGGTGCGGATCAGCCACACCGCCGCGTACGGCCGTGACCATGCCTCGCGCCAGCAGGGCGTACGGCATCTCGTCGAGCATCAGGGCGAGTTGCACCAGGTCGCCGACGGTCCGGCGCGTCCGGCACCGGTGCGGGTGCCGCTGCCGCATCCGTCACAGGTGCCGCCGGTGCCGCCGGTGCCCCCGCAGGTGATCGGGCAGGAGCTGGAGCAGGCGTTCGGCCCGCAGGCCCTGTTCCGTTTCGACCAGCGGGCGGTCTCCCGGCACGGGGTGCCCGATGTCGTGGCACAGATGCTGGTGTGGGCCGGGCTGCCGGTCGACTTCGGGCCGTTCTTCTGGGCGCAGGCGCAGCCGCAGCGTCCGGTGCCGACGCTGGCGGAGCTGGCGGCGGAGCGGATGGTGCAGCCGGCCGCGGACGCCGGTTCGTATCTGGTGATGGGCAACGACTTCGGCCGTCAGCTGTGTGTGCAGTACGGGACCGCACACATCGTGGCGGTGCCCATGGAGGCCGGGCCGGGCGGCCAGCCGGCCACGCCGCAGTTCGTGAACTCGGGGCTGCCGGAGTTCGTGCGCTGTCTGGCGATGCTGGGGCGGATGTGGCGGCTGCGGTACGGGCTGACGCCCGAGCAGGCGGGCCGCTGGACCGTCGACTTCCAGGCGCAGCTGGTCGCGCTGGACCCGCCCGCGCTCGGGTCGCCGGAGACCTGGTGGTCGGTCCTGCTGGAACAGATGTGGGACGGGCTGCTGTAGCGGTGCGTCACCGGCCCGGCGGCGGGTGCTGCCGGGCCGGGTCGGGGCGCTCGACCTGCGGGATGGGTCGGGCGCCCCGACCATGCGTATATGGGCCGTCCGATACCCCCGCTGTCGCAGACGTCGTCGACGACGCTGTACCGGGCAGGGCGCCCGCGGTGGTGGCACCGCGGGCCGGCGGGCCGGCCGCCGCGCAGGCCGGGGCCGCGCCGCCACCGGCGGGCGTGGCTCACCTGGACCCTGGTGACGCTGCTGGTGCTGGTCGCCCTGGTGGTCGCGGGCGGCGCCTGGCTGTACGTCTCCGCGGGGCGGCAGCTCCAGCACGTGGACGCGCTGGGCGACTACGCCGGGCGTCCGGCCGCGGGCAAGGGCACGAACTGGCTGCTGGTCGGTACGGACAGCCGTTCCGCGCTGACCCCGGAGCAGCGCGAGAAGCTGCACGTCGGCAACAACGAGGTGCAGAACACCGACACGATCATGGTGCTGCACTCCGGTGAGCACGGCCCCACGCTGGTCAGCCTGCCGCGCGACAGCTACGTCCCGATACCCGGCCACGGCAGCCGGAAGATCAACGAGGCCTATGCGGACGGCGGCCCCCGGCTGCTCACCCGAACGGTGGAGCAGGCGACCGGACTGCGGATCGACCGCTATGCCGAGGTGAACTTCCTGGGGTTCGTCCAGGTCGTGGACGCGGTGGACGGGGTGCGGCTGTGCCTGGACGCCCCGCTGAAGGACGAGAAGTCGGGCGCGGACTTCACGGCCGGCTGCCATCGGATGAACGGCGCCGAGGCGCTGGCGTTCGTACGGGCCCGGTATGCCGACCCGGAGGGTGACCTCGGACGGGTGAAGCGTCAGCGGCAGTTGCTCGGTGCGGTGGCGGAGGAGATGGCCGCCCCGTCGGTGCTCCTCGACCCGGGCCGGTTCCGGCGCGTACTGGACGCCTCGCTGGCGGCGCTGGTCGTGGATGACGGCGCGGACATGGCGCGGGTGCTGGATATGGGCTGGTCGATGAAGCAGATCGCCGGGGGCGGCGGTACCGCGACGACGGTTCCGGTGAACCGGCCCGGGGTGATGGTCAGTGGTGTCGGGTCGGTGCTGCCGTGGAACGAGAGCGGTGCACGGGAGTTGTTCGGGGCGCTGCGCCACGACGACCGGATTCCGACTTCTGGCACCAAATAACGCATCCTGGTGGGGTGGATGGGGTGAAGTGTCGCGAGGGTGCGATCTCGCACCGATTCCCAGGGAAGTGCGCATAACGGCACAGTCCTGCACATAACCATGCGAAAGAGCGCGGAGGCCGCGGATCGCACGACGGCCGCGCGGCGGAGAGGGGCTTGAGGATGAGTGCATCGGTTTCGCCTCACGGGTTCGAGACCGTACGAGGGCGTGGCTACCGGCCGGAGGACGTGGACCGCCGCGTCGAGGGGCTCTCGGTCGACCGGGACTCCTGCTGGGAGCGCGCCGCGCGGCTCACGGTCCTGTCCAACGAGATGGCGGCCGAACTCACCGAACTGCAAGAGCGGGTGGCGCAGTTGCCACCGCAGACCTATGCCTCGCTCGGCAGCGAGGCCCGGCTGATCCTGACGACCGCGGAGTCCGAGGCGGCCCGGCTGCGGACCGGGGCACAGCAGGCGGACGAGGAGATCCGGGACGCGGCCGCGGTGTACGCGGACGAGGTCCGGGAGGCGGCCGACCAGGCGGCGAACGCGCGGCGCGACGAGGCGGAGACCCGGGCCCGGCGCACGGGGGAGGCGGCGCGGGGAGAGGCCGCGGAGCTGGTGACCGTGGCGACCGAGGAGGCCGGGACGCTGCGGGAGGAGGCGGCCGCGGAGCTGGCGGAGGTGCACCGGCGGACCGCGCAGCTGCTGCGCGACCAGGAGAAGCGGCAGGCCGACGAGTGGGACGCGGCCGGGCGGGAGATCGCGGAGCGGGAGGCGGAGACCGACCGGCTCGTCGCGGAGCTGGACGCCCGCGGGAAGACCGCCCGCGCCGACAGCGAGCGGCTCTACGCGGAGGCCGAGGAGGCCGCCCGGCACCGTCAGGAGGACGCCGAGGACCGCGGCGCCGGACTGCTGGCCCAGGCGGAGGCAGAGGTGGAGCGCATCGAGCGCACCACGGCACGGATCCTGCGGGAGCACGACGCGGAGCGCGAAGAGGTCCGCACCCATATGACCCATGTACGCAACAGCCTGGCCGCGCTCACCGGGAAGACGCCGGTACCGGACGAGGACGACGGGACGCCGGGCGGCGGGCGGGAGGCTGGCGCCCCGGAGGTCGCCGGTCCCGACGCGGAGGACACCCTGGAGACCCAGCTGCCCCGCGCGGGCGGCGGCGCGGGCGCCTGACGTACGGCCAACCCACCGCCCGGACGACGGTCTTCCGGTCAGGCCCCGGCGGCCTGCCCGCCCTCGCCCTCGCCCGTGCCCGTGCCGCCGGTTTCCGAGTGCACCGGGAAGTGCCGCGGTGCCAGCAGCAGGGCGAGCAGTGCGAGCGCGGCGGCCGCGGCGGCGCCGAGGTAGACATGGTCGACCGTGGTGTCGACGGCGCGGCGGAGGTAGTCGGTGGCCTGCGCGGTGAGGCCGGCGGGGTGTTCCAGCGCGCGGGAGACCGCGTCGAGGTCGTCGGGCAGGCCGTGGCTGATGCCCGAAGGGGCGTGCGCGAGCCGGTCGTTGAGGGTGGCGTTGGCGAGGGCGCCGAACAGCGCGGCACCGAGCGACTGCCCGACCTGACGGCAGAAGAGTATGGAAGCGGTGGCGGTACCGCGCTCCCGGTAGCCGACCGAGGACTGCACGCCGATGATCAGCGGGAGCTGGAAGAGGCCGAGGGCCGCACCGAGCGCCAGCATGATCAGCGCGGGCTGCCAGGCCGCGCCCGGGTAGGGCAGCAGGGGGAAGGCGAGCAGGACCAGACCGGCCGCGCCGATGCCGAGCATCGCGCAGCGGCGGATGCCGAGCCGGTTGTAGACATGGCTGCTGAGGGCGGCCGAGACCGGCCAGCTCAGGACCATCACCGACAGCACGAAGCCGGCCGCGGTGGGGCTCAGGCCCAGCACCGACTGGGCGTAGGTGGGCAGGAACACCGTCGGGGCGACCATCAGCAGACCCAGGGCGCCCAGCGCGAGGTTGACGGCGGAGATGGTGCGGCGGCGCCACACCCAGCCGGGAATGATCGGTTCCGCGGCCCGGCGCTCGATGAGCACGGTGAGCGCCGCGCACCCCGCGCTGCCGGCGAACAGCAGCAGTGACGGGGTGGAGAGCCAGGCCCAGGCCACCCCGCCCTGGACCAGTGCGGTCAGCAGCAGCCCGCCGCAGGCGAAGATCGCCAGCGCACCGGGCCAGTCCACCCGGGGGCGGGCGCCGGGACCCGGCCGGCTCCGCTGCGGCTCGGTGAAGTGCCGCCCGATCAGCCAGAGGGCGACCGCGCCCACCGGCACATTGACCAGGAAGATCCAGCGCCAGTCCGCGTAGGCGGCGAGCAGGCCGCCCAGAGCGGGCCCGGCGACCGCCGAGGTGGCCCAGACGCTGGAGAGCCGGGCCTGGATCCTGGGGCGTTCCTTCATCGGGTAGAGGTCGGCGGCGATGGTCTGGACGGTGCCCTGGAGGGCGCCGCCGCCCAGGCCCTGCACCACCCGGAAGGCGATCAGCGAGGCCATGTCCCAGGCACCGGCGCAGGCCAGCGAGCCGACGAGGAAGAGCACGATGCCGGTGATCAGGATGGGTCTGCGGCCGAAGGTGTCGGAGAGCTTGCCGTAGACCGGCAGGGTGACGGTGACGGCCAGCAGATAGCCGGAGAACAGCCAGGAGAAGACCGCGAAGCCGCCGAGGTCGCCGACGATCTGCGGGACGGCGGTGGCGAGGATCGTCGAGTCGAGCGCGGCGAGTGCCATACCGAGCATCAGGGCGGCGACGACGGGGCGGGGCGGCGGGCTCGTGGGCGGCGGGGCCGGCGTCCGCAGCGAGCCCCTGTCTCCGGTACGTCGCGTGCTTCCGCTCACCGTGCCCCCTCCTGAGATCCTTGTAAGGTGCACCCTTCCACGGGAGCGGGGGGTGCGGAACCACGGAGCCAGGTGGCACGGGGCGCGGGGGTGCCGTCCCCGGCTTCCGGCCCGGGCTGTCGGTGGGCGGGCGTACGCTTGGCAACCCCGGCCCGTGAGACGTGTCGGGCTGCTGCGTTGTTCGCCTCGCTGGGACGGAACCCTCACATGAGCCTGACTGGTCTGCTCGACGTCGTCGCAAAGGACCCGGCGCTCGCCGAAGCGGTGCAGGCCGCGACCGACGGGCACCGCCGCCAGGTGGATCTGGTGGGGCCGCCGGCCGCCCGCCCCTTCGCGATCGCCGCGCTCGCCCGGCAGGCCGGCCGCCCGGTGCTCGCGGTGACCGCCACCGGCCGGGAGGCCGAGGACCTCGCCGCCGCACTGCGCAGCCTGGTACCGGCCGGCGAGGACAACTCCGTCGTGGAGTTCCCGTCCTGGGAGACGCTGCCGCACGAGCGGCTCTCCCCGCGCTCGGACACCGTCGGCCGCCGCCTCGCGGTGCTGCGCCGGCTCGCCCACCCGCGCGAGGACGACCCCACGGCCGGTCCCGTCTCGGTCGTCGTCGCCCCCATCCGCTCGGTGCTCCAGCCGCAGGTCAAGGGCCTGGGCGACCTGGAGCCGGTGAGTCTGCGCACGGGGCAGACCGCCGACCTCGAAGAGATCGTCGACGGGCTGGCGGCGGCCGCGTACGCACGGGTGGAGCTGGTCGAGAAGCGCGGCGAGTTCGCGGTCCGCGGCGGCATCCTGGACGTCTTCCCGCCGACCGAGGAGCACCCGCTCCGGGTCGAGTTCTGGGGCGACGACGTCGAGGAGATCCGCTACTTCAAGGTCGCCGACCAGCGGTCCCTGGAGGTCGCCGA